>Ga0255777_10002365_pt1 | contig 16839 bp, 14 predicted proteins | sample 101ome_15_FD_179975 | JGI IMG/M metagenome (GOLD analysis project Ga0255777, IMG submission 179975) | Coastal salt marsh microbial communities from the Groves Creek Marsh, Skidaway Island, Georgia - 101402AT metaG (version 2) | ecosystem: Environmental > Aquatic > Marine > Intertidal zone >... | reverse complement strand
TCTTGTACATTTGAAGCATTCTTTGTGTAACCAAAAAACCACCAAAAATATTCACTGCTGCTAAAATAATTGCAAGAAACCCAAATATACTTGAAGTTTCAAAAATTTTATCCGAGTTGCTTGCTAAAGCTGCAATAATTGCACCTACAATGATTACGGAAGAAATTGCATTTGTAACCGACATTAAAGGCGTATGAAGAGATGGTGTTACGCTCCACACTACATAATAGCCTACAAAAATTGACAATATAAAAATACTAAATCTAAATATAAAAGGATCTATTTCCATAATTATTTTATTTGGGTTTTATTTATAATTTCATCTTCTAGATTTATATTAACTTTTTTAGTTTCTTTATCATATAAATTACTAACAAAATTAAACATATTTTTTGCATACAAACTTGAAGCTGAATTTGGAAGATTATTCAAAATATTACTATCTCCCATTATTTTTACTCCATTGTGATCTATAATTTCATTTACTTTTGTGAGTTCGGAATTTCCTCCCTGAGAAGCTGCAAGATCATAAATTACAGATCCACTTTGCATGACTTTAATCATGTCTTTTTTAATAATTAGTGGCGCTTTTTTTCCTGGGATCAAAGCAGTACAAATAACTATATCAATTTTTTTTAATGTTTCTTTTAATAAGTTTTCTTGTTTTTGTTTAAATTCTTCAGATGCTTCTTTTGCATACCCACCCTCGGTCTCTAAATTTTCTGCACCTTCAACTATCAAAAATTTACCACCTAAACTTTCTACTTGTTCTTTTGATGCTAATCTAACATCTGTAGCATAGACTATTGCACCCATTCTTTTTGCAGTTGCAATTGCTTGTAACCCTGCAACACCAGCCCCGACTATCAGAACTTTAGCTGCTGGTATTGTTCCTGCAGCGGTCATCATCATAGGGATAGCTTTTTGATAATAAGCAAAAGAGTCCACTACTGCTTTATAACCTGCTAAATTTGCTTGGGATGAAAGTATATCCATAGATTGTGCTCTTGTAATTCTTGGTAAAAGTTCAAGTGAAAAACAATTAATTTTTTTATCCAAAAGTTTTTTTATTTTATCTTTATTGAAGTAAGGATTTAAAACACCAATTAAAATTTGCTCTTTTTTTAGATTTTCAAAACTCTCCTCTGCAATTAAATTCATTTGTAAAATTAAATCAGCCTCTAATAATACTTTTTCATCATTATCCAATATTTCTGCTCCTTCATTTATAAATTCCTTATCAGAAATACCTAAATGTTCTCCATATCCTTTGGGTAAGATTATGTTTAGATCTAATGATTTATATTTTTTAATTATTTCTGGTGTAACAGCAATACGCTGTTCAATTTTTAAGTTTTCTTTTATTGATCCTATTTTCATTTATAAAAGAAAAATTGCCATTAATACTAAGATACAAATTACAGCAATAGTTCCCCAAAGAACAAATTTAGTAAAATTATTCCAAGTATTTTTATGGCTATCATTATCCATAAAACTATTTTTGTCTTGCTTTAAATTTTGGATTTTTTTTATTTATTATATAAACTCTACCTCTTCTTCTTACGAGTTTAGAGTTGAGATCTCTTTTTTTAAGGGATTTTAGTGAACTTGCGATTTTCATAAATTTTTTTTAGCCTGGCAACGTCCTACTCTTCCATGCCTTAAGACAAAGTACCATCGGCGCTGAAGGGCTTAACTTCCGAGTTCGGAATGGTATCGGGTGTTACACCTTCGCAAAAATTACCAGGCAGCCTTTTATACTTATTAATTCTACTTTGTAAATTAATTTTTTATTAAAATAACCACTATTTAGATGGAGATTTTTTAGTTTAGCCAAATTTTAATAAATTATTTAATTATTCTTCTAAGCTTTTTAAAATCAGTCATTTGCCAATTATATACGTCTTCAACAATTTGGTGAACTGATAATTTAGGCTTCCATTTATAATATTTATAAACTTTTTTAATTGAAGAGCAGTAATAAGGGATATCATATACAGATGTTTTTCTTATAGAGTTAATAGCAATCTTGTTTCCAGAAATTTTTTGGCACAAAGTGGTTAGCTCATTCAATGAGATCAAATTTTTTTTTCCACCACCTATATTGAATGAAACATTATAAGTTGATTTAATTTTTTTGAGTTGTTTGTAAATAATCTCATTTAAATCATTTATGTGAAGAACATCTCTTTTTTGATTACCATAACCACCAAATCCAATATAAGAAAGTTTTTCTTTACAAATATGTTTCCATACCCAAAGAGATAAAAAACCTTGATCTACTTTTCCCATTTGGCCAGGTCCAGAAACTACACCAAATCTATTAATTATATATTTTAAATTAAATGTAAAAGATAATTCTTTAATTAGATCTTCAGATGATAGTTTCGTAAAACCATATAATGATTTTGGAGAAATAGTTGAAAACTTTTCATTTACCTCTGTTTTTTGATTTAACTTTTTTTTAATATTTAAATTCTTTACTAGACTTCTTAAATGCTTAATTGAATATACCCTGCTAGAAGAAAGAAAAATGAAGTTAGAGCCATCTTTTATTGCTTTTTTTAAAAGATTAAAAGTTCCAATCAAATTTGTATTAACTACTCTATCGAGTTCAAATTTTGAAACTTCGACTGAAGGTTCTGCACAACAATCAATTATAAAATCAAACTTTCCAATTTTCTGCTTATTTAAATTTTTTATATCAATTCTATAGTTCTTAATTTTTAATTTACTTAATTTTTGCTCATTTAATTTAGATCCATTTCTGTAGAGATTATCAATTGATACTACTTTAATATTTTTTTCTTTTAGATAGATTGACAAATTCATGCCAATAAAACCACAACCTCCTGCAATCAATACTTTCATAAAATTTAATATTTTATATTATATATTTAATGAGCTTATCTATTATTATTCCATGTAAAAATGAAGAAGAAAATATTGAGCAAACTATAGAAACTATATGTTCATATATAAGTGAAAAAATTCACGATTACCAAATCAATATTATAAACGATTTTAGCACTGATAATACTAGTAATATTCTTAATCAAATTTCAAAAAAAAATAAAAAAATAAAAATATTCGAAAATGAAAAACGTGGACTGGGCGGCGCAATTAATTGTGGAATAAGTAATTCTGATAAAAAATATAGTATTATTGTTATGGCAGACTTATCTGATAGTCCAAATGATATTGTAAGATATTATAATGAAATAAGTGACAAAAATTTAGATGCAGTTTTAGGTTCAAGATTTCTAAAAAATTCAAAAATTATAGATTATCCAAAAAAAAAATTAATAATAAATCGAATATTTAATTTTATCACTAAAGTAATGTTTTTTGAAAATTATAATGATTTCACGAATGCATTTAAAATATACAAAACCGATGTTCTTAAAGAAATAAGACCAATAGTTTCAGAAAATTTTAATGTTTTTTTAGAATTACCATTAAAAATTATTATTAGAAAATATAATTATTCTATAATAAATATAGACTGGAAAAACAGAAAAAAAGGAGATGCCAAGTTTAAAATTAAAGAGCTAGGGTCTAAATATTTGTTTACATTACTTTACTGTTTCTTTGAAAAAATTCTTCTCAATCAAAAAAGAGATAAAATATCCAATATAAATAAAGTAAATAGGTAAAATGAATAATTTATACCTAGGCAATACAAAGAAAATTGGAATTAATGTCAAATAATAAAAAATTATAATCATCATTTCAAAATTTTTTTTATTTGAAAAAAAATTTAAAAATAAACCTAACAGAGCAAAAATTGAAACTAATATTTCAGGTATAAATACAAGTGGGTTCCAATAATTTGGATAAGTTGACTCAAAATTAAATACTGAAAAAGCTATAAATTTTTTTATGTAATGTATAAAATAAGTTTTAGGATTTTCTAAAATATTAGAGACAGCTCTTTCTTTAAAAAGATCATCCAGATAAATTTCATATTGAATTATTTGATTATTTTCTTTTAATTTTGATTTTAAATCTTTAATATCTTTTTTTATATTTATTACTTCAGTATCTAAAGTTTCAATTGTAGCTCCATTTATATTGGGTATCGCGCTATTTCCTCTCCACAAGTTAAATCCAGAAGAGTTTGTGATGACTATCTTACTAAAAATTTTGTAATTAACAAAAATTTGTGGTGAAACTACAGCAAAACATAAAATAATACTGATAATAATTTTTTTAAAATTTTTATAATCTGTGGCTAACTTAAATATAAACAGAATAAACAGCAAAAGCCAAAATTCTCCTCTTATTAAAATTAACAAACCAGATAAAATTCCTAACATTATACATTCTTTATTCAAAAATTTTTTTGTGAAAAAATATAAGAAAAAAATAAACAAGAAAATCTGAAGTGTAATAGAAGAAATTTGACTGGCTGAATAGAAATTAAGTGGATAAAAATAAAAACCTAGAGAGATTGGAAAAGACAAATCTTTATTAAAAATATTTTTTAAGATCTTATATAAAATAATGGTTGATATTCCTGAAAGTGCACATTGAATAAATATTATTAACTTTACTGTAAAATAATCACTTAAATTTAAGAATGAGAAAAAATACAAGAAATAAGGATACAAAGGTGGCATGTAAACTGAGGGAATTTTTTTTCCATCTATTTCATGAATACTATAAATCCCATCATTTTTTAAATTATAGTATAAATTTGACCACTCCATATCAAATACAGCATCGCCATAAAATATCGCGTAAATAAATTTTAAAATTGAAAAAAAAATAACAATGAATATCAAACTATCATAACTAAAGTAGTTTTTCATTTTTTGTAATGTTTTAGAAAGTCATTTATATAATTTTTTAAAGTTATTTTACCATATCTTTTGTAAATCTTATTTGATAAATTCATACGTGTTACAGCTGACACATATCTTTCACCAGGCCTTGAGGGCAAGAATCTTATTTTATTAGAAAACATTTTTGCTACTTGTAGTATTGAAAAAGATTGCTTTGATGAGATGCTATAATGTCTGTTCTTATTTTTTCTCCAGGCCTCAATGCATGTGGAGATAGTGTCCTCTATATGTGTAAACCTTCTAGTTTGATAACCTGGTCTAACAACTGTTAAATGTTGATTTTTTCTCACTTGATTTTCAAATATTCCAATTACAGTAGCCATTTTTCCTTGTGAGATCTGTTTTGGGCCGTAAACATTATAAAAATAAATTATTTCATATTTAAATTTAAACCACTTTTTTAAATTTTCTAAAAATTCTAAATTTTTTGCTTTAGTGAATGAATAAGGTGACAAGTTTTGGTCTTTGCCTCTTCTGCCGAGACTGGCTGAAGTAGCTGAATAAATGAGTTTAATATTATTATCTAAACAAAAATTAAATACTGCAATGGTACCAATAGAATTTGCCTGAAAACATTTCTTAAAATTATCAAAGCTTTGATAAATCCTAGCAAACTCACCAAAGTGAAATATCGAGTCTATCCTATTTTTAATTTTATTAAGTTTGAAATTAATATTTTTTGTATCTTCATTGATATATTTAATTCTTTTATTTCTAATATGGTTTTTCTTAAAACCACTTGAATAATTGTCTATACTTATAATTTTATAATTTTGATATTCTAAAAGCTTTTTAATTAAGTTTGAACCAACAAACCCTGCGCCACCAGTAACTACTATTATGTTTTTTTTCATAACTTCAATTTAATGAAATTAAATTAATGTAAAAATAATTCCATCATTTTTAACTTAAATTTTTATACCTTTTTATAATTAACTCTTTTATTAAATATAAGTAATTGGAGTACTGCTAATAAAATAGTAACAATAAAAAAATATTTACTAATATATAATTGTAATATTATTGATATTAAATTAAGTGCATTAAATATAGTTGAAATTGTTAATACATAAGAATGTTCTCTTTTATCTAAAACAACGGGTGCGAGAAAATAATAGTCAAACAATCGAGCCCAGGGATAGTATCCTTTGTAAGTTTTTTTAAGAAGAGTAATTGTACAATCTAAGAGTGGATATATATAAATTGATATGGCCAAAAAGTAAAAACCATTAATAAATAATTCAATAACTGAAAATCCTATCAAATATCCTAAAAATATACTTCCTGAATCACCCATATAAAGCCTTGCGATAGGTTTATTAAAAATCATAAAGACTAATAATATTGGTAGTAAAATTATAGATAGATAGAAGCTAAAAAATTTAACTCCATAAAAATTATTTATGATAATAATTCCAAAAAATATAAAAATTGAACTAGATGTGAGCAATCCATCTAAACCGTCATAAAAATTCGTAATATTTATAATATATATCCAAGTAATTATGACAAGTAACATCCCTACTTTTAAAGGAACATCAATTTCTAAAAAATTTACATTGGTAGTAGAAATGTAAACAAGAAAAAATTGAATAATTAGTCTTATTTTTGGGTCTATCGATTTCATATCATCACGAAATGATATTATTGAAAATAAAAATGCACAAAGATAAAACATGTAAAATTTGTTAGGTAATGAATTCTTAAAGGTGTTATCAAATATATAAAAATTACAAGTGCCAATAAAAAATAGAATTAAAAAAATTATACCAGCACCAGTTGGGGTTATCTTATTTCCTACATAATAATCTTCTTTACTAGGTTTTATTTTTTTTATTTTTTTTTTTAAGTATAAATTAAATAAAAAGTAACCAAGAGCAAATGCAAAGATGAAATACACAAAGTATATAATCATCATGTTTTATTTATTTTTTGAGCTTTGAAAGATAACATTAGACCTAAATTAAACCAAAAAAAGGAGCCATAAAATGATGAAAAAATACTGCCACTGCTTTTTAAAGGCCACACGTAAAACAGTAAAGTTATTAATAACCCAGTTGCAAATCCAAGAAGTCTATCATCGGTACTTTTTAAAAACAGTATTGTTTGAAATGATTTTTTAAAAATAAAATATACAAAAACCAAATATAAAGCTAATCCAAAATATCCTGTCTCTACCAATAATTCAAAAAAGTTGTTATGAGGGTGCGTTGAGCATAAATTGGGAAGATTTGTGTATTTATTTTTTATTTTATCATCACATAAAACTCTATAATTTTTTAAACCAGCCCCAAATAATTTTCTATCATTTGAAAGTTCAACTGCTGAACTAAATAATCTAAAGTAACTAAATGTTTGATAATTTTTTAATTCTTTAAAAGTTTTATAATATCTTTCATTTACAGATGGGATAAGTTTAAAGCATACAGTTAATAATATAAATGTAAAAATAAAAAATTTCATAAACTTTTTAAAACCAAAAAAAATTATAAATATTAAAAATAAACTTGTAAAAAATAAAATTGTCGCCATTCGATCACCTGTTAAAATTATCGATGATGAATTTAGTATGATAAAAAAAATATTGAACACTTTATTCTTCAAATTGTAAGTTCTAAGTTTTTTAAAAATATCTGCTATTATTGGGATTGAAAAAAAAAAAATATAAGTTCCTGCAACTAACTCATCTCCAAATAACCCACTAAACCTTCTGGGGTCATTGCCTCCAGGTTCAATTCCAAATATATTAATTCCAAATATAAATTGAAAAATTAGATCAAAACAAAATACAATCAAAAGATATTTAGTGAATCTTATATATTTTTCCAAGAATTCAATATCTCTATTAAGTAAGAAATAAATTAATAGAGCTGATAAGAAAAATCTTATTTGTGATGTAGAGGATTTAATAGATTGTAAATGATTATCTGAAAATATTGAGATTAATACAATATAAAAATAAAAAGTTAAAAAAGAGTAAATTATAAAATTAAGATCTTTAAGAATTAACTTATTCTTAAAATATATATAGAGAAATACAAAACTTGAGACTACTAGAAAAATATTTAATGCAAGTGATCTAAATAGTAACGCAACAGGAAAAACAAAAATAATAAAATTAATATTAAAGTTTTTATTTTGTAGCATTATTTTCTTTAATTTATAAATCTGACTTATTACAAATTCTTAGTCAGTTTTATATATAATTTCATATGCTCATGAGCAATAAAGTTTGTTGAAAAATTTTTTTCTGCAAATAGTCTTGCGTTTTTTCCCATCTTTAATCTAATTTTATTTTCTGACGCAAGAAATTCTAATTTATTAGCTAGCTTTATTGAGTTTTTTATTGGCACTAAATATCCAGTCACATTAGGAATTATTGCATCTCTGCAACCTGGATGATTAGAGGTTACAACTGGTCTTCCGGCTGCTGCTGCTTCTAGTAATATTTTTGGTAATCCTTCGCCATAAAAAGAGGGTAAACATACAATGTTTGTTTTTTTTAAGACATTGTTGATATTATTCGAATAACCATAAAATTCAACAAAACCATCTTTCTTCCATTTTTTTAACTCTTTTTTTGAAACATTGTTTGGATTTCCTGGATCAATTGAACCATATACTCTAAATTTTAAATTAAGATTGGTTCGTTTTTTAATTATTTCAGCTGCTGAAATAAAATACTCAATTCCCTTTTCGATTATTAATCTTGAAATAAATGATATTACAATCGGATTTGTTGTTTCCTTTACAAATTTAAAATTTTTTAAGTTCACACCCGAGCCTTTTATAATTTTTACTTTATCTTTGTCTATAATTTTTTTCTTTAAGAAATAGCTTCTATCAGAATTGTTTTGCAGTAATAAAAAACAGTTATTTATTTTAAACAAAATTTTTAATAGAAAATTTATTGAATTTTTAATTAAAACAAATTTTTTTTTTTTTGAGTTATAGATGGTGCCTAAACCTGGTAGAGCAAAAATAATACCTTTAATTTTTATAAAACAAGAGACTATACCCCCATAAAGACATGGTTTTAAAGTTACCAAGTGAAGAATTGAAGGATTTATTTTTTTTATCAAACAGTAAATTGAGAAAATTGACTTTATTTCAATTAATGGATTTATATTACCTCTTTTGATTGAAACATGAAAAAACTTGAAATCATTTATTATTTTTGAACTATTTTTTTTTAATTTATTTTCTCCATAGCAAATGTAAAAAAATTAACCTTTTTTTTTTGCTTCAATAGCAACATTTAGCCTATGGGAAATAAAATAACTTAATTCATTTACAATTATTAGTAATTTCTTGCTCATTTTTTTTTGTTTAGCCAAGATTGAAACATTAAAATACACCAAATTTGATTTTCTAAGACATTGTATCCTTTTAAAAATTGTGACCATAATTTTGAAACTTCATTAGCATTTAGGAAGCCTTGTTCTTGAATTTTTTTTGTATCAAGCAAACTCTCTGCCCACTCTCTTAAATGGTCTCTCAAAAAATTTCCAATGGGTAAAGTAAAGCCCATTTTCTTATTCATAATATATTTGCTTGGTAAGTGTTTTTTTAATAATTTTCTCAAAATCCATTTATTCTCGCTACCCTTTATTTTATAATTTGTTGGAAGGTTTATACAATGTTCGATTAAGTGGTGATCTAAAAATGGTATGCGAACCTCCAAACCAACCGACATACTTGCTCTATCAACCTTTGTTAATATATCATCAGGTAAGTAAGATTTTATATCATAAAATATGAACTCTTCTGTTAAGTTATCAAACTTTATATCATCTCTTTGAACTATATTTTGATTTAGATAATCTAAAGTCATTTTTTCATTCTTGGAAAACGTTCTTAATAATTGATAAAATTCCAATGAGTTTTTTGCATCTAAAGATGAGAGTATTTTATAAATTTGATTTTGATTTTCTCTATTTATTTTTCTGAACATCAATAATTCATAAAGTTTAAGAAATAAAAATGTTGATTTTTGATTAGATATCAATTTTCTAAAGGAATAAGGTATATTTTTCAAAATTGACCATATTTTTGGCCCAACAAGATGTCGTTGATAACCTCCGAACATTTCATCACCACCATCTCCAGATAGACATACTTTTACTTGTTTTTTTGCCATATTGCTTACTAGTAAAGTTGGTATCTGAGATGCATCCGCAAAAGGTTCGTCATAAACCTCGGGAATTTTTGGAATAATATCTTGGATATGTTTTTTATCTATATAAAGATGTTCATGATCAGTTCCAAGATGTTTAGCAATTTTATTTGCATTAGGTGCTTCATCGTAATTTTTATCTATATTGCCAATAGAGAATGTTTTTATTTTTTTATCAGTAAGAGATTGCATTAAAGCTACAATATAAGAAGAATCAATCCCACCAGAAAGGAACGCTCCAACCGGAACATCTGCTAACATTCTCAAATTGACTGAATTTTTTATAAGTTTTTCAGAATTATCTAATATTTCTAATTGACTAAAATTGGAAAAATTATGCTTATTTTGATAGACATTATTTACATCCCAAAAACAAACAGGATCTGAAATTCTTTCTCCATTATTGCTAATCTTAATATAATGTGCTGGTGGTAATTTTTTAATTTGTTTGTAGATTGTTTTTGGAGAAGGAACAAAACTATATCTTATAAATTGAGATACCGATGCTCTATCAATTTCTCTATCCCACATTGGGAATTGTTCAAAAGCTTTAAGTTCTGAACCAAATACAAACGAATTTTTAATATATCCATAATATAAAGGCTTTTCTCCAATTCTATCTCTGCAAAGAAACAATTCTTTTTTGTTTTTATCCCATAGGGCAAAAGCAAACATACCATTTATTTTTTTTAATGTTTTTTCTAAACCTAATTTTTCAATAAGTACAATTAATGTTTCTGTGTCTGAGGTTCCCTTCCATAATATTTTATGTCCAGCTTTTTCTAGTTCAATTCTTAATTCTATATGATTGTAAATTTCACCATTAAAACTTATAATCCAATGTTTGTTGTGTGATATCATTGGTTGGCTCCCTTTATAAGACAAATCTAAAATTGATAATCTTGTATGAGCTATTCCAAAATTATTATTTTCATCTATTACCACCCCAGACCCATCGGGACCACGGTGAGTTAATGAATTATTCATTTTTTTTAGCAAATCCATATTAACTTTTGATTTGCTAAATATTCCTAATATTCCACACATAACTGATTTATTTTATAAATAAATTTTTTCTCTAATTTTTTTTTTAGCAAAAATTTTAATCTTTGCTTCAAAGTTTTTATAATCTTTATTTTTCGAAGTATCATCAATTTCACTGGCAGAAAAACAAATTCTTGTAAAATTTTTTTTATCACTTAATTTATGTGTTAATATTCCAACTAAAGCTGATTGTGAATTATCAAATTGAATTACAATTTTTTTTTTGTTATCTCCTAATTCAACCTCACCTTCAGTTATTCCTATTGATTGGTTTGCAGATATAAGTTGTGACTCAAGTCTTCCATGGTCAAAGCTTTTAGAATTACCTAATTTAAAAAACTCTTTTTTTAAACCACCATTATGAGATGCATAATAAAGTTTATTTTTTTTAAACGTTTCTGGTATTAATGTGATATGACACAACCTAAGAGCGCCCAAAATTTGCTTGTGCCAATTTATTTTAATATTTAGAGTAATATTGCCAATTTTATCATCTATTTCCCATTCTTTTTTGATTAGTCCTAACAAAGTTTTAATTGAAGATTTAATAATTAGTTTATTATTTAAATGTATTATTTTAGGTTTTACTTTTTGCATATCAGTTACTTTATGTTTGCCGGGAGGTTCAAAGGATAAGTGTCCAGAAAACCAATCTGCACCTAGGCTTATATTTTCAAAGTATTCATGATCTAATTTTCCAAACAATGATTTTTTTGAGATTTTATAATCAATAAAACTATCTAATGAAATGCCTTTATTGCAATCAAATTTTATGTTTAAACGTTTGCCTTTTACAAAAATAAAATTTTTTTCATATTTAACAGAAAGATTATTTATATTTTTTTTTAAATTAACTCTTTTTTTTTTAGAAAATTCTTTTTTAATTTTTAAATATTTTTTAAACTTTCTTAAATCTGATAATAACTGTTTCCATCTACTTAATGTTATATGTGTACGAAAATCACTACTCCAAAAATAACAAAGTTTTTTCCAATCTTGTGCTTTATATTTTTTGTGATTTTTTAACTTATTGTATATTTTCCAACATTGGGTATTAATAAGACAGTCGTTTCTTCCTGTAACAGCCCACCTTAATATGTTGTATTTTCTTTGTTTTTTTACAACTATTGGACTGCTAGCTGAGGTTAAATTCAATTTGTTATTTGAGTAAAACTTTTTTTTAATTTTTAAAACACCAGATGGTTTTATAAAATTGATATTTTTCTGATAGCTTAAACTTTTATATAATGCCTCAATACGTTCCCATTCATTGTTAGAAATTACAGCTTCGGTCATATAACGTCCTGGTCTGAAATTGAAAACCTCGACATCGTTCCCATATATAGGAAAGGCCTTTTTATATTTTGACTGATGGATTTTTATAAATTTTAAAATTTCTGGTAGTTCTATTTCTCCATGTGCATATCTTTGAAACTTTTGAAATGATATTGTCTCGTTCCAAATTAAATTAACACTTTTTTTACCAAAAGTAGCTTTTTGTGGGTAGTATCTGTAATTACTATCCCAATTTAAATTTACAGAGTATGGATTATTCCACTCCATTATAATTGTATCAAATCCAGTTTTTTCATAAATTTCTACTAGACTTTTTGAAAAAGTTTGTTCATTAACAAGGGCAATCTTGGGTTCAATATCAAATACTTCCTTATAAATTTTATTACCTAATTTAAGATTTTCTAAATTTACTCTTGCTGGAACTAATGGGCCTATAATTTGTGAGTAACCACTACCGATTAATTCACATATATTTTTTTTTATTAATTTTTTAAATTCTGATATCCAGCTTTTATCAATTTCTGTTATCTGTTCTATTGTGTTTCCTGTAATTTCTATTCCAAATGGTAATCTATTTTTTTTTGCAATTTCTAGTAAAGGCCAATAACAATTATCAATAACTTTTTTTCTATCAGATTTTTCAATTGAGGAGTAAGATAAGTTTAAATGAAATATTGAATATAAATCAAGTGACATGTTTGATTTTTCTTATTTTCATAATTTAAATTAATTTTTTAATTTCTTTTTCTAATTTAAGTAAACCTGATACTTTTACCATCTTTCTAGCATTAGTCGCTATAGTGAAAGCTCTTTTATTATTTTTAATTAGTTTTATTAACAATTTGATAGCTTGATCTTTGTCTCTTGCTACTTCAGATAAATTAAATTGTTTAATTGAATTTAACTCTGAACGAAGTTTGCTTTTGTGTTTTTTCGCAGGAAATGTGACTGTTGGAATATTGGCGTAAAGGAGTTCAAAAAAACTAACACCATAATATGTAACTGCATAATTTGCCTGATAAATAAAATTATTTAAATTTTTAATTGCTCTATATTCTTTAATGTAAATTCTTTTATTTATTGGAATATCAATTTTTTTTGCAAAAGGGCCTGAAATCCAAATTATTTTTGATCCTTTAGGCAAATACTTCTCAAATAATTTAGGCCATGATTTACCCAAACTATCTATGTCACTCCCTCCTGTTAAAACTAAAATTGTATTACCTGGTTTCCAAATTTTTTTTACTTTTTTTTTATTTAATATGTAAGAATCCCATCCATAAACTATTTTTGTCTTGTATTTGTAATTTTTTTTTAATCTAATATAAAATGAAGGTATAAATATTAAATCAAATACCGATGCAAAATTCATTAAACCATCTATTGATATTAATTTTGCCTTAAAAGATGATACTTTATCCAAAAAAATACTTAATTTAGTTGGAATAAATTTTGGATCAAGATCAAAAAAAATTAAATCAAATTCGTCCTTAATAGGCACATTTGAAAAATTATTTTTTAAATCAATTATTTTAAAACTTTTAATATTAAACATATTATCATTTGGGAGTTTTCCTATAATCAAAATTTTAATATTAGCTTTAAATTTTTTTTTAAGCATATTTGAAATTGATACAGTCCTAGATAGATGACCTAATCCAGTTTGTTTTCCAGAATGACATATCATTAAAATTTTGAGCATTAAATTAATAAATATTAATCCCTGAATATATTATTCTTTAGTTAATCTTTTAAAGCCAAGATGATGTTTTGGAGAAATTAAATTTTTGCATTCTAAGTCTTGAGAAATAATATTAAAAACCTTTTTTACAGCTTTATTATATTTGGATATTTCTATATCTGTATGTGCAAGTGATGGTTTAAATTGACGAAAACCAAGAAAACCCTCTTTTAACATTTCTATTGTAAAAATAGTATTCATCTCGTTTTGTTTTTTATAATCAAAAGAAAAAGATGCTAATGAGGGCAAACCTGAAATACTTATATTTAAACCATTTTGCTTTGCGTTTCTGATCCAAATTTTTTTTACTTTCTTTCCACTTTCAATAATTATTTGATTAACTTTATTTTTTTTATATTTTTTGATTGTGGCTAGTGCAGCAGCAGGACCAATTCTATCTGTCCAATTGGTACTAGATATAAATGTAGATTGTGCAGACTCCATTACTTTTTCAGTTCCTACAATTGCTGAAATTGCATATCCATTTCCCATACTTTTAGCAAACACAGCTATATCAGGATAAACTTTATATTTTCTATGAATTCCACCAGCGCACATTCTAAATCCACTGGTTATCTCATCAAAAATTAAAACAGCTCCAATTTCTTTCGCCTTATCTTTTAATTTTTTAAGGTATTGTGGTTTAGCATCCTCGCCTCTTGCTGGCTCTATTATAATGGCTGCTATTTTTTTCTCTTTGCCTTTAATTTTCTCATAAAAAGAAGTTAAATCATTAGCTTCAAAAGGAATAGAGGTTCCTTTTAGTCCTCTTGGTATGCCATTAGGTTTTAGACCTGGCATCAATTGTCCATCTAAATTTTTATCATCACTTAAGTTAGATGAAATATACCAATCATTCCACCCATGATAACCACTAAACATTACAATGTCTCTTTTTGTATGTGCCCGAGCTACCCTCACTGCAATATTCACAGCTTCACCTCCACTTCTCGCAAATCTAACCATTCCAAACCAAGGATGCAGCTCAATTAATTCTTTTGCCAATTGAAATTCCTCATAACAATTAAGTGAACTACTTACACCGTCCTTTAAGGCTTTTACTACAGCATCATCTACCTCATCGTCTGCATAACCAAGAATGCAAGCTCCAACTGACATTATTGACATATCTATAAACTTTCTTCCGTCTAAATCCCAAACCTTGCAGCCTTTAGCTTTACTATAATATGAAGGCCATATTCCTGGAGCAAACATTTCTGGTCGTTTAGATAGAAGTTGTGTACCACCAGGCATTATTTTTTTTGCCTTCTGATAATAAAAATTTCCTTTTCCTTTTATTAAATCACGTAGAGAATACATATTTTAATATTTATCCAACATTTTTGATTTTTTATATCCCTCATTTCTAACTATACCACTATTTATTTTCAACAATTTTGGCTCTTTTTTAAGCAATTGTAAAATTTCTTTTGTATAAAAATTTTTATTAAAGTTAACAAAAAGTTTATCAAAAATTTTTTTCAAGAATTTATAGTCACGTAATTCGTCTAAAGTCCATCTATGGTGTGACAGTTTTCTAAATTTTTTGTAAGCTCCTATTTTAAAACTTTTTCTGTTAGTATTTTCAATATAAGTTCCAACATGTTCTCTATCAGACTTTAGTTTCGCCTCAATTGATGATTTCTTTAGTGCCTCAAATGTAAAAACCTGGCAATCCAGTCCATCTGGAAAATTTCCTGCTAAACTATAAAAGTCATAATTCTTTTTCTTAAACTTTATTATTACTTCATCTAAAATCTTAGGATCAATTACAGGACAATCGCCAGTGACTCTTACAATTATATCGGCTTTATAGGCAATTGATGCTTTGTAATAACGATCTAAAACATCATTTAAACTTCCTTGAAAAAAATTAATTTTATTTTTTTTACACCAATTAACGATTGGTAGATCTGCTTTACTTTTGGAAGTTGCAATAACTATACTATTTATTTTTTTGCACTCTTTAACTCTTCTTACTACATGCTCAATAACAGGGAAACCACTTAATGGCAAAAGAACTTTACCAGGAAGTCTTTTTGAACCCATTCTAGCCTGTATGATGGCAACAGTTTTCATAATTTTTCCCAATTCTGTGGCTCTAAAAGCAACTTTTCATTAGAGCTAATATCTGGAAAAATTTTTTTTTTACTTTTGTAAATTTTAATTATTTCTTTAATTTCACTTACAGAATTAAACCCAATTATAATTTTATCAATTTCAGATAAAGACTTAATATAAGAAATACAGGCCTCTTTGGAAGTTACTTCATGATTGGAGTCTAACCAATTATACCAATCTTTAAATAATTTTTTGTATCTTAAAAATTTTTTTGGAATTTTACTTTTAGGAAGTAGGAGTAAACCTTGTAAGAATATAGACCGAGCATGAATTTCTATTCCTTTATGTTTTAGTTTTTTTAACCACCCACTCTTTTCCATTCTTCTATCAAATAAATTTATTGGAATCTGAATTATATCAATAGATATTTTTTTTAAGATTTTGCTTAGATCTTTTGAATTATAAATTGATATACCAAATTTTTTTATTACTCCATTTTTTTTTAAATTGTTAATTACTTTATTTATTGACTGGTAGTGATATTTTTTTAATTGTTTTGGATTGTGTATCAAAACACCATATAAAGTTTTTCGATTTAATTTTCTTAGTGAGTTTTCAATTTTTTTTTTTATTGAAATTTCAGTGTTTAAATTTTTTTTTTTTGAAATTGATAT
>Ga0255777_10002361_pt1 | contig 16849 bp, 23 predicted proteins | sample 101ome_15_FD_179975 | JGI IMG/M metagenome (GOLD analysis project Ga0255777, IMG submission 179975) | Coastal salt marsh microbial communities from the Groves Creek Marsh, Skidaway Island, Georgia - 101402AT metaG (version 2) | ecosystem: Environmental > Aquatic > Marine > Intertidal zone >... | reverse complement strand
TGGTACAGGTACTCTTTATACCAAAGGTGCTAAAGTTGGTGATGCTGCACAATTCACATCATTTGGTGAAATCGTATATCGTTTAGGAAAAGTAAACCTTGATTTAGGTTATCGTTTCGTAGATGGTCTTTATGCAGATTACTCTATTACAGATTCAGCTTTCACACAACCAGACAACGATGGTGCCCTTAAACTCCCATCTTATGGTCTTGCTGATTTAGGTGCTACTCTTTACTTAGGTAAGTTTAGTGCTCGTGTAAACATCAATAACTTATTTGATACAGTTTACATCGCTGAATCAAACTCTAACATTCATGCTGATGCAAGTTCAACAACTTGGAATGGTGTAGATGTTCGTAATTCAGTTTGGTTTGGATTTGGAAGAACTTGGAACGCTTCCCTAAAATATCGTTTCTAAAATATTTATAATAGGATTGGGGAGATAAAACTCTCCCCTTTTCTTTTATATGAAGCCCTTACAATTAAAAATACTATATTTTTTTTGGAACTTTTTAGTTCAAAAACAACTGTTTCCTAAATTGTGTGAAAAAATAAATCTTGTTATAAATGAAATCGAACAGCGGAAAAGATAATTTAACTCTTCAAAGATTAAATATTTTTGAAAATAATAAAGTTATAATCCTCACAGTACCAAAGATAGCACACAGTTGGTGTAATACAAAATTTTTAGGTGAAGGAAATCGTTCTTCGATTGATTCTGAATTTGCAATTAACTACTATACTTATGAACTATCAACTCATATTCACAAAGGAGAAAAAAGAGATGATGAGTATTTTAAAAAAATTGAAAAAACTTGGAACACTATTCTTGATAAAAAAGAAAAACGAGATTTAGTCATCCTTTATAGAAATCCATATGAGCATTTTCTAAGTGCTTTTATGCAAGATTATTCTAAAAATTTCTATCCTGGTAAATCCTCTAATCAACAAGTTTATTGGGAATATTTTATTGAGAGTTTACAAGTACCATCTATTATTAAAACCAACTTTATAAACGATAGTAGTCTTGAAGAAAGCCTAACTTCAGATATTGTTAGGAAATATCCTGAAATTGCAAATAAAGTTATCGATGTCAACTTTGATTCATATTTGAGAGCAGGTAGTTTTGAAAATGGTCATTATAGAACTTGGTTATCTTTTATTAATAGATTGATTACTTCAAATGTAATAGATTCAAATAAAGTAAGATTTGTTGATATTTATGATGCACCTTTAGAAATACAATTAAAAAATGTAGTTGATATAGAAGCAGGACCTAGTTATGATTCATCTACGCATTCATGGTCTTTTTCTATACTTGATAAATTAGTATCAGAAAACACTAGATATTATGATACAATAAGTTCTATTATAAAATATGAAATGATATACTACCAAGAGATTAAAACAAAATATAAAAAAAATCACTTGTATGGTAAATTTCAATAATAATAGAAATTAAATTTAAAAAAAGATATATGAAAAATTTTATTTTTATTATCTTAGTTATTTTATTCTCTGGTTTTTCACAAACTGAAAGTGAGTGGAAACAAAAGTACGATGATATGAAAGAAGAAAGAGATATGTATAAAAAAGCATCAGAGATGTTATTGAAGAATTGGAAAAATTGTGAAGAAAAAATAACAAAGATAGTAGTGAGTGAGCAAGTTAATTAATTTATTTGGCGGACCGGGAATAGGTAAAAGTGGAATTGCTGCAGGAATTACCTATAAACTAAAAAAGAACCACATAAGTGTAAACAATCCTTATGAGTTTCCAAAAAGATTAGCTTGGGATAATAATATACCTGCAATATCAGACCAACTTTATGTATTTGCAAATCAACATAGAGGTATTGCTGAGAGTTATGGAAAGGTAGATTATATAGTTATTGATTCACCAATTTTATTTTCTACAATTTATCATAGGTATTATACCGAAGGTTATCCTGCGGAATTGTATGGTGAAGAATTTCATAACTTTGTAATTAGTTTACACAAAAAATATGATAACATCAACATTCTTTTGGAACGAGGTGAAACTACTCATAATAATAATGAACGATTTCAAAATTATGAACAATCTTTAGAGATTGATAAATTGTGTAAGCAAATACTAGATGAAAATGGATTCCCATATCATAAAGTAAAGGTTGGTAAAAATTCTATAAAAAATATCCTAAAAATAGTTGGAGCTTAAGAAATAATTTTGTATATTAGCAATATAAAATTAAGATAGATATGAAATACGACCCGAAAAACCCACTTACTGATGAAGAGTTAGATAAACTTGGAAAAGATGATTTTGATTCTTTTTTAGAATATTTGGATGGTATGACGGATTACAAGAAACGAAAAGGAAATCCAAGAGTAAAAGAACACAAAGAACAAAAAAGACAGGTATTGAGAGATACTGGTATTACAAAAATAAAAACTAATCGTGACCAATGGTTCGATTAAAAAAATAAAGTTATGGCAGATATATTAGGACAAAAACCACAACAAGCAAAAATAGATTTATCTAAGGCACAAGAAATGGAATGTTCTGAATGTAAAGGAACAGTATTCATTCAAGGAACAAAATTTTTAAAGATATCAAAGATTATTACAGGAACACCCCAAGATGCAATAATTCCTGTAGAAGTATATTTATGTGGAGATTGTGGAGAAATTAACCAAGAACTCTTACCAAAAGAGTTTCAAAATAAATAATAATGCCAAAAACACTTTTTGACCACATAAAAGCAGTTACTTCAGAACAGCGTGTAGATTATTGGGATACCCTAGAAGAATCAGATACTAAATCTTGGTCAAACTATATGGTGCATCGTTTTTTATCAATGAATTCAGATTGGGTTGAAGTTTTATCAGAAATACAACCATATACACAAACATTAGAACCCAAACAACTTTATCTTGCCTTAATCGGTATCATTCCAAAAGGTAGGCATTTCTTAAAGTACACTAAAGGTAAAGGAGAAAACAAATATGAAGGTTGGTTAATTGATTTAATCAAAAAAGATTTTCAATGTTCTAAAAAAGAAGCAGAAGAATATACTGAAATACTTTACTCAACACGAGAAGGTAGAGAAAACATTAAGTATATCTGCGAGAAATATGGAATTGATAAAAAACAAATTACAAAGTTAAAATTAAAAGTATGAGTAACTCATATTGTATTTTACCATTCATTCATCTATATACTCAACCAGATGGTGAATTAAAACCTTGTTGTATAGCCGGAGGTTTTGAGAATCCTTTGAATCTTAAAAATATGACAATTGAAGATGCCTTCAATTCTCAACAAATGAAAGAACTTCGAAAGGATATGTTAAATGGTATTCAAAATAAAGTATGTGATGTTTGTTACAAGCAAGAAAAGGAAACTAACCACAGTCCTAGATTAGATTTTAACTCGAATACTTTGTGGGAGAAACCGATAGTAGAACATGATTATTCAGTTTCTACTAATTTTCAACACATTGATATTAGATTTTCAAATCTTTGTAATTTCAAATGCAGGATGTGTTCTCATGCATTTTCTTCTGCATGGTATGAAGATACTGGTAAATTTAGACCTTGGGCAATTGAAGGTAAAACTAAAGTAATGAAAGTTACCGATACAATTGTAGAAGATTTAATACCACATTTAACTGAAGTAAAAAGTTTTTACTTTGCAGGTGGTGAACCTTTAATAATGCCAGAACATTATAAGATTTTAAAATATCTTTATGATGAAATGGCTTTAGAAACCTTTTATAGTAGAGATAAAGAAACAAATCAAGTAATTGAATTCGAGGCCAGAAATTTATCAATTCATTATAATACAAATCTTTCGGTAATAAAATATGATGAACAAAGTCTAATAGATTTATGGAAAGGATTTTTTAGAGTATTTTTATCAATTTCTTGTGATGGGATTGGTGAAGTTGGTGAATATCAAAGAACTGGATTTAAAACTGAAAAGTTTGAAAAGAATTTGGGAATTATTAAAAAATATGCAAAACCCGCTTCATCAAGAGAAGCAGTACATGGTATTAGTTATAACTTTCAATATACAACTACTATAATGAATGTTTATCATATTTTTGATTTTATTGATTATATGTTTGACAAAAACCACATCAATACTTCAGACCAAATTGACTTGTATTATGCATGGTCACCAGATGAAATTTCACTTAATAACTTAAATGATACTGATAAAAAAGAAGTAATAAATTTTTTAAATTCTAAGAAAAAAAGTTATTCGGAAAAAACCTCAATTGAAATCCAAAATATGATTGATTTTATAAAAAGTGGAAATTTAACAGATAATGTTAAAAAAGATAGAGTAGATTATATTCGTGCAGTTGAAAATATACAAGGAGGTAAGTTTGAAACTATCTCTAAAATAAACTTATAAAAGTTTGGATTTTCCAAACTTTTTTCGTATCTTAGCAATGTAAAAGAAAGATAAATGGCAAAGGTAAGTTATTCTCAATATGGTATGTATTCAACTTGTCAAGAACAATACAAGTTAAACTATATTGATAAATTAGGAACATCATCAGCAAACATTCATACAATTTTTGGTAGTTCGATGCACGAAACAATCCAACACTTTTTGGATGTAATGTATAATGTAACTAAGAAACAAGCACTTCAACTCAATTTAGAGGAAATGCTATACAAACAATTAGTAGAGCATTTCAACAAAGAAAACGAGAAAATGGAAGATGGTATGTATCCATGTACTAAAGAAGAATTGGGTGAGTTTTTTGAAGATGGTAAATTAATCCTACAATATTTCAGAAACAAATTAGACAAGTTATACTCTAAGAGTGGATTTGAATTACTAGCAATAGAACAAATCCTAAATGCAGAAGTAAAACCTGGTGTACACTTTATTGGTTTCATTGATGTACTCTTAAAAGATAAAACAACGGGTGATGTTATTATTATTGACCTTAAAACTTCAACTCGTGGTTGGTCTAAATACCAAAAAAATGATAAAGTTAAAACTTCACAAATGTTATTATACAAGAAGTTTTATTCAGAAAAATATAATGTACCTTTAGATAAAATTAAAGTAGAATATCAAATACTTAAAAGAAAGTTATTTGAAGGTGCAGATTTCCCAATCCCTAGAATATCAAAGTTCGTTCCTGCTAATGGTAAACCCTCTGTAAACAAAGCATGGAATGGATTCTTAACCTTTGTTAATGAAGTTTTTGATGATAGTGGTAATTTTATTCAACGAGAATATCCACCAACAAAAGGAAAACAATGTGATTGGTGTGAGTTCAAACAACGAAAACTTTGTTCTTTGTGGTAATAGTTACTCTTTTTTAAATTTGTATATATTTATATACAAACAATAAAGGAGAGTTATGGCAAAACCAGAAACTAAATTAACAACAGTAAAGATTATAAAAGACCTTTACTCAAGATTTAAAAGGATTTCGTTTGATTCTAACATCACACTACAAAAATTAGTAAATCGTTCAGTACACAAATATATTGAAGATGAAACTTTTAGAAACGAAATTAATAACTATGACCAACTACACAAGAGTGGGTCACAATTTTAAAATCAATTTAAATGGCGGAAAGTAAAAAGAAAAAGATTCTTTTATTATCAGATGATTTAAGAATGTCATCTGGTATAGCAACTGTATCAAAAGAATTAGTGTTTGGAACATTTGAACATTATGATTGGGTTCAATTAGGTGCGGCAGTGAATCACCCAGAGAAGGGAAAGGAAATTGATTTAGGAGAAGATGTTCGTAAAATTACTGGAGTAAAGGATGCTTCACTTAAAATAATTCCTTGGACCGGATATGGAGATTCAAACATTCTTAGAGAGTTGATTATGAGACATCAACCTGATGCAATCCTACACTTTACAGACCCAAGATATTGGAGATGGTTGTATGAAATGGAGGCGGAGTTAAGACAAAATATTCCAATCTTATTCTACCACATTTGGGATGACCTACCAGACCCTGATTATAATAGAAACTACTATGAATCGTGTGATTGGTTAGGTTGTATCTCAAAACAAACTTATGGTATTGTAAATCGAGTTGGTAAGATTGATTCGGAAACAATCAAACCACTAGAAGATTGGCAAGTATCTTATGTACCACATGGTATCAACTTTGAAACTTATAAACCAACTGAAGTTCCACAAGAATTTAAACAAAAGGTTCTTGGTGATAAAGATTACAAGTTCGTTCTTTTTTGGATGAATCGTAATATCAGAAGAAAACAACCTTCAGATGTAATTTGGGCATTCAAAATGTTCGTAGATGGATTACCTGAAGAAGATAAAGATAAAGTTTGTTTGGTAATGCACACTACACCAAAAGACCAAAATGGTACAGATTTGATTGCAGTTGCAGAAAAGATTGCACCTGGGTGTGATATTAAGTTCTCAGCTGATAGAATTGACCAAGCACAATTAAATTACTTACATAATTTATCAGATTGTACAATCAATATTGCTGGTAATGAAGGATTTGGTTTAGTAACTGCAGAATCAGTTATGGCAGGAACTCCAATTATCGTAAATGTTACAGGTGGTATGCAAGACCAATGTGGTTTCAAATTAGATGGTAAGTATCTAACCGCCGATGATTACAAAGAAATCGGTTCTCTACATAATTGGAGAGAGTGGGAAGATAAAGTAACTCATGGTGAGTGGGTAAAACCAGTATGGTCTCGTGCTCAAACTATGGTTGGTTCGATTCCAACTCCTTATATCATTGATGACAAAGTTGATGTAGTGGAAGTTGCCGAAGCAATTCGTTATTGGTATGATAAAACACCGGAGGAAAGAAAAAAAGCTGGTTTAAAAGGTAGAGAAGAATTCTTGGGAGAAATGGGATTAAACCACAAGAATATGTGTCAAACACTTGTTGATGGTATTGAAACTACTTTCAAGAATTGGAAACCAAAAGAAAAATTTAATGTTTATAAAATCAGATAATGTCTAAACCAATTTTCATCATAAGGTTTCCTGGTTATTGGACCAAAAATCAAGTTCATGAATCTCGTAGGTCAATCTATCAGATGAAAGATTTAAATGAAGATTATCATGTAATGGTTCTACAAGACAACGAAGTAGAATCAATCAGATTTGAATGTTACAATTCACCACATGAACCAGAGAAATTGGAAAATATTACCAAACTTATAGAACTTTCGGTAGAAAGATGTTTAAGACAAGAAGAAGAACAACGATTAAAAGATTTAGAAAATGAGTAAACCTATATTAGTATTTCAGGCACCTATTGCAACTCGTAGTGGTTATGGTGACCATAGTAGAGATATTTTAAAATCCCTTTTTGAGTTGGATAAGTACGATGTAAAAGTTGTACCAACACGATGGGGTAATACACCACAAGACCAAATTGACCCAACAACTGAATTTGGACAAAAGATTTTGAGTAATATTGTAACTCAATTAGATAAGAAACCAGAGGTATTTATTCAAGTTTCGGTTGCTAATGAATTTAAAGGATTGGGTGAGTATAATATTGGTATTACTGCTGGAGTAGAATCAACAGTTGCACCACAAGAATTTATTCAAGGTAGTAATAATATGAATCTAATTATTACTCCATCTGAATTTACTAAAAATATTTTAGTTAAAACTACATTTACCCAGGTAGATAAAAATACCCAACAAAAAGTTGGTGAACTAAAATTACAAAAACCAGTTGAAGTTTTATTCGAAGGAGTAGATACAGAAGTATTCAATGGTAAATCTTCTTCTTCTATTTTAGAAGGAGTTGATACAGATTTCAACTTCCTATTTGTAGGACATTGGTTAGCAGGAGATTTAGGACAAGATAGAAAAGATGTAGGAATGATGCTTAAAACATTCTGTACAGTTTTCAAAGATTTACCAAAGAATCAACAACCTGGGTTGATTATGAAAACTTCTCATGCAGGTTTTTCAGTAGGTGAGCGAGAAGATATTACACAAAGAATCAAATCACTAACTACCGAATTTGGTGATAAATGTCCTCCTATTCATTTAGTATTTGGTGATTTATCAGAATCAGAATTAAATTCACTTTACAATGATGAAAAAGTAAAGGCATTTTTAATGTTCACTAAAGGTGAAGGATATGGTAGACCACTTGCAGAGTTTGCAACAACAGGTAAACCAATCATTGTTTCTAATTGGAGTGGGTATAAAGATTTCTTGCCAGAGGAAAATACAGTTTATTTAGAAGGAGAATTGACACCAATACACCAATCAGCTCAAAATAACTTTTTATTAAAGGAAGCAAAATGGTTTACAGTAGATTATTCAAGAGCTGCAGGAAAAATCTTTGATGTGTATAAAAACTATAAGAAGTATTCTAGGCAAAGTGAAGGGTTGCGAACTAATATTACCAAGAACTTTACACTTGATAAGATGACCCAAAGGTTGGGTGAAATTTTAGATAAGTATGTAAAGGTAAAACAACATATTGAAATGAAACTTCCAACAATAAGTAAATTATAATGGCATTCACAAGACAATACAAAACATTTCTTAGACCTGAAAAGAGAATACCTCGTTCTCAAATCAGACCAAGGAATATTTACAGAATCACAACTTATCGTGGGGGTGAACCTGCTACAAAAACGGGTGAAGAAGAACGATATATTTTTGTAATTGGTATTGTTGATAATAAAGTTCATGCAATTAAATTAAATCCTATAAGACCTATTGATTTTACTAATTTTATTGGTAAGTTACGAGATAGAAGAATACCAATAGGTTCAGAGCAGGCACTAGAACTTTTACTTAAAAAGTTTAGTAGAGATGGTAGTTCTCTTTTTGAATCACATATTAAAAATAATTCAAAAATTTACTCACCATCTTTAAAAAATTATAGAACTTATCTTTTGAGTAATATAGTTAATGTTTATGAAATTAGATTTGAAGAAGGTTTTTTAAGACAATTGTTTAAAGAACCTTTAACTCAATCCCAACAACAAGAAATAATAAGAAACGAAATAAACGAAGATACTGATGATAATTAGTTACGCTATAACAGTTTGTAATGAATTGGAAGAAATAATTAGATTATTAAACTTTCTTCAAACTAATATTAGAGAAGAAGATGAGATTGTAATTCAATATGATGAACAATCTGTTACAAATGAAGTTATGGATTATCTTTCCTTAATGGATAAAATGCATAAATATAAAATTATTGGGTTTCCATTAAACAAAGATTTTGCAAAATTTAAAAATAATTTAAATGCACATTGTAACGGAGATTACATTTTTAATATTGATGCAGATGAAATACCAAGTGAACATTTGGTACAATGGTTACATGAAGTACTAGAATCTAATCCTGTCGATGTAATTTATGTACCAAGAATCAACACAGTTGAAGGTTTAACTCAAGGACATATCGATAAGTGGAAATGGAATGTAAATGAAAGGGGTTGGGTAAACTTTCCAGATTATCAAATGAGAATTTATAAAAATAAAGAAGGTATTGAATGGAATAAACCGGTTCATGAAAGTATTATAGGTTGGGAAACATTTTCAAACTTTCCTGCACATGAGGAGTGGTGTTTATCACACCCAAAAGAAATTAAAAGACAAGAAATACAAAACGAATTTTACGAAACAATATAATGTTTAAAGAAACCAAAAAACGAAGTATTTTTAAATCCATTTCTTGGAGATTGGTTGCTGTTGCAAATTCTTGGACAGTATTATCATTGATGATTACTAAATCCAACTTTTGGAATGCTATTATAATGAATATAACAGGTTTCTTTTTATTTTATATTTTTGAAAGAATTTGGAATCAAATAAAATTTGGGAGAATAAAAGAATGAATATACTAGTAACAGGTGGTGCCGGATTTATCGGTATGAATTTAATTAAAAGATTATTAAAAGAAGGACATTCAGTAACTTCATTAGATAATTATGAAACTGGTTTAAAAGAAAATCATGTTAGTGGTGTAAAATATATTGAAGGTGATATTGAGATGGTACTTTATCTAAATGGTCATTTTGATTTAGTTTATCATCTTGCAGCTCTTAGTAGAATTCAACCTTCATTTGAAGACCCAACTGAAACTTTTAGAGTAAATACTTATGGGTCTCAATGTGTTGCTGAATGGGCAAGATTAAAAAATGTAAAAGTTGTTTATGCTGGTTCATCTTCAAGATGGCACGACCCATATCAATCTCCATACGCATGTTTTAAACACATGGGTGAAGAAGTATTCAAACTATATAGACAAACGTATGGTGTTGATGCTGAAATTTGTAGATTTTATAATGTTTATGGTGAGGGTGAAATTATCGATGGTGATTGGGCAGCAGTAATTGGAATTTGGAGAAGACAAGTTAGAGATGGTGAAAAAATTACAATCATTGGAGACGGAGAACAACGAAGAGATTTTACTCATGTAGTTGATATTGTAGATGCACTTTACAAAGTAGGTATGGGTTCTGAAAAACACGAAGATGCGTGGGAATTAGGAACTGGTATAAATTACTCAATCAACGAAGTTTATGAATTATTCAAAGAAAAGTTCCCACAAATAGAATCAATTTATTTACCAGACCAACCTGGTAATTACAGAGAAACTTTAAGAGAAAATGATGATACTCTCGAAAGATTAGATTGGAAACCAGAAGATAGATTAAGAAATTATATTCAAAGTTTATAATGATAGGAATTATAGGACAAGGTTTTGTTGGTAATGCAATTTATCAAAAGTTTAAAAAATACTATAAGATAAATACTTATGATTTAAATTCATCCAAGTGTAACTCAAGTGAACAACATACTTTAAATAATAAAATTGTATTTGTTTGTTTACCAACTCCAATGGACGAAATTGGTAGATGTAACACATCTATTGTTGAAGCTGCAGTTAAAAGATGTTTTGAATTTGGTAAAACTAAAATAGTTGTAATCAAATCAACCATATCACCTGGTACAACACAAAAACTTAATGAAAAATACCCTTCACTTCAGATTGTATTTAATCCAGAATTTCTTACAGAAAGAAATGCAGTAAAAGACTATGAAAATCAAAGTAGAATTATATTAGGAGGCCCAAGACCTGCAACTACGGAGTTAAAACAAATATTCTCTAAAGCATTTCCAAAAGCTCATATTATTAAGACAGATTCAACTCATGCAGAAATGGTAAAGTATTTAACCAACACCTTTCTTTCAGTAAAAGTTTCTTTTGCAAATGAAATATATGAAATCTGTAATAGATTAGATATAGATTACGATAAAGTAATTGAATATGCAACTTTAGATGAAAGGTTGGGTGAATCACATTGGGGAGTTCCTGGTCACGATGGGGATTTTGGATTTGGCGGACATTGTTTCCCCAAAGATTTATCTGCTTTACTTTATGTTGCAAGAAAAGAAGGAGCGATTCATAATGTTTTAAAAGCAGCTCAGAAAACTAACGATGAAGTTAGAAAAAATAGAGATTGGGAACAAATGAAAGGTAGAGCAGTAACATGAACAAACCATATGAAAAAATAGATGTAGTAATTTCAACGATTACAAAGTTTTTACCAAAAGATATTGAACCTTGGGTTGAATCACTTAACAGAAGTGGTTTTAGTGGTAAACGAATGATGGTTGTTTATGATGTACCACAAGAAACTATTGATTATTTAAAAGAAAATCACTTTGATGTTTTTCAATCACAATTATCTCATCACCTTTTTAATCAAAGATTCAGAGATACTGCAATGATTTTAGAAAACTATGAGTGTGATAGAATCATTTGGACAGATATTAGAGATGTAGTATTTCAATCAAACCCAACAACATGGTTAAACAAATACCAAGAGAAACCTATCATTGCTTGTTCAGAAGCAGTAAAACTTGGTGATGATGATTGGGCTCAAGTTTGTGCTGGTACTTCATTTAAGTTAGAATGGAATTGGTTACAACACGAAGAATCTTATTGTGCTGGTTCTATTTGTGGTGATAAAGATTATATCATTCCTCTATTTCACAATATTTTTAGATGGGGAATAACTGGTGAAAATCCAACTCAAGCAGCAGACCAACCTGCGTACAATATCTTAATCAAACAACAACAATGGAAAGATAAAGTACAATTTGTAAAACAAGAAGAAGGTCTTGCAGTACAAATGGGAACTACATTTATTAAAAAAGATTTCTTTGGTGATAAATTAATGGAGCCAACTCCTTTGGTAGAAGAAGATGGTACTGTTACAAATCAAAAAGGAGAACCATTCACAATTGTTCATCAGTACGATAGAAACCCGCAATTAAAAGAAGTTATACATAACAAGTATAAAAAAAGAATGTTTGGTGAAACTCCAAAATCTGATAGTCCTGAAGGATTTACATATAAAAAATGGTTAGAAATCAGAAAACAAGGTAAGTACGATACTCAGTATAACGAAATGTTAAAAGGAAAACGAGTTGTAATCGTAGGACCGGCACCATCTTTGGAAGGAAGTGGTAAAGGAAAAGAAATTGATGATTATGATATTGTAGTAAGAATCAATAAAGGATTCCCTGTTGAAGAAGGAATGGAGTCTGATATAGGTTCACGAACTGATATTCATTATCATTGTTTATGTACAACTATGGAATGTGGTGGACCAGTTTTCTACAAAGAGATGAAAGACCAAAATGTATTTGTATCAGCACCATATCCAAAATATGTAAGACCATTTTATGAAGATGTAAAAAGATTTGAAAATGATAATAAAAAATGGGATTTACCATTTCATATTATAGATACAGATTACTATAACAATATTGGAACTTGGGTAGGAACAAGACCAAATTCAGGTACACTTACAATTATAGATTTATTAGCGTACGATGTAAAAGAATTACACATCACAGGTTTCACTTGGTTTAGAGGTGGTTGGAGAAAATCATATAAAGATATGAAAGAAATCTTTGGTGAAGAAGAAGGTGCAAGAAAAGAGAAAATGTGGTTAGAGGGAGAATTTAATGGAAATCATAAACAAAAACCACAAGAAGATTTAGTTAGAGAAATTTATCTCAATGATGATAGAGTTACTATCGATGATACGATGAAACAAATTTTAGAAGTAGAATGATTATATACATTCCCATAAAAGAAAATTCACAAAGAGTTCCTCAAAAAAACTTTAGAGAGTTCAATGGTAAACCTTTATGGGAACATACTATTGATAAACTAAAAGATTATAGAGTAGTAGTTGACACTGATTCAGAATCTATCATTGAATCTTGTAAATCTAAAGAATGGGTTACTACTTATTTAAGACCAAAAAAATTACGAGGTGATAAAGTTTCAGTTGTAGATTTAATCAAAAACTACTTTGATAAAAATCCAACTAAAGAAATCATAGTCCAACTTCATGTAACATCACCTTTCTTCGATGTAAAGCATTTAGAAGAAGTTCAAAGACAAATTAGATTATATGATTATGATTCAGTATTTTCAGTAGATGTGATTCAAAATAGATTTTGGAGAGATGAAGAATATGGGTTAGTACCAGTAAATCATAATCCAATGAAATTAGAACAAACCCAAGACTTACCAAAATATTATATGGAAAATTCATACTTATATGGGTTCAAACAATCCGTTTTAAAATTTGGTAATCGTATTGGAAAAAATCCAACTACAATACAAGTGGGATTTCCTAAAAACTTAGATATAGATACAGAAGATGATTGGAATTTAATAAAAACATTAGAACATTATGAGCGGTAAAGTGCCTTTATTTAACTTTTTAGATTCAAAAAAAGAAGAATCATTAGAAATTTTAGAAATTGGAGTTGCACAATGTGGAACAGGTATTCAAATTCTAGAAGAATATCCTAATTTCAATTACACAGGCGTTGATAAGTGGGAATTTGATAAAACACTTCAACATGAAGGCAATAAAATACGAAATTGGAATTCACAAGAAAAATGGGATGGTATTTATCAAACAGTTTTAGATAATACTAAAAAATTTGGTGATAGGTGCAGTATCATAAGAGAATGTTCTCATGAATTTTTACCTACTTATAATAAAAAATTTGATTTTATTCACATAGATGGTGACCATTCTACCGAAGGAGTTTATCAAGATTTACTTCTTTGTAAAGGTCTACTTAAACCCAATGGAATCATGTGGATGGATGATATTGAACTTTCTTCGGTAAAACAAGGAGTTAATCAGTTTTTAGAAGAATATACAAATTATAAATTAAAAGATAAATTTAAAGTATATATTACAGATGAATAATATAGAACATTTAAAGGGTAAAGGTAAAGGTAAACGAATATTTTTAGTAGGTAATGGGCCTTCTTTAAACGATATGAATCTCGATTTGTTAGTTGCAGAAGATACTTTGGCCATGAATCGTATTGATTTAATTTATCCAAAAACTAAATGGAGACCTACTTATTATATTTTTTGTTCTTCTAACTGTCATCATCCAAAATGGGGAACGGGTTGGTCAAAATCCGTAGTTAATGCTGCAAAATATGAAGATACAATTCCTTTAATTTGGCGTAGATATAAATCACTTATTGAAGATAATGCAAAAGAAAAACTACATTCCTCGACTATTTTTTTAGATTCATTTACAGAAAATAAAATTGGTAATGCTTCTCAATTTTCAACTGATGCAGAAAAAAGATTAGATAAAAGTGGTACAACAATGAATGTTGCATTACAACTTGCATATTATATGGATTATGATAAAGTTTATTTAATAGGTTGTGATTCTAATTGGAAAACAGCAACTAATACAATTGATAGTGAATCAGGCGATATTAACCACTTTGACCCAGACTATCATGCACAAATTGCAGATGGTTCTAGAGAATTTTGGAGAATGAATACAACTCATTTAACTGCTGCAGAATATTACAAAAAAGCAGATAAGCAGATTTATAATGCAGGATTAAATTCTGCAATCGATGCCTACGAAAAAATTAATTTCGAAAGTTTGTTTAATTAAATAAATTTTCGTATATTAGCAATATGAAACTGTTATGGCAACAAATACCCTCTACTGAAGTTACAAAAATATATTGTAATTCAAATTGTGATGGAATTGTTTTAGACACCGAACATGGAGTTTTTAACAATGAAACTCTATTTACTCTTATCCAATTGATAAATACAAGTGGTAAAAAATCATTTGTCAGAGTAACAGAACCAAACAAAACTTTCGTAAGAATGTTATTAGATAGTGGAGTGACTGGTTTGATATTCTCAACACTAGATGTTCTACAAATACCTGATATTAGAAATTGGTGTTTGTTTCCACCGTATGGAAAACGAGGACAAGGTTTGGTTTCAGAAAATGATTGGGGTAATAAACCATTACAAGAAAATAATGTTATTCTTGTTGCCCAAATAGAAAATCATCATAGTATCAATCAACTTGATTTTATCAAAGGTTCAGACCTATTTGATTATTATTTATTAGGACCTTACGATTTAACTGCAGATTTAGGTTGTGTTGGTGATTGGAATAATAAAAACTATATATTTAATATAACCAAGTTTAATGAACTAATACCAAAAGAAAAACGAGGTGTTCATTTAGTATCAAATATAGAAGAAGAATATAAACAAAAATTTAAAGATTACGGATTCGTTGCACTTGGAATGGATACCACTATTATTAAAACAGAAATAAATAAATTAGAACAATTATGGCAGGATTAAATTTCGAAAACATTGGTGATAAATTCTTAGAAGTTACTAATACAAAAGAGTGGTTAGAACTACAAGAAAAGTTCAATGATTGTGTTGATATCTTTATATTAGGACATGGTGGGAACTTAGGTGTTGCTGACCATGCTGCAGTTGATATTTCACGATTATCAAATGGAACAAAAAATGCACAAGCACCAGGTAGTGGTATTGTAGCAACATCTTTAATCAATGATTCATCTTTTGATGATTGGATGGTGCATTGGTTAAGACAAAGAACAGTATCAGCAACACAAGAACAATTAAACAAAACTTTGGTACTTGGTATTTCTTCAAGTGGTAAATCAGTAGATATTATCAAAGCATTAGAAGATGGACAATCAAGAGGAATGCAAGTAGCAATGATTACTTCTTATCCTATTCCTGCAAAAATAGAATCGTTGACTGAAGTTGTATTGGGTGCTGAGTATTATCACACTGCTGAAGTTCTTACTTTACTCTTAACTTATGAACTTACTCATGGTAGTGGAAAAGTTTGTCCTCCTATTTTCCAAAACTCACCAGAAGATTTAGAATTATTAAATAGACAAGGTGGAGCTGCGGCAACAAGAAAACATTCTTATCCTGATGAGTTAGTAAACATTGGTGTAGATTTCGATGGTGTTATTCATAAAAACTCAAAAGGTTATCACGATGGAACTGTTTATGATGAACCAGTTGAGGGTGCAAGAGAAGCTCTACAAAAACTGTCTGAAAAATATACTGTAATTGTATATTCTGCAAAAGCAAGAAAAGATAGAGGATTGGTAAATGGTAGAAGTGGAACACAATTGATTTGGGATTGGTTAAAAGAACACGATTTAAATCAGTATGTTTCTAAAGTAACCGCAGAAAAACCTCGTGCAGTTGCATATATTGATGATAAAGGAATCAAGTTTGATAATTGGAATAATGTACTTTCACAAATCGATTTAGATTGAGAATTGTAATATCAATATTTTGTTTACCTTACGAAATTGATGAATTAGAAAATACTCTCAATCAATTAAAGAAAGCATCTTATTATTTAAGTGGTAAGAATGAATGGGTAGTTGATGTAACTCTTTCTCTTTCTAATGATTTAATCAATTGGAATAAATCATCAATACCCAAATCTTACTTCGAAG
>Ga0255777_10002355_pt1 | contig 16874 bp, 16 predicted proteins | sample 101ome_15_FD_179975 | JGI IMG/M metagenome (GOLD analysis project Ga0255777, IMG submission 179975) | Coastal salt marsh microbial communities from the Groves Creek Marsh, Skidaway Island, Georgia - 101402AT metaG (version 2) | ecosystem: Environmental > Aquatic > Marine > Intertidal zone >... | reverse complement strand
CTAAGATAATTAATTACTAATTTGTCTCCATAATCAAATTTAGGAATATTCCCTAGCTCAATTGTTTGACCAGCCCATCCATGAAAATCTGAACCACCTGAGTATAGCAATTCGTTTTCATCTGCAGTCATTTTTGAAATAGCTATATCTTCAGCACTTGAAAATGAATTTACTATTTCAATGCCGTCAAGCATTAATAATTTAAGATCTTTAACTAATTTTTTTAACTTGGTTAAAGTCATTTTATATCTCAGTGGATGTGCTAAGATGGCCAACCCGCCAGCTTGATGAATCCAGTTAATGACTTCAAATGATGAAGCCCATTCTCCCTTTACCGCACCTGGTTTTTTACCAGTCATGTATTTCTTAAAAACGGATGACATATTTGGGCAAATGTTTTCTTTAATTAACATCTGGGCAAAATGGGTTCTTGTAATGTAATCTGTTTTACTTAAAGCCCTTGCTTTTTCATACGCTCTTGTAATTCCAACTCTACCAAGCCCCTCACTAATTTTTTTTGCCCTATCAACTCTGAATTGATTATTTTTTTTTAGACCGTCAATTAATAGTTTTTCATTAGGATTGATTCCTAGTCCAACTATATGAATAGATTGAGAGTTTTGTTGTGCTGAAATCTCAACACCATTTACAAACGTCAAATTGAAACTTTGTGAGTATTTTTTTGCCTCTTCTAATCCATCCAAAGTGTCATGGTCTGTAAGAGAAAAAAAATTACAACCGGCATTTACAGCTTTTCTCGCAACCTCTTTCGGTGATAATAAACCATCTGAATAATATGAATGAGTGTGAAGATCTATATTCATATTAAGTATGATATATCATAAATTTTTTTTAAACTTAAATAACTAATAAACATGTGTGGAATTGTTGGAGGAATCTCTCAAGACAATATAGTCCCTTTTTTAATTGACGGTTTGAAACACCTTGAATACAGGGGGTATGACTCTGCCGGACTTGTTGTTAATATTGAAAAAGATTTCAAAAGATACAGGGCAGAAGGCAAGGTTTCCAATTTGGAAGGGAAAATTAATGACTTAAAAGATGATTTAGTAAGTCACATTGGAATTGCCCACACAAGATGGGCTACCCATGGTATCCCCTCTGAAAATAATGCTCATCCTCACATTTGTAATCAGTCTATTGCTGTAGTTCAGAATGGCATTATTGAGAACTTTCAAGCTCTAAAGGATAAGCAATTAAAACAGGGTTATATTTTTACTTCTGATACTGATACTGAAGTTATTGCCCATTGCATTTATGACCATCTAAAAACCTCCAGCACTCTCCTAGAAGCTACACAAAAATCAATAAAAAAGTTCCAAGGTTCTTTTGCCTTAGCGGTTACTTCTAAAAATAACCCTAATGAGATTGTCATTGCAAAAAAATCAGCGCCTATGGTTATCGGATACAGCGATTTAGGATTGTTCTTTGCGTCAGATCAATTAGCACTGATCGACATAACATCAAAATTTTCCTATATGGAGGATGGAGACATTGCACTTATCAAAAATAATGAAGTCAAGCTTTATGACTTTAACGGAAAAGCCGCTAAACGTGAAATCATTACTTCTAAGCTTCAACGTGGACAAATTACTAAAGGCAACTTCCCGCACTTTATGCTTAAGGAGATCTATGACCAACCGCAAGCTATTAGGGACACTCTTGAATCTAAAATTTCTCATAATGAAGTATACATTGAATCTTTTGGTCCAAATGCTGCAGAAGTTTTCTCAACAATCGAACATGTAAAAATAATTGCTTGTGGGACTAGTTTCAATGCTGGTTTGGTTGCCATGTACTGGCTAGAAGATATTGCTGGAGTATCATGCAGTGTTGAGGTTGCAAGTGAATATAGATATAGAAAATCAGTAACTCAGAAAAATACTTTATTTGTCACAATTTCTCAAAGCGGTGAGACAGCTGATACTCTAGAAGCGCTTAAATCAATAAATAATAAACTACCTGATTCAGTCACTCTTTGTATATGCAATACTGCAGAATCAAGTTTAACCAGAGAATCTAAAATGGTCTTCCTGATGAATGTTGGACCTGAAATTGGAGTTGCATCCACCAAAGCATTTACTGGTCAACTTGTAAGTCTCTCATTGTTGGCTACAGCAATCGGAAAAGCAAAAAAAACAATTTCTAAAGATAGAGAACAATTAATTGCTAATGGTCTTAATAAATTACCGGGGCTTATAGAGGAAGCACTGAATGTTGAAAATATTATTAAAGAATTATCAAAAGATTTTTTACACACTACTAGTGCTTTATTTCTTGGGAGAGGAACAAAACATGCCATAGCTATGGAGGGCGCTCTTAAACTCAAGGAAATAAGTTACATTCATGCTGAGGCTTTTGCAGCAGGTGAGTTAAAGCATGGTCCAATTGCATTAGTTGATAAGGATACCCCGGTAATCGTAGTAGCGCCAAAAAATGATTTACTGGAGAAGTTGAAATCCAACATGCAGGAGGTAAGTTCCAGAGGTTCCATAATGTATGTATTTAAAGATGAATTAGCAGATATCAAAGAAACACAAAATATGAGGCTAATATCAGTTACTAAGGGGTTAGGCAGAATCACTGGTCCTATTATTTTTTCAATCCCTTTACAACTTCTTAGCTATCATGTTGCTCTTCTAAGAGGATGTAATGTTGATCAGCCTAGAAACCTTGCCAAGTCTGTAACGGTCGAATGATTTCGAAATAATCAAAAAAACAAAACACTATTACTGTCAATTATTTAATATTTCTAAATAATATTTACTTAAATTATTGATTTTAAATAAAAATTATTTTTTTTTTATTTATATTTACAATTTTCATAAAAAGAGTATATTTCGCAAATAACCAAAGTATGTTTTGGTTAGTTTGTTTACTTTTTTGTGGAGGCAAAAATGAGTTTAGATGATTATGATTATGAAGATAAAGATGAGGATGAAAAAGACTTTGACTACGATTATGATGATGAAACCAATGAAGATTGGTTTTAATTAATCACCAAAAAAAGACTCTAAACTATTAAAGTTTAGAGTCTATAAGAAATTATCAGTAGGAATGCAATTTCAATATTTCCTATGTTATTTTTAAATATTAATCAGCCTCAACAAGCTACTGCTGTATTATCCTTTTGACATATAATTGAATCATCAATAAATATATTTATGCTTTTCTGGCTAACAAAACGATTAATGACTACCTTGATGAGTCCAAGACTTGCATTAAGATTTCTTTTTTCTAAGAAACCTTCCTTTAAATACTATGACTCTCTAAATTCTATTGATTTTTCAGCCAAAATGAAAACTGTAAGTAGTCAATATATGACCAGATTTCTTCTACCAAAACCAGCTCTAGAAAGTCTTATCTTTGAGCTAAAATCTGAAAAGTATCGAGAAATTCTTATAGATTTCAACATCAAAAACCCATTTGTTAATTATGTAGGGTTGTATGAGATTAAATCTTTAAATGATAAAGATATTGGTAAGTCAATTTATGCCAATCATTGGCATACTGATGACTCTCTTCACGTTGGCTGCATAAAAATTTTCCAATTACTTAAAACTATATCTTCTGAAGATGGGCCAATGGAGTTTATTAAAAAAGATGATACAAAATTCAATTGGAAAAAACTTTTTTTCAGAGGGGAATTTTTAAGTCACGAATCAAAGGTTTTTAAATATACTGAAGGTGATAGAGCGTTATTTTTAGACACTCGATCATGCCTTCATAAAGCCGGGGTCCCAAAAAATGGGAATAAAAGAATTATGCTTATGGCACAAATTATTGACAAAAAAAAGACTGAAAATTTAGATAAACTATTCATGAATCAGTATCATAAAGAGCCTACAGCACTTAAAAGACTATTTCTTAATTAGGCAACTATTTTAACTTTGAGTAAAAAATATTTGCCTTTACGAATCCCTTAACCGAACCGCAGTCAATCCGCCTACCTTTAAACTTGTATGCAATGACTTTTCCAACTTTTGCAAGTTCTCTCAATGCATTGGTGATTTGAATTTCACCATTAATATCAGGTTCAGTCCGCTCAAGAATTTCAAAAATATCTGGAGTTAAGATATATCGACCTATGATGGCTAAATTTGAAGGTGCCTCACTAGGCAAGGGTTTTTCAATCATATCGTCTACTTGAAAAACATTTTTGAATGAAGATTTAATGCTTATGACTCCATATTTCTCAATATCTTTTGTATTGACTTCTTCAACAGCAAGAATACATTTGTCCATATTATCTTTAGAGATCTCTAACATTTGGCCTAATACAGAATTTTCTTCACAATAACACAAATCATCAGGAAGAATAACAGCAAAAGGGTTATTTTTGATAATTTCTTTTCCCTGAAGAATTGCATGGCCTAAGCCTAACATTTCAGTTTGGTTAATAAATTCTAGGGTACAGTTTTCAGTTATCTTATTTATACAATCAAGTTTTTCAATTTTAGAAGTGGAAGAAATCAAAGATTCAAGATAAGGAAAAGGCTCGAAATATTTCTTGATAGCTAATTTATGTTCATTTAATACTAAGACCATTTTAGACATGCCGCTATCGTGTGCCTCATCTATTGCATATTGAATTAAGGGTTTTTCCAAAATAGGTAAGAGCTCCTTAGGAACAGTTTTAGTAACTGGTAAGAACCTTGTCCCAAAACCTGCAGCAGGAAATAAGCAATGTTTAATCATTAATTACTAAATTTATTTTTCAAGATATATTTACCTAGTTCTACGCCGGGTTGATCATACGCATTTATTTGCATAAAGGAACCGACAGAGGATGTTAGAAGAAGAAATCTATACATTAATTTCGCAATATTGACCTCATCAATACCTGTGATAGTTATTTTGTCACATGGAATATCTTTTTCTTGAAGAATTGCCTCATAGGTAGAATCAGCTTGTAAATTTATGAGTTCGTTAAAACTCTTATGATTCAGGTAATCCGAATCAAAACAGCTGAAAATTTCATGGTCCGGAATAAAGGATTCATCCTTTAAATTATCAATTTTAAAAAAAGTCACTGTCTTATCTCGAGGCCCATCCATAATTAATTGCAAAAAACTATGTTGGTCATCAGGGCCAATTAACGAAATTGGTGTTAACCCTTGACGTGTGCCATTAATGTTCTTCTTACCAAGAGATTCTGCCCAAAGTTGAACAAACCATCGATTAAAATCCCTGAAAACTGATGAATATGAAAAGATAATATTCATTGCAAATCGACTTTTATTTTCTACAAGAAACCTAGCTTTATTGATTATTAAATCGTAGTATTCCTCTTTATTAAAAAAGCTTTCATGGACAATTCTACAGCCATCTAAAAGTTTTTGGATGTCTACACCAATTATTGCTAGAGGCAAAAGTCCTACGGGACTAAAAACCGAAAACCTTCCTCCAACATTATCTGGGATTAAAAATTTTTCAAGATTATTTGAAGTTGCAAACCTCCATAATGAGGTATTTTTTCCCGCTATGACAGTATAGTTATCTTTTGAAATCTTTGTCTTGGTATCAAGATATTTAAGAATACTTATTGGCTCAATAGTGCTACCCGACTTAGAAATAACAATAAAGTGTGAATTGTTTAAATCTCCAAGACTTAGCAGGTAATTAATCCTGAGTGGGTCAATAGTGTCTAGAAAAAATAACTTTCTCCTAAAATTGTTCGTCGTTCTTAAAAAAGTATAAATTGCCTTTGTACCAAGGCTAGAGCCTCCGATACCAACTATGTATATGTAATCTTTTGCAATTCCCCTAGCATAGGATAGAACAGAACTAATATCTTGCTTATGAAGTGAATAATAACCAATCTCCCTTGTCTCTTCTTTTAAATTTTCAAGAATCTTATCATTGGATCTGATTTCATAAAAATTTCGTTCGTATTTCATCGACTGAGCACTCAATATGATAACTTTTGAAGTATGATACACACTCTCAATGTAAGTATAATTACATTATGGTCTTTACCAAAACTAGTTTTAATAAAAAAACAATCCTTATTACTGGAGGAGCTGGATTTATTGGTAGCAATCTAGCATTTTATTTTCAACAAAATTACCCTGATTGCAAAATTATAGTTTTTGACTGCTTCAGAAGTGGGGCAGCTTTCTCTAATGGCAATCTACAAAGCTTTGGTCATTATAAAAATTTGATTGGATTTACTGGTGATATTATCTGTGGAAATATCAATAATCCAACTGATCTTGAAATGCTTAGTGATATTAAATTTGATTATATTTTTCATCAGGCTGCCATTTCAGACACTAGAGTTTATGATCAAGAGATTATTATGAAAACCAATGTAAACTCCTTCTACTGGTTTTTGGAGAAATCAAAAAAAGACAATGCAACTCTTGTCTACGCTAGTTCTGCTGCTACATATGGGAGCATGCCATCACCTCAAAGAATTGGTTTTGAAAATCCCGAAAATCCATATGGTTACAGTAAGTATGCCATGGATCAAATTGCCGCAGAATTCTCTACGAAAAATCCAAATACTAAAATTATCGGACTCAGATTTTTTAATGTATATGGTCCTAGAGAATACTTTAAGAATAAAACATCTTCAATGGTTATTCAACTTGGACATCAAATTCTAAGCGGTCATACACCTCGACTATTTCATGAGTCTAATAAGATTCTCAGGGACTTCATTTTTATTGATGATGTCTTACAAGCAAATATTAAGGCATGTGAGTCGAAAAATAATGGCGTTTACAATGTTGGCACTGGTAAGCCAAGAAGCTTTCAAGATATAGCAGATATTCTCCAAAAAGAGTTAGGCTGTAATTATGGTACGGATTATTTTCCTAACCCATATACTGGGTATCAAATGCATACTCAGGCGGATATATCTCTATCCGAAGAGAATTTCAATTTCAAACCTATCTATACTCTTGAGGAGGGAATTAAGCAATACATTCCAAATATTAAAGATATGTTTAACATGCCTCTAGACTAATGCTTAACTCTTTACAAAATTTACATCCTAAAATTCTTATCATTGGTGATCTAATGATTGATAAATATCTCTGGGGTGAATGCACACGTGTTTCTCCTGAAGCGCCTGTTCAAATTATCAATGTAAAGAAAGAAACAAAAGTCCTAGGTGGTGCTGGAAATGTAGCTAATAACCTAGTCTCACTTGGATCTAAGGTTGATGTGTTAAGTATTATTGGCGGATGTGAAATTTCTAATGAATTAAGAAAACTTTTCAAAGAAATTAACCTTGGTACTGACTACTTAATTGAGCAAAAAGATCGAGTTACTTCAAAAAAAACAAGGATTATATCATCTCAACAACAAGTTATTAGATACGACATTGAAAGTGATGAGGATATCAGTCAAGTATCCGAAAAGAAATTAATAGATATATTTAAATCTATTATTGGTAAATTTGAATTGGTTATTCTCTCTGATTATGGAAAAGGTGTCATAACAAATTATGTTGCTCAAGAAGTTATTAAGGTGTCTAACTTTCATGGCATTAAAGTTATAGTTGATCCAAAGGGTTCTGATTATGCTAAATATACTTCTGCTTATCTCTTAACTCCAAATAAAAAAGAAGCTTCTGAGGCAACTGGTATCAATATTTCAGATAAAACATCCCTCAAAGATGCCTTAAGTCATTTAAAGAATCTTTGCAAACTTCATACTTCTCTAATTACTCTAAGTGAAGATGGTATTGCTATTTTTGACAACCAATTTAGATCTCATCCAACAGTTGCCAAAGAGGTATTTGATGTCACTGGAGCTGGGGACACAGTGATTGCTGCTCTTGGTTATGCTTTGGCAGCCAAGGAAGACATTGACTCAGCAGTAGTTCTTGCCAACTTAGCAGCTGGAGTGGTTGTTGGAAAGATTGGTTCTGCAACAACATCATTTAAAGAAATTATTAAGTATAAATCCTTGCTAAACAAGTCTGATTGTGAAGAGAATGTATTGTTGTTAGAAAAATTCACTGAGACTTTAAATAGTTTAAGAAAGTCTGGGAAAAAAATTGTATTCACAAATGGTTGTTTTGATATTCTTCATATGGGTCATGTCAAATATTTAGAAAAAGCTAAGAAACTTGGAGATATTCTTATCGTAGGTGTTAATTCAGATAATTCCGTCAAGAGACTAAAAGGGAAGAATAGACCTATCAACCCCCTTAATGATAGGTGCTGCGTCATTTCCTCACTTAAATCAGTCGATTTTGTTATTCCTTTCGAGGAAGATACGCCAATTGAATTGATTGCTGCGATTGCTCCAGATATACTCGTTAAAGGTGGTGATTACAAAGATAAAGAAGTGATTGGTGAAGAAATTGCTAAGAAACTTGTCCTAATAGACTTTATAGAGGGAAGAAGCACTTCTAACACCATTTCAAAAATACAGAAAAATGATTGAAATAATTAAAAGCGAGCTTAAACTTCACAATGAAGTTTCGTTGAAAATGGAGGAGCTTTCTAGTTCAATTGAATCAATTGCAAAATTGGCAATTAATTCTATAAAATCAGGTGGAAAGATTATTTTATTTGGCAATGGTGGTTCAGCCGCTGATGCTCAACATATTGCGGCTGAACTTATTGGTAGATACAAAGTCAGTAGAAAAGGATTGCCTGCTATAGCTTTAACCACTGACACATCTGCCCTGACAGCAATATCTAATGATTTTGGTTATGATTACGTTTTTAAAAGACAGCTTGAAGCGCTTTTAAATAAAAATGATCTAGTTATAGGAATCAGCACTTCCGGCAATAGTAATAATGTTATTAATGCTCTTAAATACGTGAAAAGCATGCATGCAAAAGTTATTGGTTTTTCAGGTTTTCAAGGTGGGAAGATGAATGAAATTTGCGATATTAATCTTGTAATTCCTTCAAATGACACTCCCAGAATCCAGGAGATGCATATATTAGTTGGCCATACAATCTGCCACTTGATAGATATTCATTTCTCAGATTAAACTCAAGGCTGAGTTAATTACATCTTTGCTAGTAATCTTTTTCATACAGTCATGATGTCCTAATGGGCAAACTCTTTTCATGCAAGGCTGACAATTAAGGTCTTTTTTAATAATGCTTGACCTATTATTCATCCACTGACTTGTTTCATTAGCCTTTGTGGGTCCAAATATTGAAACTGTAGGTATTTGAAATGCAGCCGCAATATGCATTGGTCCACTGTCGCCAGTAATAAACAACTTCAATTTTGATATCTCATCTATAAGTTCATCTAATGAAGTTTTTCCAGCAAGATTATTACAATTTTTTACACCTAAGTCATCCAGGGAATTTTTAATATCATTGCAGAGATCTTCTTCGCCAGCTGAACCAAATAAAATAATATTGTGAGTTTTACTCAGCTCATACGCAACCTTTATAAAACCATCTTTTGTCCATCTTTTTGCACTTCCATACTTAGCTCCTGGATTAATACCAACATTAGCTGGTTTTTTAAAATCTTTATTAGATTTAAGATAAATTTTTAATTCTTTAGGCTCTATATGAGATTTTAGAACTCTAGAAACAAAATAGTTATATCTTTCAACCTGATGACCACAAAGAAATTTATTTTTATTGTATTTAATTTTCTTTTCTGCATTGATAAATAATTTTAATATTGAGCTTCGAAAAGAGCTCCGAAAAGATATAAAAATATCATGATATTCTATGTTAAGAGCGCCTCTAATGAGGTTCAAAATATCCTTTTTTATAATGAAAGTTTTATTTAGATTGGGAGAATTCTTAAACACAGCGATTGATGACTGAGGTCCGATAAATGAAAACTTTGCATCCGGGAACTCCGTTCTAAGATTTTCTATACTAGGAGTTGTCATTACGGTATCGCCTAACCAAGTAGGCAGTTCAATTAGAATTAACATTTAATTATTAGAAAAACTCAATGATTGTTTATAAATTTCAAAAAAAAAGGTTTTGATATAATACATTTCATGAAAAATTTTATACCAATATTAATGTATCATAGCATTCAATCTGAGCCCAAAAAATCAAAACTTAGAGGCCTAAGCGTACCCACTTATCTTTTTAAAATTCAGCTATTTATACTTAAACTTCTTGGTTATCAAGGGCTTTCAATGTCTGGCTTAATGCCTTATTTAAAAGGAGAAAAAACTGGCAAGGTTTTTGGCATAACTTTTGATGACGGTTATCTTAATAATTACCAAAATGCTTTGAAAATTTTATTAAGATTTAAATATACTGCAACTTGTTATATTGTTAGTAACAATATAGGAGGAATAAATCATTGGGATCTAGAAAAGGGTGTTACTCCAAAAAGGATGATGAATGAACTTGAGATTAAAAATTGGATTAAGAAAGGCATGGAGATCGGCTCACATTCTTTATCTCATGTCCACTTGACAAGCTGTAATAGTAAAGCTTTATATCAAGAAGTTATGACCTCAAGATCTATTCTAGAAGAAAAATTTAATGTAAGGGTAGATCATTTTTGCTACCCATATGGGGACACATCCAAAGAAATTGTTAACTTGGTTGAAAATGCTGGATACAAAACTGCAGTCACCGTTGTTAGAGGCAGGGCAAAAATTAACTCAAATTTTTTTGAGCTGCCTAGGGTGCTAATGAATCACCGAACATACCCCCAAAATCTATTTTTGAAGTTTTTTACAAATTATGAAAGTAAAAGATAAAAAAAAAATTAAATTAGCCATATTAATCAGAAACTTTAGTCAGTCCGGTGGAGGCGCTGAAAGATATTGTGTTGAACTAACCAGAGCCCTATCAGATAGTTACGATATACATGTTTTTTGTCAAAAAAGAAATTCTAACTTCAAAAATGTTACCTTTCATAATGTAAAGCAATACATTTCTAAACCAAGGTTTGTCAATCAGATTTTATTTTCAATTGCAACTAAAAAAGCATTAAAAAAATTAGATTTTGATATTGTTCACTCCCATGATATTGTTACTCATGCTGATGTTCAAACAATTCATGTACCATGCTTTAGAACTAATCTTACAAGTAAAACCGGTATAAAAAAAATATGGGAATATATATCAATTTTTTTAAGTCCAAGGAAATTTTCATATTTTTTTATGGAAAAAATCGCATTTGGTAAAAATAAACAAATTATTGCAGTTTCAAACCTATTATCCAAGAATATTAGATTAAATTATCCACATCACACAGATATTGAAATTGCATATCCTGGATTTAATTTAATTGATGGAAATATAGATAATGTAGAAAAAATTAATAATTCCAAAAAATTTGTTATTTTATTTGTTGGGCATAGCTTTATTAGGAAAGGACTGCAACAAGTCATTAAAGCAATTGAGTTGATTAATCACAAAAATATAGAATTAATAGTTGTTGGTAATGGAAACAAAAAAGATATAAATTTTTCGAGCGAAATTCTCAAATCTAATACTACTTTTCTTGGTCAAGTTAATAATTTAAATGAAATTTATACAAACTCCAACTTATTAATACACCCGACTTTAGGAGATACTTTTGGCATGGTGGTTCTTGAAGCAATATATTTCGGGATTCCTGTAATTGTGAGTAATAAAAATTTTTGTGGAATTAGTGAGAAATTAACAGAAAAAGAAGTTTTATTTTTAGACAATCCATTGGATTATTTTGAAATATCCAAGAAAATCAAACTACTAAAAAATAACAAAGGCCTTCGTGAAAAGCTTAATAAAAATGCTCAGAAAAAAATTTCACAATTCAATTGGGATTCAACATCCCATAACACAATAAAAACATACTCAAAACTGAATATGACAGGTACAAAAAAGTGATTTCAGTCGCAATTATTACAAAAAATGAAGAGTCAAATATAGGTAGATGCTTAGATTCCTTGAACTGGGCCAATGAAATTGTAATTATTGACTCAGGCTCAACAGATAACACACTTGAAATTTGTAAAAAATATAAATGTAAAGTAGTTAGAAGTAAATGGTTAGGTTTCGGAAAAACTAAACAAATTGCTGTTGAAAATTGCAAATATGACTGGGTTCTTAGTATTGATGCGGATGAAGTTGTTTCCAGTTCATTGTCAAAATCTATTGTAAATATTGATTTACAAAATGGAGAAGTAGCCTATAGAATTAAGAGGAAATCTTTTTATTTGGGTAAAGTGATAAATTTTTCTGGGTGGCAAAATGACTACCCTCTAAGATTCTTTAATAAAAACTTCGGAAACTTTAATACCAACAATGTCCATGAAGAAGTTGTTACAAAATCAAGAATAAAGAAAATCAATGATCCAATTATTCACTATCCTTATAAAAACATTAACGCTCATCTTAAAAAAATAAAAATTTACTCTTCGTTGGGAGCAGAATTGATGTTCAATAAGGGTAAAAGAGCTTTTATATTTAAAAGTATTTTGGCTGCTATTTTGAGATTTACTAAAAATTTCTTTATTAATTTAGGATTTTTAGATGGCTTTAGGGGGCTAGTCCTTTGTTTAATGTCTAGCTACTATGTTTTTTTAAAATATCATAAATTAAGAAAGCTTAATAAAAAACAATGAAGATTTTACATATTGATTCAGGCAAGGATTGGAGAGGGGGTCAAAGACAGGTCCTAGCCTTGCATGAGGGACTCTTAAAAAGAGAAATTGAGTCAATGTTAGTTTGCAATCTTAATGGAAAACTATACGAAATAGCTAAATCAAGAGAAACTAAAAATGTCTTTCATTATGATCCTAGGAGACTAATATCATTAGAAGGAACATCTAAAATAAAGCAGCTTATAAAGTGCTTCAATCCAAACATAATACATTGTCATGATAGTAAAAGTGTACTATATGGATCACTTCTGAAAGGAAGAAGTAAATTATTTCACACTAGGCGTGTATCCTACAAGATCTCATATCTATCCAGAAAAATAAAATATAAATTTGTTGATGTACATATTGGTGTCAGTAATCAGATAAGTCAATATCTAAAAAGATTTTTTACTAATGTTTGTACAATATACAGTTGCATTGATATGGATAGATTTAAGAATATTACTAAATCTATTGATTTTGACTATAAAAAATATAATATATTATTTGTAGGGGCTTTCTCTGCACAAAAAGGTATTGATATTCTTATCTTAGCTTTTCAAAGGGTCTTGCTAACAAATCCGAACACTGTTCTTCATCTTGTAGGGGATGGAGAGTTGCGAATCTCCTTTCATAATCAAGTAAAAAAACTCGGTATAGAAAACAAAGTTATTTTTCATGGAAGCCAAACAAATATTGAACGATTCTATTTATCCTCAAATTTAGTGGTTTTCCCCTCGGTTTCAGGAGAAGGCTCTAGTGGGGTAATAAAGGAGGCTATTGTCGCCGGTAAAACAATAATCGTATCAGATCTAGATTGCAATAAAGATATCGTAAAAGATAGAGTAAATGGATTAACTTTTAGAAGTAAAGATTATGTATCGCTGACTGAAAAAATAATTTCCTGTATAAATAATCCGGAAATCATAAGCAAAGTAAATTTAAAGAACAGTGTTACAAAATTTTCTTGTGAAATAATGATTGAAAAGTATGAAGAAATTTATACCAAACATGCCTAATAATTAAATCACGTCTTTTCTTTAATTGTTTTGCCAGCAAATCCCAAACATGTGACAACCAAGAAGGCATAAAAAAGTGTAGTGGTTTGATGGTCAAATACTCCATTCGTAATTGAATAGCCCAAATATTGAAGAGAAGTAACTGCAATTATTAAAATTAAAAACCTTTTCTCGGGATCTCCACGAGATTTCCCAGTATATTTGAAGCAATAGTAAAGCGGAGAAATGAAAACCCCCAGTAAAAATACCAGTCCAATTAAACCTCGCTCAACTATAGTGGATAAAAATTCCCCATGTGGATGCCTATATCGCTTGACAAAATTTTGAACCTCGCCTTTATCGATAAGCTCATCCTTAGCTGACTTAAATTTATTGAGGCCAATACCAAAAAGGATATCACGATTAGAAATAATCAGGGCCGTTTTCCATAATTCCAATCTAGAAATGACTGATTCTCCATGACTTATATCTGGATTAAAAGAATATGCATATTCATTGATTCCACTATAAATAAGCTTAACCCTTTGATTGAAATTGGCAGAAAAAATAACAGCTATTATCAAGCAAATAATTGTTACAACAATGGTCATATTAAAGAATCTACTACCTTTCAATATCTTAAAAAAGTTGAGAAATATCATAGTTATAAATGAAGCAAATAAGACACCCCTCGCGCCGGTATTGATTAACAATAGAAGAGATAAAATACCTGCGATTAAAAGAATGGCATTAAATTTCTTACTAAAATCTTGATGGATCCCGTATAAACAGGATAAACCCACGACTGAGGCTATTAAAGCCACGATACCAGAGTGTTTTATAAATAAATAATCTAAAGAAAGAACTGTATGTGCAATACTTAATATTCCAAGGACTATAGATGATAAAACAATACCAAATATTAAATATTTTGGACTTATATCAGTTCTTTTTATATAGAAATAGAATGGAAGTACCAATAAAAATCTGGAATATTTATCGATATCCCTTATGATGAAATCACTGGATAAACTAAATAATATGATATGTAAAAAAAATATTGCAAATGATAACAAAACCCAAATTTCTTCTTTTTCAAAACTATGATATTTTTGCTTTGAAAAAGAAGATACTATAGTGAGAATTAGCCCCAAAATTAAAAAGAAAGATAATTGGCTATATATTGCAATTAAAACAGGAAAGAAGAATATTAAAATTCCAATGTAATATTTTATTAATAGAACCATTATTTAATTGATCAGATTTTTGAAAAAAATAGATTATTCTCACCCTGTGTATATTCTCAGTATATACATATTTTTTCATATTTTAATAAGATTACTCTTATCAGATACTCTTCAGGTAGATGACAGGGAGCAGGTCATTCTGGCCAATAAATTAAGTCTTGGCTATGCAATGCCACAACCGCCGCTTTATACTTGGGTTCTATGGGTTCTTTTCCAGATTTTTGGATCAAGCTTATTTATTTTGACTATTTTTAAATATTTTTTACTTTTTGGGAGTTATGTATTTATATGGAAAATTTCAAATAAAATATATAAAGACTCAGATCTAAAAGAATTATGTTTCTACTCCTACCTTATGATGCCATCTTTCTTTTGGCATATACATCAAGGGTTTACGCATACAGCCCTTTTGGGTTTTGCAATAACATTTACGCTTTATTATTTCCTGAAAACTAAAGAAAGCCCATCATTAATTAATTTTTTCATATTGGGTACTGCTATAAGTATTGGCTTTTTAAGCAAATATAGCTACATACTTTTTTTTGTTCCATTATTTCTTGCCGGTTTTATACTGAAAGAATACCGCGATATATACATTTATAATAAAAAAGCTCTTATTGCTCTAGTGCCAATTTTAGTAATAGTAACTCCTCATTTATTATGGCTTATTGACAATTTCAATGAGATTTATTCCCAGGCAAATTCAAAGCTTGAAATCACTAAAATAGAGGGAAACCCTCTAGTAAATATTTATACTTTAATAATTTCTTCCATTGGATTCATAACCCCTCTATTTTTTTTCTATATTTATTTTTTCATCAAAAGGAATAGAGCAGCTAATACTGAAATTTTATGTCAAGAGAGAAAACTATTTAATAATTTCTTCATAGTCATCATATTTTCCATTCTATTATTTTTTACTTTTTTTAACATTCCTCAAGTAAAAGTTAGGTGGCTTCATCCAATACTTATGGTATTACCTTTTTGGTTTTTTGCCTTTTTTGCCTTTACTCCTAATGGACTTGAAAAAGGCAAAAAAATCTTTTTTTCCTTTTTGATATTTTTAAGTATTTTAATTGTTTTAATAAGAGTTACTCAAACAACAATTGGGCCTAACCTAGGCATATATGGACGATTAAATGTTCCTGTAACAGAAACTTTAAGAAAGATTCCTCTTGATATTCTTGAAGAATCATCAATATTATTTAAAGATTACACAATTGCAGCTCATGGAATTTTACTATTTAAGTCTAATGTAAATTTCTTTAGGGGCGAGAAATACAACACTAAAAACAATAAAATTGAGAAAAACTGCATAATAATTGATTCCAAGCCTTTCAGTTCTAACGGAAAATCAAGCATTCCTTTAAACTCAAATAAATCTGGATTTAAGTATACTATTTACTATTCATTTATCAGTAAGCAATGCTCAGATCAGTTTTTCCCATAATCTTTCCTTATGAACATTAAATTTCTGATATAGATAAATATACCCAAACCTTGCCCAGCAATAAAAACTGGGTCTTGTCTTAATAATGCATATGAAAACAAAGTTAAACCTCCAGCAAGACTAAAGTACCAAAAAGCTTTTGGTATTAAACTTTTTTTATGTTTTTCACTATAAATCCACTGTATTAGAAATCTCATAGAAAAGAGCACCTGACCTAAAAATCCAAGAATAAGCCAAGAGGTCGGTATATCTTGCATACTAAATCTCCTTATAAATAACTTCTTTTGATCTCCTCTGGATCCATTTGACTCCAAGAAGATCACTAATTCCAACCCAAAAACGATTGTTAAAACCATATTTTGATTGTCCTTTTTTTCTGTATCTATGATTTACCTCTAATGAAACAACTCGCCCGCCTCTTGCTATATATAGAGCTGGAATATATCTATGCATATGATTAAAGGATGGCAAATCCAGAAAGAAATCTTTAGAAAATAATTTCAGTCCGCACCCTGTATCAGGAACTTCATCCTGTAACAAGCTTGATCTAACTTTGTTAGCATATTTGGAAGATATTCTTTTTAACCAAGAATCCTTCCGTTTAAATCTGAAACCTG
>Ga0255777_10002343_pt1 | contig 16909 bp, 14 predicted proteins | sample 101ome_15_FD_179975 | JGI IMG/M metagenome (GOLD analysis project Ga0255777, IMG submission 179975) | Coastal salt marsh microbial communities from the Groves Creek Marsh, Skidaway Island, Georgia - 101402AT metaG (version 2) | ecosystem: Environmental > Aquatic > Marine > Intertidal zone >... | reverse complement strand
CCTCAACCTTCTCGAGCAGGTCCGCAAGCGACCCATCGTTCACCACAATATCGTCGGCCCGGGCTTGCCGCTCGGCCCGGGAGGCCTGCGCTTTGATGATGGCTTGCACCTGGGCCTCGCTGTTTTGATCCCGGGCCATGGTGCGCTCGAGCTGGAGCGCCTCCGGGGCGTCGACCAAGAGCACCCGATCCACCAGCGTTGCCTGCCCGGCCTCGAAAAGCAGGGGGGAGACGAGAATGGCGTAGGGGGAGGTTGCGGTGGCTAGGCCAGCGCGCAGTGCTTCCCCGATGCGCGGGTGGAGCAGGGCCTCAAGCCAATGCCGCTCCGCTTCATCGGCAAAGATGCGGGCGCGCAGGGCGGCCCGATCGAGGGTGCCGTCGGTCTGAAGAATATCCTGCCCGAAGTGCTCGGCAATGGCGGCCAGGGCGGGTTGCCCGGGCTCGACCACCTGGCGGGAGGCCAGGTCTGCGTCCACCACCGTAATGCCAAGTCGTTCGAAATGATCGGAGACGGCGGTTTTCCCGCTGCCAATACCCCCCGTTAACCCCACCACGCGCATGGTTTTGCTCCTTACTGTGCCGGCGCTCAGCGTACGCCGAAGACGGCGGTGAGCCAAATCGCGGCGGCGAGGAAGGGGCCAAAGGGCAGGGCCTGGCCTGGGTCGAGGCGGCCTCGGAGGCGCGCCGTGAGGGCATAGGCGAGCCCTGAGGCGGCAGCGAAGAGGGCAACCTGGGGCAGGGCCTGCCAGCCCAGCCAGGCGCCGCCGGCGGCCAGCAGTTTGAAATCCCCGTAGCCCATGCCCTCGCGCTTGGTGAGCAGGCGATGACCCCAGTAGAGGGTCCAGAGGCTGAGGTACCCAGCGGCGGCGCCGATGATGGCGTCTGAGGCGCGAAGGGCTGGGGTCCAGCCGAGTACGGCCCCCAGGAGCCCGAGCCATAGCAGGGGGAGGGTGAGGGTGTCCGGCAGCAATTGCCATTCGCCGTCGATGGCGGCCAGGGCCAGAAGCGTACCGGTGAGGAGCACCAGCGCCAGGGCTTCGGCGGTGAGGCCGAAGCGTAGAAAGAGAAAGGTCGTCATCAGTCCCATGGCCCCCTCAAGCAGGGGGTAGCGCAGGGCAATGGGCTGCCCGCAGCAGGCGCTCTGACCTCGAAGGGCGAGCCAGCTGACGAGGGGGAGATTGTGAAACCAGCGCAGGGGCCTTTCGCAGTGTGGGCAGTGGGACGGCGGCCAGGCCAGGTTATAGGCGGGCTGCGCGTCGAGGGTCTCCGGATCCAGGCCCAGAAGATCCCTGGCCCAGACGTGGCTTTCCCGATCCAGCTGCCGGGGCAGGCGATGGACCACCACGTTTAGAAAGCTCCCCAGGATGACACCTAGGAGAGCGCCAAGTAGGGCAAGGGCCTGGGGGCCACCGAGTAGCTCAGCCAACGCCGCCCCCCACCACCGAGCCCAGCTGAAAGATGGGTAGGTACATGGCTACGATCAGGCCCCCGACCAGTACGCCCAGGACCGACATAATCACGGGTTCTAGCAATTCCGTGAGGCTTTCCACGGCGTTATCCACTTCCTGCTCGTAGTGGGCCGCGGCCTTGTCCAGCATGTCATCGACGGCCCCGGCTTGCTCCCCGATGAGCACCATCTGCCGAATCATGCTGGGCCAGCGGGGATTGGCGTTCATGGCCTCGGCGAGGGCCGTGCCTGCCGTAACTTCGTTCCCCAGGGCCAGGGTGGCCTCTCGGAAGACCGCATTGCCCGTGGCGCCGGCGGCGGAGCGCAGCCCCTCCACGAGGGGGACGCCCGCCCCGAAGGTGGTGGCGAGGGTGCGGGCAAAGCGCGCCACTGCCGCCCGCTCAAGGATCGACCCGAGCACGGGAAGGCGCAGGAGAAAGCGATCGAGTCCATCGCGAAAGGCTGGGGATTGGCCATGGGCATAGCGCACACCGAAGCCGCCAACCGTCAGCCCGACCAGCACAGCGAGGTAGTGGGCCTGAGCCCATTCGGAAAGGGTGATCACCAGCTGGGTGAAGGGGGGCAGGGCTGCCCCGAAGCCGGCGAAAACATCTTCAAACTGGGGCACCACCTTAATCAGGAGAAGGCCCGTGACCACCAGTGCGATCACCAGAACGGCGACGGGGTAGGTTAGCGCCTTGCGAATCTTCCCGCGCAGGGCCTCGCTTTTTTCCCGATAGGTGGCGAGGCGATCGAGCATGGTTTCCAGGGCGCCGGCTTGCTCCCCGGCGTCTACAAGGTTGCAGTACAGCGCGTCGAAGATTTTCGGATGGCTGCGCAACGCTGAGGCGAAGGCCGTACCGCTGGCAACCTGATCCTGAAGGGCCAGCACCAGGCTTTTCATGGCGGGGTTGCTAAGCCCTTCCGCAACGATGCCGAAGGACTGCACCAGGGGCACGCCGGCGCGCATCATGGTGGCGAGCTGGCGCGTGAAGAGGGCGAGGTCGCTGCTTTTGATGCGCCCGCCGCCGCTTTTCGAGACGCGCTGGGCCGTGACCTTTTCCGCGAGGATCCCCTTTCGTCGGAGGCTGGCCTGCACGGCTTCCGGGCTTGCACCCTCCACCACCCCTCGGACCCGTTTGCCGAGCCGATCCCGGCCTTGATAGCGAAAGGCGGAGCTGCTCATCCGCTGGCTGCCGTTACCCGGCTGATCTCAAGAAGGCTGGTGATGCCTGCCTTGGCTTTCAGCACGCCGGCGCGCCGGAGGTTCAAAAAGCCTTCCGCGCGAGCCGCTTCGGCTAGGGCGAGGGCATTGCCATCCTCAAGGATCAAGGCCTGGAGCTTCGGGGTAATGCGAACCACCTCGTAGAGTCCAACCCGGCCGCGATAGCCCTGGTGACAGTGTTCGCAGCCTTGCTCCTTCGCTTCATAGAGGGTGAAGGGTTCCTGAAAGTCTTCCGCTTCGAAGCCGAGTTCGAGGAGGGCAGGCTGGGGCACGGTGTGGGGCACCTTGCAGTGATTGCAGAGGCGCCGGGCGAGGCGCTGGGCGATGATCAGGCTGACCGAGGTGGCGACATTAAAGCTGGGGACGCCCATGTTTCGCAGCCGCGTGAGCGTTTCCGGGGCGGAGTTCGTATGTAGGGTAGAGAGCACGAGGTGCCCCGTTTGGGCGGCCTTGATGGCCACTTCCGCCGTTTCCAGATCCCGCACTTCCCCCACCATGACCACGTCCGGGTCCTGACGGAGGAAGGCCCGGAGGGCTGCGGCGAAGTCGAGGCCGACCCGGGGGTTCACGTTGACCTGGTTGATTCCCTCGAGGTTGATTTCCACCGGATCTTCCGCGGTGGCGATGTTGCGCTCCGCCGTATTGAGGATATTCAGGCCGGTGTAAAGGGAGACGGTTTTTCCCGACCCGGTGGGGCCCGTGACCAAAATCATGCCCTGGGGTTGGGCCAAGGCATCGAGGAAGAGAGCCTTTTGCTCGGGTTCGTAGCCCAGGGCATCGATGCCGAGCTTGGCCGAACTGGGATCCAAGATCCGCAGCACCACCTTTTCTCCGTAGAGGGTCGGTAGGGTGTTCACGCGGAAGTCGATGGCCTGGTCCTGGCTGACCCTCAGCTTGATGCGCCCATCTTGCGGCACGCGGCGCTCGGAAATATCCATGCGAGACATCACCTTTAGGCGCGCGGCGAGGCGCTGGCCGAGATTCGCCGGGGGGGTAGCGACTTCTCGCAGCATGCCGTCGGTGCGAAAGCGGACTCGGTAGCGCTGCTCGTAGGGCTCGAAGTGAATGTCCGAGGCGCCGCTGCGAATGGCATCCACGAGGATCTTGTTGATGAAGCGCACCACCGGCGCTTCCTCGGGGTTTTGGGCGCTGTCGAGCGCCGACACCTCTCCTGGCGCCTCTTCCTCGCTGAGCACCTCGAGGGGGTCTTCTTCGAGCCCCGCAAGGAGCGCCTCGCTGTTCTCGGAGAGGAAGGTCTCGAGGCCTCGACGGAGTTGGCGCAGCTCCACTACCACCGGTGCGAGGGTGAGTCCTGAATGAAACTTCCCTTCGCTGAGGCCTTGGTGCTCGCTGGGGTCGGCCATGGCGACGAAGAGCGTGGCGCCTCGGCGGAGGAGGGGCAGGAGCTGATGCTTGCGAAGGAAGGCTTCCTTTAGCAGGCCCCGGGGGGCATGACGAAGATCAAAGGCGCTGAGGTCAAAAAGCGGAAGGCCAAAGGCTTCGGAGGCTGCTTCCGCGAAGGCTTGCGTGTCCAGGCCCTCCTGGGCCAGAAGCGCTGCCCCCAGGGAGAGGCCTTGCTTCTGGGCATGGTGCTTCGCCGCGACCAGCACGGCCTCGTCGAGCTGCCCTTGCGCTTGAAGGCGTGCGGCAACGCCGCCTTGGCTTTGGCTATTCATCATTCCCCGGATCTTTAAGCGGTTCGCAAAGGGTAGCGGATGGAAAAGAGTCTAGCCGCCTCTCTTCGGATCCGCGACGTGCGCGCCCATCGGCGTCGTACGTCAGCCAAGGCTGCGCTCTTCCGAAAGCTTGCGCAAACGCGGTATTGTTTGGGCTCCGGTGCTGAAGCCGGGATGTCCTGAGGAGGGAGTATGAAAGCGCAAATGCAACGGGGTTTTACGCTTATTGAGCTGATGATCGTGGTGGCCATCATCGGCATTCTGGCGGCGGTAGCGCTGCCCGCTTATAACGATTACATCGATAGTGCCAATGCGACGAAGGCTCGGGAAAATTTCTCTGCAGCTCGGCGCTTTGTGGCTAATGAAGTTGCAAAGGCGCAGTCCCAGGCGGCCCTTTCAGGGTCGGCAGTGTCCCTGCCAGCAGCGGCATCGATTATCTCAACCTTAAATGCCTCTGGTGCGAGAGCCCCGGGGGGCGGGGATGCGTACGCTGGATCGGCTAGTGATGCAAGTGGAGCCGTGGGCATTGCCCTGTCCTCTGGCACCTACACCATTAGCCTGCCGGCCTATAAGGGCCTTTCCTCCGAGTCCGCCACTGTTAATTAAGGTCTCGGAGTCCGTAGGGTCAGTTGCATGGCACGAGGATTCACGCTCCTAGAGCTGATGATCGTCGTCGCAATCATCGGGATCCTCTCTGCCATCGCCCTGCCCAGCTATCAGGGCTACCTTGAGCAGGCGAGGCAGGCAACGCTGCGTAGCGCGGCCCAATCCATGGCCGTGCGCCAGGCGCTTTATCGCGCCGAGGAAGGCGCTTACTCCAGCGAAGGCTGGTCCCCAGGGGATGGCCCCACGGAAACGGGCTGGGCACCCTCCGATGGGGCCGATGCCTTCACCTACGCGATCAATGCTGGTAGTGACGGCTATGCCGTCACCGTGACCGATCCCGCCTCCGGCGAAGAATTGGTGGTGACCTACGGCAATCCGCCCACGGTTCAGTCTCAGCAGCAGGACGCGGGCGCAGGGCAGCGACGCAAACCGCCGCCGCCCCCCGAGGAGGAGGGAGAAGAGGAAGAGCAGCGAATTTTCCTCCTGCCTCCGGAGCCGAATTAGGGGCTATCTTGCGCTTGCTCCGAGGCATCGTTAGGATTCGCGCCCTCAAAGCCGAAATAGCTCAGTCGGTAGAGCAACTGATTCGTAATCAGTAGGTCCGCGGTTCGATTCCGCGTTTCGGCACCATCTCCTGAAGAACCCCGCGCCTGCGGGGTTTTTTATGCCCGTAAGGTTCGCTGCTAGAGGTCGCGGATGCAGAGCACCGCCGCCTTTTGTCGGGGCGCCGGAGGCAGGCATTCGCTCGCATAGAGGTTCATCACCTGAAGCCCGTTTTCGTCCTCAATGGCGTAGTAGCGAGAGGGGTCGAAGCCGACGCCCGTGAAGTAGGGGCCGAAGGCGGCGCCGAGGGTCATTTCCAAGCGCGTGGGCAGCCGTGCGCCTTGGGCGGCGCAGACGGCTCGTGCCTGGGTCGTCAGTACGTCTTGCACCGCGAGGGTGGCGGGGAGGGGCACCCATTCCGTCGTGGGCATGGGGTTAATGAACTCCCCGAGCTCCGGCCGTTGGAAGGCATCGAAAAAGTGCTGCGCCACGGCGGCGGAAACCTGGGTGAGGGGCGCAATGGAACTGAAGCTTCGCTGCTCCCCCGTGTCCGTGCGCAGCACCGTGATGGTGAGGCGCAGCTGCTGGGCACTCACGACGCTGTACTGTCCGTAGAGCACGTAGGTGGGGGCATTGTCTTCGAGTTCTGCCAGCGCAGGATGGCTATAGCTAAAGCGAATGCGTCGCAGAGGCACGGGATTTCGGGCGTAGAGATCTTCCACCGCGCTGAGAAAGCCATCGGCGAGGGCTTGGCCAATGCCCTGATCGGCGCTGTTCACCATGGTGTCGTGCATGCTGGCGAGAAAACGGAAGAGGGGCTGGATGTCCTCCGGGCCCACGGGGCCGTCGGGGATGGCCAGCAGCCGTTCCGCGATGGCGGCATAGGTGGTGATGGCGTTCTGCCGAGCGATTTGATTCGTGGCTAGAAAATCAGGAATGTTCCCTGCCTTCAGAATGGGAAGGCGTGCGGAGACCGTCACCGGGCTTCCGGGCGGCCCGCAGAAGCGGCCCCCCTCGGCCCCCTGGGCCGCTGGCAAGAGGCCGAGGGCCAGCAGCGCGAGCAGCGGGGTGGCGCGGCAAAGGCGCAGGAGAACATGAGCCATGGGGCAGGGTCCTTCTCATGCCGGGTGAGCACACAGTGAACGAAAAAAGGCTAGCACGATCCCTTTCCCTCGGGACAGGCGTGCCGGGCGCCCTGGTCCTAGGGCTTTTGGCCTATGGCTTTTGTGCCGCGGGCCTTCATCAGCTTGAGACCCAGCGCCTTTGGGTGCTCCCTGCCGTGATCATTGCGCTTACGGCGGCTTTGCTGTTTCGTCGCCAGGCGGCGCAGGGGTCGGGGCTGCCCTGCTTGCTCATCACCCTCCTATTGGTTCAAGGCCTCGCGAGCCCCGCTCTCGAGGTGTCCTTGCCCATGGCCTGGCTGCTCGCCATGCCGTTCCTATTCCTGGGGATTTTGCCCCGGCCCCTGCCCGAGGAGGCGGTGCGGAGCCTGCCCTGGCTGTTGTTAATGCCCGCGCTGCTCTGGACCGTTCCCACCCTGGTCCAATATGGCTGGTACGCAATGCCCGCGCCGGAAACTCGCGATCCGAACGTGGTGGGCGATGTTTGGGCCCTGGCGCTGATCTTCGCGGCCCATCAGAGGGTGGGACCCGGAGCCCGACGGGGCCCCGTGGCGCTCCTGGCCTTGGCTGCGGCCACGGTTAGCCTAGTGCTCTTCGCCATCCTAGGCGCGCGCATCGCCGGGGTGTTGGCGGGCATTGGGTTGCTGCTCTTGGCTGCGCTGCGCCGGGACCGGCGCCATGGCTGGGTGCTTCTGGCCTATGGGCTCGGAGGGCTTCTGGCCGGACCTTTCTCGGAAACGGTGCTGGCGCGTCCGGCAGAGGGGCTCGGTGCGGGCTTTGCCCAGGCCGGGCACCGCGCCATGCTGCTCGCAAGTGCCTTTGCCCTATTTCGAGAGGCGCCCCTGTTCGGTGGGGGGCTGATGACCTTTGGCCTTCGCCAGGGGGCTGCGGCGGAGGCCCTGGGCTTGTCCGGTCGCGCGCCCATGGTCCATAACGATTTCGCCCAGTGGCTCGCCGAGCTCGGCCTCCTGGGCGCGGGGGCCTTAGCGCTGTTCCTGCTGCCGGGGCTCTGGGCGGCCTTGCGCTGCTTAGCTCGAGGAGTGCGCGCGCCCTTGCCGGCGGCGGACCCAACCCTGCCCTGGGCCCTCGGTCTGGGACTCGCGCTGGGGCATAGCCTCGTGAATTTCCCCCTTTATGACCCGGGGCTGTGGCTCTTCGTGGTGCTGGCCCGGGGGGTACTTGCGCCCCTTTCGGCGGTCTCTACGGGAAGCGCCGCTTTCCACACCTTGCGACGAGCCCTTCCCCTGCTTTGGCTGCCCGCCCTCGGGGCTCTGGTCTTGCTCTCCGCGGTGGCGCTGCTCCAGGGGCCGGCTGCCCAGCGCCTCGGGCCCAGCGCCGTCTTTCAAGGTGCGGTGCGGATCAGCACGCTTGCGCCGTTCCTGGCCGAGCCCTGGGCGCTGCAAGCGCGGGCGGCGGCGCAGCAGTGGACCGCCGGGGGCCAAGCCCCGGGCTTGGAGGCTTACATCGCGAGTAGCTTCGCAGCCGCTCGGGAACGAGGGCCGCTCTACCCGGTTTACTACGCGGAAGAGGCGGAGTTTCTTGCGGCTCTGGGTCAGTCTGGCGAGGCACAGGCTGTGCTAGCAGCGGGCTTTGCCGTGGACCCGGCCTCTCCCCGCCTGTGGGCGGCGCGCCTGGCGGTGGCGACGGAAGAGGCAAGGGAAGGAGTTGCTCGGGCTTGGGTTCCCCATTGCGTTTACGGTTGGCAGCGCTGGCCGGCCATGGCCCGGAAGCTCGCGGAGGCCCTTCCACCGCCCGATGCTCCGAAAACCGGGCCGGCCCTTGCCGCTTGCCGAGGGCCGGGCTAAACGGCGCTACAATCCGAGCACTTGAACGTTAATGGCGGCGGAAATCCCCGCCAGTAGCACGAGCACCACCACCACGACCCCCAGCAGGCGCCAGCCGTGGAACTGCTTTTGGTCCTTGTCGCTGGGTTTGGGGGATTCTTCCGTCACGGGGCTCTCCTGGCTGTTCTGGGGCTAGGCGCGCTCAGCGCGCAGCGATAGGTCGAGGGCGCGAACGTGCTTGGTCAGGGCGCCGAGGCTCACGTAGTCCACCCCGAGGGCGGCGAGGCCTTGAAGGCGGGCCGGGTCCACATTTCCCGAAACTTCGATCTTGGTGGCGCCCCGGGGGCGGGCGAGGGCGGCCTTGAGGGACGGCTCGTCAAACTCGTCGAGCATCACAATGTCCGCACCGGCGGCGAGGGCCTCGTCTAACTCTGCGAGCGTCTCCACCTCAATTTCCACGGGTTTTCCCGGTCCCGTGCGTCGGGCCGCGGCGATGGCTTCCGCTATGGAGCCGGCAGCGGCGATGTGATTTTCCTTGATGAGGAAGGCGTCAAAGAGCCCCATGCGATGGTTCGCACCGCCCCCGCAGAGCACGGCATATTTTTGCGCGGTGCGGAGTCCGGGCAGGGTTTTGCGCGTATCTAGAAGCGTCAGTCCCGTGCCTTTCAGGGGCGCGCTCCACTGCCGGGTGATCGTCGCCGTGGCTGACAGGGTCTGCATGAAGTTCAGGGCGCAGCGCTCTCCGGTGAGGATGGCCCGGGCGGGCCCTTCCAAGATGAGCAGGGTCTGGTCCGCGGCAACCCCATCCCCGTCGGCGACGGCCCAGGTGAGGGTAACCGCTGGCTCGAGGCGAGCAAAGATTTCGTCTACCCAGGGACGGCCACAAAACACCCCCGCTTCCCGGGTGATCACCCGCGCCCGAAGCCGCTGGGCAGGATCAATCAGCGCCGCATTGAGATCGCCGGCGCCAACGTCCTCCGCCAGCGCAGCCTCTACCTGGCGCCTAACGCTCGCGGGGTCCAGCGGGTGCTGAAACATGGGCAATTCCTTTCATTCATGACGGCGCGACCTTTGCGGCGCATAATAGGCGTGCCCGCGGGGGAAGCCCAGGGCCCAGGGAGGGAGGATCGCGGTGAGCCTAGGGCGCACCGAAGCACTGATTTGCGATAGCGCCCGCTGGGGCGGCATTTACGGCGGCTGGCTCCGTCGGGTGCGTCGTTGTCCCTCCCCTTTCTTCGATGCCCGCCCCGGGCTCATGCCCCTTTCCCTGCTGGTGGTGCACGCGATCTCCCTTCCCGAAGGCGTCTTTGGCACGGGCTATCCCGAAGCGCTCTTTCAAGGCCGTCTCGACTGCCGAGCCCATGCCAGCTTCGCGGATCTCGAGGGGGTGGAGGTCTCCGCCCATGTTCTGATCGATCGCGCCGGCGCCCTGACCCAATTTGTGCCCTTTCATGGCCGGGCTTGGCATGCCGGGGTGTCCCAGTGGCAGGGGCGCGAACGCTGCAACGATTTCTCCATCGGTATCGAGCTGGAGGGGGATGGGCAGACCCCCTTTACCTGGGCGCAGTACCTGAGCTTGGCGGCGCTCACGCGGCAGCTGAGGGCCGTTTACGGGCTAGCCCCGGAGGCCTTGGCCTGCCACAGCGAGATCGCCCCGGGGCGCAAGACCGATCCCGGCGCCTATTTCTCCCGCGCCGTGCTCGCGGAAGCGGAGGCGAGTCTATGAGAGCCCTGGGACGGGCCTTCGGCCTCGGACTCTTCGTCTTGGGGTTCGCCCTTGGGGGGGCAGCTCGGGCGGAGGCATCGCTAAGGGCCGTGGACAGCACCGGCGCGACCGTGACCCTGGAAGCGCCGCCGCAACGCATTGCGGCCCTGGCGCCCCACGCCGTGGAGATGCTCTATGCCCTGGGCCTCGGGGATCGCATCGTCGTCACCGTTGCCTTTGCGGACTACCCCCCGGCGGCTACGGCCATTCCGTCCATCGGTGATGCGTTCAATCTGTCCCAGGAAGCCCTTTGGGCCGCGAACCCCGATTTGATAGTCGTGTGGGGCGATGCCGCCGCTCTGAGTCTTCGGCAGAACCTCGCGCGCCGGGCGCCGGTGTTTGTATCCGCCCCCCGAGGCCTGGCCGGGGTCGCGGAGGAGCTTCGGCAGCTGGCGAAGCTTGCGCCGGCACGCACCGCCGCATCCCTTGCATCCCTAGAAAGGGCCTGGGCTGAACCCCTGGCCCCGCCGGCCACCGTGGGCCAGCGGGTGCTGCCCCTCGTGTCCCTAAGCCCGCCGACGGCCCTAGGGCCGGAGCACTTTTTTACGGAGTTGCTTTCCAACTGCGGCGCTCGCCACGCCATGCCGGCCCTGCCTGGCATCGCCCCGGCAGTAAGCCGGGAAGTCCTTCTCGCAGAGGCCCGGGGGGCCTCGCCGCCCCTGGTCGTGCTCATGAGCGTCGAGCCTGACGCGGCTCAGGAAGCCCTGCCGCGGGAGCTGCCGTTGCTTCGCTTAAATCCCGATCTGGGTACGCGCCCGGGGCCGCGGCTGTTCGAAGGGCAACGCCAGCTATGCGAGCTGTTGCAGAAGGCAGAGCGCTCATGAAGCACCTTGGGCTGGATCTTGGGGGCACGAAGCTCGCGGCGATGGTGCTGGATGAAGCGGGGGTGCCGCTTTGGGAAGAACGCTGGCCGGCGCCCCAGGGCAGCTATGAGGGAACCCTCGAGGCCCTGGGGGCTGCCGTTACGGAAGCGGAGCAGGCCCTTGGCGCCATCGATTCCGTCGGTCTGGGAACGCCCGGGTCCATCGTGGCGCGGACGGGCCTGCTGCATAATTGCAACGCTGTCTGGCTAAACGACCGGCCCCTTGGTGCGGACTTTTCCCGGCGCCTGGGGCGTCCCGTGCATCTGGCGAATGACGCGAACTGCTTTGCCCTGTCCGAAGCGACCGATGGGGCTGGGGCGGGGGCGGCCAGTGTCTTCGGCATTATTCTGGGGACGGGGGTCGGCGGTGGTCTCGTGCTTGGAGGTAAGATTCACAGCGGGGTGCATGGCATTGCCGGGGAATGGGGACACCTAGCGCTTCCCCGGGAGGCGCCGGGGCCAGAGGCCCTGGGAAATCGCCGCTGCTGGTGTGGGCGCCAAAATTGCCTCGAGCAGTGGCTGAGTGGCCCCGGACTGGTGCAGAGCTGGCTCGATCTGTCCTTGGTAGCCCCCCCGCCCGCTGCGCAAACGGGCCCGGGTGTGGTGCAGGCTGCGGAAAAGGGCGATCCGGCGGCCCAAGAGGCCTTAAGTTTGCACGAAAAACAGTTAGCTCAAGCGCTTGCTTACCTCGTGAACATATTGGACCCGGAGGTGCTGGTGCTTGGGGGTGGGCTTTCCCAGCTCGCGTCGCTTTACACGGAGGTGCCCAAAGTTTGGGGCGAGGGCTTTCTCACGGCCTCCGTGCGGACGGCGCTTCGTCCCCCCCGCCATGGCGCTGCCTCGGGGGTTCGGGGCGCGGCGTGGCTGGGAGCTGGGGAACATGCAGAGTGAACAGAAGTCTAAGCGGCCTAGGGTAGTGACAGCCAACGGGGAAGGGCAACGGTGCGCAGAGGGGGCGCAAAGCAGCATGGCGAAGCCAATCAGCAGTTTGGATCAGGATCCGCAGGAAACGCGGGAGTGGCTAGAAGCGCTGGAAGGGGTGCTTGACCATCAGGGCACGGATCGGGCGCGCTACCTTCTTGCGCGCCTCTCGGCCCGCATGACGGAGACCGGGGAGTCCCTGCCCTACACCGTCACCACCCCCTACCGAAACACCATCCCCGTCAGCCGGGAAGCCCGCATGCCCGGGGATCTCTTCATGGATCGCCAGCTCCGCTCCCTCATTCGCTGGAACGCGCTCGCCATGGTGATGCGTGCCAACGCTGACGATTCCGGGGTAGGGGGACATATCGCGAGCTTTGCCTCCTCGGCTACCCTCTACGATGTCGGCTTTAATTATTTTTGGCGGGCGCCCACGGACGATAACCCCGGCGATCTCATCTATATCCAGGGCCACATCGCTCCGGGAATTTATGCCCGCTCCTTCCTCGAAGGGCGGCTCCAGGAAGAGGATCTCGACCGCTTCCGCCGGGAAGCGGACGGCAAGGGCCTGTCCTCCTATCCCCACCCCTGGCTCATGCGCGACTACTGGCAGTTCCCCACCGTTTCCATGGGCCTGGGGCCGCTCCAGGCGATCTACCAAGCCCACGTCATGAAATACCTCGATAGCCGGGGTCAGCTGCCCATGGGGGACCGGAAAATCTGGGCCTTCCTCGGCGACGGGGAGTGCGATGAGCCCGAAACCCTGGGCAGTATCGCGCTCGCGGGCCGGGAGTCCCTCGACAATCTCATCTTCGTGGTGAACTGCAATCTGCAGCGCCTCGATGGTCCGGTGCGGGGCAACGGCAAGATCATCCAGGAGCTAGAAGGGGTGTTCCGGGGCGCTGGCTGGAACGTTATTAAGGTGATCTGGGGCCGGCATTGGGATCCGATCCTCGAAGCCGACGATCAGGGCCTGCTCCAACAGCGCATGGACGAAGTGGTCGACGGCGAGTACCAGAACTACAAGGCTAAGGGTGGCGCCTACACCCGAGAGCATTTCTTCGGTAAGCACCCGGAACTCAAGGCCATGGTCGATCATCTTTCCGATGACGACATCATGCGTCTGAACCGGGGCGGCCACGATCCCTACAAAATCTATGCGGCCTACCATGCGGCGGTGAACCATACGGGGCAGCCAACGGTCATTCTTGCGAAGACCGTGAAGGGCTACGGCATGGGGGATTCCATCGAGAGCGAGAACACGGCGCACCAAACCAAGAAGCTCACCGTGGAGTCTCTGCGTCGCTTCCGGGACCGCTTCGATGTGCCGCTCAGTGACGCGGATTTAGAACAGATGCCCTACTACCGGCCAAAGCCGGACAGCCCGGAGCTGCGCTACATGAAGCGGCAGCGAGATGCCCTTGGGGGTCCCATGCCCCAGCGCCGGGTGGCCCCGGAAGGCTTACCGACTCCGCCCCTGGAGGCCTTCAAGGCCGTGCTTGAAGGCTCGGGAGAGCGCTCGATTTCCACCACCATGGCCTTTGTGCGCATTCTCTCGACCTTGCTTCGGGATAAGGCGCTGAAGGAGCGCATCGTGCCCATCGTTCCGGACGAGGCGCGCACCTTTGGCATGGAGGGAATGTTCCGGCAGCTTGGGATCTACTCCTCCGAGGGTCAGCTCTACGAGCCGGAAGATTCCGGCGAACTGGCCCCCTATAAAGAGTCGAAGGACGGGCAGGTGCTTGAGGAAGGCATCACGGAGGCCGGAGCCTTCTCCGCTTGGCTTGCCGCCGCCACCTCCTACAGCGTCAACCAGCACCCCCTGGTGCCCTTCTACATCTTCTACTCCATGTTCGGCTTCCAGCGCATCGGTGATCTCGCCTGGGCTGCCGGGGATGCGCAGGCTCGGGGCTTCCTCCTGGGGGCCACGGCGGGGCGCACCACGCTGAATGGGGAGGGGCTGCAGCACCAGGACGGTCACAGCCATTTGCTGGCGAGCACGGTCCCCAACTGCGTGGCCTACGACCCGGCCTACGGCTATGAACTCGCCGTCATCATTCAGGATGGACTGCGGCGCATGATTCAGGAGCGGGAGTCGGTCTTCTACTACGTCACCGTGATGAACGAGAACTACGTGCAGCCGGCGATGCCCGAGGGCGTGGAGGAGGGCATCCTCCGGGGGCTCTATCCGCTTCAGCGCGCCAAGGCGCGGAAGGACATTCACGTGCGCCTCCTGGGCAGCGGCACCATCCTCCGGGAGGTGCTGGCAGCGGTTCCGCTGCTCGAAAGCTACGGCGTCAGCGCCGACGTCTATAGCGTCACCAGCTTCAATGAACTGCGTCGCGATGGCCTTGCGGCCGAGCGGCACAACCTGCTCCATCCCGACGAGCCGCCGCGCCAGTCCTGGGTGTCCCAGCAGCTCGGGGGCGATGACACCCCGGTGATCGCATCTTCCGATTACATGAAGGTGGTGGCGGAGCAGATTCGCCCCTTCCTGCCTGCGCCCTACCGGGTACTGGGCACCGATGGCTACGGCCGAAGCGACACCCGGGAGAAGCTCCGGGACTTCTTTGAAGTGGATCGACGCTGGGTCACCCTTGCGGCTCTGAAGAGCCTCGTGGATGCGCAGCAGCTACCGGTGAAGACCCTGCTCGAAGCCCGGGATGCCCTGGGTATCGATCCGCAAAAACCCGATCCGGTTACGGTCTAAGGAGCCGCTCATGATTTCCGTTACCGTGCCAGAACTGGGGGACGCCTCGGACGTTGAGGTGATTGAGCTCTGCGTGAAGCCCGGCGACCGGGTCGCCGTGGATGATCCGCTCATCGTCATTGAGTCCGATAAGGCTTCCCTCGAAATCCCCGCGCCCCAGGCCGGGATTGTGCGCGCCCTGACCGTGGCCATTGGCGATCGGTGCCAGGAAGGGGACGTGATCGCCGAGCTCGAGACCGAGGACGCGGCGGGTGATAAAGCACCCGCGGCGGCTGTTGAGGAAGCGCCTGCGGCTTCGGTTGATAAAGAACCTGCGGCGGCGGCTGCTGTGGAAGAACCTGCGGCAGAAGCCCCGGAGCCTGCGGCGCCGGCAAGCACCGCTGTCCTTGAGGTCACCGTCCCAGAGCTCGGCGACGCCGCCGAGGTGGTGGTAGTGGATCTGATGGTCGCCGTGGGCGACACGGTGGAGCTGGACCAGGGGCTTGTGGCGCTGGAGTCCGATAAGGCCACCATGGAGGTGCCCGCACCCCAGGCGGGGCGGGTGCTTGAGCTTTGCCTTGCGGTCGGCGATGCGGTGACCGACGGCGCCCTCGTTGCGCGACTGGAGGTCCTGGGAGCAGCGTCCCCTGCGCCCGTGGTTAAGGAAGCCCCGGCGGCGCGGGCAGAAGCTCCGACGTCTGCGGAGCCAGCCCCCGTTCCTGCACCCGCAGCGCCCGCGCCTGCATCCGAGGCGCCGGCCAGCGCCGAGGGGGACGGCGGTGCGGTTTATGCGGGGCCCGCGGTGCGGCGCCTCGCCCGGGAGCTAGGGGTCACCCTAGCCGGGGTCACGGGTTCGGGCAGCCGTGGGCGTATTACCAAGGAAGACCTCAAGGCTCACGTTAAAGCGCAGATGACTGCGCCCGCGAGCCAGGCCTCTCGCGGCGGCGCCATTCCCCCCATTCCTCCCGTGGATTTCGAGCGCTTCGGGCCCATTCGCCTCGAGCCCATCAGCCGCATGATGCGCGCCGGGGCGGCAAATCTGCACCGCTCCTGGCTGAACATTCCCCACGTGACGCAGCACGACGAGGCGGATATCACGGCCTTGGAAGCCTTTCGGAAAAGCCTCAAGGACGATCCCGCCGCTGGCGGGGCCAAGGTCACGCCCCTGGCCTTCATCCTCAAAGCCGTGGCCGGCGCGCTCAAGGCCTATCCTCGGGTGGGGGGGAGCTTCCATGCCGATGGCGAGCATTACGTGCTGAAGGACTTCATCCATATCGGCATTGCGGTGGATACGTCTGAGGGGCTCATCGTGCCCGTGCTCCGGGACGTGGATCAGAAGGGCGTGCTGGCCCTGTCGGAAGAGATCGTTAGCCTTTCCGAACGGGCCCGGGCCCGAAACCTCAAGCCCGACGAGCTTCGCGGGGGGTGCTTCTCCGTTTCGAGCCTCGGGGCCATAGGGGGGACGGGCTTCACGCCCATCATCAACCCGCCGGAGGTGGCCATCCTGGGGGTGGCGAAGCTGCGTAAGGCGCCGCTTTGGACCGGGGAGGGCTTTGAGCCCCGGGATGTGCTGCCCCTGTCCCTAAGCTACGACCACCGGGCGATCAATGGCGCCGAGGCGGGCCGCTTCATGACCCACCTGTGCCATCTTTTGGCCGACGTGCGCCGCCTTATGCTGTAGACGGGGCATCGTCCCGGGGGCGGGGGGACCACAGCACTTCGCTGCCGTCCGCCTGCCCCAGGACCCGAGCCAGGGTGAACAAAAGGTCCGACAGGCGATTCAGAAAAATTCCTAGGGCGGGATCGTCTCCGTTCAGGCGGTGCACGGAACGCTCTGCACGGCGGCAGACGGTGCGGGCCACGTGCGCCCGGGCGACTGCTTCCGACCCCCCCGGCAGCACAAAGTTGGTGAGCGGTGGCAGGGGGGCATTCAGCGTTTTCTGCAGCGTTTCCAGGGCGCCGATGGCGGCATCGTCAAAGCGCACGGTCCCCGGGAGGGAGAGGGCGCCCCCGAGGTCGAACAGGCGGTGCTGAAGGTCCAGGAGCAGGGCGTCTAGCCGCGGCCCCGGGCCGTCCTTCGGCAGGGTTACGCGCAGCAGCCCCAGGTGCGCATTCAGCTCATCCACATCCCCGAGGGCGGCGATACGATCATCGGTTTTGGCGATCCGCTCCCCCGTACCCAGCTGGGTAGTGCCGCCGTCGCCGCGGCCCGTGGTTACTCGATTAATGCGTTCCGCCATGGGGTGGGGGCTCCGTTGTCGGTGGTGGGGG
>Ga0255777_10002337_pt1 | contig 16965 bp, 15 predicted proteins | sample 101ome_15_FD_179975 | JGI IMG/M metagenome (GOLD analysis project Ga0255777, IMG submission 179975) | Coastal salt marsh microbial communities from the Groves Creek Marsh, Skidaway Island, Georgia - 101402AT metaG (version 2) | ecosystem: Environmental > Aquatic > Marine > Intertidal zone >... | reverse complement strand
ATCCTCCTGCACCAACAGTGTATAATTCATTCACAAGCAGTCTACCAACCTGTTCGTGTTGCTTGGCACCGAGAATATGCTTAATTTTTCTATGAGTCTTGGTATCATCAGAGCCATACTGAACAACATCAATTTCTTTTTTTTCTACCAAGAACGGCTCTAATTTTTTATCGAAGATTCCTCCAGCTATAAAACATTCAGTACTATCTGAAATGCAAGTTATTGTGCAGGGTGAATTTATTGGTATATAACTGCCCTCAGGCTCACCATCCCAAACATCAGAGACTCTAGTACCAATTTGACCTAATTTTTTTCCATCAACGGATATCTCTACAACTCCAGTTGCGGGAACAACGCTTGTTTCATGATCTTTTAATAAATAACTATAAGACTCGCCTTTTTTAAGTTTGATAATATTAAAGTAGACTAAAGGCACTGTTTTATTATTTTCCTCAAACAAAGGGTTATTTTGATTATTTGAATAGGGTATATGCATATTGTTTCTCTCCTTTTTTATATTACAGATTAATCCATTTTTTATTCTTATTTGATTTCATAGCCGCCTCAACAAAACGTACTCCCTCTGCGCCTTCTTCTATGGTTGGGTAGTAAGGAGTTTTTTTAGATTTTTTTGATTTATTGTGATTATCAATACCTTGAGCAAAACTTAGATACAAATTTGCCCAAGCATCGGTCAGTGCTTCTGGGTGACCTGCGGGCATTCTTACAAAAGGCAAAACAGATTTATCCATATGATCTCCATAGCCCCTCATTAATATCTGTTTTGGCTGATTAAACTTACTGAAGATTAGATTTTCAGGGTTTTCTTGATGCCATTCTAGATAACCCTTGTCGCCGGCAACACGTATGGAAATACCACATTGCTGTCCTATCATGACCTGAGAGATCATCAATGTTGCGGGTATTTTATCGGCTAGTTCTAAATGCATGAATGCGGTATCTTCCATTTTCTTTTGTTTGCCAGTGACATAAAACTTTGCCATTAAGGATTTGATTTTTTTTCCTGTCACATAATTCAATAACTGAAATGCGTGGGTTCCGATATCTGCAGTTGTAAAAGAAGGACCGTTAATTTTTTTATTCAATCTCCAAGGTGTAGTGGAAGTATCATGATCAGATACATTAACTGCCCACTCTTGAAAATATTCAACATGCACTTGTTTAATTTTTCCTATTTTACCAGTGTCAATCATAGCTTTAGCTTGCTTAACCATAACGTGCGATGTGTAAGGATAAGTCACTCCAAAAAATACTTTGTGTTTTTTTTTCAGTTGAATCAAATGATTTGCTTCTTTTGAATTAATGCATAAAGGCTTATCAGAAATAACATTAATTCCTTTCGTTATAAATTCTTTAGCAATTGGGTAATGTAGAGCATTTGGTGTAGCAATAACGACAGCATCTATGGCATTAGACCTTTTTGCTTCTGCTGCGGCCATTTCTTTGAAACTAGTATAAATACGATCTGGCTCTAAAAGCCATTCCTTACCTGACTCTTTAGCTTTTTTAGGATTAGAAGAAAGACAACCTGCAACTATATCCCATCGATTTGATAGTCTTGCTCCATTTGCATGTATCTCACCAATTAGTGCACCCTTACCTCCACCAACAAATCCTAACTTTAGCTTTTTAGCTGTAGAAAATTTTGTATGAGTTATTAAAGTCATGCGTTACTGCCCATTTCATATTTTTTTATAAATTCTTCAACCTCAGATGAGGTTGGCATTGCACTTGAGCACCCTACTCTAGTTACCACGATAGCGGCACTGGCTGAGCCAGTTTTGACAGATTGGTCTAAAGTTTTTCCTTTGATCAGGGAGCTGAGGAAACCACCATTAAAAGCATCTCCAGCGCCTGTGGGCTTAATTGCCTGAACAGGATATATACCATAATTCTGCGGGGACTCTTCTGAGGTAATTACAACAGAGCCTTTTTCTCCCATCTTATAGATGACTATTGAGGGCTTCGAATTAATTATATCATGAGCTAATAAAAAACCATTTTCTGAATTATCGGCAATATTGAATTCCAAATCATTGCCTATAATTACATCAACTTCATTCATAATTTTTTGATAGACAATTGATTTCATTTCATCTGACTCCCAATTATAAGGTCTATAATCAAGGTCAATTATTTGGGGTATTTGGGCTTTTTGTGCTTTCTCTGAGGCCAAAAGAACTGATGATCTAGATGGCTCAGAAGACAATGCTGTTCCTGAATAAAATACAGCTCCATATTCTTGAAAATTAATTTGATCAATAATCTGATTATCTAATTTTAAATCACAAGCATTATTTCTATACAAAATGGATTGATTATTTTCTAAAATTGTTTCAACCACTGCTAATTGAGTTTGAAAAGACTTATCTATTTTCAAACAATGTTTTGTACCAATATTATAATGGTCTAATTTATTGAAGATAAATTCTCCAATAGCATCATTAGAAACACAAGTTACAAGGTCTGACTCAATACCGTGAAGTGAAAGTGCAACACAAGTATTAGCAGCTGACCCACCCAAGTGTGACGAGAAATTTTTTACTTCAGAAATTTTGGTACCTGGGGGTTCGGGATATATATCCATCCCTGCTCGGCCAATTACCAAAACCTTTTTTGATGTATCAAACTTCATCAAAAAAACTTACCTCATATGAATTGCTAATTCTACTATTTAAGAATTTTTTGAATTTCTTCTAAAGTGAAAAAATCAGCTTTTTGACAAGTAGTATTTATATCTTTAGGGGTTTGTGTGTCAGCAGCTTTCATCGTAGATTTAATGATATCTAATACATGAAGAGACAGCTCCCCACTACAGCGGTGTTTTAATCCATGCTCAATACAATAAGCCATTTCAGCTAAACCCACACCTCGATAGTTTGCATTTGTTGGAGACTCGTTTGCTCTACCACTATGAGAGGTAATATTTATTTTACCAAGAGGAAGTTCATCTGTTTTATGCTCTTCCCATAGACCACTATCATCCACGCATGTCATAACAGATCCACCAAACATATTTGGGTCGGGAACAATCATTGACCCTTTATCTCCGTAAAGCTCTATATGATTTCTTTGGTGAGCCACTACATCAAAAGATAGCGTAATCTGTATTAATGCTTTGTTATGAAACTCTAAATTTACTAAGTAACTTGTTGGACATTCCACAATAAATTCTTGATCTTTTTTAGACCCAATGCCAATTACTCTTTTTTCAAAAACCTTAGTAGAAATACCATGAACTCTTTTAGCTGGGCCAAGCAAATTGACTAGTGCAGTCAAATAATATGGCCCCATATCCATCACTGGCCCACCTTCATTGTTAGCAAACCAAGGCTCAGGATTAGGATGATAAGATTGAACACCGGGATATGCAAAAATTGCGCTTCCCAATCTCACATTGCCTATTTTGCCTTGATTAATTAAATCAATAGATTTTTGAATACCGCCACCAAGAAAAGTATCAGGCGCGTTACCTATATATAGGTTTTTTGAATTTGCTAAATTAAGAAGCTCTTCCCCCTCAACAAAATTAACAGCCATAGGTTTTTCACTGTATACATGTTTTCCATGATTTAGTGATTTTTTAGCTATCTCATAGTGAGCTCTAGGAATGGTTAAATTTAAGATGATTTCTATTTCACTATCATTTAATAGTTCATCGACAGAACAAGATTCAATTCCATAAGTTTCAGCACATTTTTTTGCATTTTCTGTGTTGATGTCGGCACACTTAATGATTTGAAAATTATTGAAATAATCGTGGCCACGAAAATAGGTTTCAGAAATATGACCACAGCCAATTAAACCAACTTTAAAAATTTTATTCATTTTGTTTTGGGGTTATTTATCTAAACCACACATATTGACATACTTAATCTCTATAAAATCGTCAATACCGTATTTTGATCCTTCACGTCCAAGACCAGACTCTTTGATACCGCCAAATGGGGCTTCAGCTTTCGAGGTTAAACCTGTGTTTACCCCTACCATGCCATATTCTAATGCTTCAGCTACTCTCCAAATTCTTCCAATATCTCTGGAATAAAAATAAGAGGCTAATCCGTATGGGGAATTGTTGGCAAGCTCAATAACTTCCTGTTCATCTTTAAACTTATATACAGGAGCTACTGGGCCAAAAGTTTCTTCAGAGGTAATCTTGGCTTGAGGTGTAACATCAGTTAAGATTGTAGGCTGGTAAAAATTCATACCAAGTTCATGTCGAGAACCCCCAATAGCAACTTTAGCTCCCATTTGTACTGCATCCTGAACATGTTCTTCAACTTTACTTAAAGAATGCTCATCAATTAACGGTCCAGAAGCTACAGCTTCGTCAAGTCCATCACCTACTTTTACCTTAGATACTGCCTCAACAAATTTTTGGCAAAACTCATCATATACTTTTTCTTGAACATAAACCCTATTAGCACACACACAAGTTTGACCCGTATTACGGAATTTACTTTGCATAGCACCAGCAACCGCATCATCAATATTTGCATCATCAAAGACAATGAAAGGAGCATGGCCTCCAAGCTCCATTGAAACTTTTTTTACAGTTCCAGAACATTTTTCTAGTAAAATTTTTCCAATTTCAGTGGATCCGGTAAACGATAATTTTCTAACAATAGGGTTCGTGGCTAATTCGTCGCCAATCTCTGAGGCTTTTCCGGTTATTACATTAAGGATGCCTTTTGGAAAACCAGCCTCTTCTGCTAGTACAGCTAAAGCAAGTGCAGAAAAAGGTGTTTGGCTGGCTGGTTTAATAACCACTGGACAGCCAACTGCTAGAGCTGGAGCGCATTTACGTGTGATCATAGCATTAGGAAAATTCCAAGGAGTGATAGACGCAACCACACCTACTGGTTGTTTTAAAACTATAATCCTACGATCAGTCATTGGATCAGGAATTGTATCTCCATAAACTCTTTTAGCCTCTTCAGAAAACCACTCAACAAATGAGGCGCCATATCCAATTTCACCTCTAGACTCATTGATAGGCTTGCCTTGTTCAATTGTCATCATTTGAGCTAATTCTTCCTTATTTTCAATCATTAAGTCAAACCATTGACGAAGAATTTCAGATCGTTGACGAGCTGATTTTGCTCTCCACTCGGGCCAAGCAGCATTTGCGGCTTCAATAGCACGCTTTGTTTCATTAGTTCCACATTTAGGAACTGTACCAATTTCTTTTAAAGTAGCGGGGTTATTAACACTTATGGTCTCACCAGAGTCAGCACCAACCCACTCACCATTTATAAAACATTTATCACGATAAAATTTAGATTCAATAATATTCATAATTTAACTTATAACAATTTTATTGACACTATTCTACTGTGGCTATTTTTCCACCAACAGGAACTGTCTCGCCCTCAGGCGCTGTAATTTCTGTGAGAGTGCCATTTACAGTAGACGGTATTTCTGCGGCTGTTTTATCTGTCTCGACTTCACACAAAATATCTCCCTCTTTAATCTCATCTCCAACGTTTTTTAACCATTTAATCACTTTTCCTTCATCAACGGTTTCTCCTAAAGTCGGCATTATAATTTCCATACTATTCTCCTTTAACTTTTTTTATAACTTCTTTAACTATCACATCGACTGATGGGATAGTGTTGTCTTCCAATATATCAGCACTTGGCAGTGGCACATGAGGTGTAGTTAATCTCGTAACTGGTCCTTTTAAGTTAGAAAAGCAATGCTCAGTGATTAAAGATGAAATTTCTGCACCCCACCCGCATAATCGTGGATTTTCTTCTACTGTCATGGCCAGACCAGTTTCATTAATTGCACTTTTAATAGATTGAAGATCTAACGGCACCAACGTTCTCAAATCAATAACTTTAGCGTTAATATTGTGTTTTTCTTTTAATTCTACCGCTGCCTTTTTTGCCCTTTGAGCCATCAAAGCTAGTCCAATTATGGTGATATCACTACCCTCATGAAGAATATTAGCTTGTCCTAATGGGATTGATAATTCTGTAGACTCTAATTCTTCTTTGGATGCATAAAGAGATTTATGCTCATAAAAAATTACAGGATCAGGATCATTAACGGCACTATTCATTAATCCCAAAACATCTCCGGGTGAACTTGGTGCAACTACCTTTAATCCTGGTATCATCATTGACCAATTCTCTAGACTTTGAGAATGTTGGGCTCCAAACTTAGACCCACCGCCGTTTGCCGTGCGAATAACTAAAGGGATATTTATCTGACCATCAGACATATAACGAGTTTTGGCAATTTGATTGGCAACAATATCCCAACAAACTGCCAAAAAATCTGAAAACATGATTTCTGCAATAGGTCGAAGTCCAGCCATAGCCGCTCCCATTGCAGCACCTAAAATAGCTTGTTCGGATATAGGAGTATCCATCACTCGATCTTTTCCAAATTCATCAAGTAACCCTACGGTGGCTTTAAACACACCCCCTGCAGCTCCAACATCTTCACCGATGAAAAATACTTTTGGGTCTTTTCTCATCGCTTGAGCGATAGAAAGAGAAACACTTTCTCTATAAGTTAATTGTGCCATTTATAACCTCCGTCCGCCCAAACATCTGTAAAAATTTCTTTTACATCTGGGATAGGAGATGCTTTGGATATTTCAGTTGCATCTTCCACTTGTTGTTTAACTTTATCTTCAATTTCACTAATAATTTTTTCATCAATATTAAATTCTAAAAGCCTTTTTCTATAATTAGTTATTGGATCTCTGTTATCCATCCAATCTTTAACCTCTTCATCGGGTCGGTACTTTCCTGGATCTGCTCGAGAATGTCCGCTATGACGATAAGTTTTTGCTTCAATTAAACTAGGCCCATCACCGTCTCTTGCTTTTTTAATAGCCGTTTGGGCAGTTCGATACATCTCATCTGCATCATTTCCATCAACGATAATTTTTTCCATATTGTAAGCAGAGGCTCTATCTGCTGCAGGATTTTCAACCGCAGTAACGTCTCCAATAGGCGTATATTCCATGTAAAGGTTGTTCTCACAAACAAAAACAATTGGGAGTTTCCATATTTGGGCCATATTTAAAGCCTCATGAAATGCTCCGATATTTGTTGTTCCATCTCCAAAAAAGCAGACACTGACTTCTTTGGTCTTATTATACTTAGAAGCCAGGGCTGTCCCATTTGCGATAGTTAAATGTGCGCCAATAATCGCATAAGAGCCCATGACCCCTTTGTTAACATCAGTTAAATGCATTGAGCCTCCCTTGCCTTTCATTAGGCCACATTGTCTACCCATTAATTCACCTAAAACTCCCTCTATGGAGGAGCCTCTTGCTAAAGTGTGGGCATGACCGCGATAAGTGCAAAAGGTATAATCGCCCTCTTGTAAAGATACACCGAATGCTCCTGCAATAGCCTCTTGTCCAAGAGCTAAGTGGCTCGTTCCTTTGATCAGATTTTGAAGAAATAAATCATAAGCTTTTTTTTCGACGAGTCTCAATTTGAGCATCATCTCCCAAAGCGCTAAACGATTACTCTCTCCAATGTCATCATTAGTTATGTCGACCATTAATATTTATTTGCGATTGGAAGTTCTTCTGCTGGGAATAAAGAGATAACCTGACATCCCTTATCAGTAACGATTAACTCTTCTTCAATTCTTGCTGCAGAATAACCATCCTTTGCAGGACAGTAAGTTTCTAGTGCAAAAACCATTCCCTCTTTAATTTCTGTGGGAGAGTCCATTGAAACTAATCGACTTATAATAGGTCTTTCATGGATTGCTAAACCCAGACCATGACCAAACTGAAGTGCGAAGGCGTCCATCTCATTAGCAAAACCAAACTCCTCTGCCTTCGGCCATACTGCTGCAATCTTATCTGTTGATGCACCTGGCTTCACAAGTTCAATTGCTTTGTCTAACCATTCTCGACATTGTTTGTAAGCATCATTCTGAACATCTGAGGCTCGTCCTATATTAAATGTCCTATAGTAACAGGTACGATATCCCATGTATGATTGTAAGATATCAAAAAAAGCTTGGTCTCCTGGTCTAAAAGTTCGATCAGTAAAATTATGTGGATGTGGATTACATCGTTCACCAGAAATAGCATTAATCGCCTCAACATCATCTGATCCAAGCTCATAAAGAAGCTTATTAGCATTTGCTACAATTTGAGCCTCGCTTACACCCGGTTTCATAGTTTCATAAATTTGGTGATAGGTTGCATCAACCATTGAAGCTGCCTGATTTAAAAGCATTAATTCGTCTTGAGATTTAATTTCTCTTGCCTCTAACAAAATTTGTTGACCATCAATTATATTTAGTCCTTCGGCTTGAAGGGCAAACATCATTGAAGGTTCAACTAAATCTACACCAACCGGCTCGTTGGCTAGACCTTTTTCTTCAAGCATTGACTTAATTTCTTGAGCAGCACGTTTCATTAGCCCAGCATCCGGATGGACAGTACCTCGTAAGCCTACCATTCCTGCTTTCCAATTATCCTCTGGAAGCCAAGGTGAAAAAAATTGATGATGTTTTGCCGCCGACCCAAAATCCCACAAGACAGGGTCATGGCCTTGAGGTAAAAGAGAGTATCGAGCAATTTTATCTCTAGACCATTCACCTATAACTGTGCTTGTGAGATATCGGATGTTGTTATTATCAAAGCAAAGGAGGGAACCTGCTTGGGAATTGTTTAAAGCCTGTTTGGCTCTGCCCAGTCTATATTTATGTAAACGTTGAAAGTTAATTCTTTCTTCATAATCAACATTCATGCGACCATGAGATGGAACTCGACGGTGCCATTGATAATTAGGGTTTATATCTTCTGGTTTAATAATAGTTGGTTCTGACATTTATTGGATTACCATTCCACCATCGATCATCAAAATTTGTCCAGTCATGTAATCTGACTCACTGGACGCCAAGAAGGAAGCAGTACCTACTACATCCTCTGGATAAGAATATCTCTTCATTAGGATCATATTTTCTGCAATGGAGTCCATCGACTCACCCGGTTTAGAGAATTTACCGATTGCTACTAAATCTTTATCTAATTGTTCCCAAAGTTCAGTTCGAACAACTCCAGGACCGTAGCCATTTACAGTAATACCGTGATCAACTAAACTTTTCGCACCTCCTTTTATGAGACCTGCAATAGCATGTTTGCTCATACCATAAACAACGACATCATCAAAGGTTTCTCTAGAGAGAATCGATGCAACATGAATTATTTTATAAGGCTCTTTTTGTTTTCCTTGTTTAATCATTTGGCGAGCCTGCTCTTGCATCCCCAACAATGCTCCACGAACATTAATATCCATAATAAAATCATAATTTTCCTCAGTTATATCCATAAAAAATAAGGGTTTGTTTACACCCGCATTATTAATTGAGACATTTAAACTGCCAAAAGCTTCAACTGTAGCTTGAACTGCATCAACATGGTCTTGTCTATTTCTCACATCTACTTTACATGAGATAGCCTCACCACCAGCTGAGCGAATTCTCTCTTCTACTTCTTTACAACCGTCTAAATTTATATCAGTAAGACATATTTTGGCACCCTGGGAGGCAAAATGCTCTCCAACTGCGGCTCCCATACCCTGAGCTGCTCCAGTAATAAGGACATTTTTTCCTTTTAATCTTTCCTTGTCCATAATTTCCTCCAATAGAATAATATTAATTAAAAAGTTTTTTTTAATTATAGCTATTTAAATAATATCCATAATGAATAAATTATAGATGTATAAGATTATTACATATAATAAAATATCTCATAATGAGATTTTTTTATGCTACGAGATGAACAGAAATACCTAATATCTTTTATCAACAAATCTAATGAACTTTTTAATTTTGATGAAGAGGCAAAATTTAAAAATTATATTTGGAGATTATACTCGCATTTACTTGAAAGCGAGTTGGATAATAAATTAGTTACTCTAACTAGTTTGGCTGCTTCTTGCGGAATACCTAGAGCCACCGCTATAAGAAAAATAAAAAATCTTATTAAGAAAGAAATTATTATCCAAAGACCAAGAACCAAAACTGGCAAAACATATTCTCTCCATCTTAGTAAAAAGGCTACTATTTCTCTAAAAGATTATTTATATAAAACCAAAGGACATATTGCTCACAGTCTTGGCTATGATACAAATAATGTTAATAGTTTTTTTTTTGGTACGTCTCTTTTATCAGCAAATATTATTTCTGAACCATTCGCAATTAATTTAAACTGCAAAGCCGATGAAGAAATATCTATCTTATTTAATGACAATAAAACATTCAAAATAATTAAAGAAAATAAAAAAGAAATCGAAGGACTAATTGGAGTAAAACTTAATATAACACTAAAGAATAATGAATTACTTAGAAAAGAAATTATAGATAACTCAAAAAGAAAAAAATCAAACTATGAAATAATTTGTTTTGACTTACCTTGGATAGGTGAAATGCATATAAATAATTTTTTAATTCCACTAAATGAACTAATAACAAATGATAATTTAAACATTAAAGACTTTCATCCTGAAGGTATTTATGGCTCCTCTTATGCTAATCGCCTATATGGATTGCCAATTGAGCAAGTTGCCTCAATAATGGCTTATAGAAATGATATTTTCACTAATTTAAATTTAAAAATTCCAAAAAGAATTAACGAAATGTTTTCATCATTAAAAAGCATAAAATCCTATCTACCAAAAATACATCCTTTTGCATGGCCTGGTAAATCAGGTTTTACTTTGGGCTGCTTTTTTATGGAAATGATGTCTAATTTAGGAAATCCTTTAATTAAGCTTCGTAAAATATCAGATAGTATATATGATACTTCAAAGTTGGATTTAACTATTGATAACGTCAATATTGCAAATCAAGCTGGGCAAGAGAGTGTTTATCTAATCTCAAAGCTCCTTAAGTATTCTCATCCTAATGTATTAGACATGTCGTGGGATGATGTAGCAGATAGTTATGCTAAAGGAGAAGTCGCAATGGCAAATTTATGGTCAGGAAGAATTGGAGTATATGAAAATGACCCAAATTCACCAGCATATAAAAACACAATAATTAGGGCTAGACCAGGTGGGAAAGAAGGATATGAAACATCTAGTATTGGAGGGTATTCGCTAGGTATTGCAAAGAAAATTAATAAAAAAAAACAAAATTTGATTTACTCAGTAGTTAAGTTTTTAGTTTCCCCCGCTATGATCAAGTATTATGTCAAAAGGGGGGTTTCAACCTCACCTCTTTTTAGTGTCTCCAATGATCCTGAAGTTTTAAACTCAAACCCTTCTATGTCAAATATAGATGAGCTACAAAAAACGGGAAAATTAAATAGTTGGTCTCGGCTACCAGTTCCGCAATTTTCTGAATTAGCAAATTCTGCAGGTAAGCAACTTCATAACTTTTTGCAAAATTCTGAAACAAATATATCTAGACAAAAGTGTTATGAAGTTGTCAGAGAAATCAAAGAGTCTTTTCGTAAAATAATTTAAAAATATCATTATGAGATTATTTATGTTTTAAAAATTTTTTAAAATTCTTCATAGTTTTTTTATGAAAATCTGCTTAATAGGCGCCGGTAGAATTGGAAAGGTACATGCTAAAAATATCTATGATAATCAAAATATTAACTTAAAATATATAGTTGATAAAAACTTAAAAGCTGCAAAGGCTATAGCTAATAAATATAATTCTATAGCACTCTCATCTATTGAAGAAGTTCTCAAAAAGAATGACTTTGACTCTGTATTAATAGGATCTTCTACAAATACTCATGTAGATTATATCGAAAAATTCTCTTACCATAAAAAAAATATTTTTTGTGAAAAGCCCATAGATTTAGATATCAAGAAAGTTTTGCATTGCCAAAAAATATTAAAAAAAAATAAAACAAAATTTTATATAGGTTTTATGCGGAGATTTGATCCATCTTTAATTAAACTAAATAAACTTTTAAAATCAGGTAAAATTGGAAATATAAGAATGGTTTCAATAACATCCCGTGATCCTTCACCTCCTCCTCTAGATTATGTAAAAGTCTCTGGTGGTATCTTCATTGATAGTCAAATTCACGATATAGATATCGCCAGATGGTTAACACATGAGGAACCCAATGAGGTGATATCAAGAGGAAGTTGTTTAATTGATAAAAAAATTGGACAAGTTGGTGATTACGATACAGTTAACACAATTTTAAAAATGAAATCTGGAATTTTATGTCAAATCAATAACTCACGTCATTGTAGCTATGGATATGATCAAAGAGTTGAGGTTTTTGGCTCGAAAGGGATGATTAGTACAACAAATTTGCGTGATACGAACTTAGAAATTACACTAAAGAATTCAACAAACGCTAAAGATAATTTTCAATATTTTTTTCTGGAACGCTATTCTCAAGCCTTCATAAACGAAATTGATAATTTTGCTCAAGGTATTAAGAAAAAAGTTAAACCATCTCCATCTTTTGATGATGGTCTTAAAGCTATGAAAATTGCCGAAGCTGCAAAGAAGTCAGCAGAAACTGGCAAGGTAATTTATATTGGATAGTATTGATTTTTATATAGTCTGATTTTTTCAGCAAAGATATTTGTAAAGACGACTCCTAAGCCTAGTGTTATCACTGTGACAAGGGGAAAATTTTAATAAATTCTATTCAAAAATTTTCTATATTATTTTGGCTAAAAGTTTTCAATTATATAAAATCAAAATTAAAAAAAATTTCATAATGATTTTTTTTAAAGTTATAACTTGCTTTGGTTTGTTTTTTTAGATTAATTTAGTTATGAAAAAAATATTGAACATTGGATTAATTGGTTCAGGTTTTATGGGCAAAGCCCATGCAAATGCTTTTAGAAATGTGTCAAGTTTTTTTAACGATCTTAAATTTGAACCTGTTTTACATACCATAGCTGATGCTAATAAAAAATTAGGTGAGAGAGCTAAAATGAATCTTGGTTTTCAAAATTCCACAGGAGATTGGAGAGAATTAATTGATAATCCGGACATTGATTTAGTTTCCATTACCTCACCTAACACATTACATGAACCAATGGCTTTAAGAGCAATCCAAAAAAACAAAATAGTATACTGTGAAAAGCCTCTTTCTCACGATCTTAAGTCTGCAAAAAAAATGCTTCTAGCTGCTAAAAAAAATAACACTCTTACACTTGTTGGCTACAACTATTTAAGAAGTCCAATGATAAATCTTGCTAAAGAAATTATTGACTCCGGAGAGATAGGAGAAATTTGGGGATTTAGAGGAATTCATGCTGAAAATTATATGACTGACCCAAAGATACCTCATTCATTTAGAACCGATATTAAAGGTGGAGGCGCTCTAAATGATATAGGGAGTCATATACTCTCTATCGCAAGATATTTATTAGGACCATTAAGGGAAGTTATTGGTCAAAGCGAGACATTTATAAAAAATAGGAAAGATAAGACTGTAAGTAAAAAAGTTAAGATTGATGATAGAACTATTTTCCTTGGAAAATTTTCTTCAGGTTTGTTAGGAAGTTTTGAAGCATGTTGGGCTTCAACAGGTCAAAAAATGAATTTGAGCTATGAGATCATAGGCTCCAAAGGATCAATTAAGTTTTCTTATGAAAGGTTAAACGAACTTCATTTTTATTCTAGTAAATATAAAAAAAAATTTCACGGTTACTCTAAAATCGAAGCAGGACCTGAACATTATCCCTATGGAAACTTTTGTCCTGCTGCTGGTCACCAATTAGGCTTTAATGATCTTAAAATTATTGAAGTTGCACATTTATTGGAATGTTATGAAAAAAAAATAGACGCTTCTCCTGGATTTGAAGAGGCTTTTGAAATTCAAAAAACCTTAGATGCTATTCACAAGTCCTGTAAAGAAAAAAAGTGGATAAAAGTAGATTGAAAAAATCTCATTATGATATTTTTTAATTTTAATCAATTTGTATTTAACTGATAAATTTATCTAGATTATTAAATCAATTAGGAGGAATATAATGATACTTATTACAAGATATTTATCGATCTTTTTCATTGCTTTCTCTGCTGTATTTTCACTGACTTCAATAGCAAAAGCAGAAGGTGAAAAGTTAGTATTTATTTATCACTCAGGTGATGAAGATTTTTGGTGGAATACCATTAAAAATACTCTTAAACAGGCAGAAAGTGAATTAGGAATTACTGTTGACGTCAGAAACCCACCAACCGGTGACTCTGCAGACATGGCAAGAATTGTTGAACAGGCTGCGGCGGCTGATTACGATGGTATGATTGTTACTATAGGTGACTATGACGCCCTTAGAGCTGCTATTACTGGAGCTGTAGATTCAGGCATGCCGGTTATAACTGTGAATTCTGGTACTCAAGAACAATCAGAGTCTATGGGGGCAATGCTTCACATTGGTCAGCCAGAGTTTGAGGCAGGAAGACAAGCTGGTGAGATTGCCAAAAAAGATGGAATTACTGACTTTGTTTGTTTTAACCACCAGATGGGTAATATTCCTTTAACTGACAGATGTGCGGGTTACGCTGCTGGTCTTGGTATCGAATTAGGTGACAGAATGGTTGACATCGGTGGTGATCCAGTTGAGGCAAAAAATAGAGTTTTTGCTTATATGAAAGCAAATCCTGATACCCAATCTATTTTAACTTTAGGACCTAATGGTGGTAACCCTACCCTTCAGGCCCTCGAAGAATTGGGTCTTGCTGGAGATATCTATTATGGATCGTTCGAGCTTTCTGATGAAATGATTGCTGCTTTAAAAAGTGGCGTGCTTCAATGGTCAATCGATCAACAGCAGTTCTTCCAAGGTTATTTGGCTGCAAACTTAATGACTAGCTATATTAGATATGGTGTCCAGGTACCTCACCATATTAATTCAGGACCTGGCTTTACTACTAAAGACAATATTGGTTTAGTTGAGTCCTTAGCTGGAACATTTAGATAATTATAATTTTATTAACCCAGGAAAAATTATTTCCTGGGTTAATCTTCATAAATTAATAAAACTAGAATCGAGATGACCAAACCAATGGAACAGCAAAATAATAATAATGATGAAAGAATAAGAGATATTAGTTTTTTTCAAAAAACTCTCATGAGGCCAGAGTTTGGATCAATTTGTGGTGTTGTTTTAGTCATAATTTTCTTTCTCTTGATCGCTACAGATAACGGGATGTTTAATCCTGACGGTATAAGAAACTGGTCTGTTGTTTCTGCTCAATTTGCAATAATAGCAGTCGGGGCATGTCTTCTCATGATTGCTGGAGAGTTTGATCTATCAATTGGCTCCATGATTGGTTTTTCTGGAATGGTCCTTGCAATAGGATCTATTCACTTTGGACTTCCTGTATGGCAATCTATTATTCTTGCTTATATTTTATCATTAGCTTTAGGAGCAGTTAATGGAATTATTGTAATAAAAACAAAACTCCCTAGTTTTATTGTTACTCTTGCTTTTTTGTACATACTCCGTGGCCTAACTATTTTTATGTCGGTTACCACAACAAGTAAAACCATCCTGAGTGGTATGAAACCTTTAGCGGATGCTGATCCTATTGCACCAATTTTTGGAGGAGAGGTTTTCAAAGGTTTTTTTCAATGGATGGGTAACAAAGGATGGATTGAGACTTTTAGCAGAGGGGTATTTGAAGGAATGCCTGTCGTAAGCGGTATTCCAAATTTGATTCTTTGGGCAATTGGTTTGGTTATTTTTGGACACTGGCTTCTTACTCGAACAAGATTTGGAAACTGGATTTATGCGTCAGGAGGCGACGCTAATGCAGCAAAGTACGCTGGTGTGCCAGTGAATAAAGTTAAAATTCTTTTATTCATGTTCACCGCCTTTTGTGCCTGTACTTTTGCGATGTGTCAAGTTACTGAATTTGGCTCTGCAGGAGCGGATAGAGGTCTTTTAAAAGAATTTGAAGCGATTATATGTGTTGTAATCGGAGGTGCTTTACTAACTGGTGGCTACGGTTCAGTGATCGGCGCTGGTCTTGGGGCAATAATGTTTGGGGTAGTGCAACAAGGTCTATTTTTCTCTGGAGCAGAAGCATCATTATTTAGAGTTTTTCTTGGCGGGTTATTATTAATAGCTGTGATTACGAATACTTATATTAGAAGACTTATTGTAGGATCTGGAGATTAAAAATTATGACATCTGAAATTCTTGAGTTAAGAGATATTAAAAAAAATTTTGGTAGCGTGATTGCACTAGATGGAGTTTCATTTGATGTTAAACCTGGAGAATGCCATTGTCTTTTAGGTGATAACGGCGCAGGTAAATCCACTTTTATCAAAACTATGTCTGGAGTTCATCCACCTAGCTCTGGGGACATTTTCTTTCAAGGAGAAAAAACTACATTCAACTCTCCTCACGATGCTATTACAAGGGGCATAGCTACTGTTTATCAAGATTTAGGGATGATACCCTTAATGTCTGTAAGCAGAAACTTTTTTCTAGGCAATGAACCTACAAAAGGTGGAGCATTAAAACTTTTTGATCACGAAAAGGCTAATCGTATTACCGAAGAAGAAATGTCGAAATTTCAAATACAACTCAGATCTCCTGAACAAGCAGTTGGAACTCTTTCTGGTGGCGAAAGACAAACTGTTGCAATAGCTCGAGCCGTATATTTTGGAGCAAAAGTATTAATTTTAGATGAACCAACTTCTGCTTTAGGAGTTAAACAAACTGCTAATGTTCTTGATACGATAAATAAAATGAGAGATAAAGGCATTGCGGTAGTTTTTATTACACATAATGTTCGCCATGCGTACGCAGCAGGAGATCGATTTACAGTATTAGATAGAGGGAAAACAATTGCTACCGCTGATAGAAAAGATGTTTCTCCTGATAAATTACAAAATCTTATGGCTGGAGGAAAAGATCTCCCATCACTTGAGGATTAATCTTAAGTGTCTAGTGAAGCTAAATTTGACTACATAGTAATTGGAGCTGGTTCAGCAGGATGTGTTGTAG
>Ga0255777_10002322_pt1 | contig 17058 bp, 9 predicted proteins | sample 101ome_15_FD_179975 | JGI IMG/M metagenome (GOLD analysis project Ga0255777, IMG submission 179975) | Coastal salt marsh microbial communities from the Groves Creek Marsh, Skidaway Island, Georgia - 101402AT metaG (version 2) | ecosystem: Environmental > Aquatic > Marine > Intertidal zone > Salt... | reverse complement strand
AAATATTAAAAATCTCATTTGTTTTAAATTTTTTCAAAGAAATAAATAAAATATTAGCGATATCTTCAACATGAATTCTTGAAAAAAAATGTTTTTCTTTTTTTATAATTTTTGCTTGACCAGTTTTAAGTCTTTTTAGAATATTATTTTGCTTAGAATAAATTCCAGATAGTCTAAAAATTTGTAAAGGCAAATTATTCTCTTTTGAGAATACTCGCCAATCATTTTCTGCTTTTAGTCTATTTTTGCCATTCAATGTTGAAGGTTTTGTTTCACTTTTTTCATTAACCCATTCACCGTTATGATCTCCATACACACTTGTAGCAGACAAATAAGTTATCCATTTCGCTTTTGTATTTTTTAGTGGCGTCTTGAAATTCTTAATCACAATATCTTCACCGGAGATTGGAGGAATAGAAACCAAAATATAATCTGCTTCTTTTATTTTTAAATTGATATTTTCATCAAACTTATCGTTTTCAAATTCATAAGAGGTAAAATTTATTCCTTCAAAAACTCCTAGGTGGGTCTCTTGTCTTGAAGTTACACTCAATTCTAAAGTCCGGTTTTGGCTGATTATTTTTTTTACAAAATGTTTTGCAACTTGGCCAAATCCAAAGCAAAAAACTTTTATGGTGTTCATTTAACTTGCTTTCTTAACGCTAGTTTTTAAGCTAATAGGATTTTTTAGTTTGTCCAACATTTCAATAGGGCAAATTTGTTTAAAATTTTTAAGTTCATCTTTAAAATTATCTAGTATTTTTTTTCCTATTTTTGATTTTGTTTCTTTAACAAAAGTATTTAAGCTATCTTTTAAAAAAGACTTCCAGTAATCTGTTTCAATTTCTTGCCAAATTATTGAAGTTGGATTAACAAAATTTTCAAAGGTATTTTTTTTATCATAAACAAAGGCCATTCCCCCTGTCATACCTGCTCCAAAATTATCACCTACTTCTCCTAATATTATGGCTGTTCCTCCGGTCATGTACTCACACCCATGAGCTCCACATCCTTCTACTACTGAAAAGCTTCCAGAATTTCTAACCGCAAATCTCTCTCCAGCTTGTCCTGATGCAAATAATTTTCCTGAGGTTGCTCCATAAAGAACTGTATTTCCAATAATTGTATTTTCATTAGAAATTAATGGACTCTTAGTAGAAGGGTATACAACAATAGTCCCTCCGGACAATCCTTTACCAACGTAATCATTGCAATCACCTTGGACAGTAAGTTTAATCCCTTTAGTTAAAAAAGCGCCAAGGGATTGCCCCGCGGATCCTTCTAATTTTATATGAACTGTATTTTCTTCTAATTTATTGTTACCAAATTTTTTATATATATGATGAGATAACCTTGTTCCTACAGATCTTGATGTATTTTCAATCTCGTAATTAAATTCGTTATCTGACCCAGGTTTAATTTTATCCTCTATATCGGACCAAATCTTTTCATCGAGAGTATCCGGTACTTCATTAATATGTTTATCTTTGCAATACCTTAGGTTTTCTCCTGGGTCTGCTTGAACTAATAATGGATTCAAATCTAAATCATCTAAATTTGATGCACCTTTGTTTACTTGAGTTAATAAATCTGTTCTTCCAATAATTTCACTAATTGACCGAAACCCAAGAGAAGCAAGAATTTCTCTCACTTCGGTCGCGGCAAACTTAAATAAATTTACAACTTTCTCCGGCGTGCCTGTAAATTTTTTACGTAAAGCTTCATCTTGACTGCAAACTCCAACCGGGCATGTATTTGAATGGCATTGTCTTACCATGATGCATCCCATAGCGACTAATGAAGATGTTCCCATTCCATATTCTTCAGCTCCCATCATTGCAGCCATTACAATATCTCTTCCTGTTTTTAGCCCTCCGTCGGTTCTTAGAGTAACGTTATGTCTTAAATTATTTAAGGTAAGAATTTGATTTGCCTCTGTTAAACCCATCTCCCAAGGTATACCTGCGTATTTAATACTAGTTTGAGGACTAGCGCCAGTTCCGCCTGAATGACCTGAAATTAAAATGATATCAGCTTTTGCCTTAGCAACTCCTGCTGCAATTGTTCCTATTCCAGTTGATGCAACTAATTTAACTCCTACTCTTGCACCAGGATTAATTTGTTTTAAATCGTAGATTAACTGTGCCAAATCTTCTATCGAGTAAATATCGTGGTGTGGTGGTGGAGATATTAAAGTAACTCCTGGCGTCGAATGTCTTAGTCTTGCTATTTCTTCTGTAACTTTAAAACCTGGGAGTTGCCCTCCTTCACCTGGTTTTGCTCCTTGAGCAATTTTGATTTCTATTTCGTTAGCATTATTTAAATAGTCAACTGTTACTCCAAATCTGGCGGATGCAATTTGTTTTACTCTTGAATTAGCACTATCTCCATTAGGTAAAGTTTTAAATCTTTTTGCATCTTCTCCGCCTTCTCCGCTACATGATGCTCCTTTAATTCTATTCATTCCCATTGCTAGAGTTTCATGAGCCTCTGCTGATAATGCCCCATGGGACATACTTCCACTTCCGAATCTTTTCAAAATCTCTTCGATTGGCTCAACTTCGTCAATGCTAATAGGTTTTCTCTTTTTTTTAAATTCTAGGAGATCTCTTATATTAATAGGAGGCAAGTTGTGAATTCCAGCTGAATACTTTTTATATAATTCATATGAACCACTGCCTACAGCGCTTTGCAACAAATGAATCAATTTACCTTGATACTGGTGATCTTCACCGCTTTTTCTAAATCTATATAAGCCACCGATTGGTAAGGTAAGTATATTTTTAGCATTAAATTTTTCATGAAGTTCTTTAATTTTTTTCTCAATTCCAATTATCCCTATTCCTGAAATTCTTGAGGACATACCAGGAAAATAATCTGAGACGATTGCTCTGCTTAAACCCACTGCTTCGAAATTACATCCACCTCTATAAGAGCTAATTACTGAAATTCCCATCTTTGACATAATCTTTAAAAGACCAGCATCAATTGATTTTTTAAATTTATTTACACATGTTGCAAAGTCTGATTTTCCAAATAATTTTTTTTCAAATCTTTGATAGATGCTATCTATTGCCAAATAAGGATTTACAGTTGTAGCTCCAACCCCTATTAAAATAGCAAATGAATGTGTGTCCATTGCATCAGAACATTCAACGTTCAAAGAACAATAACCTCTCAATCCATGTTTTACCAAATGAGAGTGAATCGCTCCTACAGTTAATATACTTGGAATGCTTGCTCTTTTGTTTGAAATATTTTTATCAGATAACACTAAACAAGTGCTTCCTTCTCTTACTGCTGTTTCTGCTTCTTCTCTAATCAATTCAATTCTCTCTTTTAGAGATCTCTCAATATCAAAAGTGCAGTCGATTACTTTTACTTTTTTTGAAAAAAATTTTTTAAATTTTTTAAATTGTGAATTTGTGAGCACCGGACTATCTAAAACATAAATATTTTCTTCTGTAAGGTTATCAAAATCTAAAATGTTGCCTAGGTTTCCAAATCTAGTTTTCAAACTCATAACTTTATTTTCTCTTAATGAATCTATTGGTGGATTTGTTACTTGGCTAAAGTTTTGTCTAAAATAATGTGAGACTGGTCTGAAATGACTTGATAAAACTGCAACAGGAGTATCGTCACCCATTGAGCCTGATGCTTCTTTTCCTTCTTCGGCCATTGGATGAAGTATTATCTCTAAATCCTCAATACTTAATCCAGACAAGTACTGACGTTTTCTTAATTCTTCGCTTAAAAAATTTGGTTTTTCATCCTCGGATGAAATTTTTTTCTCTAAATCGATTATTTGCTTATTATATTTTTTATAATCTTTAGCTAAAAGATCTTTGATTTCTTTATCTTTGAATAGTTTTCCTTTTTTTAAATCAATTGCTATTATTTGACCTGGACCAAGTTTTCCTTTCTCAATAATTTTATCCTCAGGAATTTTAATCATTCCAGTTTCTGATCCTGCAAAAAATAAATCATCAGAAGTAATCGAATACCTAAGAGGCCTTAATCCATTTCTATCTGAAGAAGCCAAAACCCACTTGGCATCAGTTGCACAAATAGCTGCTGGACCATCCCAGGGTTCTATCGTGCTATTAAGGAAATTAAATAAGTCTTGGTGATTTTTTGGAACTGTTTTACTTCTCTTTGACCACGAGTCTGGAATCATCATTAATTTAATTAATGGTGCTAATTTTCCAGAGTGAGTCAAAAGTTCAAATACGTTGTCAAGTGCACCAGAGTCAGAAGAACTTCGAATGACTGGCTTTAAGTTTTTAACATCTTTAAAAAGAGGGCTTGACATATCTTGCTCATGAATTTTCATCCAATTTATATTTCCTTTAACTGTATTAATTTCGCCATTATGTGCTAAAGTTCTAAAAGGTTGAGCCAAATCCCAACTAGGAAAAGTATTAGTGGAGTATCTTTGATGAAAAATTGCAAATCTAGAGGTTAATTTTTCGTCATTAAGATCTGGATAAAACTCGGACAACATTTCAGCTAAAAACATACCTTTATAGACGATAGACCTTGAACTGAATGAACATATATAGAAGTCTTTTATTTGTTTATCTCTAGCAACTTTTTCAATTTTTTTTCTTGTTTCAAATAAATCTCTTTCAAGATCATTGGTTTGCAATGTTTCGTTTTTTTTAAACATTACTTGAGCAATTTCTGGACGATTTTGATCAGCTGTTTTCCCTAATACACTTGGGTTAATTGGCACTTGTCTCCAGCCGTATATATAATAATTTTCATCTAAAAGAGCTGACTCGATGATCTCTCTACATTTTTCTTGTTCAGAATAATCTGTTCTTGGAAGGAAAACCATTCCTACACAAATTCTTTTACTTTCATCAAGGGTGTGTCCAGTTGAAGAAATTTTTTCTTTAAAAAACTCAGGTGCTATTTCAATTTGAATTCCTGCTCCATCGCCAGATTTTCCATCTGCGTCTACAGCTCCTCTGTGCCATATAGCTTTTAGTGCCTCGATACCATAGTCAACAATTTTTCTAGATTTTTTTCCATTTGTAGAAGCAATTAACCCAACACCGCACGCGTCGTGTTCCATTTCTGGATAATAATTAAAACTTTTCTCTAAAATTTTTTTATTTTTTTTGTAATTTTTCACTTTATTTATGCTGCTTCTACTGATTTATTTTTATTTGCTTTTAGTTGTAAGTATTTTTCAATCTGAGTTGCAGCATCCCTACCATCTCTTATCGCCCATACCACAAGTGAAGCTCCTCTAACAATATCTCCTGCTGCAAATACTCCATCCAAATTAGTTTGCATAGATTTCAAATCAATTTTTAAGGTTCCCCACTGTGAAACTACTAACTCTTTGGCATTAAACAACTGAGGTAAATTTTCAGGATCAAATCCTAAAGATTTAATTACAAGATCTGCTGATATCTTATATTCTGATCCTTTATCAATTTCAGGTCTTCTTCTACCAGAAGAGTCGGGTTCGCCTAACTTCATTTTGTTAACTTCTACTGACTCAACTTTATTTGTTCCAATAAAACTTTTTGGACTTGTTAACCAAACAAATTCTACCCCTTCTTCAATCGCATTTTCTACTTCTCTTGCTGATCCAGGCATATTCTCCCGATCACGCCTGTATAAACATTTTACTGATTTAGCTTTTTGCCTAACTGAGGTTCTCACACAATCCATTGCTGTATCACCTCCGCCAATCACAACAACATTTTTTCCTTCTGCGTTCAAAGTGCCGTCATCGAATAATTTAACTTTGTCACCTAGACCTTTTCTGTTCGATGCGGTTAAAAAATCCATTGCGGGAAAAATATTTTGAAGATTGTGGCCAGGTATATCAATTTCTCTTGATTTATAAACTCCAGTTGCAATTAGTATTGCATCATGTTTTTCTTTAAGTTCATATAAAGTTTTATCCCTTCCAACTTCAAAATTTTGAACAAATTTTATACCAGTTTCTTTTAGCAACTTTGTTCTTCTTTCAACGACAAATTTCTCTAATTTGAAATTAGGAATCCCATAAATTAAAAGACCACCTGGCCTATCATATCTATCGTAAATTGTTACTTGATAACCTGATTTTCTTAATTCTTCAGCACAAGCCATTCCTGCAGGGCCAGCACCAATAATTCCAACTGATTGTTTTAGTTCTCTTTTAACTTTAAAAGGCTTTACCCACCCTTTGTCCCAGGCTGTATCAGTTATATATTTTTCTATCGAACCAATTGTTACAGTTCCATGTCCAGATTGTTCAATTACACAGTTTCCCTCACAGAGTCTGTCTTGTGGACAAATTCTACCACAAACCTCGGGCATATTATTTGTGCTTTGCGATACTTCATAAGCTTCCTCAAGACGACCCTCCGCCGTTAACTTTAGCCAATCAGGAATATTATTACTTAATGGACAATGAATCTGACAAAAGGGGACGCCGCATTGAGAACACCTGCTTGATTGCTCTGTTGCTTTTTTCGTTATGTAATCTTTGTAGATTTCATGAAAATCATCTTTCCTTTTCTCAGTGCCTCTTTTTTCAGGCGTCTCTTGTTTAAGATCTACAAATCTAAGCATTTTAACTTTCATTAAATATTGAATAGTTTAAGTTTTTCCCTATTGATAGTATTTAAAGGTCAATAATAATTACCTAAATAACAAAAAACTTTAAAAAAATTATGTCATTTTGTGCATACCTGATATGCATTTAAAAATGCCAATAAAAAAACAACCTTTAATTTTATTTTTCAAAGAATGATTGAAATATTCATTTTGTCTTTAATTCAAGGAATTGCAGAATTTTTACCAATAAGTTCTTCTTCGCATTTAATCCTAATATCGAAATATCTTGAGTTTGATAATCAAAGTCTTTCCATAGATGTTAGCCTACACATAGGTTCTTTCTTAGCTGTTATTATTTACTTTACTAATGACATTAAAAATTTTTTTAAGAATAAAATTATTTTTTATAAAATTCTTCTCTCCTCACTTCCAGTAATGATAGTCGGATTTTTTCTTGTTGAATTTGATGTAATTAATAAATTTAGAAATATAGAAACAATTGCATGGACGACACTAATATTCGGAATTTTACTTTACATAAGTGATAAATTTAAAGCCGACAAAAATATTTATGATAATTTTAGTTATAAATCAGTACTTTTAATAGGATTAATGCAAATTTTATCTTTGGTGCCAGGCGTAAGTAGATCTGGTATAGCAATAACGACCGCGAGGTTATTAAAGTTTAAAAGAGCAGAAGCTGCGAAAATTTCTTTTCTTATTTCAATTCCAATTTTAGGAGCGGTATCGATTTTTGGTTTAAAGAACATTTTTCTCTCAGAAAGTATAGAATTTACAAAATTAAATCTATTATCAATTATAATTTCTTTCGTTTTTTCTTTTTTAACAATCAAATATTTTTTGAGATATATAGAAAAATTCAGTTTAAATATATTTGTATATTATAGAGTATTTTTAGGTTTAGTATTAATTATTTTAGCTTACTTATAAAATGAAAGCAAATATTAGTAAAATAGTTATTGTAACAAGAAAAAAAACAATTACTGAATTTTTTAGCGATAAATTTAGTAAAATTTTCATTTTAATAGCTTACAAATTTTTAAGAAAAATTCAATTTTAATTTAGTGCGCCTGCTAGGATTTGAACCCAGAACCTCCTGGTCCGTAGCCAAGCGCTCTATCCAATTGAGCTACAGGCGCATATTTCCATAATAAATAAATATTTCTTATTGAACAATAGAATAAATAATTTAATATTATTTGATGTTACTGCGAAATAATTTCTCAAAAGAAAAGATAGCGAATTTTCTTACTTTTCTTATACCAATTACTTATATTTCCGGTAACTTATTATTAAATTTAAATTTACTAATAATAATAATTTATATTTTTACAGTTTACCGCCAACAAGTTTTTCAGAGTAAACTTGGTCTAATAGATAAATTTTTATTAGTTTTTTTTGTATATTTAATTTTAAATGGTTTCGTAAATAATTTTTTCAACTTTAATTTTCCAGAAGCACCGGAACAAAATATTATTTTAATTAAATCACTTTTTTTTTTAAGATTTCTTTTGCTCTATTTTGCAATAAGATTTTTAATATCTAAAGAAATAATAAATTTTAAAATCCTATTTTTAATTTTTGGTTTATGTAGTTTGACTGTAAGTTTAGATTTATTAATTCAATTTTATTTTGGAAAAAACTTACTTGGTTTTGAGGGAAGCGGAAGAAGATTAGCTGGATTATTTGGAGACGAATATATTGCTGGTTCTTACATACAAAGATTTTTTATCTTTTCAATATTTTTTTTATTGATATTTACTAAAATTGATAAAAATAAAATTTTATTCTCTATATATATTTTCATTATTATTTTGTTAAGTCTTTCAGGAGTGCTATTTTCAGGTAACAGAATTCCTTTAATATTATGTTTATTAATATTGGGCTTAATTTTCGTTTATCAAAGATCATTAAGGAAACTCTTAATAGTACTTTTTATTTTATTTATTGGTAGTATCTCATATCTAGTAAGTACTAATAACACTATATTTAATCATTATAACGCTTTTAAAGTAAGAGGACTGCAAACTTTGGACTATATTGCTAATCGTGTAATTACAGGTGAAGCGAAAACACCTAAAATAATAAATACTTATATCAAAGAATTTGAATCTGGAGTTTTAACCTGGGAAAAAAATAAATATTTTGGAGGAGGATTAAAATCATTTTTTTGGCAATGTGGTAATATTGACCGTAATGAAATGTTAAAATTCGTAACAGAAGCAGGGCCGGTAAACTGTAATAGTCACCCTCATAATTATTATTTGCAAATTGCAGCTGAGCTAGGTTTGGTGGGTATTATATTAATATTTTTTTTATTTCTCATTATTATAATTAAAACATTGAAGATTATTCATTTTTCCAAATATCCAAATACTTATAAAATGCTTATAGTTCCTTTTTTTATTGTATTTGTTGCTGAAATTTTTCCATTAAAAACAACTGGTAGTTTTTTTACATCAACCAATTCGACTTTTTTATTTATTATTATGGCTTTTATTGTAGGTTTGTTAGAAACTAAAAATATAAATAAAAAACTGTGAGTGATATATATATTACATCGGCTGTAAGAACTGCTGTCGGATCTTTAGGCAAATCTCTAAAAAATGTAAGATCGGATCAATTAGGCTCAAGAGTAATTGAAGAGTCTATTTTAAAATCTAAATTAAAAAAAAAAGATGTGGATGAAGTAATTATTGGTCAAGTTTTGACCGGTGGTGAGGGACAAAACCCTGCTCGCCAGGCTGCAGTTAATTCTGGTGTTCCAAAAGAGAAACCAGCATATCTTGTGAATCAAGTTTGTGGTTCTGGATTGAGATCTATCGCTTCAGGATATCAAAGCTTGAAATCTAATGACTCAAAAATTATCATTGCTGGGGGTCAAGAGAATATGTCTTTGGCGCCACATGTTATTTATCTTAGAAACGGAAAAAAATTAGGCGATGTTGAGTTAGTTGATAGTATGATTAGAGATGGTTTGTGGGATGCTTTTCATGGTTATCATATGGGCATTACTGCAGAAAACGTTGCAGAGAAATTTCAAATTTCAAGAAATGAGCAAGATAAATTTGCTATGAAATCGCAAAAAAAGGCTCTCGAGGCTCAAAAACAAGATAAATTTCAAGATGAGATAATAAATATAAAAATAAAATCAAATAAAGCAGAAATAAATTTTGATAAAGATGAACACCCGAGAGAGGGTGTTAGTCTTGAAACATTATCTAGACTTAAACCAGCATTCAAAAAGGATGGAACAGTTACAGCAGGTAACTCATCGGGCTTAAACGACGGTGCTGCAGCTGTAGCACTTATGTCTGCGGATGAAGCAGAAAAGAGGGAGGTTGAAAAATTAGTTTCAATAAAGTCTTGGTCAAGTTGTGGTGTTGAACCTTCATTAATGGGAACGGGTCCAATTCCGTCAACAAAAAAAGCTTTAAGTTTAGCAGGTTGGGATATTAAAGATGTAGATTTGTTTGAGATTAATGAGGCTTTTGCAGCTCAAAGTCTTGCGGTGCTAAAGACTCTTTCAATACCTGAGGAAAAAGTAAATGTTAATGGTGGCGCTATCGCTTTAGGGCACCCAATCGGGGCCTCCGGAACAAGAATACTAGTAACACTCATACATGAAATGATTAAGCGTGATGTAAAAAAAGGTTTAGCAACACTTTGCATCGGTGGTGGTATGGGTATTGCAATGTGTGTTGAAAGATAAATTATTTTTCAATGAAACTACCTGTTGTAAATCATCCTGACTACGTAGCTAAAATTAACGATGATAACAAATTTCCAATTCAAAAATTTGGCGCTTTAGCAGAACATTTGTTAAGTGAAGGGATAGTTAAAAAGTTTTTTATCCCTCAAGAATGTTCAACAGAGACATTGAAAACATCACATTCATTGGAATATATAAATCATATTAAAAATAAGACTTTAGATATAAAGCTTCAGAAAAAAATTGGCTTTCCGATCAACGATAGCGTCGTAAGGAGATCCTTTGTTGCTACCGGTGGAACTGTTCTTGCTAGTAAACTTGCTTTAGACTCAAGGCTAGCATGTAATACAGCTGGCGGTAGTCATCATGCCACATTTGATTGTGGTGCTGGTTATTGTGTGTTTAATGATGTCGCTGTTGCAGCTAACTATTTAAAAAATAAGAACTACGCAAAAAAAATACTTATAATCGATTTGGATGTACACCAAGGAAATGGTAATTCAGAAATATTTAAAAATGATCCTAACATTCTAACATTTAGTATGCATTGTGCATCTAATTATCCAGCAAAAAAATCTAAGAGCGATATTGATATTAATCTTAAAGATGGAATGGAAGATCAGGAATATATAAATATCTTACATAAAAATTTGAAAGAGCTTAACAAAAATAAATATGATTTTATATTTTATATTGCTGGAGTTGATATTCACTTTGAGGATCGTTTAGGTAAACTTAAAATTACTGATGAGGGTGTCAATAAAAGGGATCAAATAGTGATTGAAAATTTTTATTCAAAAAATATACCTTTGTGTGGTGTGTTAGGTGGGGGGTACAATAAAAATTTTGATAAATTAATTGAATTGCATGCTATGCTACACAAAAATTGCGCTAAAATTATTTAAACTCATCCCCAACTACTTTTTTTATTGGAGTTCCAGGGGTTGGGGCCAAGACTATAAAAATATTAAAATAGATTGTAACAATTATTAATATTAGAAAATGACGCGCTATAATTTGAGCTGTGGCAAATTTTCAAAATATTTTAAAGCTTTAGGATTTGCAATTGCTTCTTTATTATTGATATTTTCTCCATGAATTACTTTTCTAACAGCTAGTTCAACTATTTTACCACTTTTTGTTCTAGGAATTTCTGGCACTTTAATAATTATTGAAGGAACATGTTTTGGAGAACAGTTTTTTCTTATTCTTGATTTTATTGTTTTTATTTTTTCATCATTTAACTCTTCATTGTTTTTAGTAGTAATAAATAAAATAATCCTCACATCATCATTATAATCTTGCCCAACAACAAGCCCTTCAGTTATGAAATCAATATCTTCAACTTGTTGATAAATTTCTGATGTTCCTATTCTAACACCCCCGGGATTTAACGTAGCATCAGATCTTCCTCTCATGATAAAACCATTATTCATAGTTCGTTCAATAAAATCACCATGATGCCAAATGTTTTCAAATCTGTTGAAATAGGCTTTATGATATTTTTGTCCGTTCTCATCTCCCCAAAATTTTACTGGCATGGATGGAAAAGGTTTTTTAACTACTAACTCGCCCTTCTCGCCATCCTTTACACTTTGTCCCTCATCGGTAAAAACGTCCACATCAATACCTAGGCTCTGGCCTTGGATTTCTCCCATGTATACATTTGAGTAAAGGTTTCCTAAAACCAAACAACCAACTAAGTCTGTCCCTCCTGCTATAGATGCAAGATGGACATCTTTTTTAATATTGTCGTATACATATTTAAAACTTTCTTCAGCTAAAGGAGAACCTGTTGAAGTTATTATTTTTATTGAGCTTAGATCTAAATTTTTGCTGTTATATTTTTCATTCTTTAAATGATCAATGTATTTAGCGCTTACTCCAAAAAGATTAATTTTCTTATTTTGACAATACTCTAAAAGAACATCTATTTTTGGATAAACAGGTGCCCCATCGAATAAAAATATAGATGAGCCTGTTGCTAATCCTCCCACCAACCAATTCCACATCATCCAGCCTGTAGTTGTATAGTAAAATAATTTTTCATTATCTCTGATATCGCAATGAAGCATGAATTCTTTGTTGTGTTCGATTAAAACATTACCAGCTCCATGTGTTATGCATTTGGGTTTTCCAGTAGTACCACTTGAATACAAAATATATACAGGGTGATCAAACTCAAACCGTTCAAAAATTTCATCCACTTCTGCCTTATCTAAAACTTCATCAAAATTTATATGGCCCTGTAGAGACATTTCTTCTTTCTTGTCATACGCAAATACTAAAGTTTTTTTTATTGACGGAATTTCTTTTAAAATATCTCCAATTTTTTCAAGAATATTTATTTTCTTGCCATTATAAAAGTAATGGTCGCTTGTTATTAAAATACTAGGTTCAATTTGTTTAAATCTATCTACTACACCTTGCGTTCCAAAATCTGGAGAGCATGATGACCAGATAATTCCGTTTTTCGCACAAGCTAAAAAACTTATAATCGACTCAATTTTATTTGGAACATAAGCTGCAACACGATCTCCTTTTTTTAAACCTGCAGATTTTAAGTAATTAGAAAATTTACAAACTTTGAGATAAAGTTGTTCCCAAGAAATCTTTTCTTCAAACCCTTTCTCAGATAAAAAATTTATTGCTGTCTCTGATGACTTTTTCTTAATAATATTTTCCGTATAATTTAATTTTGAATCTGGAAAAAATTTAGTTTTATTAAAAATTTTATTATATTCAATTATTTTTTTTCCTTTATCTCCTATAATCTTTGAATAATCCCAAAATTTCGACCAAAATTTTTCGGGATGATCTACCGACCATTTCCATAAATTTTTAAAATTATAATTTGATTTTAAATTTATAAATTTCGAGAAATCTTCAATAAGAGATTCTTTTTTTCTTTTGCTAGAAGGTTCCCACAAAAATTTTTCCATAAAAGCTAGCTTAGCTTTTATTTTTTTATCTTAATAGATATTTTTTAAGAATAATTTTCTGAACTAAAACCGCTCTATTTGTTTTAATGTCTCTTTTTTTAAATAGAAAATTTATTAACCAACGCATGTCACATATAAATAAAACTAATTGACGGAAAAAAGCAGAAAATGTGACAAAAATTGATCTTATTCGACCATTTGCCCTATTCTTTAATGTTTATTAATTATTTATTTTTTAATATGTTGCTCCCAGTTTATAATAGCTAATTATGGCTCAAAATATTTCAGTTCCAGATATAGGTGATTTTAAAGACGTTGAAGTCATAGAAGTTTTGGTCAAACCTGGAGACCGAATAAATAAGAATGACCCCATCGTTACAATCGAGAGCGATAAGTCAAGCGTTGAAATACCCTCTCCTGCTGCTGGAGAAATTAAAGATTTAAAAGTAAAAATTGGGGATAAAGTTTCAGAGGGAAGCGTATTAGCAACAATAGAAAATGGCCAAGTGGCCTCGGTTCCAGAAGAAAAAAAAATAGTTAAAGAAGTTCAAACTCAAGAAAAACAAAAAACTAATGGTGAGGTAAATCAGGTAAGACAAGTTAAGAAAATCTTTGCTGAACCAGCTGCAAAAGATGATATAGATCCTGTTGAAACAAATGAATGGATAGATTCTCTTAATTCAGTTATTGAAAATGATGGTTCTTCAAGGGCAAGTTACTTATTAAATAAAGTTATCGATCAAGCTTATAAATCTGGTCTTGTCCTTCCGGATACTAGAACAACTCCTTACATTAATACTATTCCGCCAGAGGCTGAGACTAAGTCACCCGGTGATCAAAATATTGAAAAAAAAATAAGAGCTTATGTAAGATGGAACGCAGCAGCTATGGTTGTAAAGGCTAATAAAAAAAGTCCTGAACTAGGTGGTCACATCGGTACTTTTGCATCTGCGGCTACACTTTATGATGTGGGAATGAATCATTTTTGGAGAGCAAAGAATAACAAATTTGGTGGAGATTTAATTTATTTTCAAGGACACTCGGCGCCAGGAATGTACGCGAGAGCTTTCTTAGAAGGAAGACTTACTGCAAAACAACTAGATGGTTTTAGGCAAGAAGTGAACAATGGAGGGTTGTCCTCATATCCTCACCCTTGGTTGATGCCGAAGTTCTGGCAATTTCCAACTGTATCTATGGGCCTTGGGCCTATCATGGCTATCTATCAGGCTAGATTTTTAAAATATCTTATCAATAGAGGATTAATTAAAGATGAGGGAAGAAAAATTTGGGTATTTCTTGGTGATGGCGAAATGGATGAGCCAGAGTCACTCGGTGCAATTGGTTTAGCTGCTCGTGAAAAATTGGATAATTTAATTTTTGTTGTAAATTGTAATTTGCAAAGACTGGATGGTCCTGTTCGAGGAAATAGTAAAATTATTCAAGAACTAGAAGGTAGCTTTAGAGGTTCAGGCTGGAATGTAATAAAAGTTATTTGGGGATCATACTGGGATCAATTATTGGCTAAAGATAAAACAGGTTTGTTAATTAAACGCATGAATGAATGTGTAGATGGAGAATACCAAGCATTTAAGGCTAAAGGTGGTTCGTATGTTAGAGAAAAGTTTTTTGGAAAATACCCTGAACTTACCGAGCTCGTTTCTTCTTTAACAGATAAAGATATTTGGAGACTAAACAGAGGAGGTCATGATCCTCACAAAGTTTATGCTGCTTACGCTGCAGCAATGCAAAATACTGGATCTCCTACTGTTATCTTAGCAAAAACTATCAAAGGATATGGAATGGGTAAAACAGGTGAAAGTGTAAACACAACCCATCAACAAAAAAAATTAGATGAAGAGGATCTACTTTACTATAGAGATAGATTTAATGTCCCATTAACAGATAAACAGGTAAAAAATATAGAGTATTATAAACCGAGTGAAAATTCTGAAGAAATAAAATATTTAAAAGATAAAAGATTAAAACTTGGAGGTTTCATTCCAGAACGATCATCTTTTGCCAAACAAATTAAAGCTCCACCAAATGATATTTTTGATGCCTTTATGAAATCAACTGGCAAAAAAGAAATGTCTACTACAATGGCCTTAGTTAGAATGATGACTGCACTGCTTAGAGATAAAAACGTTGCTCCAAGATTAGTGCCAATCATTCCTGATGAAGCTAGAACTTTTGGAATGGAAGGTTTCTTTCAAAAAATTGGTATTTATGCTCATGAAGGACAAAAATATGAACCTGTGGATTCTGAACAATTAAGTTCATATCGAGAGGATAAAAGTGGTCAGGTTTTAGAGGAAGGAATCAATGAATCTGGGGCGATGTCATCATGGATTGCTGCGGGAACTGCATACACTAATCATGATATTGAAATGATACCTGTTTACATTTTCTACTCTATGTTTGGATTTCAAAGAGTTGGAGATTTGGCATGGGCAGCTGGTGACTCTCAGGCAAGAGGGTTTTTAATTGGAGCGACAGCAGGAAGAACCACATTAGCTGGGGAAGGATTGCAACATCAAGATGGACACAGCCAATTATTGGCATCGAATATTCCAAACTGTATTAGCTATGATCCTACGTTTGCTTATGAAATGGCAACAATATTTAGAGAAGGCTTAAGAAGAATGCATGAAAAGAAAGAGAATGTTTTCTATTACATCACAGCGATGAATGAAAACTACTCTCACCCAGAAAAACCTAAAGGTTGTGATGATGGAATTTTAAAAGGTATGTACTTATTTAAAGAGGGGAAAAATAAGGGAAAAACTAAAGTTCAATTATTAGGTTCGGGAACAATTTTAAGAGAAATCATATCCGCTTCTGAAATCTTATCAAAAGAATATAATATAGATGCAGATATTTGGAGCGTGACGAGTTTTAATGAATTAAGAAGAGATGGAATGGAAACTGAAAGATTAAATCTTTTGAATCCAAATAAAAAACCAAAAAAATCTTATGTTCAGGAATGCTTGTCAAAAAGAGATGGGCCAATTATAGCAGCTTCGGATTATACGAGAGCATTCACAGATCAGATTAGACCTTACACAGATAAAAAGTTTTACTCACTCGGAACAGATGGATATGGTAGAAGTGACACCAGAAAAAATCTTAGAAAATTTTTTGAGGTAGATAAAGAGCATATAGTAGCCTTTACCTTGAGTGCATTAGCAAAAGAACAACTTGTAGGTTCTGAAGAAGCAGAAAAAGCAATCAAAAAATATAAGATAGATAAAGAGAAAGATTTCCCGGCGAATTTATAAAATGACAATTCAAAAAATTTTAGTTCCAGATATGGGTGACTTTAAAGATGTAGAAGTCATCGAAGTTCTTGTTAAAAAAGGTCAAGTTATTAAAAAAAATGATTCTTTAATAACTTTAGAAAGCGACAAATCAAGTGTTGAAGTGCCATCAACTCACGAAGGTAAGATAGAAAAAATTAATGTTTCTGTAGGTGATAAAATTAACAAAGGAGATTTAATTCTTACTTTAGAGTCAAAGCAGGAAACAAATGAGCCTGTAAAAGAAAAATCTAAAAAAGAACCAGTAAAACAAAAAATACAAAATGAAGAAGTCCAGGTACAAAAGCAACAACCTGCACCTAGTGTTCCTGCTTCAGGAAAAAGTTCTGCAAGTCCAAAAATAAGAAAGTTTGCAAGAGAATTAGGAGCAGATATTTCTAAAATTTCTGGCACACAACGAGCTGGAAGAGTGTCAGCCGAAGATGTAAAAAATTTTATAAGATCTCAAGTGACAGTTTATCAAGGTGAGGTACAAAAAAAAGAAGTTACAAAATATGTAGAA
>Ga0255777_10002314_pt1 | contig 17092 bp, 31 predicted proteins | sample 101ome_15_FD_179975 | JGI IMG/M metagenome (GOLD analysis project Ga0255777, IMG submission 179975) | Coastal salt marsh microbial communities from the Groves Creek Marsh, Skidaway Island, Georgia - 101402AT metaG (version 2) | ecosystem: Environmental > Aquatic > Marine > Intertidal zone >... | reverse complement strand
AGCTATAGTAGCAACACCTGCTATGGCTGAACAAATTTCAGCAAACGTAGAAGATGTGTTTGCTACAGTAGTAGAAAGTACACCATACACTCGTCAAGTATGTCAAAATGTAGAAGTTCCAATCTACGGAACAGTAACGCGTCAGCGTAGTGCTAATGGCGGGGATGTACTAGGTGGTATGATTCTTGGTGGTCTACTTGGTAAAGGTGTAACCGGCAAAGATGACGGTGCAGCAGCGGGGGCAGTTCTTGGTGGAATCATTGCAGCTGACAAAGCTAGTAAACCAAAAACTGAAACAGTAATCACTGGTTATAAGACTGAACGCCAATGCGAAAATATTACTGAATACAAAGATGTAAATAAGAAAGTATACGATTATTCTATCATCACATGGACAGTTGATGGTGTAACTTATCAAACTACCTTTGTAAAGTAACGGTTCCGTAGCTCAACTGGATAGAGCAGCTGACTTCTAATCAGCAGGTTGAGGGTTCGAGTCCTTCCGGGATCGCCAGTTAAAATCCATCCAATGATCTGCAGTCTTTGGAATGGTGAGTGGCCATCAGCTCGTAATGATGCACGGTCTTCCGGTGTACAGTGAAGATAGGTGGGGAGACACCGCGGAAAGTCTCCCCACTGAAATATATAAAGGATAATAGTATGGCTTGGTTATTAGTATTTATGACGTATTGGGATGGTCAAATTATGACTGTCGGAAACGGTGTCTTTAAGACGCACACAGAATGCTTTATTGCACGAGAACAATTAAGCGCTGATATTGGGATAGGCTTTGGTCATTTTCCTGTCAACCAGCAAGCGATTTGTATGAGAATTGAAGTAAAGGAGTAGTTATGGAAATTATTGCAGCAGTTATTATTTACACATTAGCGGAAGGCATCAAAGAAAATGATGCTCGTATGGATGATCTACAAGCACAGATTGTGGATATTAACAATGACTTTTTAAAGTTGAGTGGAGCTCATTCTGCTCTATATGCTCAGCATAAATTAGATCATGATACACATCATGAAAAAATTGAAGGCATTTTTGGTGTATTGGAAACCTTTATAGATAATACTGAATCTAATCAATAAGGTTATATAATGAAAATTGAAGAAGAAGATAAGATTGAAGTCATCAATGGTATTACTGTCATTGATGATTTTTTACCAGCTCCAGAATTTGCTTATTTGAAAACGACTCTCATAGGTTCAAATAATAATACACCAAAGATCCCTTGGACTTATTATCCATATAAAGCGAGAAGCGAAGATTTTGAAGATAGTATTTATGAGCAACAATTTGTCCATATATTTTATAAAGGCCTAGGAGCTTTAAATGGTCCAAGTGATCAAATTGGATTGATTGCTCCAGTTTTAGACCGTCTTGCTCCTGAAATGTTATTAAGAGCAAAATTAAATCTAACTCCAGTAACTCCAAAAGTACACGAGTTTTTGCCTCACACCGATGCTAACATCTCAGTTCCATTTACAACTGCGGTATATTATATTAATGATAATGATGGATATACTGGATTTAGTGATGGCACAAAGGTGGAATCAAAAGCAAATAGACTTGTTTACTTTGATGGTTCTATGGAGCATTTCGGTACCACTAGTACAAATTCTAAAACTAGATTAGTATTAAATCTCAATTATATTGGTGGTGAATATAGCGCATTTAAAGAGTAAACATAATGTCAGTATTAGAATATGATTTTAATAACCGTCCAGGCCAGCATTTCACCCCTCCAGAAGGCGATGAGCTGCGTGATTTCTTAGACATACAAAAAGTCTTAAGACCTTCATGGTGGGACAGGCTTAGCCTTTTCCATCATGGCTATAATAGCTTAGGAGAAGTGTTAAAAAATGATTGGAATAGGCTTATTTCAAATAATGCAAACAATGTAAGAAGTGTCAAGACTTGTCCAGGACTAGGCGAATATTTTACACGAACTGCAAATTTACTTTGGCCATGTGATGTTTTAATTGAAACAGGCAAAGATGGTACTTGGAAATATTCATGCCAAAGTCCTGAAGCAATTACGATTATTGGGCATGCTAATGAAATGAAAAGCAGCCATCTAGAAAAAAAGATCATCTTAAAAACTGTACCAAATTTTTGGGCAAAGAATAAAGATTTTGATATTTATTTTGGTGAACCACTCTTATATTGTGAGCCAGAATATCGTGTTTCTCCTGGAATTTTAAAACAATCATCAAAGCCAATTCAGCTAAATACATTTCTATTCTTTCCTAAAGAAGATGCTAAATATGTTTATCATGCTGGAGATCCAATTTGTAGTCTTACATTCTCTAAACGAGTAAATAAAGTAAAAAGAGTAGATATGAAGAAAGAAACGAGTAGATATACTTATGAATTGAGAAAGCGTTTATTTAATTCTAAATGGTCTATAAGAGATCGAGACGAATAAATATAATTTTATGGTTTACAATTGATCCTCTTTGTGATAGAATAATAACATCACAAGGAGGATTTTTTTATGGTAGCAAAACGTGGAGATCTAAAACCAGTAGATGAATGGGAAGAAAACATCCGTAATAATGCTCTATACTTTCGTGTAGTTGGATGGCGTCCGGGTGGTCGTAAACAAGATTGTCCAAACTTTGATAATCTTACATGGGCAAAAGCTTATGCTCAAGAACTAATGAAAGACAAGCTTCTTCGTTTACGTACAGCTATGGTTTATGCAGTTGGCGAATATGATAACTTTACATTGGTTGGATCATATGGTAATGACGGTAATTGGAAACCAGTAATTCCTAAGAGGTACTAATGTCAGACATTTTTGATTTCGGTTTTACAGCTGTAGACGAACAAGAACTACAAGCTGTTCAACAAACAGCAGCTAAAGCAGATAATGCTGAACAATTGGCTTTAACAACACAAGAACGCTTAGATAAACTCTATAACGCTATTATTCCGTTGTTAAATAATTTGAAAAAGAACCCTGAAAAAGATTATATTCTTTGGCCAAATAGATTGGCCAAAGTTGAAGAATTTGAAGATCATTTACAATCGATCTATCAAGGATAGTTATTTCTTTTCAGCTGCAGGTGATTTACCTTTAGAGTAAGCCTGAGCACCAAAGAATGCTGCAACCAAGCCAGCAATGGCAACAAAATAAGTAGGAGCAATATCGCTTACTAATTGAGCTGCAGTTGCTTGACCAATTACGGATGTAACAATGATTGTGACAGGATATAGAAGCATGCCCCATAGAGCAAACCATGCCATCGCACGGATCTGGTCTTCTTTCTTGTCTTCATTTTCTTGCATTCTAGTTTTATGTTCAAACTCTGCAATCTCTTTTGCACGAGCCATTTCTTCGTCGGTGATTATTCCATCGCCATCTGCGTCTAAATGCGCAAACATTGAATTTGGCTCTAGTGTCTTTGCTGCGGCCATTGTTCCCTCCATTTTTCTCTATTCTAATATTTATAAGAAAGGTCATCAAAATGCCAGATCAGGAGCGTTATCATGAGTGGATCCTCAAACAATTCAAAAAGATTAGTGAAGAAGAAGACGCTAAACAAAAAGCCAATGCGCAGGAAAGCATCCAAAGAAATGAACTGGATGCAAATCGACGAAATACTTTGGGACATGATTTCGCAATGGGATGGGATGGAGAAGTCGAAAGAGAAGCTCTTAAAAGACGTCTCAAAGATTTTTGATTGGACAGATAAACAATCGGAAAAAGCATGTGAGATGCATTTTATTGTTTACAATAAGAAAAAAGCGTGATAGTATACTCTTATGAATATTTTTATTTTGTCAGAAGACCCCGTCAAAGCCGCACAGCTACAATGCGACAAGCATGTAGTTAAAATGATTGTTGAGTCAGCTCAAATGCTATCCACGGCCCACCGTATGATTGATGGCTATGTTGAAAAGCGTCCATCAAAATCTGGTAAGCGTATGATTAACTATTGGGTCCATCCTAAGCCATACAAAGAAGAACGGCTATACAAAGCTGTCCATCATGGTCATCCATCTACTGTATGGACTATGGAATCTGATGCCAATTATATCTGGCACTACGATCATTTTGTAGCCTTGCTCGATGAGTATACATATCGGTATGGTAAAGAACATGGTACATCAAAATTGAAAGACGTCTTAATTCAGCCTCCACGTAATATTCCGGTTGGTCCACTTACTCCATTCAAATTAGCAATGGCTGACTATCCTGAGTGTATTGCTCTTGGCGATCCGGTCAAAGCTTATCGTGCTTTCTATCAAACTAAACAATCGCGTTTCAAAATGGCTTGGACAAAACGCAATATTCCAGAGTGGTTTCAAGTAGCGTAATGGATGAAGTTGTTTTAGGTAGACTTGCCAATCTATGTTATCACATGGCAAGACAAAAAGATTATTCTGCAATTGATGTTGTAGAAAGCTTTAGGCCTAATCAGATAGAATGTAAAAAATGGTTGGTTGAAGAGATCGCTAACCTTACACCAAATTGGGATAAGGTTTTAGTTCTTGGAAGTTGGAATAGTTTATTACTATGGGAACTAATGCAATTGAATTGTAATGTAGGTTGGTTTGATTTTTTAGATAATAATCCCATGACTCATAAACATAGAGATATGTATTTTGAAGTTAATGATCTAGATAAAAATTATTCTAATATTTCAATGAATGCTGAGGAGTTTTCAGACCACTCTAGTTATGATTTAATTATCAATACTAGTTGTGAACACATGCCAGATATTCCAGCGGAATACGGTCCCACATATGCATTGCAATCAAATGATTATACATCAGTTGAAGAGCATATCAATTGTGTAAAGTCTGAAGAGCAATTAGCGAAACAAAATAACCTTACAAAGATTTTATATAAAGGTTCTAAGAAAATGCCGAACTATACTAGATTTATGGCAATTGGATACTATGTTTAAAGATCTACTATTTTAAATAGATCAGCATCTTTTTTCAATCTATCTGCTGTAGAACCATCATGATCTACAGTTGTTCCAATTTTTGGATCAATCACCGATTTCACTGGAGCCATTTGGCCCATATATCTAGCGTGTGGTAGTGCATGTCTACTTTGAGAACCTTTATTAAAATATCCTAATAAACTATCCACTAGTTGCATAGGACCAGACACTGCATTGTTTTCGCAATAATTGACAATTCTTTTTGCAAATTGCGGATGGAACATCACAGCCTCCATTGCATGTTGTCCAAAGAATTGTACTTGTAGATGTGGATTAAATTCTATTGCGCCTGGAGTTTGACAATACGCGTCATGCTCTAAAATAAGAATTGGTACATTTTCAATTGCACATTTTTTCCAAAGATTATATTGACTATAGAAACATGCTTTTTCTGTATCAGTGAGCTCTCGGCCATTCGAGCGTGTTCCAAACGTTAAACCAGATTGTCTTTGTAGTGTGTTTGGAGTAATAGCATCATAAAAACGAAGATCAAATCCTGCCCACGATTTCGCACAGTATCTAGCATATTTTTCAGAGATCTCATTATCTTTTACGCGGATCATAATTGTCTTAAACATATCTATTCCTATATAATCGATTTATCTCTATTTATAAAAAAATGAGCTAGCTGCTCACTTTTTTGTTTACAATCGATTTGCAATATGGTAGTATAGATATATCAAATGAAGGAGAATGGTTATGAAATATCAAGTACAAGCAAATAACGCTAAAGGCGATTTTGTAATCGAATTGTTTGAGTCTGCAAAAGAAGCAGACATCCGTCATAAGCAACTTTACAATGAAGTTGATGATCGTGGTCTTTGGAGATGGGGTACAATTCGTACTATCAATCTTGCTTATAACCGTGAAGACCTAATCACTGGTATTCTTGGTCAAGACCGTGAAGGTAAAGTTCCTAACTGTATTGCGGAGGTAGCGTAATGGATCTTAAGTTTACAACAGCAGGGGATTATATGAAGGATTTAGAATATGATAAAGTTTATGATAGACGTCATGGCGGACCTTTCGATCGGGGAGGCGCTGATAGCTACTACGGCCGTAGCATTGACCCTCATTATTTTCTTGGGGGAACTGGGACTTCTCAGCGTATAGGTCGTGAAGGTATGACTGCTGATGAAATCGAAGCCTACTATGCTGGCTATGAAGAAAACGAACAACGTGGCGATAAGAAAGATTGGGGATGATTACAATCGAATTTGATATGGATGAAACACTTATCACCATCATGGATAACTCAGGAGAGCTAGAAGATGTTGGAGCTCTCCTTTATGATGACTATTGTCATATTCGACAGTGGAATGAAAAATTGAATAGATATGACGTTGTTACTATGAAGCCTGAGATGTACCTTAAACTAATGAAAGCTTTTAATCTAAGTGAAGGTGCTTATGATCTGGTAGTTGTAGAAAAAAATGAGCAGTAGCTCACTTTTTTGTTTACAATTGAATCGTAATAGTGTAGTATGGTTTTATCAAATGGAGGAATGAACATGGCAGTTGCTACAACATATGAAGATCGCATGGCTCTTATCAAAAAAATCGACCAACGTCGTAAGAAAATGGCAAAGGTCAAAGCCAAAACTCAAAAAACATATGAGATGGTAAACTACAAAACCGGTCCTAAGAAAATTGAGATTCCAAAAGAGTCTAACATGTATCACTGGACTGATGCTTCTAAGTACGCTAAAGAGTACTATGGCGAAACAATGTATGAAACAACAAGGTTTGATAATGACTGGGACTAAAACTATTCACTATGTAGGTATGGATGATGCCACCTATCAACGGGCTCGTAGAGTCTGGGGTGGTCCTGCATACTACCACAGGTGGATGGATGATCGTGTTTGGACTGAAGTTGGTGATACTGACGTTGTTGTTGTCGGTGATTCAACTTACAGACAATGGGTATGGGATGCTTCAGCAGTTGGAAAGGAATGGACTGAATGACGACGACTAGTCAATTAGAAATGAAACTTCATGAGCAAGCTGAGAAAATCAGTAAATTAAACCATGAATTAGATGAATTAAAAGAAAAGCTTGATTGGAATCAAGCTGTTTTAGAAAATCTTTGTGAACGGTTGTATGCTCAAGGATGAATTTATAAAAGGAGCCAAGATCCATGAGAATGATAATGGTTTAGAAATCATTACACAAAATTCTTATGGATATGGCGACATTATACGTTTGGCCTCTTATGCTACTAAAATACAAAGGTTGTATGGAACACCAGTTGTATTGAGATTTTTAGTAACAATAGAAAATATTTCATTAACTGATAATATCAAAAAAGTACTGGATCATTATGATTTAGATTTCCGTTACATTCTCGAAATTGGTTCTATTAAAAACTATAAGCATAGATATACTAACCTCTTAAAAAAGGAGTATGCAAAACAAGTACGAGATGTGTTAGGCTGTCCTAAGTTAAAGACAAAAGAAAAGCCACAATCTCAACCTTACATTGCAGCTTGGCATCCATATAGCAATTTCGATCCTGTTACACATGATAAAATGCCAATTGATAAGTCAGATTTTTTTGACATACTTTCTACAAGTAATGAAGTACATTACATAGATTATAGAATGGATATTGAACAGGTATTTTCTACTATAAGGAATGCTAGACTTTGTATTGGCTATGAAGGCTTAGGTCAGCAAATAGCATATCACTATAATAAAAGAATTGTTACACTATCTAATTGGAAAGATGTATCAATCAACACAGGAGGGCCAGAGTCTTTCGTTATAAACAACTCAAAAGATTTAAGGAATTTTATCAATGACTGGAATATTTTATGATACTGAGGAGATTACAGTGAACCGTACAGATATGATTAATGAACTTCGTAAACGTGATTGCCGTGTAATTTTTAAGAAAACAAATGGTGAAGAACGTGATATGATGTGTACTCTACAAGAGTCAGCTATTCCTGAAGGATTTAAAGATGCTAATACTGAATCAGGAAGCCGTGGCTATTCTGAAGACGTCATCCGTGTTGTGGATGTCAATAAAGGCGAATGGCGATCTTTCCGAGTTGATAGCGTCATCTCTTTTAGCTGATATAAATAGATTTGTAACTACAAGGAGGAATACATGATTTTTGTTTCAACTCAAGCTGTTATGTTGTTTTTATTCTTTGCAGCTAGTGCTGCAGCCTTTATGGTTGGAAGATCTCTAGAATTTAAAAATCAAGATGATATAATTGAAAACACAATCATGTTCCTTGTAGACAAGGGTATGGTCAATTGGGAAAGAAATGAAGATGGAGAAATTGAACTTTTTCCAATTGATGATAAGTAATTGATTCCAAACAAAACTTTTTTGTTTACATTTGCGTAAAAATGTGATAGAATAATACTATATGATGGAGGAATCAATATGGCTCGTAAATCTAAACGTATGCAAATCCGTGAAGAACTATCAAAGAACTCTACGGTGAAACCAATCAAACGTCGTAAGAAAAGACAACTTACAGATGAGCAAAAGGCAGCAATGGTTGAACGTCTTGCAAAAGCACGTGAGGCTCGTGGTCCTGCAAAGAATTTATCTATTGATGAATCCATTCGAGATCTAGATGCTGATCATCCACTGGCTCCTCGCAAAGTCAAAGAATGGCTAAAAGAACAGAAAGATCTTTTGGCTGCTTTGAAAGATTGTAAGGATAGTAAAGATCCTGGTCTTCGTCGTCAGTATTGGGATACTGAAACTTATGTTTTCAATTTGCAACGTTATCTAAATGACGGCGTTTATAGAGATCATCGTTATGGAGCTGAAAAGCAAAACAGTATACGCCTTCGTAGCGTAGCAATGGCATATTATCCTGATGGAACTCCAAAGAGAACTCCAGGAGTTTTCTATCCGGATATGGGAGAAGAATACACACATGAAATGGCAGCTGAGGACCATGCAAGAGCAAAAGCAGTTTTTAACAAAAAGCGAATTCGGAAAAATGATAGAGAAGACAGTGAAGAATCATAAATCATCCTATATGGATGCTATCATTTTTCTCTGTGAAAAGCATGATGTAGACTTAGAAGATGTACGTAAGTTTATATCACCTATTATTAAAAACAAGTTGGAGGCAGAGGCTATGAAGTTAAACTTTTTGCCCCAACAAAACTCATTACCATTTGATTGAGCTATGGAATTTTACAATATTGATTTAAAGAAAATGGATAAATTATATTTACGACAGAATGTAGTTCCTTATGAATCTTTAGAAGAATTAGTTGATTGGGATGTTGATGAAATACAGGCTGGTGTTTATGGTGGTGGGAAAACTCGGATTGATAAAAGAGTCCGGTCTACTATTTTAAAAAGTATAGATCCAAAAGAATTTCCAGACATTTCCCAAGCTCTTCTTAATCTTGTAGAAGTTTGGAATCCTGAACTTAATGCTAATGATTATGTTTTAAAGGAAATGCAATTCTTAAAATATGGTGTTGGAGACCATTTTAGAAAACATATAGATCATATTAACGACAGTAGAGGTGGTGGTAGAGAATATTCTACATCAACTATTATTTCTATGACAGAGGATCTTACAGGTGGAGACTTTGTCATATGGACACCGGATGAATTGTATAGTGATACAATCAAACTAAATGTTGGGGAAACAATCTTTTTCAATGCCAAAACTACGCCCCATCAGATAAATAAAGTAACAGCAGGCGAACGTCAAGTTTTAGTTTGCTGGATACACAAAAAGTAGTTTACATCGAATTTATATTATGATAGAATTATAACGTGGACAATAAGACATACATTAATATACGGAGAAATACACATGTCATTCGCAGCACTTAAATCCAAACGTACTGATCTTACATCGCTTGTTCAACAAGCACAAGACGGTACAGGTCAACAATCCCGTACAGAAGATACACGCTTTTGGCAGCCTACACGTGATAAGGCTGGTAACGGTTATGCTGTAATTCGTTTCCTACCTGGAGACGCTGATGCGCCTACTCCTTGGGTGCGTTATTGGGACCACTTCTTTAAGGGCCCAACAGGTCAATGGTACGTAGAAAAATCATTGACATCAATTGGCCAACAAGATCCGTTGGCTGAAATGAACTCACGTCTTTGGAATGAAGATGGATCTGATGAAGCAAAGCGTACAGTACGCGAACGTAAACGTAACCTACGTTATGTTGCTAACGTACTTATCGTTGCAGATCCAGCAAATCCAGAGAATGAGGGTCAGGTAAAACTGTATCGCTTTGGTAAAAAAATCTTTGATAAGATTATGGATTCAATGCAACCACAGTTTCCTGATGAAGCACCTGTAAATCCATTTGACATGTGGAATGGTGCTGACTTTACTCTAAAGATTCGTAAGGTTGAAGGTTATCCAAACTACGATGCCTCTTCATTCAAAACTCCTTCTGAACTACTTCCTGGTGATGAAGACGGTAAAGAAGCTGTGTATAACCAACAGCACGATCTTTCAGAGTGGTCTGATCCAAAGAACTATAAGACTTATGATGAGCTCAAAGCTCGTTTGTCTTTGGTTCTTGGTGAATCATCTTCACCTATTGCTCGTAAGGTAGTTGAGGAACTTGATGATGAGATTCCTGACTTTCCCTCAGCTTCCGCGCCAACTGCGGCTTCAGCTCCTGCTCCTACTATGAGTACGGCTGAATCCTCGATGGATGAAGACGATACAATGAGTTACTTTGCTAAGTTGGCAGCAGAGGATTAAAGAAAAGGCCCTTCGGGGCCTTTTTTATTAGAATTGTCTACTACCAATTCTAAATCCAGCATATTGACGCATCATTCTACTAGTCATAACTTGATCTAGTCTATCATATCCAACTGGAGTAGATGCAAAAGTTTTATTTTCATTTTGTACTGCAGTAGTTTTGCTTGAATAATCGTGGACACTTCGATCAATAAATGTAACTCCACCTTCACTGCGATATCCTTGAGCATATTGACTTAAATTAACCCCACCCATATTACCAGCTGCTAGTTCTGCTTGACTAATTGCTCTAGCTCTTTGCATTAAAGAACCTTTTACTGTAGAGTTCTGGGATTGCGCTAACATTGTTAAATCTTTACCAGACATTGAAGCTAAAACATCATGTTCTGGTAATGCGAGTCCTTTATATAAAGGATTATTATAGAGATCTTTAAATAACTTATGAGCGCTAACAGCTCCTGTTGCGTCTCCTGCTATTATTTTTTGCATGACAGCGGTGGCAGCCATATCAAGTGGACCGCTTAGGGTTCCATCTCCAGCTTGATTTTCAAACACTCCACTTAAAACAGCGAAGAAAGATTGGGCTGGAAGTGATCCAACAACTCCAGCAGCTTTTAATAGTCCTCTACCAAAGCCTCCGCTCGTAGCTTTTCCACCTGCTGCTAGTCCTTCTTCAAGAAGTCCTTCAGGTGTTAAAAATCCTAATGCTCTTAAAGCTTTTTGTAAACGATTAGCTTGTGGCCCTCCGCCAGTTGCTGTTTTTTCAATTGAAGCAATGGTGCTAGTATCAACAGCAAATTTTGGACCGCCATCCATTTGAATTTGAGCGAACCCATTAGGTAAAGTTCGAATAACTTGAGCATCAACGACTTGGCCTTTTTTAGTTGCATACTTTACAGTGTCGCCATCTTGATACTGGCCTAACTGGCCACCCATAGTATCTATTTCTGCTAAAGCCATCGCTTGGCGTTGATTAATCCCAGCTTGTGTCCGCTGTGATCCATACTTATTCATTCTTTCTATCATGTCTTGTTGACGAGCTACTTTTGTTTCCATGTCGTCTAATTGTTTAGCGAAAGAAGCCTCTTGAGCTTTTAGCATTTTATCAAATTTTGCTTGAGCTCTAGTTTTACCACCACGCATAATCCATGCTAAACCATTAACTATTTTCATAGAAGCCCAACCAATAAAACCAATTCCAATAGCTATTACAGAATTTTCTATGTTTTCACTCATTTGTGGAAGATTTAATTCACCTTCTCCAAAAAAGTTTTTATATCTAAGAGTTGTTCCACCAGTTCCATCAGCTCTAGTATTAACTACTTCAACTCCAAATAATTTATAAAGAGTTGACATAACTTCGTCTTTAAAGAATAAAACTAGTCCAGCGCCAAGTTTAATTAATGGATTTCTAAATACTAATCCAGTAACTAGATAAGCCATTAATCCGTTAGTAGCATTCTTAGCAAATTTATCTTCTTGCTCTTTAGTTAGATTAAAATCTAAAGCTGTTCCATCTAACTTGTCAAACAATGCTGTGATGGCTTTTTCTCCAAACGCTGAAAGCAATCCAACTAACACTGTTCCTTTTACTAATTTTCCTGCGGCCAATCCCACTGTTCCTAAAACTGCAGCTAAAATACCACTACCAGCCCCAAAGAAACCTTTCATAAATCCATCTAATAATCCACTTGCGCCAGTTAAACCTGATCCTTGCATGAATCCAGATTTAAGCCCTTGAGGACTTTTAGCTTTATGAGAAGCTTCTCGTCTAGCTTCTTCTCTTTTTCCAGATTCTCTATTATATTGTTTTTGAGCCATGATTTCAGCTTTTAATTGAGCTGCAATATTTTCTTTCATGTCTGCAATATCAGCAGACTGCTGCTTAAGCTCTTTGCTAATTTCTGCTAGTGATGACATTAGATTGATCCACTCATTTGCTGTCTCTGCGCTTCTTCTTGTTGTTGTTTTAATTCATCAATTAACATACTTAAATAAATCTCTCTCTCCCATGGTAACATATTTTCCAGATCTTGTAAAGAATATTTATGATTTTGCATTAACTGATAATTTGATTGATAATAATTAGTCAACGTATCATGGGAGAGAGTTATTAAAAAAAATCCTGCATTCCTTGTAGTTTAAATTCGTTTTTTTCATTACAAGAAGTGCAATTAAATTCTCCTTCATACTTCATCGATGGAATGCTTTGTATGAATTCCATTAATTTTTGCACCTGTTCACCCGTGAGACTTTCTAAAAAATCTTCTATTTCTGCTCTAGGTTGATCTTTAAAATCGATTTGCTCATCTTCTGTGATTAACTTATCTAAACATGCAATCATAGTGCTATATAGTTGTTCAGTTGCGGTGTCATAATCCAGTTCACTATTTGTTACATCATTATAAGTTGGAAATTTCACATGAATAGTATAATCATCATTTAAAATTATTTTTTTATCAACAGCGCTTACATCCAAATTAATACTATCTAAATTAATATTAACTTCATTTTGTTCTTCGCAGCTTGTACAGTTTAATCCAACCTTTGAAGTTTCACCAACAGCTTTAGTTCTAATTTTAGTAAAAATATATTCAACGTCAAATGTAGTTAAATTATGTAAATTAATTTCATCAATAATACAAGATTTCATTGTATCTAATACTGAATTTAATATTTGTTTTTGGTCTTGTGTTTCAAGAGCCATTAAAAGTATTTTTTGTTCTTTAACTAAAAAAGGTCTAAATCTAATAGTTTTTTGTGTTGATGGTATAATCAATTCGTATTTTGGAACGTCATTAACCTTTGGGAGTGCCATTATTTACCTCATTATCTAAATGGATTTAAATCGTCTATGAACCCTACAATTGTATCTGTAATTTTAGTTGCGACAGCTTGTTTAATATTTGATGGTGATAATACAAATGGTGTTTCCCAGTTTGTATATGATATGCCAACGTTAACTTCAACAATACCGTCAAGTTCATTATTTAATTGTATAGCATTTAAGCTGGTTGGATAAGCGTCAATTAGTTTACATTTATATACTACTAAGTCGCTTATTTGATCTTGTACTCCAAAAATATCTCTAGCCAATTCAAAATCAGATAGTCTTGGTAAGAATTGTTTTAGTCCAGTATCTTGTCTTAATTCTTGTGTAAATCTTCTTGGTAGTCTTTCAACTTTACGGAATTGCTCGATTGTAATATCTCTAGCATAACCACCAAGACCTTTTTGATAACCAACTTCATATCTATTCTGGTTGACTGCTAAGTTCTGCCAAGTTTCGAAATATTCCTTTACACCATAGTCGTTCAATACATGGAATGTCATTGATACATCCTGTACTGCATAACCATATGGTACCTTTACATTCTGCATACCAATTTGGCGTTCATTGGTTAAGATTTGACGTCCAGGTAACTGAACGTCTTTACACAATATATTTAATTCTTCTGATCTTGCACCAGGAAGACTTGGCAAATTAACTCGGAAAAGATTAGAACGAGCAACACCTTGCTTATTACTAATTAAACTTTTAAACTGATCAATAGACTGGACCATTAAATTTTCTTCCTCGAATCAGAATACACCTGACTTGCAGATGCTTTTTGCCAATCAGCTGTGGGTAGGAATGTAGCAATTTCCCATTCAGGCGCTGGTACTATAGCAAATCTACTTCTTACATGTTTGTTTAGGTAGTGCTTAATACATGGCTGAAAATATTTAAACTTAGTTGCTCGCTTCATCATATTGTATGTAATATCAAATCTAGTATCTTCATTATATTTGTCGTTGTTTGTCACATCTAATAGAGCATCAAGAAACTTAGCACGTAATGTTGGTGGAAGATAGTGTAAGTTCAATCCTAAGAATCCACCTTTGGCCGGACCAATTACAATCACTAAAGGAAACGCATCATAAAATGGTAATTCCTTTTTTAGTTTTGGATCATAGAAAAACATTTGCATTGAACCAATAATTCTACGGTTATTGAGTTCAATAGGTTCTTCTTTCATTAGCTGATTACGATTGACTCGCCCTAAACGTTGTGCCTTACGACGAAACCAATCTCTCGATTGTCTAGTTCGAGGAGTAATACCAGCTCTAAATGCTTCTAATTCTAGATTTTTAAATAAGTTTGACATGCTACTATTTATCTATTTTTTCAGGGGCTTTAAAGGCTTTAATGGTTTATAACGTTTTTTAGGTTTAGGTAATATACCAAGAGACTGTAGGTGATTCTCGGTCCATATCTCAAACCCCCATCCCCGGTCTGCGGCATAATTTTGAGCAGCAGACCATTTATTCATATTCTTAATATATGTCATACCTTCGTTGATATATCTTTTTGTCTTACGACCTTTGAACTCTGGTGGTTTAGTTTCTTTTTCTGGTTTAATTTCAACTAATATTGTCTTACCATTTTTATATGTAATCTTGAGATCCATAAAATATCTGTGGTATTTCTTATCCACTTCGTACAAATAAGGTATCACTACTTCTTCACTAGACCAGCTTTTGATTTGACTATTATCATCACACCATTTAAAAGCTTTGTATTCCCATAAAGATCTAAAAACAATGTTGGTTGGATCTCCTTTGTACTTACTAGTATTTTTCGGTTTGAACTTTCCAGAGTATGCCATGATTACCTTATAAATAACATTAAGTTTTTTGTATTTATTAGGATATTCCATGAACGCACGAGCAAGGCCAACAGGACGTCTGTCTCAATACGATTTTAAATTTCCTTTAGAAGATCAAGGAGATTACAAAGGTCGTATTACATTTAAAGCGTATAGAACTGAGTCTAAAGCTTTAGGGGAATTATTTCAGGGCTTTATTACTGGTGAAAGTACAAACGCGGGAGGAAGAGTCGGAAGAGGCAAGACCGAAAGATTAAAAGCAGATAGGAAATTAAGTACTACAACTAATCAAATTCCTAAGCAAATTGGTTCTGGTCGAGTTTGTTCTTTATATCTACCTCAATCTATTCAATTTTCAGATAGAGTAGAATATACTAATGTTGATTTAGGTTATGTAGGTGCTACTGCTGCTCAAGCAATTTCTAGTGATTTGACTGCTGGTCAAATTTTAAAACAAATTGCTGGAGCTACTCTACCAGATTTTGAGTCTATTCAAGATGCTTTCCAACAAGGATTAAGATCTGAAGCAGCCCAAGTCGCAACTCTACGTGCTGCAAGAAATCTTTCAGGACCAGTAGCTGGAGCTATTGAAACAACAACAGGTATTTCTGTAAACCCAAATAGAAGAGCCACACTACGTGGTGTTGGATTACGTCAATTTAGATTTGCATTTAAAATGATTCCAACTTCACAACGTGAAGCTGATGAAGCGAAGAAGATTGTCCAATTCTTTAGAGAAGAAATGTATCCAGAAGCTAGATTTATTTCCAATGTATCTGCAGCATATAGATTTCCGTCTAAATTTGATATTAAACTTTCATATGGCGGTAAGAGAGTAGCAACTGGCATTCTACCATGTTTCCTTGAAAGTGTTGATGTAGTTTATAACCCTAATTCAATGGCGTTCCATACAGATGGTAATCCACAAGAAACAGATATATCATTGAACTTTATTGAGGAAAGAACTCTACACAAGTATGATGTAGCAGTGGAGGGATACTAATGAGTATATTTACTAATATTCCAGTTGTTGATTACAACTTTGGAGATGAAGTTACGCCTTCCGCATTCCAAAATCTAACAACCTATGTTGATCTAATTGATCAGGTTGCAGATGATGTATCGTTCTATGAAGAATTTGAGATACCTGATGGCTATAGACCAGATACTTTATCTCAATATTTGTATGATACAGTAGATTATTATTGGATGTTCTATCTGCTTAATGATAAATTAAGGACTCAAGGTTGGCCTTTAAATTACCAAGAAGTATATGATCTAGCAAAGAAGTTTTATCCAAACACTGTGCTTTTATCAAATAGACCTTTCCATAGTAAATTCTATCTAAACGATATTGTAGCTGTGCCAGATACTGGAAGCTCTCCTCTCACATTTAGTAATCCACCATTTAAAGGTAAGATTTTAGAAAAGAATTATGATCTAGGACAAATTGTAGTAAAGCCACTTATTGAAGTTAGAACAATTACTGTTACTTCAGGGGGATCAGGTTATACATCCGCTCCAACCGTAACGATATCTGGAGGTGGTGGCTCTGGTGCTACGGCTACTGCAGCTTTGGATGGAGATGCCGTGGATACAATTACGGTTATAACTGGTGGAGAAGATTATACTGCAGCTCCTACAATTACTATTGCTGCTCCACAAACCGCAAGTGGCACTACTGCTACAGCCACTGCAACTCTTTCAAGCAATTCAATAGCAAATGATACAGTTGTTTATTCTCAAAGAAA
>Ga0255777_10002288_pt1 | contig 17239 bp, 10 predicted proteins | sample 101ome_15_FD_179975 | JGI IMG/M metagenome (GOLD analysis project Ga0255777, IMG submission 179975) | Coastal salt marsh microbial communities from the Groves Creek Marsh, Skidaway Island, Georgia - 101402AT metaG (version 2) | ecosystem: Environmental > Aquatic > Marine > Intertidal zone >... | reverse complement strand
TAGTCGATTATACGCCACGCGTCCGAGAATATACCCACATGTATAACACACGCACGTCATCCACACCACGCATCCACGCGCGTCGCCCACACGTACACGTATTTCATACAGTTAGCACACACTGTAGTTCACTAAACCCCACGCGTCCGATAATATACCCACATGTATACCACACGTCATCCACACCATCCATCCACGCGCGTCGCCCGCACGTACACGTATGACACACGGTTAGAATACACTTGTAAGAGATATACCCCACGCGTCCGAGAATATACCCACATCACAATCCCTCGCCTCCGTCCAGCGCGGTGCCCCACCGTCACACGCGCGCGCGACGAACCGGGCGCGGGATGGCGTCGACGACGACGACGATCGCGCTCGGTGCGCGCGCGTACGAATTCGCGCGCGCGTCTCGAGGTATGTCTTCGTTCGTCTGCTCGTCGTCACACGACGCGTCGCGTGTACGCGCGCGGGGGGGGGCGTCACGCACGAATGGCGGGACGACGTCGGCGAGCGATCGCGTCATTCATTCATTCATTCTTTCATCGTCTCGTCGTGCGTGATGCGTGAACGCGTGAGACGACGCGCGCGGTGACGAAGGCGTCGCGACGCGCGTCGCGCGCGGGCGAGAGGGACGGCGAGAGGGACGGGATGAGGGATTCGACGAGCGGGGCGGGATCGCGGCGCGGGGAGAGATCTCGAGCGAAGCGAGGCGGGTTCGCGCCGAGCGAAGAAAGAGTGAACGGTGATGAATCATCGGTGACTGACTGTATCCTTCTTTTATTTGTGTTTTGTCTCCTCGCTCGCAGGGACGACGACTGTGAGACGGACGCGGGCGGTTCGACGCGGCGACGGCGTCGGCTTTTCAAAGACGACGACGCGGACGCGCGCGGTGACGTCTCCTTCGGGAGTCATCGGACTCGGTGACGAGAGCGATGATGAGGTTGTGTGGAAACGACTCGGTGAAGCGGGCGTCGATCAGGCGCGTGAATTGTGGAGCGCGGTGAATAACGAGGCGGCGGCGGCGGCGAAGGGCGTGTGGGCGGGCGTCAAGCCGACGCGCAAGGTGCCGTTTTCGGATATTCTCGCGAGCCCGAAACGAAACGCGTTTCTTCGAAAGTGGATCCCCACCGACATCACGTACGTGAGTTTCATCGGCGCCATGCATCTTGGATGTTTGCTCGCCCCGTTCACCTTTACGTGGGGCGCCTTCAAGTGCTTCTTGGCCATGTACTTCATCACCGGGTGTCTCGGCATCACGCTGAGTTATCACAGACAAATCGCCCACAAGTCGTTTCGCACGCCCAAGTGGCTCGAGTACGTCTTGGCGTACTGCGGTGCGTTGGCGATGCAAGGCGATCCTTTGGAATGGGCGTCGAGTCACCGGTACCATCATCAACACTGCGACACGCCCAAGGATCCGCACACGCCGTACGAAGGGTTTTGGTGGTCCCACGCCGGGTGGCTGTTGGATAACGAGGCGACCATCGAACGCGTCGGGGACCGTTCCAACGCCGCCGAGCTCGCGTCGCAGCCGTTTTACCGATTCATGGAGAAGACGTACATGTGGCACATCGCCGCCTCCGCCGCCGCGCTCTACGCCCTCGGTGGTTTGCCGTGGCTCGTGTGGGGATTCTGCGTGCGCACCGTGTGGGTGTGGCACATCACGTGGGCGGTGAACTCGGTGGCGCACTGCTGGGGTTCGCAAGAGTTTAACACGGGTGATTTGTCCCGTAACAACTGGCTCATAGGTATCTTGGCGTACGGTGAGGGTTGGCACAACAACCACCACGCGTTCGAATTTAGCGCTCGTCACGGTTTGAAGTGGTGGCAGTTTGACATGACGTGGATGGTGATTTCGGTGCTCAAATTTCTTCGATTGGCGGACAAGGTGAAGCTTCCGAAGGAATCGCAAATGGAACGCATGCGCATCCAGCCGACGCAGGCGTGAGTTTATTTTACACAGGTACGCGCGCGCGCACACACGCACACGAAATAACACAATCACGATGGCTATCGAGATACGTCGTAGCCATGTAGCTCCAATACCGCGGCGGCGACTTTAAAAGCCGCCAGAGAGCGTCGACGCTCCGAGCGGGCGAAAAACCGCACCAACCATTCTTCTTACCTTCTCATCGATCGATGGACGGTCGTACATTTGTAAAAGATCTTCCACATCGACTCTGCATCAATAATCTTCGACAAACGTGTCTTCTGGTATTATTACAGTCTATCGCGCTATCGTCGCCCGCCGCGACCGCGACCGCCGCCTCGCCCTCGCTCGCCGCCGCGACCGCGCCCTCGACCACCACCCACGCGCGCCTTACGCGAGACATCTCGCGCGAGCGCGTCGATGTCATCCCCGTCCTCTTTCTCCTCCTCCTCCTCGATGAACGCCGATCGCTCGCTCGGTACGAAACGCCACAAATCGACGGCGATTTCCACCGACTTTTCTCTGTGATGCGCGTACGTCGCCGGCAAATCGTACTTCAACTGCGCCAACACCTCCGCCTCGCGCGCGTGAAACTTCGTCATCGCCACTTTTTCTATGTGCGCCCGAGTGCTCGTCTTATGAAGACTGTATATCGCCCCCGTGGCGATTCGAAACGCCGCGCGAAGAAACGCGACGTCGGCGCCCGCGCGTCGCGTCCCGAAGGGCGGATTCATCACCACCGTGTCGCACCGCAATCTCGATACCGGCGATCGCGCGTCGGTGTCATCACCACTACTCTCTTCATCCCCACTCCCATCCTCGCGTCTCGTCGACACCCCGACCACGACGTCGGCGCGCACGAGCTCCACCTCGAGCGCCGGCTCGAAACTCTCCAAATTCTCTCGACACGTCTCGAGCGCGTCCTCGTCCACGTCCACCCCGATCACCGCCCCCGCGTCGCACAACACCGCCGCCGCGCTCAACATCCCGCACCCACACCCGAGATCACACACCAATCGCCCGTCGACGTCCCCGCGATGGCGCGCGTGGTGGAGCACGCCGGCGGCGAGCGCGGCATTCGTGGGGTACTGTTCGAGCCATTGTTTCGGTCGTTCGAAGGGCGCGATCGAGCTGAGCAAGGATTCGAGCGCGCGCACGCGCATCGCATCGACCGCGCGCGGGAGGTGCCGTTCGGCGGGCGTTGACGCGGAAAGTGTGGGACGGCGCGGGGACGCGCGGCGACGCGATTGATTGACTGGGACGCGCGAGCGAATACGTGAATAAAAGTGTCTCGTCATACAGAGGCGAGGGGACGTCTGCGTCGGACGCGGTCGTTTGCGTCTCGCCACGAATGCCGAATTGAATGACCAGCGTCGGCGGTGGCTGCATCGCGGGCGGTGGTTTCTTCGGCGCGTTCCGCTCGGCTTCGGCGCGTTCCGGCGCGCGGCGCGCGTACGGGATTTCGTCGAACATCTCCGTGAGGGCCGGTTTGCCGATCGCGTTGGCTTCCTCATCCCGCACGTAGCACAGAAACGTGACGTCCAGCGCGTCGATGAGCACGCCGAAGAAGGAGCGCACGACGACGAGGCTGACGACGGCGGCGTACGCGCCGACGACGTCCGCCGTCCCTCTCGAGACGACGCCCCCGATATCCACGAGACAGCCGACGGCGGCGCCGAGAAAGCACGAAACGCCAAACGTAGCGACGTTGAGCAACCACGCGGGAAACCACCAGACGCCGAGCGTATCCATGAAGTCGTCGCCGAGGAGTTTCATCACCGCTTTTCCAGAGGCGAGCGCGACGGCGCCGAAATTCAAACCGAGCGCGTACGCGACGAATTCCTTCGTCGCGCCTGGAAACCGCGCGGTCCCCACCGGTGCGACATACCGGCGACAGATGACGCGTCGTCGCTCGTCACCGGCGCGCGCGCCGACGTCACGCATCGACTCGTCGCCCCGCGCGCCTCCGGTGTGCCATCAATTCATCCATCCATTCATTCATCCATCCACCGGACGAACCGACCGACCGACCGACCTCCGACCGGCCTCGCCGCGCGACACGGCGCGACCGGCCTCGCCACGCGTCCCGACCTCGCCACGCATCGCGCGCGCGTCCGTCACTCACGGTTGTATTTCGTTCCCACACACGACCGCCGCGAGGCGTCGCCGCGTGACGATCGCCTCCATAGACTGTTATACATAACTCCTCCACAGTATATAGAGTACTCCCATACTCGAGTACTCAAAAGTACGAGCATATGAGAGAACAGACACACCCATACATCCATCGACGAATCATGACTCCTCACACAGTCCATCCATGTCTTCGGAAAGCTTCCACGACGAACGTCGAAACGTCTCGCGCGTCGACGATCGCGTCGAACGACACTTCACGACGCGCGCGCGTTCGACGACACGAAACATGAGTAAAGCTGAAGGTCCCGCGATCGGGATCGATCTCGGCACGACGTATTCCTGCGTCGGTGTCTGGCAACACGATCGGTGCGTGTCGCGCGCGATGTGTGCGATGGGTGATGAGGCGTTTTCGGCGGCGGCGCTTTCGCGAACGCGATGGGTGATTCGTGCGTGATGGGGAAGACGCGTTCTTGGGACGATGGGCGACCGCGAGGGCGGGGTGAGGACGGTGGAATCGCATCGTGGGTATTTTCGTTCGTCGAGGCGCGACGGTTTCGGGACGCGACCGCGTCTCGTGAAGCGTCTCGGCGCGCGCGCGATGGATGACGCGAGCGCGGATCTCGCGGAGAGAACACGCGGGAAAAAGATGGATGACGATGCGCGACGACGGGCGACGACGGGATGGATGACTGACGAGAGACGCGCGCGCAGGGTTGAAATCATCGCCAATGATATGGGTAACCGCACGACGCCGTCGTACGTCGCCTTCACGGACAGCGAACGTCTCATCGGGGACTCGGCGAAGAACCAGGTGCGTGTGCGCGTCTCGTCGCGTCTCGTTGAGTCGTGATTCGTCGATTGAGGGGGTGTGGTGTCGCGACGAAGAAGAAGGAAAAAGAAGGAAAAGAAGAAAGGAAGAGACTGAAGCGCGGAGGACTGACCCGTCGTATCGCGTGTGTTTTGTGTGTCGTGTCGTAGACGGCGATGAACCCGAAGAACACCGTGTTCGACGCCAAGCGTTTGATCGGTCGCAAGTTCTCCGAACCGGCGGTGCAGGCGGACATCAAGGATTGGTCGTTCACCGTCGAGGCGGGCGACGCGGACAAGCCGATGATTTGCGTCGAGTTTCACGGCGAAGCGAAGAAGTTCTCCGCGGAGGAGATTTCTTCCATGGTTTTGGTCAAGATGAGAGAAATTGCGGAAGCGTACTTGGGTAAGGACGTGAAGAACGCCGTCGTCACCGTGCCGGCGTACTTTAACGATTCCCAGCGTCAAGCGACCAAGGACGCCGCCGTCATCGCGGGCTTGAACTGCTTGCGCATCATCAACGAGCCGACGGCTGCGGCCATCGCGTACGGTTTGGACAAGAGAAATGAGTCCAACGGTGCGGAAAAGAACGTTTTGATTTTCGATCTCGGTGGTGGTACCTTTGATGTGTCCTTGTTGACCATCGAAGAGGGCATCTTCGAAGTCAAGGCGACGGCTGGCGACACGCACTTGGGCGGTGAAGATTTCGACGCTCGCTTGTTGCAACACTTCATCGCTGAATTCAAGCGCAAGAACAAGAAGGACATCACCGGTAACGCCAAGGCGCTCCGTCGTCTCCGCACGGCGTGCGAACGCGCGAAGCGCACCTTGTCTTCCACGGCGCAAACGTCCATCGAAATCGACTCTCTCTTCGAAGGCGTTGACTTCTACACCTCCATCACCCGCGCTCGCTTCGAAGAGCTCTGCATGGACTTGTTCCGCAAGTGCATGGACCCGGTCGAAAAGACTCTTCGCGACGCGAAGATGGACAAGTCCTCCGTCCACGAAGTCGTCCTCGTCGGTGGTTCCACCCGTATCCCGAAGGTGCAACAGCTCTTGTCCGACTTCTTCAACGGCAAGGACTTGTGCAAGTCCATCAACCCGGATGAAGCCGTCGCGTACGGTGCCGCCGTCCAAGCCGCGATTTTGTCCGGCGAAGGCAACGAAAAGGTTCAAGACTTGCTCTTGCTCGACGTTTCCCCGCTCTCCATGGGTCTCGAAACCGTCGGCGGCGTCATGACCGTGCTCATCCCGCGCAACACCACCATCCCGACCAAGAAGGAACAAGCGTTCTCCACGTACTCCGACAACCAGCCGGGTGTGTTGATCCAAGTCTTCGAAGGCGAGCGTTCTCGCACGCGCGACAACCACTTGTTGGGCAAGTTCGAACTCTCCGGCATCCCGCCGGCTCCGCGTGGTGTCCCGCAAATCAACGTGTGCTTCGACATCGATGCCAACGGTATTCTCAACGTGTCCGCCGAAGACAAGGGCTCTGGCCAAAAGAACAAGATTACCATCACCAACGACAAGGGTCGCTTGAGCAAGGAAGACATCGAGCGCATGGTTCAAGACGCCGAGAAGTACAAGGCTGAAGACGAGGAGCACAAGAAGAAGATTGAAGCCAAGAACGCCGTCGAGAACTACGCGTACAACATGCGCAACACCATGAGCGATGCAAACGTCGGTGGCAAGTTGGATGCGGAGGACAAGAAGACTATCGAAGACGCCGTCGAAGCCGCCATCTCTTGGTTGGACGGCAACCAAACCGCCGAGGTTGATGAGTTCGAGGACAAGCTCAAGGAGTTGGAGGGTGTGTGCAACCCGATCATCAGCAAGATGTACCAAAACGCTGGCGGTGCCCCTCCGGGCGCTGACATGGGTGGTGCGGGTGCTGAAGACGCCGGCGGCGCCTCCTCCGGACCGAAGATTGAGGAAGTTGACTAAACGCCGTCGCCTTTCTCAGTCTGAGTGCCGTCGCTCTTTGGGAACTGATGAACAATTTTCCGCCGGCGGCGGATTTTTAGCCGAGGTTGCTTGTTTAGGAAGATGCAATAAATCAAATCAAAATCAATTTTTCACTCTCTCGTCTCTCCTTTACATTACATAAACTACCGACTCATCCCGCTCCCTCGTCTGAGCATCGCCGCGAGCTGCGTGCGCGTGATCGAGACGCCCGCCTGTTGCTCCGCGGGCACGGGTTTCGCTCGAAACGCGGGTCTCGCGACGTTCTCGCGCTCTTCTTCCTCTCGACGCATGCGCGCAAACTTGCGCTGATGATACGCGCCTCTCTGCTCCGTCGATAAATTAAACGGTGCGATCTCAGTGAGCACCGCGCCCGTGATGGAGATACGTTTACGCTTGCGCGCATCCGCGGGCGTTTGCTCCGCGACGACGGCGTTCATCGACGGTGCGGACGTGCGCCGAGACCGAGTGCGTCGTACCGCAGCGGAGACGTCGTCTACTGTCGGCGTCGGCGCCGGATTGACGGCGCTGATGCGCCTCGACGTGAGCGAACGCGTCACCTTGGATTTGATCGTCGTGTACGGAGGCGCGTACGAGCTCGCCCGACGACGCTCCTTCTCCTTCTCCATTGCGGCTTTTTGGTTTTGAATCTCCAATAGCTCGCGCTCCTCCGTGGTTAAAATTTTCTGCTTCATTCGCGTTCTGGTAAACTTGGGGCTCACCGCTCGCGTCGTCGTCGTCGAGGCGGGGATTTGCGTGAGATCTTCGTAATCCGTCGTGCGTCCGCCGATCTCGAAAGCGCGTAATTTCTCCTTGCGCGACCTAAACTTTTCCGCCGCCGGTTCCGTCGTTTTCTTCGCGCTCTGGCGATACCGAGACGCCGCGGCGACCGTCTTCTTCACCGTTCCCGCCGCGCTCTTCGACGCGCGCATCGATAATGTCTCTTTGTGTTTCGCGATCACCGCCGCGCGAGGCACGATCGGATGCGGCGTTTTCAAGATGCGCTTCGCCGGCGTCTGAGACGCGAAGCGACTCTTCCTCCCCGTCCTCGGCGTCGTCCCTCTCTTCGCCGACGAATCCTCGCTTTTCTTCTCGCTCGATTCGGCGAGCACGGCCAACCTCGGCGATCGTCGCACCGGCGTCCTCTCGCTCTCGCTCGCCGGCGTCTTTGAACATCCGTTCGCCGCCTCGCGTCTCGGCGCGCCCAACCGTCGTCCCGGCGTCCTCCCCGGCGTCTTCCCGCGCGCGCCCTCCCTCGGAGACGTCCTATCGACGTCCCCGTTCACGCCTCTGTTCTCGGGATCGGACATGAACGTCGACGCCGCGTCTATGGACATCGTCCGCGTCGCTTTGAATCCGCTCGACGTCGCGCCGGCGCGGACGCGCGTCCCGCGCGGCGTCGCCAACGCCCGAGGCGCCGCGCTCTCGAAATACGACTCCACCCCGGCGTCCGCGTCCGCGACGTCCGGATCGGCGTCGAAATCGTAATACTTGGGCGCCGTGAATTCCCACCTGCGTCGCGCGGCGTCAGTCGTCGTCGCTCGCGGGGGCGAGCTGTCGCGAAAGCGTGGATGATTTAAAATGGGCGCGGGACATCGCGCGGCGAGACGGGCGCGCGCGCGAAGGAGGACGACGTCGACGGGTGAGACGTACTTTTTACCGTCCGCGGTCATGATCGAGACGCGAGTCGCGGCGAGACGCGCGCGCGAACGCGACGCCGTGTGCCGCGCGGGACCGAACGGTTGGGCGCCGGAGTCGAGGCCGAGCGCGGACGAGACGATTGACGACGAGGTGAGCGCGCGCGCGCGTGGGTGGGTGATGGGCGATGAATGATGACTACATGTGAATACGTTCGTGCTACAACAGAGAGTGACGCGCGAGTGACTCGTTCGCGCGAGCGAAGACGTCGTCGAAGACTCGAAGAGACGCCTCAGAGAAGTTCCATCTCGGCTTGCAACGCCTTGAGCTCCGCCTCTTCGTCCGCCGGCGTCGCCGCCACCGCCGGCGCGACCGGTACGGACGGTAAAGGCACGCTCGGCATCGCCGGTTCCTCCAACTCTTTGGCCAACTCGCGATCGAGCAGACTGTCCTCCACCTCCAACGCGTCCAGTTCCTTCAATTCCTCCTCCAACTCGTCCTCGTCCAACTCCGCCGCGAATCCCACCGGTTGTCCCAGCGCCTCCTGAACCTGTCGCATCTGATCCGTCTGCTCGTTTATCACGTCCATCGTCGCGTCCACGTCCTCGATCCTCGTCTCTTTCGCCATTCGTCGCATGGCGTCCGCGCCGCTTCGAAGCGCTCCGTACGTCTCGCTCGTCGCCTTGGAGCCCTCCAACATGATGACTTGTTCCTGTAATTTCAACTGCGACGTCGCCAGCGCGTCCAACTGCGCCTCATACATCTTCTTCTTCTTCAGATGATGAATCGCTCGTCGCTTATTTCCCTGACGATTCGCCTCGCGCGCGCGCGCCAGCTCCTCGGCGATCTTCTTGCCCATGAGCGCCTCCTTCTTTTCCAACATCTCCAACGTCTGCGTCGTCCCGAACGTCGTTCTTTCGCGTCAGTCCACGATCGACGCACACACGATCACGCGCGCGCATCCCCGCGCGCGTCGCCGCGCGCGCGTCACGACGCGTCGATCCTTTCGAGATTTCACACGATTCATGATTCGCCTCGCGCATTCATTCGCGTGCCGAGCCTGTCGCGTCGCGCGCCGTCGCGCACCGTCTTGATCTTATCGATCGCATCGATCGGCGTCGTCGTTCCTCGCCCGACGCCGTCGCTCGCGCTCGACGTCGTCGCGGACGCGCGCGCGTATCCAAAGAGTTTTCGAAACATGACGCGGAGTGACGGTCAAGTCATCGGAAAGTGCCCACCTGGAGGTTGCGCGTCGCGGAGAGACGGGGACGGGGACGAGGCGAGCGGTGTGATGAGGAATGCGTGTGATATTGTGAGATGTGACCGTGGTCGTGCCCCGCGCGAGGAGTGGGCTCACGCGTTGAGCTCGTCGGCGAGGGCGTCGAAGACGTTTTTCGCGGCGACGGGCGCGGGCGCGTCGGCGGTTTTGGGCGCGCGCGACGCCGGCGCGGATTGCGCGGTGGTGTCGTCGGTGGCGTCCTTGGTGGCGTCCTTGGTGGCGTCCTTGGTGGCGTCCTTGGTGGCGTCGTGTGGTTTGGGCTTGGCGAAGCGGAACTTGTCGTCGAGTTGGAGGGAGAGCTTGGTGAGCTCGAGCTCGAGGGCGGAGACATCCTCACCGGCGTCCTTGGCGGCTTGAATCTTAGCCTTGAGTTCCTTTTCCTCCTTGAATTCCTTACGCTTGACAGCGCCGACGGAGCGTTTCAAGTCTTCAGCCTGCCAATCGCGGCCGGCTTCCTTGAGCGCCTCCTCGCGCGGACGAGCGCCTCCGAAGAGGGAGCTCTGCGTCTGCGCCACGCCGACGGGGGCGTCGGAGGAGCGCTTTTGGAGATTGAGCTTGGGTCTCGCCGCGCGTTCCTCGGGCGTCGCCTCGCGAAGATCGTCCTCCTTGCGAGCGTTGAAAGAGGGCTTGCGTCCCCATCGATCGCCGTCGGAGTCCTTCGGTTCTTCGTATTGGCGGCGCTCGGACGGGCGTTCCTCGCTTCGCGCGGGAATGGCTTCGCGAGGCTTGTCCTCGACGTACTTGACATCCACGGGCTTGGCGCCACCGAAGAGCGAGCTTGACCCCGAGCTCGCGTTCGTCGACGCGGATTCCGAACGAGGCTTGAGCTGCAACTTCGGACGCTCACCGCCCTGCGGGGCGTATCTATCATCCGCCGGCGGTTGCGCCGCGGCGGTGCGGTTGCGCAACGAGCCCCAATCTCTATCCACTTGCGGCGCTCTGTCTTCGTACCGCGAATCACGCTCGGGAAGTTGCTTTCTGTCTCTGCTCCAGCTCTCGCTCTCGTCCGCGCGCGACGGTCCGAGCTCCTCGCGAGGCGGACGCTCGGCGAAATCGCCGAAACCTCTGCGTTCCTCGCGTTCGCCGTAGCGGTCGCCGCCGTCTCTGTCTCCGTATCCGCCTCTGTCTCCGTACCCTCCGCGTCGTTCACCGTACCCTCCGCGTCTGTCGCCGTAACGATCGTCCACGGGGGGCGCGCGACGATCGGATCCCCAGTTGGAGGACATATCCGCGCGCGACGGCCCTTGCTCTTCGCGACTCTCTCTGTCGCCAAACTCACCGGCGTCTCGATCGTACCGACCCGGTCGACGATCGTCGCGATCGCCGCGATCGCCGCGATCGCCGTAGCGATCGCCGCCGTACCCACGATCGAACCCGCCGCCGAGTCGTTCGTCGCGCGGATCGTCGTCCGGTCGCGAGCTCGGCCCAGACGGAAGCACGATGTCATCGCGGCGGCCAAAGAAAGCACCGCCGCCCGATCGACCGGGCGGTGCGTACGACGATCCACCGGCACCACCGGCGAATTCCGCGAGCGAGAGCTTGACACCCTTGGTTTTCTTTTCCTTTTTTGTCTCCTTCACCGCCGCCGCCGTGCCGAGCGTCGGAAACGACGCGTCCTCCTTCACCGCGTCTCCCAGGGACGGGAACGCGGCGTCCGCCGCCGGTGCGTCGTCTTTCACATCATCAGTCTGCGTTCATCGCGAAAAACCCACACCACCCGTCGTCAGTCAGTCATCCGTCGCGCGCGTCCTCTCGGCTCGCGTCGTCGTCCGAGCCCAGATCACAATCACCAACCGTCCCCACCGTCTCGACGCGCGCGCGACGACGGTTCGTCCATCCCACCGCGCGCGAACGACGCGACCAATTTCGAGGCATCGTTTTCACGGCAGACCGACCGTCGAGACGCGCGTCTTTACCGCCGCGCGCGCATCGAACGCGGCAACGCCTCGAGCCGCCGCCGGCGGTAAAGACGCGCGCGGATCGCGCGTGACGACGCGCGCGACGACGCGACTCGACGACGCGCGCGAACGACGGGTGCGATGCGTATTTTGTCGTCGGGCGCACCTGTTCGCTCCACGCGGTGGTGTTTCCCCACGCCATGGTCGAGGCGTGCGTGTGTGACGATCGAGTCGCTTTGGGTCTTTGGAGTCGCCGGGGACGCGTTGGAGGCGTTCGCGCGGTGTGACGTCGAGACGCGATCGATGGCGGTGAGAGATGGATTACGTGCGTACATGTACATGAATGACGAGCGACGGGGTGTGTCGCGGTCTATTCGCGCTCGCGGGCGGTGGTGAGAAATGTTAGGCGTCTCGGCGAGGCGCCGGCGAACCGTCGCGAGAATCGTAGAGCGTGCGCGCGATGTCCGCCTCGCTGGCGCTCTCGGCGGCGGCGATGATGTCGTTGGGGAGGATGGTATCGTCCTCGGCGGCGTCCTCGGAGTAGATGAGACTGACGGCGCTGGAAGATTTGGAGGCGCGACGTTTGGGGGAGACGGCTCCCGAACCGCGGGCGAGGTCGCCGGCGTCGCTGGCGTTGCGCTCCATCTGGACGTAGGAACCTCGAGAGGCGAAGGAGACGGTGTTCCAACTCGGGACGCGGCCGCGGGAACCCATGCGGCCGTGGTGGCGGAGGTGTTTGCGGAGGGACGTGACGCACTCGTCGAGGACGAGCTCGACGCCGCACGCGTGCTCGATGGTGGCGAGTTGAGGCCAGATTTCCTTCTCAGCCATGGTGGCGGTCTCGAATAAGAACTCGCGCGTGGGATTGCTGGCGATGTGTGAAAACTGTTTCCACGTGTACCACATGACGGCGGTGGCGTCGCCCTCCCACTGTTGGCCGAAGAGTTTGAAGACGTCGAAGACGTCGATGCTCGGAATGAGATCCAAAATTTGTCGACATCGATGTTTCCACTCGCTCTCCACGAAGTAGGCGACGAGCGCGAGCGCGCTTCCGCACGAGGTAAACCAGCGCTTCACGCGCAACAGAGGAACGATGTGTGGATTCGTCTGCGAGACGATGAAGTAATTGCAGTTGAAGAGTTGTCGCAGATTATCCACGGGTAAATCCGCCTCGAGACTACCGTCTCGCCACCGTCTCGGTCCGAGCTTCCCTTCGGGTAGCCATGGGACGAAGGCGCCGTTCCGAGATTTTGCAAGGAGCGGCTGCGGCGGGAACAGGGACGGAAACGCGCACGACGCGGCGACAGCCGACCAGAGCACGACGTGCGGAGACGTGAGGTAGTTGAGCAGGCGCGGCTTTTCGCCGACCGTCGTGGCGCACACGCACACGTTCAGAATGCGACCTCCGCTTCTATCGTACGCCTCTTGAAACGTCAAGTCTCCGAGCAACGCTCGAAGGCATCGCTGGAAGAATTCAATATCGTGCAGAGCGCCCGTGCGCAGGTAGTGCTTCATCACGCTCATGGGATCGTTGCCGCTGAAAAACGTCAAATCGGGCAACAGATCCCAAAAGTGATCGTCGCTGAAAAATTCATCCAGCTCATCCTGCGTTCGACTGCCTATAATGGCCGCGATGATCGATCCAACGGACGATCCTGCGAGCACGCGCGGGAGTAAATGTTTTCTATTCAACGCTCGCGCCACGCCGACGTGAAACGTCCCCAACGTGCCCCCGCCGCTCATCAATAACGCCGTTCGTCCGAAACAGTGCCTCGTTTCCTGTAAAAATACTAATTTCTCCTGAATCGTCACCGTCTCGTCCTGCGCGATGCTGATCAATTGACTCTTGAGCTCGGTCATGTACTGTCGCACCGCCCGAGGCACGCCGTGCGTCTGCCCGCTCAGCGTCATTCGAACCTTTTGATCGCTCGAATCCAACGACCCAAGATTGCGTAAAATGTCCGCTCGCAACAGAAACATCATCTCCTCCACGTTCCCCGCCGCGCGCTGCGCCTGCAACTGCCGCAGCTGCTCGTCGATGAGATCCACGTCGTACGTCCTCGAACCGCTCCCCCAACCGCCGCGAGTCAACTCGCCCTCGCCGCTCGCCGCTCTTCTCTCCTCCTCCTGCGCGTCGAACCGCTCCAGCTCGATCGCCGCGTCCTCGAACGCCTCGTACGTCTCCGCCTTGGCCATCTCGGCCAATATCCCACGTCGTCGTCGCGCTCTCGCCCTTCGCTCGCGTCTGTCCTCGCCCGACCTCGAGCTCGCCGCGCCCGCCGCTGCCAACGCCAGCATCACCACCAACACCGCTCGCGCGCGACGATCCTCGTACGCCCGTCGCACGAATCGCATCACCGCCCGCGCCGGCGTCGCCGCCGTTCGCTTAAACGATCCGGGCGTCGGCGCGCGCGGAGGACCGGTCGCCGCCGAAAATACCCACAGATTCATCAACTCGTCCGCGTACGCGCGCGCATCGCGAACGACGCGAAGCGACGCGTCGTACACGCGCATCTCGCCTCGCGTTCCCGCGCACACTCGACCACGCGCGCGATGTCACCGCGCCGCGCGAACGAAGGGCGCGTTTTGACGACGGCGCCCAATCCGAGTCAGGATCTCTCGTTAACGAACTTTTCGTCGAAATCCGACGCGCCCACGTCACTCACGCGCGCGACGCGCGGTCGAGACGACGTTCGAGCGCACAAAGTGATAGAAGACGATCCATCGCGCCTTTTCGACGCGCGATCGAGGCGTACGACGCGCGCGCGACCGCGAGACGACGATGGGCACGCAGGAATTATCAGCCAACCGGCGGCTGGGCACGGTGGCGAATCACGTCGCGCCGAGACGCGCGGACGACGACGGTGACGGTCGAGGCGACGATGGGGCGTCGAGAAACGAAGTGCGCGCGCGGCCGACTCCGAGCGGGGGCGCCGGGACGTTGCGGTGCGTGGACGGACGCACGGGGAAGTCGTACGACGTGGCAATCTCGGCGGATGGGTGCGTCGACGCGGCGGCGTTTAAACGAATCACGGCGGGCGGAGACGGTCGAGGGTTGGTCGTGTACGATCCTGGGTACGTGAACACGGCGCCGTGTCGATCGAAGATTTCGTACATCGACGGTGATCGAGGGATTTTGCGATACAGAGGGTACCCGATCGAGACGTTGGCGGAGACGTCGACGTATCTGGAGACGGCGTTCGCGTTGGTGTACGGAGATTTACCGAACGCGAGTCAGTTGATGGAATGGGAACGGGCGATCGCGAGGCACAGCGCGTTACCGGTGCAGGTGGTGCACGCGATCGAGGCGTTACCGCACGACGCACATCCGATGGCGGTGATGTTGGCGGGTTTGAATTCTCTGAGCTCGATGCATCCGGAACAAAATCCGGCAATCGCCGGAGGCGGCATTTACAATTCACACGCGGTTCAGGATAAACAAATCGTGCGAATCATCGGAAAGATGACGACGCTCGCCGCGCACGCGTATCACCGCAACACCGGACGCGCGCCGGCGGCGCCGAACACGAGAATGTCGTACGCCGAAAACTTTTTGTACATGCTCGACGCGGGTTTGGACAGTCGACACAGACCGCACCCGAAGCTCGCCAAGGCGTTGGACGTCATGTTTTTACTCCACGCTGAACACGAGATGAATTGTAGCACAGCGGCGTGCAGACACTTGGCGTCGAGCGGCGTCGACGTGTTTTGCGCCGTCGCCGGCGCGGTGGGCGCCCTCTACGGACCACTCCACGGCGGCGCCAACGAGGCGGTGTTGAAGATGCTCGAACGCATCGGAAACGTCGAGAACATTCCAAACTTTTTGGCCGGCGTCAAGGAAAAGCGATACGTGATGTTCGGATTCGGTCATCGCGTGTACAAGAATTTCGATCCGCGCGCGAAAATCATTCGCAAGATTGCCAACGACGTCTTCGAACTCGTCGGTCGCGATCCCTTGATCGACGTCGCCATCGAGCTCGAAAAGCAAGCGCGCGCGGACGAGTACTTCGTCAAGCGCAAACTATACCCGAACGTGGACTTTTACAGTGGACTCGTGTATCGCGCCATGGGGTTCCCGCCCGAATTCTTCACCGTGCTCTTCGCCATTCCGCGAGCCGCCGGTTACCTCTCGCACTGGCGCGAGAGTCTGAACGATCCCGATCAAAAAATCATGCGACCTCAGCAGATATACCAAGGCGAATGGTTACGCGACTACGTGCCGATCGGTTCTCGATCTCGTTCCCTCACGGACGCCATGGAGGACATTCAACCGTCCAATGCGGCGAGACGACGCATGGCGGGCGACCCCTCCGACGCACATCCGTGGTTCGGGAACGGGATGGAGATGAGCACGCCGGCGTGGCAGTCTGGCACGGTGGTCGGCGACGCGACGAGCGGCGTTGAAAATTGTCTCGTGAAAAACGTCAAGTGACGAACGACGCGAGCGAAGACACCGACCACCTCTGACGCAGCTTTTACGATTACAAAAATAAACACTTGTACATTCAACGAAGTCCCCTGTCGATGCACTCCCGCGTTCCGAATATGTTCGTGCGCCAACGCAAACATGGCGCAACGCCACCGTTGATCGCGACGGTTTGTGAGAGGTACATGCGCTCTCGCGCGCGTCTCGGGTCGCACAGACCGCTCTGCACCTCGATCGGCGTGCAATACTCGTACACTTGTTCCAAATCCGGTTGGCAGTAGCTCCACGTCAGAGGCGCGTTCATGCGCGAGATGCGCTCGCGATACCACGTTCCGCGCGGTTCGTACGTGCACTTGCGTAAAACCTCTTCCACGCTGCACGGACGCACGAGCGTGGCGCATCGCATGTAATCGTCGAGCGCCGTGGGATTGCCCGGAAAAATGGTGGTGAACCACGTCAACTGTTGCATGAGACGTCCGATCTCGCCTTGCGGTTCAAACATCACGCGCGAGCCATCGGCGTCGTATATCACGTACGCGTCGTTCTGATACGCCACGAAATCCGGGGGTGGATGATACGCCGGCGCGAAATCACCTCGATAAGTCATCTCCGACGCTCGCGTCTGCGCCACGCGCTCTAAATCCGCTTGAATATCGTACGCGATGTCATCCAACGTCCGTCGAATCGCCTCTCGATCCGCATCCGTGCCCGTGGACTGTTCCAACAGACTCACCTCCAATTTCGCCACCTCTAACTCGACGTACTCGTCGAAGGTTCGCGGCGCGGCGGACGGGTCCGTCCCGCGCCTTCGTCCCGAATCCGCCGTCTCGAACTCGCGCCACCACGTCTCGTCCATCCACGCCTCGTCGCCGTACTCGTACTCGTACTCGTACGCCGACGACACAGACGACGACGCAGACGACGTCATCGCACCGCCTCTGGACGCGCGGTCGTCGTCGTCGTCGTCGCCCTCGACTCCGTACACGCGAACGGTTCTCGCCCTCGACGCCACCGAATCCAACGCGTTCCCGTCCACCGCCGAGACCGACGACGCGGAAGAGACGACGACGAACGCGACGACGAGAAAGAGCACGCGCGCGCGCATGTTTTCGTTCGTTTCCCGCGCGCGCGTCGCGTCGCGGTACCGGCGTCGGCGC
>Ga0255777_10002284_pt1 | contig 17246 bp, 21 predicted proteins | sample 101ome_15_FD_179975 | JGI IMG/M metagenome (GOLD analysis project Ga0255777, IMG submission 179975) | Coastal salt marsh microbial communities from the Groves Creek Marsh, Skidaway Island, Georgia - 101402AT metaG (version 2) | ecosystem: Environmental > Aquatic > Marine > Intertidal zone >... | reverse complement strand
TAAACTTTGTAAATAACTATGATGGCCCTTCCACAGGTGTCAAGTCTGCAACGGGCAAGTCAATTAACATGCGAGATCCCGTTAATCAAGAAAAGTTTCTTCGCGAATACATGGACTCAAAAGAGATTGACGAATCGGTCCGCGAACGTGTTGTGGAGCTATCTAGAGACTATCTCAAAAAAGTATCCGCAGATGATGTTTCTCGTAATGCTGTGTGGGATATTAAGAAAATGAGTTGGAACTATCTATTTAACTACGGAAAAGGCAACTCTATTGACTTTTCTAAACTAAATGGCTTGGTTGGTATTTTCGGCAAGAACTATTCAGGTAAGTCATCTATTATCGATGCTGCCCTATTCGGGTTATTCAATACTACTTCAAAAGGAGAAAGAAAGAATGTCCATATCATCAATCAAAACCAAGAAAAAGCTCTTTGTAAGCTCGAGGTGTCAATCGGCGATGATCTCTACAAAATCTCAAGATCGTTAGAGAGAACAAAAACATCAGCCAAAACTGATCTTGATTTTACCAAATACACTCTCGGTGTTCGTGCTGAGTCGAAAAATGGAGAAACAAGAAACGCAACCGACGAAAACATACGCAAAACTTTTGGAACACTCGAAGATTTCATGATGACATCTTTGTCAGCCCAAAACGATTCCTTTGGATTTATCAACGAAGGGTCAACAAAGCGTAAAGAAATTCTCGCTAAGTTTCTTGATCTCCAAGTTTTTGATCAAATGCACAAGTTAGCTAAGGCTGACTCTGCGGAGTTGCGTGGCGTCATTAAGCACTTGAACTCTCACGATTCCGAGAAAAAGCTTAAGAAAGCTCAAGCTGAATTATCAGAGATTTTGGAAGATATCGAGATTCAAAAAGACTTGTGCGATAAGCATCGAGTGCGACTTGAAGTATTGGTCGAAGAACAAAAATCAATTAACGATCAAGTTCAAGCAGCATCACAAAGAGAGATTGATATTGATGCTTTGCAAGATAAGCTCTCAAAGTCTCGTAAATCGCTTTTAAACAATTCTAAAGAAATGGATAGGCTATCTACCGAGATTAATTCTAAGCGCTCTCAAATCGCCGATTTAGAGGCGAGATTGCCATCTTTGATTGAGGAGTCCATGTTGGCCCAAGTTGACCTTGAATCTTTCCAATCTTTGAAGCAACAATTGAAAGATACCAACAAGTCACTTGACAAAGCAAAGAGAGAGAAGCATAGTCTTCAATCAAAAATCTCCATGCTTCATGACCATGAGTATGATCCAAATTGTAAGTTCTGTTGTGATAATGAATTTGTTAAACAAGCAGAAGAAGCAAAGGTTACAATCGTTGAGGTCAACCAACTTGTCGAGACTCTTGTAGATCAAATGCTTGACTTAAAGATGAAGGCTTCCTTGTTCGATGAAGATTCTTTAGAGTCGACAATCAGAAATTGTAAAACTCAGAAAGCAACCTTGGAAAAAACAAAGTCAGAAGCTCTCAACCTTTCTCTTCAATGGGAAAACTGCGAGGGTAAAGTGTCCTTAATGGAACGACGAATCAAAGATTGCGAAGAAGATATTGCTTATTATAATGACAACATCGAAGCTTATGAAAACCTTGAGTCTTTGCGTCGTGACCTGAAAGCAATCACGAAAACCGTTGAGCTTAAAAAATCTGAGATCAAAAAGTGTGATGATAAGGTCATGACATACATGTCTGAGAAAGGTTCTGCGACTCGTGCAATTGCTGAGGCAAAAGAAAAGCTCAGCAAGATTCGAGAAGCCGAAAGAGATTATATTGCTTATGATGTATTCGTTAATGCGACTCATGCTAATGGAATATCTTATGAGGTAATTAAGTCCATGTTGCCTGTGATTAACTCCGAGATTCAAAAGATTCTTTCTCCAATTGTTGAGTTCAACGTATTCTTTGACAACCAAGATAACAAGCTTGAAATTTACCTGCAGCATCCAAAGTACGATCCTAGACCTTTGTCTATGGGTTCTGGTGCTGAAAAGACAATTGCTTCTATGGCTGTCCGTTTGGCTCTTGTTTCAATTTCTTCTTTGCCAAAGTCTCAAGTGTTCATCTTGGACGAACCAGCTACAGCATTAGATGCTGATCATATGGAAGGATTCGTAAGACTTCTGCAAATGATTAAGAGTCAATTTAAGACCGTTCTTCTCATCACTCATCTCGAAAATCTCAAAGACGTTGTTGATACAACGATTGAAATTGATAAAGTTGATGGTTATGCCCACGTCAGTTTGTGACGTGGGATACTATTTAGTTTCAAAATAGGAGATCTATTATGGGACTAAAAGAAGAATTGGCTGAAAAGCTGGCAGGTATTGACTGCAAAGAAAAGATTAAGGAAACTCTTGACGAAAGAAAAGATGACATCCGAGATGCGCTCTACTTAGACAGAAAAGATAAGGGAGTGTTTGATGCAGTTCAAGAAAAAGTTATTTCTCGCAAGTTGCTTGTTTTTGGCGTTGCTACTGGGTTACTCTATTGGGGTGCTGGTCTTGACGCTGACACTTGGGGTATGATCGCTATGACTTATATCGGCGGTCAAACTGCAATTGATTTTGCAAAAGTTTGGAGAGGCTAATGACTTGGCTTAAAGACAAGTGGGAATGGGTGGTTGCCGGATTGGTGGCCATCCTTGCTTTCGTTCTGGGAAGCAAGGGCAAAAATACCGAAAAAAATTTAAAAAATCTTAAGGTCAAAGAACTTAAGATACAAAAGGAAGCATGTGAGAAAGAGCTCAAAGCTACCAAAAAAGCAGCCGACAAGCATGTAAAAGAAATCAAAAGAGTGCAGAAAGAGGCTGATGAAAAACTAAAAGCAGCGGAAGAGGAAAAGAAGCAGTTGGTAAAACATCTGAAAGAAAACCCTGACGCTATCGATAAAAAATTGCAAGAACTTGGAATCAAGGAGGTTTGATGTTTTTATTATTTATGTCTCTCGCTTTTGGAGAGTCTTTGATTACAAAAGTTAAAGAAGGCGAAAGAGCACCTTTTTCTGGTCGTTTATTTAATGATGAAGCGGTGGCCGTTGTCCTTGCTGACTCCGAACATGCCGTTGCTCAATGCGAGATCAGAAAAGATCTTGAGTGGAAAACTCAAATGGCAGATCTTCAATATCAATACGACATCTTGTCGGCAAAACATGAAGCTTTGGAATTTAAGCATGATCAACTTATGGAGATCAAGGACGAGGAGATAGAGACACTTATGAGCCACGGATCTCCTCAGAGAACGATGTGGGTTATGTTCGGAGGTTTTGCGTTGGGAACTGCGACATCCCTGACAACTTACTACGCTGTAAATCAAATAGCGGGGCAATAATGAGTAAAGATCCAAATTACGCCGCAAAGGTGGAAAAAGCAATCGCCGATAAATACGGCAAAGAAGCAATTACCAATCCCAAGTCAAAATGGGATGATGAAAAAGAAAAAGAATATCTAGACGAGCTTAAGTCAAATTATAGATATGACAAAGCTGAGAGCGAGAAGGTTGATTTAGATGGGGTTTTAATCTCCAAAGAACTACTTAATAGAGAATCCGAGCGTTCATGCCCAACATGTAATACTTATTCGTTTAAATCTCGAGATGATTTATACATGACAAAGTTTGATTGTTGTTTTAAGTGCTACATCCAATGGGTAGAAGGCCGAGAAGAAAGATGGAAATCAGGTTGGAGACCAAATAAATGAGACTCACAAACGAAACCCTAAAAAGAATTATCAGAGAAGAACTAGATGAAGCTTTGAAATTTAATGATGATGGCAGATCCATGGATCAAGTTCGCTTTGATACGAACTTGGCTCTTACACCACCAGAAGATTTAGAATCGGAAGAAGAAGCACAGCCAGATTCTGGGCAAGAAACCATTTTTGACTCGATTGTTCAAAGAAACATCGAACAAGGTATGAGCCCACAACAAGCTTACTATGCCGCAGCTGCTGAGCGTCCCGACTTGGCTTACGGAAACTAAGGAGACCAAATAAATGAGCAAAGAAACATTAGAAATTATTAGAGGATTGTCCCAAGCCGCAGCAAATGCTTATGATGGCGGTCACTTGGAAAACTACTCTCTTGACGGCCAAGCACGTAAAGTTGGGCTGAAGAGAGAGGAAGGAATCCCCTTGCTTGACAAACGTTGTATTGACGGATTCAAAGTTAAGTTTTATGGAGACTCCATGATCATCAATTACCAATCCGATGTCATGATGAAAAACCTTAAGGACGATCGTTTTGAAAATGAAATCATGCAAACAATCAACGAAGTTAAGAAATTTTTGCAAAAAGAATATAAAGCCGTAACCGGCAAGTCTGTGTCTTTGACGGCAAAAGGCGAACCACAAATCATTGTACAAACAACTTCAAGAGTTCGTACTTTCGTTCAAGCCTATCAACATTACAAGATTGGTGGTTTGCAAATGGATCAAATTGGTGCACCATCTGAGATGAATGTTCGAGACATTACAAAAAAGTTTTTAGAGACCGCAAAAGCAAAGCGTCCTCAAAATGAATTCATTAAATCAGGAGATAATCAAAAATGAAACTTACAAAAGAAACATTAAAGCGAATCATTAGTGAAGAGTTAAATAAACTAATGAACGAGGGTATGATGGATAGAGCTGCAACTCGAATCGGAGCTGGTATAGGAGCTATGACTGACGGAGGAGATTGGACCTCTTTGAAGGCGAAGGAATCCTCATACGGAGCTGCGAATCAAATTGGAGAGTTACTCTTCGATTTAAGTCGAGATGCAGAAGCATTAGGAATTCCTGAAGACAAGATCTTACTAGGAGAACTTGGTGCACTCTTCAAAGAGTTTATGGAAGCACGGAATGTATCAGAGGGGCTTACCGATAGAATCAGCTCAAGAATTGGTGGCGCCGTCGGTGCTGTAACCGGTGGTGGCTATGAAGATTCAAAAGTACAAGATTTTCAAAATGCAACCTCAAATAGAATTGCGAAATTGGGCTATGCCCTCAAGAACGATGAGAAAAAGCTTGAATTACCCGAAGATACAATGGGATCAAGAAGAGTTTTAGCAATCGCTGCAAAATTGAAAAAAATGGCCACGAAGGATCTGTGAAACTCACCAAAAATGAATTCATTGAACCTGGAGATAATAAAAAATGAAACTCACAAAAGAAGCGTTGAAAGCAGTCATTAAAGAGGAGCTCAATAAAGTATTGACCGAGAGCTACGAAGATTACGAAGATCACCCTCTGTACTTAAAGATTTTAGAAATCGATCACTCCTTTGAGGATGAATTAGATTCTTACATCGATGAGAATGTTGATGATTGGGAATCCGATTATATTGAAGAAGTTGACTCAATGGGTCTTGAAGCCGTTGCTAACATGTGGATAGAAGATCACATGGGTGGAAACACGGGTGATCCATTAGCTAAAAAGGCTGCTCAAGACAGAAGAGACTCGGAAGGCTACACTGGTCTAGAAGAAGGTTTTCGGCAACAACAACCAGTCCAAGCCATGGATTTTACACCAGAGCAGCAACGCGTCATCGACCACTACGCCAAACTTATGAAAACAAGAAAGCGAAACCAAGTAAATTTTTATGAGATGCAAGCTGTGATTAGAAGAATTTTGGATCACAAATCATTTAAAGGTGCAGGGTTGGGCAAGGACGCATCTGCTGATTATAAATTAATCCAAAATGCTTTAAAATCTGCTGGCTATACGGGACGAACCTATATCTTTTAATTCGGATGGTAAATGAAACTCACCAAAAATGAAATCGTTAAAGAACTTGTAAAGTGCGGAAAGGATCCTCAATATTTCATCGACAATTATTGTAAGATCTCCCACCCTCTGAAAGGTCAAATTCCATTTAAGACATATGACTATCAGAGAGACTTGCTCAAGGACTTTAACGATTATCGTTTTAATGTAATTCTAAAAGGAAGGCAGCTTGGGATCTCAACAATCTCTGCTGCCTATGTTGCTTGGTTCATGCTGTTTCATCGAGAAAAGAACGTTCTCGTTATCGCAACCAAACTATCCACAGCAACAAACTTGGTTAAAAAGGTCAAGATGATCTTTAAGAACCTTCCGTCATGGATGATGATCGCCAAGATTCACGTTGACAACAAACAATCATTTGAATTAACAAATGGCTCTCAAGTAAAAGCTGGAACAACATCTGGAGATGCCGGTCGTTCGGAAGCCTTGTCTTTGCTCATTATAGACGAGGCAGCGTTCGTTGACGGCCTCGAAGAGCTTTGGACGGGTCTTTACCCCACTCTTTCAACAGGGGGCCGCTGTATCGCTCTGAGCACCCCTAACGGCGTTGGAAACTGGTTCCATAAAACATATAGCGAAGCCGAGACGGAACTAAACGATTTCCACCCAATAAAGCTTATGTGGCATGTCCATCCAGATCGAGACCAAGCTTGGTTCGAGAAAGAAACGCGAAACATGTCAAAACGACAAATTGCACAGGAGCTTGAGTGTTCATTTAATGCTTCTGGTGAAACAGTAATTAATCCAGAAGATCTACAAAGACTACATCAATTTATTGTAGACCCAGAGTATCGAACTGGTTATGATCGCAACATGTGGATTTGGGAAAGCTACATCGAAGGCGTTCCCTATCTTCTTGTCGCGGATGTTGCACGAGGTGACGGAAGCGACTTTTCTTGCTTTCATATTATCAGAGTAGACACCATGACAGTTGTTGCTGAATATCAAGGAAAACCAGATCTCGACATGTATTCAAGTATCTTACAATCTGCAGGTAGAGAATATGGTAATTGCCTATTGGTTGTTGAAAATAATGGTATTGGAATCGCAGTTCTCGAGAAACTAAAAGACCTTGGATATCCCAAGCTTTATTATTCCATAAAAGCGACACACGAATACATCGAGTCTTATTTAGCCGAACATAACGATAGGGCCGTACTTGGATTCACAACATCTACAAAGACAAGACCATTAATTGTGCCAAATTGGAGGAGTACGTCAGAAACAAACTAATTAACATACACTCTTCGCGTGTTTTTCACGAACTGAAGACTTTTGTTTGGCAAAATGGAAAACCACAAGCTATGCGCTCTTACAACGATGATTTGGTAATGTCTCTTGCAATTGCATGTTGGGTTCGAGACACGGCATTAGCAGAGAATCAAAAAGAGATGGCTTATAAGAAAGCTATGCTTGGGGGGTTGATGAAAACAACTACAACCATGAATACACAAATTAAAGGTCAAAAATTTTATAACGAGACGTTCAACGAAAAGCACGAGGAGGAAATAAAGAAGACAAAAGAATTCTTCTGGATTTACAAAGGATAGAACATGGCTCGTAACAACAGAAACCCAAACAACAATCAAAGTGATTTATTTAAAACCTTAACAAGAATGTTTTCCGGGCCTCTGACCCAGAGAAGAACACAATCAGGACGACAATTAAGACGACGCCACTTGGATATATACGCTAAGCGTTTCAAGTCTGCTTCCGGTCAGCAGTTTAAAAAGACCGAATACAATCCGATGAACATCATGACGCTTAACATGATCTCGAACAGAAACCGAGCAGAGCGTTACGTTGACTTCGACCAAATGGAATTTACACCAGAGATCGCATCTTCTCTTGACATTTATGCAGACGAGATGACGACCTATTCAGCACTAACTCCTATGCTTCACATCAAGTGCCCCAACGATGAGATCAAGTACATGCTTCACTCTTTGTACTACGACATCATGAATATCGAACATAACATGTTTGGTTGGGCAAGAACCATGTGTAAATACGGAGACCTTTTTGTATTTCTTGACATCGACGACGAGAAGGGTATACAAAACTGCATCGGCTTGCCTCCTCAAGAAGTCGAAAGGCTTGAGGGAGAAGATCCCACAAACCCGAACTACGTCCAATTCCAATGGAATAACGCTGGTCTAACTCTCGAGAATTGGCAGATTGCCCACTTCAGAATTCTCGGACATGACAAGCATGCTCCCTACGGAACATCCGTATTGGAACCCTCCCGTAGGATTTGGAGACAGCTTACGCTACTTGAGGATGCTATGATGGCATACCGCATTACAAGATCACCAGAGCGTCGCATCTTTAAGATTGACGTTGGTGGAATTGCACCACAAGATGTTGAACAATACATGCAAAAGGTCATGACTCAGATGAAACGTCATCAGGTTGTAGATCCTACCACAGGACGCGTAGATTTGCGTTATAATCCACTTTCAATTGAAGAGGACTACTTTATCCCTATCAAAGGCGGACAAAGCTCTACGGACATCGTGAACCTTCCTGGAGGTGCATTTACAGCACAGATCGAAGACGTTAAGTATTTGCGAGACAAATTGTTCTCCGCTTTGAAAGTTCCTCAATCTTATCTCTCGATGGGAGAAGGTGCTACGGAAGACAAGACAACTCTCGCACAGAAAGACATCAGATTTGCGAGAACAATCCAAAGACTTCAACGCGTTCTCATTTCAGAGCTTGAGAAAGTTGGAATCATTCACCTTTACACTATGGGATATAGAGGAGACGATTTGCTAAACTTTAAACTTTCTCTTAATAATCCTTCCAAGATTGCTGAGATGCAAGAGCTTGAACACTGGAAAACCAAATTTGATATCGCTGGTGGAGCTACGGAAGGCTATTTCTCTCGACGTTGGATCTCGGAGAACTTGCTTGGCCTATCTCAAGATGAGTATCTCAGAATGCAAAGAGAAATGTATACTGACAAGAAATTCATGGCAGCCCTTGAAGCTGCTGCTCAACCACCTGCTGAGGGTGGCGGAGACGCTGGTGGTGGCCTTGGAGACCTCGGCGGAGGTGGAGACCTTGGGGGCGACTTGGGGGGTGACTTAGGGGGCGATTTGGACCTCGGAGGAGGAGGCGACTTAGGCGGTGATCTTGGCGGCGACACAGGTGGAGATACTGGTGGTGGAGAAGAGGAAGGAGATCTTTTGGCCGAACCTCCAGCGAAGCGTGATGATGACGCAAAACCTCGAGGACCTTACAAGAAACACAAGATTTCTTATCGCAAAGGCGGTTTCTCAAAGCAAATGAAAAATCAAGCGTTTAGCGGAGAAGTTCGAGGATCAACTTCAAGAACCACATGGCCCGGCAAAGTTGGCTTTGGTGGCATGGACTCTCTTGCTCGAGGAATCTATGAATCGAATAACAAAGAAGAAGAGAAGCTATTTAGCATAGATGCGGACATCAAAACTCTGATTGAATCGCTAAACAAAAAGGAAGATACAGATGAAGCTTAACAAAGAAACCCTAAAGAGAATTATCAAAGAAGAACTAGACAAAGCTTTGATGAAAGAAAACGATCTGATCCAGCCAGACATATACGGAGAGCCGGGATATAGAAGTTATCTTGTAAGCCCAAGATACATCAAAAAAGGAAATGGATTGCCAAACGAACCTGATTATTTGGCTGATGTTATCACTCAAGCTTTAATGGGAACTGGTGATGTAAGTCAGCAAGAGGGTGTCCAAGCAGCGATTAGTTTATATAAAATTATTACAAGCCCCGAAGGGCATCCACTAATTACAACAAAAGAAGAGTCCAAGAATGACATCATGGCTTTTCTCGATTATGCATTAGATGAACTACAATAAGGACAAAACTATGAAACATAATAAGAAAAGAAATACCGCTTTTCTTTACGAATGTCTGATTCGTGAACTCACAAAAGCAATTATTCAAGAAGACAAGAAAAAGCAAACAAAAGTCAAGAGTCTTTTGCGAGAGTTTTTCGCAAAAGGAAAGGTTCTCTCCAAAGAGTTGGATCTATACAGGTCTCTCATGGAGAGCAAAGAGCTAGACCAAAACTTCTCAAAAAGACTAATGGTCGAGACCAAAAAAGACTTTGATGGACTTGATCGCAAAGAAGTGTTTAACGAACAAACAGCTTTAATTAATAAAATTAATAAAGCTCTTGGCAACAAGGCTTTCTCAAACTTTGTCCCCAACTATAAAGATCTTGCCACAATTGGATTATATTTCCAAAACTCCGATCTTGGAGCTAAAAAAAGAATTATGCTTGAAGACAAGGTGGTAAATTATCTTACCAGATTAGATGAGAACCAGACAGAAATGAAACCAGTTGATCAACTTGAGTTTAAAATGTTTGTCAAAAGATTTAATGAAACATACGAACATTCTTTATTGAGAGAGCAAAAAGATTTATTAGGAAACTTTATTGTATCTTTTTCCGATAACGGCCTTGGCCTCAAGTCATTCATGAACGATGAGATCGGAAGATTAAAAGAATCGGTTGAGGAACAAATTAAACAAGATGACTCTCCTTTAAAAGAAAACTTTGTGAGAGTTAAGGAAAAGTTGAACAGTTATTCGCAAAGACCAATCGATGCAAAGATGGTCGAAGAAGTTTTTTATATCCAAGATCTTTTAGCGGAGGTAAAGAGAAATGCCAGTTAATATTAAAATCACCGATCAAGATGCCGAACAAGATACCGAACAAGTTGCACCTCCGGAACCAGAAGGCGTAAAGATTGAAATCGTTCAAAAAGATGAAGTTGAAGGAAAACTAAAGCTTAGATCTGCTTTGAACGGAGACTTAATGATTATGGACCACAAAGACATCGACATCGTTATTAAGCCAAACGAAAAAAAGATTGTTGCATTTGCAAAAGATACTTTATCCGATCTTGTGTATGGAGCAGAGTCTCGCCTGCTTGAGTATTTGCGGAGACAGGGTGTCCTTGATATTAACTCAATTCAGGGCGGAAATGTCTATGGATCTCTTGAGGGAAAGATTCTTGAAGGTTCAAAGGCGGTTGAGGTAACTCTTATGAAAATCTCCGAATGGATGGAGACAGAGGAGCCGATGATGTCTGGACGTACAGGCTATGATGACATGTACGATGACCACTTGCTGTCACCAGATGGAGAATACTCCACAGAACTGGGTGAAGTTCCAGCAGAAGAAAAGAAGGGATCAATCATGCAACACAATCTATTTGCTCCTTATTTATATGGGAGATACACTTATGAGTAAGCACGGGCTAATAATGGAAAGTTGGCGAAATTATTTGGTCGAGACCCAATCGAATAGTGACTCCGAGATAATTAAGCGCCTTAAAGACAAAGGGTGGGATGAAAATGCCATCAAATACCACAAGGAGATGAGCCCTCCCTTTGTGGAAATAGAGCAAATTATTTCAAATCTAGATGATTATGGACCCATGGAATTCAAAGGTCCAATTCCATCAGATAAAATGAAAATAAGCGACGAAGACAGGGCAGCAAGACAAGGAAGATACGATGACTACAAGTCAGGCAAGGAGCCTAGATATTTTCGCGACACAGATGAGGATCCGGATAAAATGGATTTTGCCAACGTAACCCCTGTAACGCTAGTGCAACACTCGGGTGATTCTTACGAAGTTGTAGATGGAATTCACAGAGTCTTTCTTGCTCAGAAAAATAATGCAGATTTGCCTGCATGGGTGATAAAATCAAAATGAAAAACTGGAAACCATTATTTATTGAGAACAGCAAGATTCCTATTTGGTTATCTTATCTTGCGCCAATTGAGATCAACGCAATTACTCTCGGACCAATCGTTATTTCTCGTGATGAAATGTCCGAAGCAACAAAAAGACATGAAACAATTCACTTTCAGCAATTCTTGGAACTTGCTTTTATTGGATTTATTTTTCTTTACTTTGGCTGGTGGGGATATAACAGGTTGAAAGGGCAAGATGGGGAAGCTGCTTATTTTAACATTCCTTTTGAGGCAGAAGCATACGCAAATCATCATGACGAGAACTATTTACAAAACAGAAAGAGGTTCGCTTGGATACATTACACTTCATCTTAATAGCATACGGAATGACATTCATTCTTGTTCATGGAAAGATTTTTGAAGATATAAGACCAAGAAAGGACTATACTAAAAAATGGAACACCCTATTCAATTGCCCACTATGTATGGGTTTTTGGGTTGGAGTGTTTTTAACGTGTCTTTCTCCATATACCGAACTATTTAGTTTCGAGAGTTCATTCGTGAACGCGTTCTTGCTTGGCTGCTTGTCAGCAGGGACATCTTATTTAATTTCGGTCTTGGTCGATGATTTCGGCTTAAGACTATCATCAAGATCAGGGGGTGAGCATGTTGATGATTAAACGATGGATGCTACAACCGGTCCGTCGCTGTTGCAGCGGATCCTAGCTCACGCGGGTAATGCCCGCTAATGGGCAGAGAATAACTCTGCCCTCTTTTTTATTGGAGAAAAAAATGAAAATTACAAATGATCAATTGAAACAAATTATTAAAGAAGAATTAAATAATGTTTTACAAGAGTGGAACCCTCTTATGGCACTTCCATTCATGGGAAGAAAAGGGAAAGAACAACCTGCACCACAAAGAAAAGGGTTAGGGCGCCCAAGAAATGCGCCAATAAAAGGACCAAAACCAGCACCACCTATGAGACAACATCCAGACACTCCAAAAATGCCTGCTTCAAGTATAGAAGTAGATTTGGGAGGAATTTATTCTCAAGTAAAGGCAGCTGCTGATGCAACAAAAGAAAACCCAGAAGATCAAGCGATGGTCTATCAAGACTGGCTTACAGGTGAATTACAAAGCCTAGGCCACTCAGCCGACGACGCTTATGATGTCATGAGTCAACTGGAAGATGAAGGTTTCATTTCTTTCGATGAAGAGTCGGGAAGAGTAAATTTCGAAAGATAAAACCTCAAGGAGAAATAAATGTCAAAAAAATTACTAAGAGAATTTCATGCGCTATGCCCTGATGGTATGTGTCCTGATCTTTTGACCGAACGTGAAAAGCGTGAGATTACAGAAGAAGGCGCCATGTATCTTACCGGTCGTATTCAAACTGCAGATAAAAAGAATGGCAACGGTCGTAAATATCCACACAAAGTTCTCAAAAGAGAAATGGACAATTACATGCAGATCGTTAAAGACAACAGAGCAACAGGTGAATTAGATCACCCTGACGACTCCGTAATTAACCTTAAAAACGTTTCTCACATGATCACAGACTGCTGGTGGGAAGGAAAAGATGTCATGGGAAAAATCAAGGTTCTTGACACTCCTAGCGGCAGAATCCTAAAGGACCTCATCAACGCTGGTGTCAAACTTGGTATTTCATCTCGTGGACTCGGATCTGTTCGAGAATCTATGGGAGAAACAATTGTCGAAGAAGACTTTCAATTAATTTGTTTTGACATCGTATCCGAACCTTCCACACCAGATGCCTATGTTTATCCCGGCCAAGGCAAAAGTAAATCTTCTAACTCTTTTAATATGCGATTAAGAGAGCAAAGAGAAAACAATATCGATGACCTATTTAAAAAGATTCTTGGAGACTAAATGAACAAAGAACAGCTTAAAAAAACTTTAAAGCCTATGATAAAGGAATGCATCAAAGAAGTTATCTTTGAGGATGGCATCCTTTCAAGTATCATTTCTGAGGTTGTTAAAGGAACGGCCCAACCTCTTGTTGAATCTCGCCAACCAACTTATCAACAACCACAAGTTGACTATGAAGCAAGAGAGCGAGAAGCAAAAGAAAGAAGGAGAAGAATGCTTGATGCAATAGGAAGAGACGCTTATGGAGGAGTTGACCTTTTTGAAGGAACTCAGCCATTACAAGAGCGACGTTCTTCAGCAACCTCTCCGCATGGATCGAAACCACTCGATGGAATCGCACCAAATGATCCGGGAGTTAATCTTGGAGCCTTAGGCGTCGATACAAGACTATGGTCAAAGTTAGCTAAAGGATAGATAATGGCATCAAACATAAAAGAGAGGCCTCGCAAAAATGAAACTGCTGAGCGTCTAATAAAAAGATTTATTAAAAAATGCAAAAAAGAAGGCATCATTCAAGAAGTTCGAGATCGTAAACAATTTGTTTCAAAGTCCGAAAGCAAAAGAATTGCTAGAAGAAAGGCAAAAAGAAACAATAACAAGAAAAAGAACTAATTAAAGGGGAAAAAGAGGTTTTATTATGAGTTTATCAAATGTATATACAGTCGGTCTCAATAACGTAGGTTCATATCAAGTTTCTGGTATGCCTTTCGCTAGTGGGTCTTTGACGGCACCAGTTAGTAGCTCTAGTCCGCTAGAGATTTCTTTCCCATACGTAACACAGTGGGTGCAAATTATTCCCCACAACAACTCTGGGACAAAGATAGATTTAAAAGTTGGTTTCTCGCAAAATGGCGTTTCTGGATCTGGTGATAATTATTTTAGAATTCATGCCAGGAACACAGATACATATCCACCTGTATATAATTTAAAAGTCTCTAGCATGTTCTTTCAATCAGCAGATGGCTCCAGTACAGTTGATTTTGACATCGTTGCTGGACTCACAAACATTCCTGTCGAAAGAGTAAACAATATTGGTCCTTCTGGAAATAACTGGTCTGGTTCAGTAGGTGTTGGTTAATCGGTCAAGGAGTAAACTATGGCTGATTTCGGCTGGGCATTTGTAAGAGGAAATCTGGTAACAGGCTCTTCCCCACCCTCAGGTGCTGTTCAATACAACGATGGGAACAATAAGTTCGCTGCCTCTAGCGATCTAGTTTTTGTATCAGGAGCAACATCTCAACTCAATCTCACCGGCAACATGGATGTTGTTGGAGATGTAAGTGCATCTGTATTTTATGGCGATGGATCAAATTTAACAGGCATCTCAGCAAATCCCGGCGGATCAGATACGCAAATTCAATTTAATGATTCCAATAATTTTGGAGGAAGTGCAAACTTAACCTTTGACGGATCTACGCTAAATCTTACTGGAACCTTAAACATCTCTGGGACTCTTGCAACAAACGAGCTTGTTGTTAATGTCGAGAACAGAAATGTAATAAATATTTCAGCCACAGGGTCGACGCAGTTTGGAGACACCACAGATGACACTCATGTATTCACCGGAAGCATGTCGATATCTGCATCTAGCAACCCAATCAACCTTAAAGGATTACAATCGGGAACCGGTATTGATCAATCAAGCTATCTTGCTTTGGACTCAAACTATAATCTTGTTCTAACCTCCGCAGCAGATTCATCAGATGGCGGAACAATTGGAGAAGCAGAAGATGGAACCTATACTGATGGTCTCTTCACAGACTTCTTGTCTTCAACCCCAATCGGAACAGCAATCGATAGATTTAATGAAATCCTTAGCATAATTGTCCCAGGACCAGCTCCTGCCGTTGATAGAATCGATTACACAAACACATCAGGAATAGAAACGAGGCTTTCTTTTGACAGCTCAGCCAACGCTCCATCTGGGTATGTCGATGTGGATTCGACCGGATCTTTCACGTCTCCGCCTTCAATTGATGACCAATATACGGTTACCACTTCAGGTGAAGACTTTAGGCTTGGAGTATTTGACGGAACCCAACAGATTGAAGGAATCATCAATTTCAATACAACAGAGCAGCTTAAGAGTACAGAAGTAAACTATTCGACCGATGCATTTGGAAATGCGGAGAGTGGATCTTTGGTTCTGTATTTAAATGAAACTGCGCTTCGTACTTTAGACCTTAATGGTTTCGCAGGCTCTGGGAATCCAAATACAGGCTCTGCAACAGATTTAAATGCAAATGGCTCTGGTTTCTTTGATATTTCAGTAGCCACTAATGCTCGAGACCAAAACGGATCAGAATACGATATCTTTCAACATAGAACAGCAAAATTCAGAATACATCCCGATGATCAAAACAAAGGCTGGAACTATGCCAAAGTTGAGCATCAATACGGGTCAGTTACTTATGTGACTAATTTTGTTCAATGGTTTAATGACTCAGACGCAGGAATCGGCGCCGCGGCTATGTCTGTTTCTAATCCAAGAATTACATTTACGGGAAATGGATCAAAGTTTTTATCTGGGGTTGAATATTTCAGATCAGCATCTCTTGTTTATAATGCTGAAGTTGAAAATGCATATAGAAATACATATCCAACTGGAAATGTGCTAACATTCAATAGACTTTCAAATGTAGACTCAATTGATGCTCAATCGCTCCCTGCGACAGATGGCACAGATCTTTACAACAAAGTATTTGAAATAACGGGATCCACGGAAACAAACGATGACACGATGCTGGTTGATTCAACCACTATTTCAATTAATCTAACTCATCCGCTAAAAACAAATCTCAGCTCAACTGGATCTGTAACTGCCGATGAAATTTTAATCTACAATCAAGATGCAGCCAATTCTAACACAGTTGAGAACTTTGAACTCGAAAACTACAGAATTCAAAACAACGCTTATACATCTCAGATCTCAGTATCTGCTCCCGCACAAGCTTGGGATTCAGAAAACCACATGACATCATCCGGAGCAACAGGTCACACGGACGGCCTAATGATGTATAACAGCAAACTTTATTCTCCATCTCAAGCTCCAAGCAGTAATGGTGGAGACTTTGCATCTTTGACAAATGGTCCGTCTGGTAATCCAGACTATTCTTCCGTCACAGGAACAAGAACTTTCTACAGAAAGCTCGAGAACACAACTGGATCACCTGTATATGATTTAAAAATTACTTCTACAAAAAATACAAAAATAAATACTGATAGCTTATCCGATAATGATAATGTAAAATTCTCAGTTAAAATCCCAGAGACAACTGGGTGGATGGTAATTTCAGACAACTTTACTTATGGAAACATAGCAGATGACGATGGAGCTTTAATTAATGGAGCATCAGACAATTCAAATACAGGAATAACATCAACATCCAACTCGGTTCACTGCATTACTTTTGGAACAGCATCTGTTGCAGCCGGTGATTATGTAGTCATTAAGATTGAAGCAAACGCTGGATGGACAAAGTATTTTGAAACTCTTCAGTTTCAACTCGGCGCATCAGACACAGATAATGCAATCACTCCGGATACATTAGCTGATTTAAATCTGGAAGATACAGCTGGTGTTGAAGCAAAGCTTTCTTTTGGAGCAGACAACGCAATCTCTGGATACTCTAATGTTGCAGGTGTTGGAAGCTTGTCTGCTGTTAATGTTAATGGAGTTCTAACTGATGATGGCGACGTCAGTCGCGGCGTATTCTCTGCCTTTGAAACTATGGGTGGAACATTAAACCCAACAGCGTCAACACTTCGGGACGGAACACAAGATACTTTTTATAATGGATATACCGGCTCTCTTGTTTTAGAAGTTAATGGTGGAGAACTAACAACCATAAATTTGGAATCTACAAGAAACT
>Ga0255777_10002273_pt1 | contig 17283 bp, 9 predicted proteins | sample 101ome_15_FD_179975 | JGI IMG/M metagenome (GOLD analysis project Ga0255777, IMG submission 179975) | Coastal salt marsh microbial communities from the Groves Creek Marsh, Skidaway Island, Georgia - 101402AT metaG (version 2) | ecosystem: Environmental > Aquatic > Marine > Intertidal zone > Salt... | reverse complement strand
GGGGGAGTTTCGGACGAATTCGTTCCGCAAGCGCGCTCGAGATTTGTGCCCCGCCGACTTTCCGGGCAAAGACGAGCCGAACGCTTCGCTCGCACGCGCGCGAGCGCTCCAAACCGTCAACCGTCGAGACGTCCTCCTCCATCGCCCGCTTTAAAGCGTCGACGTCAAAGTAAATCCCGCACGCGTACACCTTGACCCCGATCGCGGTTATTCTCTTGACGCGCACGCCGAGCCCGGCGAGCTCGAGTCCGTGCATCGCCGACGGGAGTTTGAGTTTCGTCGTCGGTTCCTCCGTCAGCGTGGTCTCCAACGCCCGTCTCGCGCGCCGCGCGCCCTCCTCGTCACCATCATCTTCGTCACCCACCGCCGGTGTCATCCCAGCCCCGCTCGCGTTCGCTAGAAACCCTCCGCCGCCCATTCTTCGCGGTCGTCGTCGCCGACCCGCGTTCATCGGGGCCTCGTCAGCGCCTCCCTTCAGCTTTGGCAACGGCATCGTCGGCACCCACCGGTGCGTCGTCCACCCGCGCGCATCCTTCGAGCATCCACCCATGACGTCCGAGGGTGTAAACGACCGTAAAGACGTAACCGTTCCCACTCCTCGCGGGGCGTCGCCGCGTCCGTCGCGCTGTCGCGTCGCCCGCCCCGGGTGCGCGCAGTCCGATTTCGAGCGGGAGTTTCGAAACGCGTAAAAAGTAACACAACTATCCCATGTGTCCGATTCTGAAATCAAATTCCTACCCTTACAATCACCAGAGTACGTGATAGTACATTCGAACACGCTCGATCACGATGACCCTGTGGATACGTTGACGGTTCAAGAACCATGAAAGTTGACGTTTTTCAAAACCGGGCATTCCAAGAGTCGGACGACCGGCGGTCTCTCGGATGAACTCGCGCGCGCTGACGGTTCTCTCGCCCGAAGCGATGGCACGATCCGCCTTTCCGCGACGCGTAACACGCACGCACACGCAAAGACCGAGCAAACATGGGACACAACGACGTTTGGGCCTCTCACCCGGCCAACTACGGCAAGGGCTCCCGCCGATGGTGCGTGTCGACGACGCGACGCGACGCGAGATTGGAAGGAGGGATCGACGACGAGCAGGTTCGCGTGCGGCGGATCGACGAGCGAGGGGTTTGACGTCGGTGTGGACGCGGTGAAGCGATGACGACGACGGATGAGACGCGGAGACGGCGGAGAGATTATTTTTCAAAGTCTTCGCGAGCGTCGTTGGGGTGGTTCGGCGTGGACGGGCGGTGTGGCGACGACGCGAGGGGCGAGACGTGGATGCGTGGACTAGGGCTTTGGCTTGGGTTTTGTCTCGAGTCGAATGTTTCCGCTTCGCGTCGCGCGGACGTTCCGCCGTCGCGCCCGTGGATCGCGGATGCGGTGAGCGAGGATGTGTGAACGGCGCGGGCGGCGCGGGCGGCCGTGATCACGGGCGAGAGTTGACGCGACGATGTGGTTTATTCGAGGAGCGCGCGAGGACTGACGTTTTGTTTTTCTTTTCGACTGCGCAGCCGCGTGTGCGAAAACCAGTGGGCGATTATCCGCAAGTACAACTTGAACATCTGCCGTCAGTGCTTCCGCGAATACGCCAAGGACATTGGTTTCGTCAAGTACAACTAAATGTACGTTTGCGTACGGCGTCGGGACTAGACGCGTACCGATGGGGAAATCGATTTAGCAGGTTTATTAGCAGGTTGTAGGCGTTCCAGGGGCGCGGGCGCGGTTGTAGCGTGAATGAAATACGACCATATGACTATTCAAATTCTCTCGTCTACTTAAAACCAATCTTCTTACCCGATCGCGTGTGCCGCGGGGAGGGATCTCGCATGAGCTTTCGCTCGTCTTGCATAGAGGTGGCGAGGCGTTTGATGGCGTTCATTCGGGAGAGCTTGGCGGGCGTAGGCACGAGATCCGCGGCTTTGACTTCGTCAACCGCCGGTTCTTCGACTGTCTCCTCCTCTTCGCTCACATCTTCATCTTCATCCTCGTCCTCGTCCTCGTCCCCGTCGCTCTCCTCATCCTCCTCGTCGCTCTCCTCATCCTCTTCAACCTCCATCGCGTCGTCGGCCACATCCTCGGGTTCGTCTTCGGAGGATGGCGTCTCCTCAGCTACGGTTGCGTCTTCGGCAGCCAACGCCGCGTTTTCGGCAGCCTGACCCTCTAATCGCCAAAATCCATGATCTGCGATGCGCTCGTATGACTTTCGCAACTGTTCGACGCTCTCTTCATCATCAGCGATGTTTCCGTTGCGCGACAAGAGCGTGTCCACCATAAATGTGCCTTGATAAATGCGTTGAAGACGCGATTGATGACGCATCGTGTACGCGCGACAAGCCTCGATGATTTGCGTAATGCCTGGGACTTTGCTGAGCTCATCCATGCCGTGCGTACGGAACACGGCGGCGAGCACGTGTTGGGCGATGTGGCACGTTCTGCTATTCGTGTTCCATTCCCGAACGCACTGCAGCACCTTCGTGAGTTTTTCCTTTTTCAGCGGCCCAACGCACTCTCGGAGACGAGCGTCGCCGTTCGCGTGGTCTTCATTCATCAACTTAGTGAGCACGCGGAGAAGTGCTCCCGGACGCTGAAGACTGAGAGCTAAATCGATCGCCTTTGTCACCTCGCCCGCTCGCTCGGCGTTAAAAAACGCCTGCTCTTGCTCCACCATCAGCGCGTGCTCTTGAGCCGCTTCAGCCGTCGTCGTCGTCGTGGAATCTCGCCAGAGAGACATCGACGCGTCCGTACCACCTGTCGCGATCCAATCGCCGTCGCCTCCCACGGCCAAGGCCCACGCCTTGTCGTCGTGCGCGTCGACCGACGTCGCGCACGATCCCGAGTTTACATTCCACACGTTGAGCAAACCGTCACCCGCTGTCGTGGCCACTTGCGTACCTCGAGAGAGGAAGCGAATGCTGAGCACGGCAGCGGTGTGACCCTCGAGAGTGCGCAGACACGCGCCGTTCGTGTCGCTGTTCATTCGATCGTCCACGCTCCAAATTCTAACCGTCTTGTCCCCACCCGCTGTCGCCAAAACTCTATCCGTGGGAGAAAACGCGCACGCCCAGACACCGCGACGATGACCGCGAAGGGTGACGACCGGTACTAAATCGGGCATTTTCCACACCTTTGCCGTTTTATCCGCCGAACAGGTGGCGACCAATCGCAAGTGCGGCGCAACGGCGACGCCGTTGAGAGATTTGTCGTGCGCGACTGTCGCCGCCGTCGCCGTCAGCTCTCCGTCGGCTTCTCGTCGAGCGGCATCGACGTCCCAGACGCGAAGCACGCGATCGGCGCCACCTGAAATGACAAACGGCGCACCTTTCGCCGACTGCGGCGGGAACGCCACAGCGGCGACCGCACCGACGTGCCCTTCCCCGACGGCGACGCACGTGCGCGTCGCCGCGTCCCACAGCCGAACCGTGTGATCCTTCGCCCCCGTGACGATGAGCGGGGTTCCATCCGTCGCCATGACCGAATCGACGCACAGCACAACGGCACTGTGGCCAGCGAGGGAGCCGACGCACGACATTGTCGTCGGATCAAAGATGCGAACGGTCGGCGAGTTGGTCACGACGGCCATCTCCTTGGGCGCCAATGACATGGACGCGAGCGACACCTCTGCTCCGTCGTCGTCCTCGTCGACATCCACCAAGGCGGCGGTGGCGGCTGTTTTGGAACTTGGAACGAAGGATAAGCCGATGACCTCGTCCGTGTTGGCGACAATCTCTCTCTCAATCTCGAGCGCCGTCGTCTCGGCGTCGACTTTGTATGTGAGCAATCGAGCATCTCCACTCACGGCCATCAAACGGTCACCGCCGTGCGTGAGCGCGCACGACGTGAACGCTCCAGCGGCAGCTTCAAAATCATCTTCTTCGTCCTCGCCCCCTTTCGTGAGCGATTTTCCGGCGACGAGCGGGGCGGATTCGACGGAATGCTTGGCAGATCCCTCGCGCCAGACGCGAACGCGTCCGCCGTCGCCGACGACGGCGAAAATCACCCCCTTGCCACCCACCGGTGGTTTCACCTTGCCCAACCTCACGATTTCCGACTGTGCGCTCAGTATGACGCAGTCTTCGATGGATTCGTGCACCGCCGTCGTCGACCGGGGCTTGAGCGTGTCTAAATCAAACGTCTTGACGACGCGATCTCGCCCCGCCGTGAGCAGCGTGTTCGAGTCGACGTCGATTCGAATCGCCGTAACCGCGCTCACGTGCGCATCCTCGATAAACTTGACGCATCCACTGTTGTCATTCTTGCTCTTAGTCTTTCCCGCGGAGGCGTTCGCGTTGAGAGACCACACGGCGACCGAACCGTCATCCGCCGCCGTGTACGCGCGCGCGACGCTCGGACTCGGATGAAACGCCGTCGCCGTCACCGCCCCGCCGTGCTTGCCACGAAACGCGTGCGTGCAATACCCGCGTTCAATGTCCCAAATTCGCGCCGAGCGATCGGCGCTCCCGGTGCACAACAAAGTCCCGGTGGAATCGACGCACATGTCCAAAACCGGCGAGCTCTTGTGCGGATTCCACGTCTTGCCTCTCTTCAACGAAACGTCCGCGTCCCTCGTCGCGCTCGCACTCGTCTCCACGACGTCGTACCGCACCACCCGTCCGTTCCGACTCGCACAAAAAACCTTGCTCGCCTTGGAATCCATCGCAATCGACGTCATCGCTTCCCCATCCCCGTCGTCTCGCGCCAATTCCTTCGTCGTCGCCGCCGCGTTTCGCTCCGCCGCCGCGTCTCCTTCTCGACTTCTCGTCGTCGTCCTCGCCCGCACGAGCGCCACCCCACCCTCGCTCGTCGCGCACGCGTACGTCACATCATCCACAATCGTCGTCGTCTTCACCGTCGTCTTTCGTTTCTTCTTCGACCGTCGCTTCGCGTCGTCGGCGTCGGCGTCGTCATCCCGACCAACCTCCGTCGCGCGCTCCTCCCTCGTAAAGCTTTTTCTGGCGCTCACCGCGCACAGCGGCGCCCCGCGTCCGACGTAAAAAGCCCTGAGTCCCGATCGTTTCCCGTACGACGATCGCGTCGTCGTCGTCGTCGTCATCCGCTCCACCGGGCGCTTCCCCAACTATATCCCCAACTATATTCACGACACGCCGAGCCACGACGTCGGCGCGATGCGGCACGCGCGGACGTCCCCTCTCACCGCGCGTTCGGTGTCCCCTATCTCTATCCACGACGCGTCGCGCGCGCGGTCGCCGTCGTGTGACGTCCGTCCCTCCGTCGCGTCGAGCGTCGAACGTCGCCGGCCGCCGCCAGTGGACGCCGAGCACACGCGTATGTATACATGGATGGTTTAATAATTTCGTTCAATACACATCTAGTAAACGTACTGTAATACATTAAGAGCTTTCTGTGTATCGTCCGTCCCTCCCGCCCGCGGGTACACACACACGCGCACATCGGTCATTCACGCATGCAATGCGCGCTCGTAGACAGTATTATCATACGTGAACCCGGTATGCACGCCACCCATTTCATCATATCACACACCCATCACAGGGGTGTACGAGCAACGAAAAGGGGAACTACGTCCCGTATTCTCATTCGGTTTAGTACCGTGTGGCGCACACACGGAGCGCGCGTCGCGGCTGGATGGATGGAACGGAATGGATGCGAATGCGAGTGCGAGCGCGAGTGCGAATGCGCGCCGGGTCGGGTCGTCAGAGCGACGCGCATCGCGGTACCGAACGCATCGAATCGAGCGACGGGTTGAGAGCGGGCGATCGAACGATTCGAACGGAAGATTCGAACGGACGATTCGAAGGATTCGAACGATCGATTCACCAATCCAGCGAGGGCGCGTTCAACGTTCCATTCTTTGAAACGATCGTCGGCATCGACGGACGGACGGACGGACGATGATGACGATGACGACGCCGGCGATGACGACGCGTGCGTTGTCTAAAACCGCGGTGGTGCGGTGCGGACGCGGACGCGCGGCGCGGGTGGCGATGACGACGAGGATCGACGCGACGCGAAGGAGGGCGACGGTCGCGGCCGCGGTGGTCGAGCCGAGACGAAGACGACGAGCGGGTTTGGTGCCGACGATGCGCGCGGCGGCGGCGGCGACGTCGAGTTATTGGAGCGAAGAAGCGATGGAAAGTGAGACGACGGTGACGACGACGGAGGCGGTGACGACGGCGACGATGAGCGCGAGTTTCGACGACGAGGACGAGGAGGGCGAAGCGGGCTCGAGCGGCGGCGGGAAGCGCGCGATCGTCCTGGCGTGCGTCGGTGCGGCGGTTGCGGCGTTCGCGTACAGCGATGTCTCAGCGACGTTTCCGCTATTGGCTCCGGCGCAGACTTTGGCGCGATCGGTCGTGGATCTCGTCGCGGCGGGAGTGGATTACTTTGTGGATCTCGTGTTGGACGCGTACGACGCGGCGATTTTGGGGTGCATCAACGTGTTTTCATTTTTGCAATCCGTGCTGTTGACGCCAGCGTCGAGCGGCACCAAGGCGGCGGCGGCCGAGTCTTTCATCGCCAACCCGAGCGGGATGTACTCTAAATTTCTTGGCATGCTTTGCGCCAAGCCTTTCATGTCCATCGCGGCGGTGTTGTTGACGCTGTCGCGCGTCTTGGCTTCGTGGACGTTTGCCGCCGCAGAGTACGCGTGCGCGCTGTTGTACGCCATGCCGTTGTACGTCGCGATGCCGACGGCAGTGGTGGGTTATTTATACTACAAGAAGCGCGCAGCCAAGGCGGCTGAGGAGGCGAAGCTTAAGGATAAGACGAAAATGTCCAAGGCGAAGGTGAAGGCGAAGGAGATCATCGCCTCGGGCGAGTCGAGCTCGACGTCCGCCAAGTGGGCCGCGCGTTTGGCGGGCGAAGATGTGACAGCGGCGAAAACAATGGCGATGGAGACGAACACGGTCGTGGAGCTGAACGCGCCCTCGATGGAGAGCGGATTCGACTTTACGTCTGAGTTTAGCAGCAGCAGCAGCGCGGGCGGCTCGTACGGCGCGTACGGCTCGGATTACACCATCACTCCGACGGCCGTCGACTACGATTCCTACAGCAGCACCTCGTACAAGAGCAGCAGCAGCTCTTACGGTTCGGGTGCGCTCGGTACGACCGGTTTGTACGACTTTGAGGAGTCCTACTCGAACCGCGACGCATACATGGGTGGTTACAACGTCGACCAAGCCGAAATTGAGCGCATCTACGCCGAATTGATGCCCAAGGACGCGGGTATCCCGCTTCCGGTTGTGACGAAGGAGGAGATCGCGGATGGCGCAAAGACGACAACGGTTGTCGAGAAGGAGGAGGTGAAGAGTGAGAAGGAAGAGACCAAGGTTGAGACGAAGCCCGAGCCAGTCAAGGCTGCCAAGTCCGAGCCGGTCGTTGAGACGAAGCCCGAGCCAGTCAAGGCTGCCAAGTCCGAGCCGGTCGTTGAGACGAAGCCCGAGCCGGTCACGACTTCAGCGCCGAAGCCTGTTGAAAAGAAGCCTGAGCCAGTCAAGGCTGTGGCGAAGCCGCCGCCTGCACCGTCAGCGCCCAAGGTGGAAACCAAGGCGACGACGAAGAAGGGTGGTAGCAAGGAAGCCTTTTACGGATTCATCAACAAGGTGAGTTCCATCAAGACGGATGATGTCGCCAAGGTTGTGACGGAAACGGCGAAGAGTGTGGCGAGTAAAGAGAACTTGGAGAAGGCGGCTTCGCTCGCCAAGGATGCCGCGTCGAAGGTGCAGTCAACCATTGACGCGAGCCAAAAGGCGTCCTCGCCAACGTTACCGCAGGGTACGCGCAAGGTGTCGGATGGCACGAACGACGACGACTTGTCCGAAGGCACCGTCATCAAAAAGAAGAAGTGAGTTGTTCGAATCCATAACTATACACGTAGCTTTCTTCAATTACACGCTAAGTAACAAACGCACGTCTGTTTCGACCGCCACCCGTCGTCGTCGCTTCTACGGTTTTTTATTCTGCACATCCTTGAGAGACTTTTTGCGCTTTCGATGAGCTCCACCACCCGCTGCGTCACGAAGTGATTCGCGCAAACGCTGCAACGCGTCGTCGTCGTCGCTCGCGACTCTACCGGGAAGTCGGATGGATTTCCCGTCAAACACTGCGGGCGCGGCGAAAATGACGTCGCCAGATTTTTTGCGCAGACACATGACGACGGGGCCGACGCACGAGAGCTTGGAGCACAGCTTTTGCGTTTGGTCTGAAAGCTCGTCGACGCTCACTGCATCCCCTTCGAGTTCTAACACGGCGCCTATCTCCGTCGGAAGACACGGTAGCCAAGAAGTCGGGAGCTTTTGCGATTGATGAAGCGTGCGTAACGCCTCCACGCCGTCGCTCGTGAGCTGTAACTCGTCAAGCAGCGCGCTCCACGATGCGTCGTCCGACTCTGCATTCACCTCTTCATCCGGTCGAAGAAGTAAAATCCCGTTTCTGGCTAGTCTCACGGACTCGCCGCACGCGCGATCCAACACCGCGCTCGCCGTCGACACGCCCACGTACACGTGCTTACGACTCGAATCTATCGAATAATGTACATTTTTTGAACCAAATCTCTCTCGAAGCGTTTGAGCGAGTTCTTTCGACATTCTATGAACAGGCACGAGACGATCCAACACCTCGTCTCGCTCTTCCATCGATGTAACCTTTCGCTTCTTATTCTTCTTCTCGCTTTTTTGTGCCGCTGGCCCGTGACAGCGCAGCTCGAGCTCGCTCTCGATGAAGGACGCGAATGCGCGACGAACGTCTTCGTCGTTTCTCCGTTGTAATTTCGCCACAAAGAAACCACCAGTGTTCGCATCGTGCGGCAGAAACCGCCGACATCGCTCAATTTTGAACTTTTTAATCACATTCTTTTCAGGAGGCCACATGCTTGAGACGTAACGTCCCACGCCCTGTTTCGTAGCGCTCTTCAAGTCTGCGAACCACTTGATGGCGACGTCGGCGTCGTCCGAGGCGTCTTCGCATACGTGATTCTCCCCCACTTTCCAAGACGACAAACCCTCTCTGCCTTGTATTTTATCGAAATCCACCGGAACGAGCTCTAGCGATAAATCTTCGTCCGCGAGAAGCGCACAGACGACGGCTTCGTCTTCAATCGGATTGAACGTACACGTCGAATACACCATGGTGCCGCCCGGTTTAAGCAATCGCGCGCACCGCTTGGCCACCGCTAATTGCGTTGTATGCAACTCGTTCCCTATACCCGTGTGCCATCGAACGAGCGCGTCTGGATCCTTACGAATCGTCCCATCTCCCGAACACGGAACGTCTGCCAACACGTGATCGTACCCGCCCAACTCAATCAACGCGTCTCGTCGTTCGACATCTGACGAAATCGCCTCGACGCGCCGCGACTCCCTCTTCAAATCCCCATTCGCAAACAACGGACAGTGTAAATCCTGTCCGAACGCACGCGTGACGAGCAAACCAACGCGTTCTCCCACCGAACGCCCGTGACGATCTATCGCGTCTAAAAGCGTTCTCGCTCGCCCCGGATGCGCGTCGTTCGCATGTACGACGCCCGCCGTTCCCTCTCCACTCGTCGGCCGCACGCGTTCCAACAACTGCATCGTCTTCTGTCCGGGCGCCGCGCACACATCTAAAACTCTCGTCCCGGGTTTAGGATCGAGCGCCAACACCGGAAGCATGCTCACGATTTCCTGTCTCGCCCCCGTTCCATTCTTCGCGCTTTGCTCGAACACGTCCAACAGTTCTCGCGGCACCGCCGGCCGTCCTCTCTTCATCTCCCCCGACGGATTCATCGCCTCCCACGCGTTCTCCATGACGCGGACCGCGAGATTCGTCGCTTCAATCGCGTCGTTTACGGTTTTCCTCCCCGGGTGATTCGCGTGCGTCCGAAACGTCGCCGGTAACGGCGTTCGCAAAGCGTTGAGAAAGCGCTCGAAGTCACCATCGCAATCACTCGTCGAACAAATCCCCTGCGCGCGGTAATACCGCTCGAACAGCGCCTCACCCTCACCGAATTTCCGATGAATAATCCCCGACGCCTTCGACGTCGTCCCCGATCGGCGTCCGACCGCATCGCGAAGCGCGTTTCGTTTCGTCGTCGAAACCATGGCGGCGTTTCCGATTCCGTTGCCGAGCCGACCGACGCGTTCGCGCGCGCCCGCGCGCTATGGATCGATCGATCGATCGACGATTCGATCGACGATAAATTTAAACAATCCAACCCGACCGACCGCGCGTCGTTCCCGACGTCGCCCGCGTCCGACTGACGTCGCGCGCGACGATGACGGACGCGCGTTTTGATGTTTCCGAGAAACGATTCGATGTTTCCGAGACGAGACGAGACGAGACGAGCCTTTCCGAGAGAAAACCTCGAGAAAACTCGAGAAAACTCGACGCGACGCGACGGGCGGAAGGACGGACGATGATGTCGCTCGTCGCGCGCGCGGGTCGAGGACGCGCGTCCCGATTGGTCGTCGGTTCGAGCGCGCGAACGGCGCCGCGGGCGTCGACGAACGACCGTGGGGCGACGCGCGAGGAGGAGGACGACGGTGTGGGTGTGGGTGCGTACGACCGAGGGAAGCTATCGACGACGACGACGACGACGACGACGATGACGGCGTCGGGTTGGATGTTCGACGCGCGGGAGATTGCGGTGATGGAACGCGGCGCGACGACGACGACGACGACGACGACGGCGGGTTCGCTGAGTTCGGGTTTGGGATCGTTTGTTTTGGACGAGGGTCGTCTGGCGGACGACGCGGCGCGCGTGCGAGCCGCGATTCGAGCCGCGAGCGAGGCGATCATCGCACCGAGTCGTGGGTATTACGTCAATCTTCCGCGCGAGGATTACGGCGAGGGCGCGGTGACGGATGTTGTGATTGAAGATCCGGCGACGCGCGGCGGCGAAGACGCGACTGAGGATGGGATGCTTTGCAACACAAAGAGGACGTATCAGCCGAGTAATCTCGTGCGTAAGCGTAGACACGGGTATAGGTCGAGAATGTCGACGGCGGGTGGGCGACGTGTGCTCGCTCGCCGACGTAGGAAGGGTAGAAAGCGTTTGTCTGCCTGAGAAGATGAGTTGTATTACATATTTCAGATTTTCAATGATGAATTTTTTTCGGCGTCTGCGAGAGTCGCGAAACGCGTAATCCCAAAGCGCTGAGATCGTGCGAAGTTGGCGCCCATGAGAATGGATTCATGAGCTGCTGCGCCTCGTACAGGACGCCGTACACGAGGAACGTGAGGATGGCGATCGGGATGACGACGGCTTTGCCGTAAGAAGAAATCCACGCGAGGGGTGCCGTGGCGACGAAAACGACGCAAATGATGAGAATGGAGCTCACGTAGTACGGCGGAACCGGCGTCGTCAAAACCGCTTCACACTCGCTCCATGCGTCGACGATCGCCGCGACGGTTCGGTGAAGTCGGTATCGTCGTTGTTCGTACACGTCGTCAAATTGACGAAGCATTGAAATACTGCGCTGCAAACGCGCAAAGCATTTGATGACTCGCATGTTCGCCGAACAGCCGGCGTATTCGTTTCGCTCCGCCGGCATCATGAAGTCTTTCGTCGACGGTGTACCGACAAAATCGTCTTCTAACGCGGATTCGGATAGAGAGCATGACGAGTGCACGTCCAGTGCTTTCGGGAACCCGATGCGCGCTTCGCGAATGGATTGGCGTATCAGCGCAACCAAAGAGTCGAGCTCGTGGAGCAACTCGGTGGAGTAATCTCTTTTGACTTTATCCACGCCTTCTGGAAAGAGAACACGCAGTTCCATCGTGAGATGTCTGGCGTTATCAAACAAGTCGTCGAGCGACTTTCGAGCCGAGTAGTACCTCGCAAAGCCGGCGCTGAGAATGTACGCGATGCAGAAACCAAAGATCGGAGTAGAGACGACGTGCGCTTCATCTCCGATGAGTATCCGGCATTGCAAGGTTTCGTACAGCTCTGATTCTGTGCATACCGAGTGTGCGATGAAATAAACGCCGACGGACCAACCGCACGCGAGCAACACGTGCGGTAACAGCGGGATGACTAACGTCTGGCGGAACGCAAACCATTCCAGAAACAGTCCCCACTTAGCGCCGCGGAATCGCCGCTGTGTGGGGAACGTCCAAGCCGAAGGGACGTCAGCCATCGCTGCAGATTCGTCGGTGAGAGGCTTGCTCTCAGCGCGCGCCTGGGTGCCGTCGACACATTTTTCAAGGCTCCCCGCGGCGTCGACGCGCGCTGAAGAGTGCACATGCGTGTCAAGGCAAGACTCTACGAGGGATTTCCTGATTGCGTGCAGATCGATTTCGCATGATTGCGCTCGGAATGGTTTTTCCATAAACCGCGCTATGGCCAATAATCCATACAGAATAATCGCTAGCACTCCGAGCGGTAGCCATGTCATGTACTTGAAGGTGGCGACGAGGACGCTCGCCGCAGAAATCAACCACACGAGCACAACCAAGTTGAGCATGTGCTTCACTCCGTACGGAACGGATGCGATTTGCGCTCGCTTACACGAGGAGTGCGCGCGAAGAGCTTTGTTGACGGCGTCCACCATGATCGACGCGTGCCTGTTTCCCAGGTGACCGCCGAGTCTAGCTCCCTCAATTAGTGACACTAAATCCGTCGCGATTTTCAAGATGGGCTGATCCAGCAATCTTTCGTACACGGTCAACGTGCAATCATCGGCACGCTCGTACAGAACTCGGTTCATCGTATCGATAAGCCGACTTGTTCCTCGCAATATCTCAGCCTTGACATCGATTTGACCTCTGTCACGTTTGTTGCCCGTTGGATCGTCGTCAAGGAACGAGCAAGCCTGCACGTTGAGCAAGAAGAGATTATGAAAGATGTCATAGATACCCGTCTTCGCTTCGTAGAACAACTGAAACGCAAAAAAGAAACGGTACACAATCACGAAGGTGAAGATGCGCCCGATGATGGATACAGCGCTAGGCGCGAAGATGAGATCACATTGAGTGTGATCTGTGACGCCATCGCCGCATATTTTTATTTTCACGAATTGTGCGCCGATACCAATCAACATTACGATCATCATGACCGGCCAGACAAAAGGGAAAACCGTGCCACGAACTTTCAATAGGCGCATAATGTATGAGCTCGAGTCCGAGCGTTCACCGCCACGACGACGACGGATTGCTTCCAGTGTGGTTGGTTGTCGCAGCGCCTTCGGCGCGCCAGCCCCGCTGAGTATGAGGGAGTCTATGCCCGAGCGAATCCCCTTCTCATCCCGACCGAGCGTGCGGAATGAAGATTCATGTATCGCGAATGATTCGGTATAAATCGACCAGCTCACTTTTGTGAGATCGTGTTTGGGATCTTCCCAGCCGAAAGGATCCTCCAAGATGCTTCCAAGTTGTACGATGCCGTACAGTGCAGTCGAAACCAGCATTGCCGGTAGCGGTGCTAACCATTTATAGTTGACACTAAAGACAAACGGTACAGAGATTGTAAACCAAAACAATGCGATATCTATGAGATGCACGAATGGTTGCGGCATTCCGCTCGCCAAGATGCGCTCGATGTCTGTGCTAGCGTCGATGCAAGAGTGCACGCAGTAAATCATGTCCAAAGCATTGCGATCTGACACGAGTTTCTGTTTGCGTCTGCGTTCGATGATGCGTGTAATTTTAGCGCTGCAAATACCAATGCGTGCGTGATATGAGCACTTGGCGTATTTTACTTTTTCTTCATCAGTGAGCAGAATGGATAAGGACGGCCATCCATGAGGATCGTCGAGCAACTCGTCTGTGGTTGGTTGCCGAAACGCTTTGGCATACGGCTCAATTCCATGTCGACACTCACGGATCGTCTGACGAATAAAACCCACAAGCACGCACGAGAGTCGTCGAATTTCTTGAACATCAGACAGAAGCGACAACTCTGTCTTATTACCACCCGAACATCTCTGAATCATGGTGTTCATGCCAAGATTGAGACATCGCACGTTGTTTACGATTCTGCCAACGGCACCTTTGCCATCGTAGTAGCGCTTGTAAGAGATGGACAATCTAAACACAATCGTGAAACCAATCAGCGCACCAGTCATGATGTGTCCGTTTGAATCGAACGTGACCGAGCAAGACTGAACTTCCTTCACGTTGTCTCCGCAATAATGAACCTTCATGAAGTTTGCGACGAGGGCGACGAGTCCGCTGAATAATATTTGAAACAAGATGTCGTGAAGTACCGTGCCCTTGAAGTGGAGGACACACGTCACGAAACTCCACCCTGAACGAAGTGCCATCCCGCTCTTTCGTGCAAACTTTTTAAATGCGCGCTCTCTTTTCGATATATTCTTCAAGTGAATCGAGGGCGCGCGAGAGAGTGTGTCAAAGTTCAGAGACGAAGATCCGAGCCCCATCAACTTTGTGTGAGAAAGCATCACAGTCTCAAGCACATGTAGCTCGTCTTCGAGTGTATTCCATACATCGCTTCCGCCCGTCAGGTGGGATGAGAGCGCGTGCAGTCGCTCGTGGAAAAGACCCATCCTCGTGCCCAATTCGCCGAGTTCATGTCGTGGTCCATTCCAACCGAAAGGCTCCATCATCCCTGTCGACGTTTCGGCCACTCCGTAGAACGCCAGCGCGACGAGCGTCGAGGGTATGGCGGTTAGCCAGCGGTACCTAACACTCAAAACAAAGGGCATTGTGAACACATAAAACAACAGCGTCAGCTGAAGCAAATGACGAAAGTGCTTCGGTACCGGAGTTGAAATGATACGCAACAAACCTTGGACGTTTTGTAACGCAGAGCACACACGGCGGTACGCGTCTGAAGCGAACCTCTCAGAAACATGACCGCTTTGCAGGTTTCGATTGAAAATATTGTTGATTCGGACCGCCGCCCAAGTCGTAAGACTGTGCATGGGCATGGAACGAACCTCATCCATTTCCTCCTTTGTGAGCAGGTTGCACAACTTGCGGCCGCACCCATACGCGTCGGTCTTTAGACAATCCTCAAGATCTATAGTCTTACCGTGCGGGTCGCGAATCATCAGCTCACGAACGAGAATACGATTCAAGCTGAAAAGAATGTCTGTGAAACGCCTCACCTCTGACGACTCAGAATTGTTTTTTGTCGCGTCATCGCTTGCCACGAACATTGAAGATATCGTCACTAGCGAGCGCATGTCATTCTGAAGAGAGGTTATGAGACGTTTCGCCGATATATACCGATCGTAGCCCCAGTCTGTGTTGATCACGAGCAAGAATGATAAGGGAATGGCCAACACTGCATGCGCCGAGATGTCAAACGTCACTAAGCACTCAGAAGATTTCGTGATCCCGTGTCCACAGACAGCGACTTTAAGGAATTGTGCGCCAGCACCGACGCATGCGGCGCATAAAAGTTGCTTGTAGATGTATGGCAATACGGTATCCCTCCATGCGAAGCAGTCTGTGATGAACCAAGACACTTTCCTTTTCGACTTGTAGCTTTGAGTGTCTATCTCCTCGTAGTCTGTCTTTTCTCCCTCTATTTCGTCATCGAACACGCCATCCTTCATGTTGAACGCTTGCATCTCCTGATGTATTCTTGCCCCGATGGCTCTCAATGGATGAGAAGGAAGCGCCCAGGTGAATGGGTCCTCTAGCGCGACCGAAATTTCATTGACACCGTAAAAGAGCCAAGCCACCGTCGCACTTACCAACGGCGTCCTCCAATCAGTGACTTGTGTCAGAGCAAACGGGATAGAAAAGACGAATGCGAAAAGTAGTACGGTGACACTGTGTGTGTACTCACGCGGTGCCCAGGTTTCAACCAACGTTAGCGTCTCACGATATGAATCGAGCGCTTTCTGCGAGTATTTAAACACTTCGAGCGTTGCCTTTTCGCTGAGCGTACCATCCTGAAGCGCCCTCTGCACTTGATTCAGCATAAATGACATCGCCACTGCGGGCCTGCTCTGCGCTTTGAATCGTGCCAGCACTCTGCGTTCTTCGATGGACGTTACCGCAGACAACGAAGGCTTGCTGTACTCGTCGGCGAGCAACGCCTCCGTATCCGTGTCCACTTTGCCACTGGCGGCGTCGATGTCGCGGACACCGTGACGCGAATCGCGTACAGCTTGCCGCATGAGTGCATACGATGCATCCATAAATCTGCGAATCTCCGCGAGTCTATGCGCTCTCGAAGAGTCCACCGAATTCGATTTGCTCCCCGCGTCCGCCAGCTCCACGTCTGCGAGCGCGAAGCACGACCGCATCGAGCATTTGATATCGATCAACGCCTGTTTGGCATCTTCGTACCTCCGAAACGCTTGAACAACCCGAAACACTAGTAAAAATGAAAGAATTACCCCGACGGCGGCGTGCGCGTCGATCGGCAGCGCGTACGCACACTCGCTTGAGTACCTCTGCGAGTCGTCGCACGCCCGTCTCTTCAGCCACTGCGCGCCCGCGCCCGTCAATCCCGCCAAGAGAATCTGTGGCATCACCCGCCTCGCGCACACAAACCACAACACCAACGCCCGTCGCACGCGCGCGCCGAGACTATCGTCGAGTAACATTCGCGACTCGCGACCGTTCGTCTCCCGTTTGGCCGACTCGACGTCGACCGACGTCGCTGAATCGCCTCCGCACGTCACCGTAGCATTCTCGCGTCGCGCGTCACCGTCGCCGTCGCGCGACGTGACTGAACCATCCACGTCGGCGACGTTCACGCGCTTCATGGTTCACCAAATCCCCCGTCACTCCGCGAGACTCGCCGGAGTACCGCTCGCTGGTATGGTAATCCAATTGAGTCCAAGCCAAGCCAACCGTCGCGTTCGCGCTCGAATCGTCACACACAGGACGCGCGAGCCGGCGAAGGAAGACTGGAAACCAGAACCGGAGCACAAACAAGCGTGCGCTCGCGTCGATGGTCGGCGCCGCGAGGCGACTTCGCGAACGTCGAGCGCGTCGATGAATGTGGCACAAATTTTGTCGAGTAACGCTTTAACCGTTTTGGTGAACAGACGAACGAACGAGTCATGATTCGTCAATTGGATACACACACGTGCGTCTACTCATCTCCCTTTTATACACAGACTCAAGATCATTTCAATATTGATCGAATGTCCGAGTCGGTATTTATACATGAGAGCACCGCTCGACGCGACGCGAACGACCGCAGCGCGCGCCGCGCCGGGCGTCCGTCGACCGAACTCGTCGCGCGCGACGCGGTGAAAGCACTCCTCTCGCCTCGAGCGACCGAACTGGTCCGTGTCGCGTCCCGAACGTCGCATTTTCGCACGATGCAGAGAATGTCGTTGAAACGCGCCGGCGGTCGCGCGAGCGCGTCCGAACGACGCCGCGCGGCGACGCTG
>Ga0255777_10002270_pt1 | contig 17293 bp, 14 predicted proteins | sample 101ome_15_FD_179975 | JGI IMG/M metagenome (GOLD analysis project Ga0255777, IMG submission 179975) | Coastal salt marsh microbial communities from the Groves Creek Marsh, Skidaway Island, Georgia - 101402AT metaG (version 2) | ecosystem: Environmental > Aquatic > Marine > Intertidal zone >... | reverse complement strand
ACTCAGCGGCCTCAATAGTGTCTTCGAAGGTCTTAAAGAAGCGACTTGCTGTACCTTTTTGGTTCTCATAGATCGATCCCTGCGATTTCGCATCGGGGAATGGCATCCGAATAGGAACGTTCGCCATTCGAGGCATGGTGGTAGACTTTCCACGCACCATTCGAGCTTCCCAGGCGTTAAAGTCACCCTTCATTTTCGCAAGAGGCCAAGCATCGGCAGCAGCATACTCAGTAAGGAGCAATCTGCGCTGTCGATTTCCAGTATTTAAAGCTGAACCATGCACAGCACGTACGTGATGAATAGTCATAGACCCTGCAGGTGCAGTCAATTTATGGGCACCCGAAACATCCAAACCTATGGAAGTAGGATCGAAGGCCCCACAGAAGCATCCATCGGAATGATGATCATAAACGGGCCCCTTGTGGCTACCGGGCAGCATCAAGAGAGGTCCGTTGGATTCATCACAATCGTCCAACAAAATTCCCGTGGCCAACACATCATCATTTGTGTGGGGATAGAAGGCCCAATCTTGATGCCACTCAACAGGCGCTCCGTAAGATGCCGCCTTGATATTCATCTTACCGCCATAAACCCTAATGTCTGGGCCAATAAGCTGTGCAACAATTTCCGTAATATCTGTATCTCTGCAGAGATCCCAAAAATATGGAACGTGATTGTAAGGCTCTTTGATGCGTCTTACCCGAGGGTTATCAGGCCTATGACTATCTTCTAAATCATACAGGTCATTATTCTGAGATACCCCACTGGCCCCAGCAATAATTGCATCTGTTTGCGCACGCAGCTCATTCAGCTTTTCGGGACTTAGAACACCCTCAACTACGACGTATCCATCATCATGGTACTTTGTGATCTGCTCATCCGTCAGCTTTATGCCCATGGTGTCCTCCCAAAAACGGATTTTATTCTTGTACGGATAGCCCTTCGTTGGCTAGGGCGCTTTTAATAAGTTCTATTGTTTCATCCACACCATATAGCGCAATAAAGCTACCCATTCGCGGACCGGATGATTGTCCTAAAAGCACTTCATAGAGAGCCTGGAACCATTCTCGCAGATTTTCATATCCATGCGTTTTACCGACATGATAAACAGCATTTTGCAACATCTCTGCAGACCGATCGTCCGCAGAAGCAAGTCTATCACTGAGGTCAGCCATAGCGGCGCGTTCTGCAGCACTTGGAGCCCGATAGGCTTTTTCAGGTTTCACAAAATCTCGATAATACGCCAATGCATACCCTACTAATCGATCCAACATTGGTGCTGTCTCTGGAGTGAGCTCTGACGAATACCGCCCAATAAATCCCCAAAGTGTTGCTTTGTCTTCTGCGTTGCAGACTGCCGCTAGATTCAAAAGAAGAGAGAAAGAAAAGTCTCCCTCAGTCGCGGGCGGGTTTCCACCATGAATATGCCATGATGGGTTATCTAATTGTTTCTCTGGCTCCTGATTTCCATAGCCAGCTAAATGTTGACGATATTCGTCAACCGCCCGCGGTATAACATCAAAATAAAGTCGTTTTGCGGCAGTGGGCTTTTGAAACATAAACATCGACAAACTTTCAGGTGGCGCATAAGCAAGCCATTCCTCTACTGAAAGCCCATTACCTTTTGATTTCGAAATTTTTCCACCTTCGTTATCGAGGAATAATTCGTAGGTGAACCCTTCAGGAGGCTTTCCCCCAAGGATCCGACAAATTGAGGAAGACAACTTGACACTCTCAATCAAGTCTTTTCCCGACATTTCATAATCAACATCCAAGGCAAACCATCGCATGGCCCAGTCAGCTTTCCATTGCAGCTTGCAGTGCCCACCTGTGACAGGAGTTTCAACTAGTTTTCCATTATTTGGATCCACATAAACAATACTACCCGAATCTGGCCGCACTTCTTTCGCTGGCACTTGAAGAACTTCACCTGTTTCTTCCGAAATTGGGAGAAATGGGCAATAGGTCTCTCTGCGCTCCTGGCCAAGCGTCGGAAGAATTACTTTCATGACTTTGTCAAACTGACGAAGCATCGCCATCAAAGCCTGGTCAAACTCTCCAGATTTGTAACATTCAGTGGACGACTTGAATTCGTACTCAAACCCAAACTCGTCAAGAAATGCCCTTAAACGAGCATTATTATGAGCTCCAAAACTATCATGAGTTCCAAATGGGTCAGGTACTTGAGTTAGAGGTTTATTTAGATGTTTGGATAACATCTCTTTATTAGGCACATTATCCGGAACCTTCCGCAGGCCATCCATATCGTCCGAAAAAGCAAAGAGCCGCGTCGGAATGTCTGATAATTCTGCAAAAGCACGTCTAACCATTGAGGTTCGCGCCACTTCACCAAAGGTACCAATGTGGGGCAATCCCGAAGGACCATAACCGGTTTCAAATAGAGCATAGCCTTTTTCAGACCTACTCTGCTCCATTCGCTTGAGCACTTTTCGTGCTTCTTGAAACGGCCAAGCTCGAGCGTTTTCAGCATTTGCGTTCGGCATGGAATAGGAGATCCTGAGTTAGTGTCTAAGATCGGTTCCGAATAGCGCCATACTGTTTCGGGAAAAACCGATTTCATCGAGAGTTTTATTAGTCGCAACATGATATGTTGCCAAGCTGTAGCGAAAAATAGTCTTCATCCACATCTCGCCCCCCCGAACCTTAAGATTAAATATTTCTGAAAAACTTGCTCTTCTGGTTCGCCCCAGCCAAATTGCATGTTAGATTCCGCACACCTGCGGAGTGGAGGCCCCTATGCAGTTACGCAACGTTTCGCTCGAAGATAAGTATATATTGGAAACTGGTAGTGCCTTTATGACAGGCACGCAGGCTCTAGTGCGTTTACCAATGATACAAAGACAGCGTGACCTCGCCGCCGGCTTAAATACTGCGGGCTACATTTCTGGATATCGAGGTTCTCCGCTTGGTGCTTATGACCAGCAACTCTGGTCAGCTCGCAAACACCTAGCCGCTCATCACATAACATTCCGACCCGGCATAAATGAGGATTTAGCAGCGACCGCCGTATGGGGTGCCCAGCAAATAGAACACTCTGGTGAAGCAAAATACGATGGAGTGTTTGGTATATGGTACGGAAAAGGTCCGGGAGTTGATCGGTCAGGCGATGTATTCAAGCATGCAAATCAAGCCGGGTCCGCGCGACATGGTGGTGTTATCGCACTTGCCGGCGATGATCATATGGCCAAGTCATCAACTGTTGCCCATCAAAGCGAATTTGCTTTTGTCGATGCGTTAATTCCAATATTTTCACCTGCAGGGGTCCAAGAATTTTTGGACTATGGTCTTCATGGCTTTGCAATGTCTCGCTTCAGCGGACTGTGGGCCGGCTTTAAAGCAATTGGTGAAACAGTAGACTCATCAGCAGTTGTTGATCTTGATCCAGAGCGTGTTCGTCCATCCCTACCCCATTTTGAAATGCCAGAAGGCGGGCTTAATAATCGTCAAATAGTCACTGAATTTTTGATGCTCGAGGAAATTCTGCATCGATATAAGCTTCCTGCTGCTAAGGCCTATGCACGCGAAAATCGACTGGACCGTGTTGTTATAGGGGGTCCTGAAAGGCGAATTGGCGTAGTGACTGTTGGGAAGTCATATCTTGATGTCCGGCAAGCTTTTGATGAACTTGGACTAACCGAGGCAGAGGCTGCACGTCTCGGCATCTCTCTTTATAAGGTCGCGATGCCATGGCCGCTGGAGACTGAGGGAGCGCAGGCGTTTTGTGAAGGTTTAGACCTCGTCATGGTTGTTGAAGAAAAACGAGGATTAATTGAGCCTCAACTTAAGGAAGCTCTCTATGGAATTAGCGCTGACCGACGCCCAGTAATAATTGGCAAGCAGGATGAATCTGGAAATGAGTTATTTCCTGCTTATGGCGAACTTACGCCAGGGATTATAGCCCGTGCACTTGCTGATAGACTTAAAATTTCTGGCATAGACGAGCAAGGTCAACGTCGTATTGATGACGCTCTTGCACGATACGACAGACTGGATGCCTCAGCATCTGGCAACCAACCACCCTCTATGAGTAGAACGCCATACTTCTGTTCTGGTTGTCCCCACAACACATCTACAAAAGTGCCAGAAGGTAGTCGTGCTGGTGCGGGAATAGGCTGCCATTATATGGCGTTATGGATGGACAGAGACACTTCTGGCTTCACCCATATGGGTGCAGAGGGTGCCAACTGGGTTGGGCAAGCTCCATTTGTTGAAACAAAGCACATTTTCCAAAACATAGGTGACGGGACCTACAATCATTCTGGCTTGCTAGCTATCCGGCAGGCTGCTGCTGCTGGCGTAAATATCACTTACAAGATCCTATATAACGACGCTGTCGCAATGACAGGCGGTCAGCCTCATGACGGCACTTTAACTGTTGCAGAAATCAGTCGACAGGTTCATGCCGAGGGAGCGAAGCGTATAGTCGTGGTAACAGACGAACCCGACAAATACCCCAGTGATTTTGGCTTCGCTCCCGGCGTAACAATTCATCACCGTCAAGAGTTGATGAAGGTACAGCGGGAATTACGCGAAACCCTGGGGTTAAGTGTTTTAATTTATGATCAAACCTGTGCTGCTGAAAAACGTCGTCGCCGTAAACGTGGAACATTCCCCAATCCTCCAAAGCGGGCATTCATCAATGAGCGCGTTTGCGAAGGCTGTGGTGATTGTGGAGTAAAATCAAATTGCGTCTCAGTAGCTCCAATCGAGACTGAATATGGACGTAAGCGACGCATTGATCAGTCAGCTTGTAATAAAGACTATTCTTGTATGCAGGGATTCTGTCCTTCCTTCGTTACTGTGCTGAATGGAGAGCCAAGAAAGTCACCACCCGTTGCTGAAGATCCGCAACGCATCTTACCCGTTCCTGATCTCCCAACCCTAGAAAAGCCCTACGGTGTCCTATTAACCGGTATAGGTGGTACAGGCGTTGTGACAGTGAACGCTGTATTAGCAATGGCTGCTCATCTGGAAGGTAAAGCTGCTACAGTTCTCGACATGGCTGGGTTGGCGCAAAAAGGTGGAGCTGTCTGGTCTCATCTTCGAATTGCTCAAAAAGCTGATGATCTGCATGCAACGCGCATAGCACTGGGCGGAGCAGATTTGCTTCTTGGGTGCGATATTGTAACTGCCGCTCAACCCGACAGCATTTCAAAGCTAGAACGAGGCCAGTCCAAAGCTGTAATTAACACATATCGGCAATTCACTGGAGACTTCACCAGAGATCCAGATTTTCAATTTCCAACTGATGAATTGAAAAACCGAATTGAAGGTGGCGTAGGGCCAAACTCCGCCTTCTTTCTTGATGGGACTGACCTAGCAACGAAGCTTATGGGCGATTCAATTGCAACCAACCTATTTATGACTGGATATGCATGGCAAAAAGGACTTATTCCTCTTGCACTCGATGCGATCTTAAAAGCAATTGAACTCAATGGTGTAGGTATCGAAATGAATACGCGTTCCTTCCATTGGGGGCGTATGGCAGCCTACGACCTATCCAAAGTTGAGGCCGCGGCTGGGCCAAAACGAGAAATCAAAAAACCCTTAAATCTAGAAGAAACCATCGCGGACCGTATGTCGGAACTTACCGCATATCAAAACGCACGCTATGCCAAAAAATATAAGTCACTCGTTAATAAGGTATCTGAAGCTGAGCAGGCAGTAGCGCCTGGTAAAACATCTTTGGCAATGGCTGCAGCCCGGTACGGGTATAAGCTTATGGCTTATAAAGATGAATATGAGGTTGCGCGTCTCTATTCTGATCCAAAATTCCGGGAGCGCTTAGAGGCTCAATTCGAAGGTAATTTTGAGCTGCGCTTTAATCTTGCACCACCTCTCATGTCTAAGATTGATCCTGTATCTGGAGAGCCAATCAAAAAAGAATTTGGCCCATCTATGGAAAAGTGGTTCCGGAGGCTCGCCAAGCTGAAAGCCTTGCGTGGTACTAAGCTAGATATCTTTGGTCGCACAGAAGAGCGCAAGCGCGAAAGGGCTTTGATCAGCCAGTATTCACAGCTAATTGATAAGATTACAGCCGAACTTACAAAAGAAAACTATCAGTTTGCTATCGGTCTTTTGAGCATCCCCGAACACATCAGAGGATATGGACACGTCAAACTACGCAACCTCGACATTGCTAAAGCAGAAGAAACCCGTCTTCTAGAAGCCTTTGACAACCCAGATACTGTTAAGCTTACCCAGGCTGCCGAGTGATGAAAACACTAGACGTTCAAGTTTGGCGAGGTGATGAAACAGGGGGCTTTGAAAAATTCGAAGCCCCCGCCCAAGAAAATCAGACTGTTCTCGATGTAGTGACGTGGATACAGCGAAATGCTGACCCGAGCTTATCTTACAGGTTTGCGTGCCGAGTAGGCATGTGCGGATCATGCGCAATGACTGTTAATGGGCGGCCACGTTGGACGTGCCGCACCCACGTCTCACGTGTTGCAAAAGATGGAAGGTTAAAAATAGAACCCCTTTTAAATCTTCCTGTAATCAAAGATTTAGCAAGCGACCTTAAACCATTTTTTGATAAATGGAATGCAGCAAGAGGTACCTTTGAGGCAGCAATTAAGAGAGAAGACCCTCTTGTCCCAATCTCCCCAGACCAACCAGAACGGGCAGCTGCGAATGCTGCAATCGAATGTATAAACTGTGCCGTCTGCTACTCAGCCTGTGATATGGTTGGTTGGAAACCATCCTATTTGGGCCCTGCAGCACTCAATAGAGCATGGGCAGCATGGAACGATGTACGTAATGACAATCGTTTGGATGTTTTGAAAGCCGTATCAGATGATGCTGGATGCCATAACTGCCATAGTCATCAGTCTTGCTCAGAACATTGCCCCGTTGGCCTGAATCCAACGCTGTCTATTGCCGGTCTCAAACGAGCAACTTCAAAAGCCCTGTTGAAAGGCAATCTGAAGTGATAGCTGCAAAATTGTATCTAATTCAGCGCATATCAGCTCTGTTAATGGCTCCGCTTGTAATTGCTCATCTCGTTGGAATTATCATGGCTGTGCAAGGCGGATTGACAGCAGAGGAAATCTTAGGACGAACACAAGGTTCACTGGGATGGATGTGTTTTTACAGTGCCTTTGTGATTCTAGTCGCCGTTCATGGTACCATTGGTCTTCGTTCAATTTTAATTGAATGGACACCACTAGCTAATCGTATTGTTGACGCCTTAGCTGCGGTTTGGCTCATTTCAGCGCTAATTCTTGGGCTTCGAGCTGTAGTAGCGGTAACATGGTCATGATGAGGCCCACCAGAAAACATTCTGGATATTGGGCCTTTTTAGCCCACCGCTTGTCTGGCCTCGGGCTTGCCCTCTTTCTTCCATTACATTTCCTTGCTCTTGGTACCGCCATTCAAGGCGCAGCCAAATTGAACAGTTTTCTAGAATGGACCGAAAATCCACTAGCTAAATTTGCAGAGATAATTCTCGTCATACTTCTCTCTGCTCATTTAACTGGTGGCCTGCGTCTCCTTGCTCTCGAGTTTTTACCATGGAGCGAGAGGCAAAAAACTTGGATATCCATCGGAGCTGGTATCTCCCTCGCAGCAGGCCTCGCAATGCTTTTTAATTTGATTTGAGAGTAGCAATGGCTCAGATAACTCGATCTCGCGTTGATATCTTAATCTTAGGTTCTGGGGGGGCAGGTTTATTTGCAGCTCTTCATGCGGCAAAGGCAAATCCGGACCTGGAGATCGCCGTCGCTGTCAAAGGCTTGATGGGTAAATGCGGCTGCACTCGGATGGTACAAGGTGGCTACAACGTTGCACTAGACCCTAGAGACAGTCTTGAACGACACTTCATGGATACAATTGTTGGAGGAAAATGGCTTCCTCATCAGGACCTAGCTTGGACGCTCGTTGAACAAGCCGTCATTCGTATCCAAGAATTAGAAAATGAACTTGGGTGCTTCTTCGACAGAAATTCTGATGGCTCTCTTCATCAGAAAGCTTTCGCCGGCCAAAGCTTTGATCGCACGGTTCATAAAGGGGACCTAACCGGTATCGAAATTGTAAATCGTCTCATGGAAAATGTGCTGGCTTTACGTGTGCAGCAACTTGAAGAGCATCGGGCACTAGCTTTAATAAAAGCAAAAGACGGCTCAGGCATTTCGGGCGTCATGATGACCGATATGCGAACCGGTGATTTCCACTTTGTACAAGCAAAAGCTGTTCTATTAGCTACAGGTGGAGGTCCAACGATGTACCTCTACCATACTCCATCTGGAGATAAAGCAAGCGACGGATACGCCATGGCGCTTCGCGCCGGCCTTAGCCTTCGAGACATGGAAATGGTCCAATTCCACCCAACCGGGCTCCTAGCCGGACCAAATACCCGCATGACAGGGACAGTTTTGGAAGAAGGCCTACGGGGAGCGGGCGGATATCTGCTAAATGGAGATGGCAACCGCTTTATGTTTGATTACCATGACCATGGTGAGAGAGCGACGCGTGACATCGTTTCAAGGGCGATCGATGCCGAAATGCGGGCGGGTCGCACAACACCGATGGGCGGTGTTTATATTGAAATGAAACACTTAGGCCCAGAAGCAGTTCGAAAACAGTTCAAAGGTATGGTCGATCGTTGCAACGATTGTGGGTTTGATCTTGCATCCGGTCGTGTCGAGGTTGTCCCAACCGCCCACTACATGATGGGTGGAGTAGAATTTGAACCCGGTTGCACCACAGAAATCCCAGGACTTTATGTGGCTGGTGAAGACGCTGGTGGAGTTCACGGCGCAAACCGTTTAGGGGGAAATGGTGTTGCAAATTCGACCGTTTTTGGGGGCTTGGCGGGAGATGAAATGGCAAAGGCTCTCACGGCAGGACGGCACGACTGGTCGGACCCTGATGAGTCCGAGATTGATAATTGTATTGCGACCGTCCTAGCTCCCTTCGGTAAACCAACTGGCGACGTTAACAGTATAAGAGAACGATTATATGCCCTGATGTGGGATGATGTTGGAATAATTCGGGATGCAAACAGCCTTGAAAGAGGAGCTGCCGCTCTCTCGGACCTTAAAAAAGAGTTAAAACACACAGGCATCGCTGACACAGGTCGCGCCTTTAATCTATCATGGCATGACTGGCTAAATCTAGAAAGTCAGATCCTCGCTTCAGAAGCTATTTGCGAAGCAGCAAGGGGGCGAGAGGATTCTCGTGGCGCTCATTTCCGAAGTGATTTTCCAGAGACAGGTGACCTTTTGAGCACTCATTTTACGAGTGTTAAAATGGCATCCAATGGAGAACTCTCCGTTACCAGCAAGCCTGTTGACTTTAATATCGTTAAACCAGGAGATAGCTTGATTGATGACGATGCCGGCGCTCCACCAACACTCGCAGCTGTTTGAAAAACCTGGTACGCTCATCCTCACACATCAGGCTGGAAGTTAATTATGATCCCAATATCTACTGTCGAGGCGGCGGCATATGATGCGATGTGTAAAGCTGCCATCGAAATTCCCGACGATTACCTAACTGGTCTCAAAGCGCTCGTTGCAACAGAACAAGGCGACCTGTCCCACTTTGTTCTAGAGGCGATGCTGGAAAATTATGAGGCAGCGAAGGCCGACCGCCGAGCTATGTGTGCGGATACTGGGGTTCCAAGGTACTATGTAAAATCAGGCAACGAGGCTGTTATTGAAGGTGGGTTTGTTGCTATAGAGGAGGCACTTCGAAGTGCTTGTGCTAGAGCAACCCATGACGTGCCGCTTCGACCAAATCGCGTCCACCCTCTTTCCCGCCACGATAATAATAACAATGTTGGCCTTAACGCACCAGAAATCGAATACTCCTTTGAACCTGATACAGACTGGATTGAAATAACAACAGTCCACAAAGGCGGTCTCTTTGGTACGGATTACCGGATGCTTTTCCCAGCAGATGGCGTAGATGGGATAAAACGCTTCTTTCTAGATGCAATCATCGCGTTTGGAAAAAGAGGTTTGGCATGCCAACCCGCAATAATCGGTATCGGTTTAGGTGGATCTAAAGACACGTGCATGGTTCTAGGTAAACAGGCTGCCTGCTTGCGTGCTGTTGGAGAGGCAAATCCTGATCCCGAAGTTGCTAAATTAGAAGCAGAGTTGAAAGACCTCGGCAATTCGGTAGGAATGGGCGCCATGGGCTTTGTTGGCTCCTCCATGGTCGTCGATTGTCATATAGAATGTGGTTTTACACATACGGGTGGCATGCCCATTTCAATTCATGCTTTTTGTCTTTCCTCGAGACGTGCAACAGCTCGAATTTATGCCAATGGAAGCGTTCAACTTCGCTCCGAACCAAATTGGTTCACCCCGTATATGCGCAGGAATGAAATATCATGGCCGCAAGTGGAAAAATCCAAAAAGTCCGCCTGAATGCCCCCATTGCAGACTCAGACATCGCTGCGTTGGAAATTGGGCAAGTCGTCTATCTAGATGGCTTAATTTATACTGGTAGAGAAGGTGTTTACAATCGTGTTCTGGCGGAAGGCAAAGCTCCGCCGGTTGATCTAAAAACACTTACAAACGTCAACTTTCATTGTTCACCCGCAGCAGCTAAGGACACTGATGGATCATTTCGCGTAGGCGCCGTGACAGCTACAGCCAGCTTTCGCTTCTCTAAATGGCTCCCTCGCTGGTTTGCTGAAACAGGATGCAAAGTCATAATTGGTAAGGGCGGAATGAGCTCATCAGATTATCAATCAGCTTTCGTACCTGCAGGAGCTATTTATTTGACTACGGTTGGATATGGCACCGGTGCTTTACTTGGACGTGGTATAAAAAAAGTTGAAGCTGCGCATTGGTTAGATGAACTAGGAGTGGCGCAAGCAATGTGGGTTCTTCGAGTGGAAAATTTTGGCCCACTTCTCGTTGAAAGTGACCTGCAAGGCCGTAGCCTTTTTGAAGAAAATAATGCCGAAGTTAATGATAAAATAGCTAAGCTATATGATGGGCTAAAGGCACCTAGCCTTTCGCGTTATGGCGAAACTGACGATAAAACTAAGGAATTAATTTAGGCAAACTCTTGTGAGTGCCGACTTTCCTCCTCCCGATAATTTCTAGCATATCTTTCAATCGCCCGCTTATGCACCACCAAAGATGCAGCATCGAGTTCTACCTGAGGACGTGGCAAATGTTCAAAATTGCCAAATCGATCTTCACCTCGGACGAGCATTGCACATGGCTTCTCAGGTAATTTTCCTCTCAGGCTTGGAGATATAAAATTCATACCAAGTCCAACTCTTCTCTCGCTCGATCGATTAGGTGCTGATCGGTGTAAACAAAGACCGTGATGCATGGAAAATTGACCTGCTTCTAAGGGCATCAGTGTGCCATCAACTTTTAGGTTATCTGTAATTGATTGAGCGGCACGATTAACACTGTGTTCTACGACATGCACTGCATGCCGCATTTGTGAGGGCCGACCATTGAATGTTAAAGCTTCGAGACACCCTGCCTCCTCACTTGCATTTGTGAGTGCTATCCAAACGGTAACTTCTTCAGGTGGCGTCAATCCGTAATAAGTCGAGTCTTGATGCCATGCTGTTATTGCCGGGGACCCAGGATCTTTAATAAAAAAAGTACTGGTATAAATCATTATATCTGGCCCAATTAACGCCTCAATGGGGTCTAAGATACGAGGATCATGAGCTAGATCGGCTATCCATGGCAGGCAGCAATGATTCATGGACCTAAAGTTGAAATCTTTAGCGTGATTGACCGGGGCGCCAAGCCAATCCTCGAAACGCAACAACCCTTCCTGACACCGTTTTAACTCCTCAGGAAGCAAAAGGTCGATAGGTGATAAGAAGCCGTTATGATTGAAAAAATTTACCTGTTCATTTGTTAAACTTGTCATGACACCAACATCCCAAGGCTCACCAGACAAAAATAAAGTGCTTATATCAACAGGGCTCTTGTCCTCCGAAGAAGCATAGATATTACTGCTGGATATGACATCGGGAGCAAAAAATTACATTAATTAGAACTCCCAAAAGTTCACCGCGACTGATGCTTGCACGACGAGGCTAGTCCGTCCATCCTTACTTCGTATTCCTTTAAAAATTTGGTGCAAATGTCCCTCACCCACATCTTGGTTCCTGTCTTTGCAGCTGTTGCAATGCAAGCGCTGCCGACTTTTGCAAATCTTGGGCCAACCACCCTAGCCTCTGAAATTATCCCTGCACTGAATTTACCTGGAATTGCACCGAACGCTTATGTAACAGGGCTCTATTCTATTGCGACATTGACCTCTTTCATTGCAGCCGCGTTTGTTTTGAAGCACGGCCCAATCCGAGCAGGTCAATGGGCACTAAGTTGTTACTTCTTAGGTGGACTTATTATTTACGCTTTCCCCCATCCAATCAGCTTCTGCTTCGCGGCCTGTTTTTATGGCGCTGCATATACTATGCCGATCCCTCTGGGGGCGCACATTCTTATAAATCACACACCACCTCACATGAGAAATACTCTATTTGGCATTAGACAAATGGGAGTTCCAATAGGAGGACTTGCTGCAGGTATGTGTTTCCCATTAATGGCGGAAACATATGGTTGGCAATTAGCAATACTTCTCGCAGCATTGGCTTGTCTTAGCCTTGCGATAGTTATTCAAATAATTCGGTCACAGTACGATGCCGAACGACAGCCAAAAAGACAGCTTTTTATATCTAATGGCCAAGGTCCAATTTCAGTGATGCGGCATGTCCCAAGAATGCGCCGACTGTGTTTCGCAGGAATGTTATTTGCTGGGGCAGAGGTCACCGCTGTCGCTAATATTGTTTTTTTCCTATCGCATGACGTCGGGTGGTCATTAACTTCAGCAGGCCTAGCATTGAGCATCCTTAGTGTTGGAGGAGCTATTGGGCGTCTTTTTTGGGGACTTGTAGCTGATCGTCTCAGAAACAAAACCAATATGCTGGGGTATCTCGGGTTGGCAATATTTGCGTCAATGATAGCTCTTGCAGTTTGGAGCAATGATGCCCCTTCGTTGGTTTACGTAGCCGCATTCAGTGTTGGAGTAACCGCAGGAGGGTGGACAGGAGTTGGTATTGCAGAGGGCGCGCGGTTGGCAGGAAATTCCGGTGCAGTAGCAGGAACGGCAACATTAACTCAATTCATGTTTTTAGGTGTTGTTCTTCTTCCAATGATGGCTGGAATAGCGCTAGCCTTGGGAACAACTTATCCTTATGTTTTTGGTATGGTCGGAGCACTCAGTGGGCTTGGCGGCCTGACCTTACTTACGATGCCGCCTGAACATACTTGAATCACCCCAATGCAGAAAATTCCTTGGACCCCGCTTCTACTCACTATGCTCACCCAAGCTGCGGCTACAATGGCGGCATATACCTTATCCACTGCCTCTCCATATATCGCTCCGGACTTAGGCGTTGAAAATGAGGATGTCGCACAACTAGTAGCTGTCGTCTATTTATTGGGTGCTATGTCAGCGATGACAGTGCCTCCCTTTATTCATCGCTTTGGGGGCATGACTATTTCCATAGCCATCTGTGTTGCAACCGCTGCAATGCTATCCATTGCTTCGTTTGCTACTTCTATTGGCATACTTGCGCTAGGCGCCCTCAGCTTAGGCGTTTTATACGGGTCTACTGCTCCATCAAGCAGCCATGTGTTAGCACCTCTCACAGCTGAAAAAAGAAGGAATTTTGTATTTTCAGTTCGACAGATTGGCGTACCTCTTGGAGGAATTCTTGGGGGATTATTAGTACCGCCATTGATCTTGATTGGCGGCTGGCGGATTGCATTCCAGGCTCAACTTTTATTTGCGCTGGTCATGATATTTGCAATTTTTCTTGTCCGTTCTCAATATGACCAGGGACGCGACCGTAAACGAAATATTTGGAGCTTAAGTGGTCCTATTCGGCTTGTGGGGCTTCTACGCGAGCTACCCGAGATAAGACCTCTCGCAATTGCAGCTTTTGTATATTCAGGAGCTCAACTGTGTTTTGGGGCATTCATTGTTACGCAACTTGTGCGGGTCTATGGACAGGAAGGCTATCACTTTGCCAGTGCCGTAGCACTGGTCGCATTTCAATTATCTGGGATAACCACACGAATAGTACTTGGTGTAATTGCTGACTCTTGGATATCAGCTCGCTGGCTTCTTGTAGCCCAGGGGTTTTTAATGACACTCTCCGCAATAGTTGCGGCAGGTTATGATGCAAGCTGGCCCTATTGGCTAATTGTAATTAACTGCGCCCTAGCTGGAGCAACGGCTAGCGGTTACACAGGACTCGCTTTTGCAGAATTTGTGCGCATGGGGGGCCCCACGCGAACCGCTGAAGCAACTGGGTTAGGTACAGCACTAATGTTCTTTGGCGTAGCTGCAATGGCACCTCTTTTTCGTCTTGGGATTGATATATTTAACGGTTATGCCATCCCATATTTTTTAGTCGCTGCGCTTACAGCAACCAGTGCATTACTTCTAGCAATCGGAACACGCCGATGACTTTTGCTAAACTCACCCCTCAATTGTTAATAGATAATGATCACATGGTTAACTCTTTGTTTGTTAAAGAGTGTCGACCACTGAACCCAACTCAATTGACTACTCCAATTCTTATGGTGCATGGATCAAATCATGGATGGTGGGCTTGGCGGGTTTGGCAGCCTTTCTTTGCTGCTGCCGGATGGCCGACCTACGCATTATCTCTTAGAGGTCATTATGGCTCTGCCTCGGTCAACGAAAATGATTTCTTAAATCTTACCATGTCTGACTATGTCGAAGACATTGCTTCAGTAGCGCGCTGGCTTGGCAAGCCTCCAATTCTTATGGGCCACAGTTTGGGTGGTATAGTAGTTCAAAAGGCGGCAGAGACAGTGTCTTCAGCAGCTATCGCTCTTATTGCTTCTATTGGTCCGTCGGCCATTGGCCGCCAAAGACCTGGACCACCTCCCCCTATGGACAAGCCTGTTTTTCCTACCAAGGCAGAAGCACTCGAACGTTGGATGTACGACCCATGGCCTGAAGAACGCTTTGATCAATTTTACGAATGTCTAACGCCTGAATCACCAGGCGTTTTGGCTACATCTGGGACAGGGTTAACCGACGTAAATGCAGAACTAATAAAATGTCCTGTCCTTTGTGTAGGAGGCTCAGAAGACAGAAGCTATGTCCCAAAACCCGAAAAACTTGCTGAAATCTATAATGCTGATTGGTTTGAGCAACCTGACGCAGGACATGACATGATGTTAGAGTCTGCATCGCTGGACGTCGCGCAGCAAATTAATCAGTGGCTAATTGGAAAATTAGGCTTAGACCGGTCATCTAAGATCAAAACAGCTAACTCATAACATTTCATGCCTCGTTGGCTGTAGCTAAACCTTGAAAGATTGAAAAACCTCATTATCCCAAAAAGAAGGTCATCATCACTTGAATATATCAAACCCAAACTGGAGATATGTTCGTCTTAGACAGTCTGATGATATTGCCATCGTTACGTACGATCGAGGTGATGACATCAACGCGCTGTCTCTTCAAGCAATGACCGAGCTAACTGAAGCTGCCAACCAGATAAAATCTAATTTAAACATATCAGCAGTAGCTTTAGTGGGAAGCCAAAAAGCCTTCTCAGCAGGACGCGATCTGAAAGACCCTGCTCTCGATCCGCGCCAAATATCAACTCTGTTGGAAAAACGGCATATAGCCGGAGCTGGTGCTCGGCTTTGCAAGGCCTGGAGCGATATTGAACAATTCACCACTTGCGGCATCGAAGGTTTTGCAATTGGTGGCGGTGTGGCTTTAGCCGCATCCTTGGATTATCGGGTAGCTGGAAGATCCACTCACTTCAGAGCACCCGAAACAGCTTTAGGACTCTCTATGAGCTGGGGGTCAGTTCCAAGACTAGTAAATCTGATTGGGCCAGCCCGCACTAAACAATTTCTAATTCATGCAAATCAGCGATTTTCAGCTGAAGAGGTTTATAAATGGGGCCTGGTGCAAGAAATCGTTGATGATGGGGACGCTGCCAAAGCTGCTATATCAGCCGCTAAAAAGGCTGCCAAAATACCTCCAGTAGCAGCTCGGATGGTCAAACGGGCTGTCGATGCATATGCAAACGCCTTATCGGATGCCATCATTCATATGGACACCGATCAAGTGCTTTTGACAGAAAACGACCTAGAACACCTAGAAGCGGTGCGTACTTTTCTGGCAAAAGACTAGCCGATTAACAAAAGTTCCTGATTCTAGGGGCTGATTAACACAAACTTGGAGTAATTATTTTATGCCCTTCCGTTTTAGCTACATTGCAGCCGTCTTTGCCGCTGCTGGCGTTTCAGGTGGTTCTGCCGCAGCCCAGGACCTCGAAAATACACTTTACCTTGATGTTGATGGAGGTCGTGTAACGATTGAAATGCGCCCAGACGTAGCTCCAATGCATGTGGCGCGAATTAAAGAGCTAACCCGCCAAGGTTTCTATGATGGCCTTACTTTTCATCGCGTAATTGATGGCTTTATGGCTCAAACAGGTGATCCTAGAGGTGATGGCACCGGGGGGTCTGGACAAAATATTACTGCGGAATTTAACCAAATGCCGTTTGAGCGTGGTGTTGTCGGAATGGCACGCTCACAGAACCCAAACAGCGGTGACAGTCAATTTTTTATTATGTTTGAAGCCGCTCCACACCTCAACGGCCAGTATACAGCCTGGGGACAAGTTGTTGATGGCATGGAACATGTTGACGGCATAAAGAAAGGCCATGCCGCAATGAATGGATCTGTACAAGATCCAGACAAAATATTGAAAATGCAGGTAGCTGCTGACGCTAAATAATTCTACCCTTCAATTGTAAGGTTTACCGCGCCCAATTCACCAATTGAATACTGGGCGCGGTCACCAACAGCTGCAAAACGTGTCTTTAGCGTCGAGCCGGTGATTACTACCTGTCCTTGCTTAGCCGAAAGCCCTCTTGAATTTAAATTATTAAGAACAGACGCTAATCCATTGAATGGATTACCCATTGCTTCGCCAGTTGTCGCATATTCTTCGACATTGTTGTAAGAAAGACACACGGGGCAATTGACCCAATCAATTCCTTCCCAGCCAATTAATTCTGGCCCCATGACAACACCCCCATTCCAAGTATTGTCCGCAACTAAAGATAGAGCTTCAAAATCTGAGTAATCGGCTGCTCGGTCCTCAATAAGCTCAAAAGCAGGCGCGACAGCTGATGTTACTTCCATGGCAGATGATGCATCAAAGATTTTATTGGAAGGCTCAATGTCTACCCCTAAGACAACAGCTAGTTCA
>Ga0255777_10002247_pt1 | contig 17376 bp, 16 predicted proteins | sample 101ome_15_FD_179975 | JGI IMG/M metagenome (GOLD analysis project Ga0255777, IMG submission 179975) | Coastal salt marsh microbial communities from the Groves Creek Marsh, Skidaway Island, Georgia - 101402AT metaG (version 2) | ecosystem: Environmental > Aquatic > Marine > Intertidal zone >... | reverse complement strand
TACTGGAGGATCCAATTTATCTAAGATTCAAAAATGGTAGTCTCACTGATATCTCTGGAGGACGTGCAGCAGTAAAGCTGGAGAATATCCTAAATTGTGCCGATCAGAATTCTAGGCTGCTTGGGGAGCTGGGTCTTGGAACTAATCCGTATGCGCGAGCCATAGGGCATGTTGAGAACAAGTTTCGTCGAGGGACGGCACATATCGCTCTGGGCGATAACCACCTTATAGGCTGGCGTGCTTCAGCTACGTATGGAGGTGTGATTCGAAGTAATCGCCATATTGATCTTGTTTCGGATGGTATTTCGATTGAAGTCGATGGTTCAATATTTAACTTTCCCTCTCGCTAAAACACCTTTCAAACGATAGGTAAAGTTCCCATATCCAAGTCTTAAGAAGAAAAAAGAACAAGATTTCGTCTATCAAGGTTAGTTAATGTTTGATCCAGAAACCTTAAGCCAAATCACAGCGCTCCTAACGGTTATTGGGATCGACATAGTTCTTGCGGGTGATAACGCTGTTGTTGTTGCAATGGCGGCAGCAGGTTTGTCCAAGGAACTTAGAGCGAAGGCAATTATGATTGGCATTGTAGCGGCGATGCTGATGCGAATTATTTTTGCTTTAGTCGCGGCGGAGTTATTGTCGATTGTAGGTCTGTTGGCTCTAGGCGGTGTTCTGCTGCTGTGGGTTGCCTGGAAACTCTGGCGTGAACTTAGGGAACATCAAACCAGTCCAAATGGCCCCCAGCTTTCGGATTCCTCCGATGAAGAGCAAAGTGACTTGGCGGACAAAAAATTGCCGCAGAAGACACTTCGTCAGGCTGTAATACAGATTCTTGTTGCTGATTTAACAATGTCCCTCGACAATGTGTTAGCCGTTGCGGGAGCTGCTCACGACCATCCTTATATAATGGCTTTCGGTTTGTTCTTGTCTGTTGCTCTTATGGGGCTTGCTGCTACCTGGATAGCGCGACTTCTCGAACGAAATCGTTGGATTGCTTACGTTGGATTACTTTTAATTCTTTACGTGGCTCTTAGGATGATTTGGGATGGTGGGATCGCAATATTGCAGGTCATATAGCCGGGATAAAAATGCCAAATCACGCTCGATCCTTCCATGCATTCACTGTCACCGGAATTCCGGAGGTTGCTTCAGGTGATGATCTTGTTGGGCATGTGACATCTGCTCTAGATCAAGCTGAAGAACGACTTGAAAACGGTGACATATTAGTAGTTGCGCAGAAAATCATCTCAAAAGCGGAGGGACGTTATATTGAGCTCTCCGATGTGCATCCAGGAGCGGATGCATTGGACTGGGCGGATAAAACTGGCAAAGATCCTCGCTTGGTACAGGCTATTTTAGATGAAAGTGCGCGTGTTTTGCGATGGCGCCCTAATTTGCTTGTGGTTGAGCATATCAGGGGTTGGGTCATGGCAAACGCTGGAGCCGATCAGTCTAATATTGTGGGGGCTGATGGTAATCGTGTTCTGATGCTTCCCTTGGATCCTGATGGCTCTGCCAAGCGGCTCAGGCAAGGCCTTGAAGCCCATTATGGTGTTAAACTTGGGGTGATTATAGCTGATAGTGTCGGTCGAGCTTGGCGAGTTGGAACAGTGGGTCTGGCTCTTGGTGCCTCTGGCGTTAAAACGGTAGATGACATTCGGGGTGAGCTCGATATGCAGGGTAGAGAGTTAAAAGTATCCATTGTTGGAACGGGAGATGAGCTTGCCGCAGCTGCAAACCTTTTGATTGGAGAAGCTGCGGAGGGAACTCCTGTTGCTGTTCTCAGAGGTTTTGATCTCGTGAGTGATAGTCAAAGTGGAGCCGACTTAGTTCGTCCTGCAGCTGATGATCTATTTCGATGAGGGTTGTTGCATTATCAGGGGGTGTTGGCGGGGCAAAGTTAGCATATGGCCTTAATCAGGTTCTTGCCTCAGATAGTCTCTCTATTATTGCAAATACAGGCGATGATTTCATTCATCATGGATTGCCGGTTTCACCTGACATCGACACGCTAATCTATACTCTTGCGGGTTTAAACGACAGCGATCGTGGCTGGGGTCTGGCAGGCGAGACTTGGGCCTTTATGGAAGCAATGGGATCTCTGGGGGGCGATACTTGGTTTAACCTGGGTGACCGCGACCTTGCCATGCATGTGCTCCGACGCGAAGCATTAGATGGCGGTCAGCCGTTATCTGTTTTTACAGACCGTATTCGTAATGCTCTGCAGATATCCGCAAGAATTTTCCCAATGAGTGACACCCGAGTGTCTACATTAGTTGAAACAGTTGAAGAAGGTCTCCTACCGTTTCAGCGATATTTTGTTCATCTAAAAGCCGAGCCTCAGGTTAAGGGTTTTTATTTTGATGGGGCAGATGCGGCTAAGCCTTGTCCGGGCCTTATTGATGCAATTCATGAGGCACAAAAAATTGTGATTTGTCCTTCCAATCCCTTCATTTCTATTGACCCAATATTAGGGGTGCCAGGAATAAGACAAGCTCTTGTTAAGTCTGCTGCCAAAGTGGTGGCCGTTTCACCTATTGTTGGCGGAGAAGCCATTAAAGGGCCAACGGCAAAGATGTTCAGAGAGTTGGGAGTTACGCCGTCCCCCGATGCTGTTGCGCAAAAATATAGTGATTTCCTGGACGTAATGATCGTTGATCAAGTTGATGCGGGTAATCATAAATTAATGAACTCATTTGGAGTTCAGACCGAAGTGGCGCAAACAGTAATGCGAACGGCAGATGACAAGTTGGCATTAGCTGAACTTGCTTTGCGTTTTTAAGCACTGGGATTAAGTCGCGTCACAATAAAGATTACAGCTGTGACTGTGACGATAGTGGGTCCGGTAGGCGTGTCCCAGATATAGGATGCGCCTATTCCTCCCAGAGTGGAAAGTATGCCTATAACAATTGCAGTGAAAGCCATCATTTCAGGCGTTTTCACTAGCCCTCGTGCTGCTGCCGCTGGAATGATCAACATCGCCCCTATCAACAATGCGCCCACAACTTTTATTGCAATTGCAACCGTCATTGCCAGTGCCAGCATCAAAAATGCCTGTTCAGACCTGGCATTTATTCCGCTTGCGAAAGCAAGATCAGCGTTGATTGTAGTTGCCAAAAGGGCTCGCCAGCGCCAGATCATAAGGCCTGAAATCACTCCTGCGCCAATCCATATGAATAGAAGATCATGCAAGCCGACCGCTAAAATATCGCCAAATAAAAAAGTCATCAGGTCCAACCGAGTGGCAGCTGTTAGTGATACAGCAACGAGGCCAATAGCTAGACCAGAATGGGCAATAACACCAAGAATGGTATCAGTAGCGATAACTCTATTAAATGAAAGAGTACTGGCAGATGCGATAGCAATCGCTGCCATCAAAACTCCTAAAAAAGTAGGTAATGAAAAAGCAAGTGCGAGAGCAACCCCAAGTAAGGCGGCATGAGCAGTTGCGTCGGAAAAATATGCCATGCGGCGCCATACAACAAAGCAGCCCAGTGGGCCCGTGGCTATAGACAAGCCAATTCCAGCCAAGGCAGCATGAATCAAAAAATCATCGAGCATTAGACGGATTTGCCCAAGGATGTGTGACTGGCATGATCGTGATGATCGTGATGATCGTGATGATCGTGATGATCGTGATGATCGTGGTCATGTTCATGTCTATAAAGGGCGAGGGTGCCCTGTGTGCCGTTTCCAAATAAGGCGCGATATTCCGGAGCTGAAGCCACTACAGTTGGTGCACCCTCACAGCAAACATGCCCATTTAGGCAGAGTACGCGATCGGCAGCTCTCATAACGACATGTAAATCATGGCTTACCATAATTATCGCACACTGAATTTCCCGTCTAATATCCTCAATGAGTTTGTAAAAGTCCGCTTCACCAGGTTGATCAAGCCCTTGTGTAGGCTCGTCCATAACTAATACTTCCGGCTTTCCTAAAAGGGCCCTTGCAAGAACTGCTCGTTGAAATTGACCACCCGAAAGCTCGGCAACTTGGCGGTTTTCAAGTCCTGCAACGCCACAAAGTATTAAGGCCTTCTCAATTTCTTTTTTGTTATGCCTTTTTGGTAAAGTCAGAAAGCTAGAAACCTTTAGAGGCATGGTCTTTTCGACGGTTAATCGCTGTGGCACATACCCTATACGCAACCCTGGCTTTCGAAAGGAGGCTCCCGAGCTTGGCTCAACCGCCCCTATTAATGATCTTATGAATGTAGTCTTGCCAGACCCATTTGGACCAACAATGACAACAATTTCACCTGGTGTGATGTTGAAATTTATGTTGGTCAGAATTTTCTGACCATTAAGCTCAATAGATAGATCTTTGGCTTCAATTAGAGTGGACAATTCTATACATCCATCTCACATGCAGAACATAGACCTTCAAGTTCAACCGCTGCCGTTTCTACTCTAAAACTTGCCTCTTCTACGGTTTTTTTAAGTGCGTTGGCTATCGAATTAGAATGTGCTTCTGCCACTGATCTACAGCAGCGACAGATGAAAAAGATAGGATTATGTCCTTGCTCTGGTGCCGAGCATGCGATGAATGCGTTTGCCTTCTCGAGCTTATGTGCAAAACCATTTACAACTAGAAACTCTAATGCACGGTATGCAACAGGGGGATGGCTCCCATAACCTTCCTCCTGCAAGCGAGCCAAAACCTCGTAGGCTCCTATCGCTTTATGATTTTCTAGGAGGATCTCTAGCACGCGCCGACGAATATCTGTTAGGCGCAGACCAGAGGCTTCGCACTTTGCCTCAGCTGCAGCGATTGCTGCTTCACAGCATTGATTATGGTCGTGATTCAGAAAGGCGCGCATAGCGATAAAGCTCAGTATTTCTTAATTGAAATTGTTATGTTATTACATATTAGAAATGTAATGTTATTACATATTAGTAAGGATTCCAAGGAAGCTTATGCGGATTATATTTATCTCAATTTTAATAAGTATTTTGCCTATAGCGCACTCCACAGCGGCTCCAAGGGTTATTGCTGATATAGCTCCCGTTCATGGGCTGGTTGCTCGGGTGATGATGGGTATTGGAACTCCTGCGCTCCTTGTAGAACCTGGAGCCTCCGCCCATAATTTTAGTTTATCGCCTTCAAATACCAAAGCGTTGGCTCGAGCAGCTGTGGTTTTTTGGGTAGGTGAACCGTTAACGCCATGGCTTAAAAAACCAATTGAAAATGTTGCTAAAAATGCAAAATCGGTGGAATTACTTTCTCTCTCAGAAAAGTTTTTGCTTCCTGTCCGCACATCTCATAAGCATGGCCATACTCATCAGCACGGCCATTCCCTTGAAAATTTCGACGCTCATGCGTGGTTAGACCCCAAAATAGGATCTTATTGGCTAAAGATTATTGCGGAGAGTTTATCCGTCATCGATCCAAAAAACTCCGCAAAATATCGAGAGAATGCTGAAGTGGGACAGCTGCAAATAGAATCAAGTCTCATGGAGCTTTTCAAAAAATTGGGTCCCCTCGAGGATGTGCCAATTGCTGCTTATCATGACGCCTATCAATACTTAGAGCACCGTTTTAGTCTAAAATTTGTAGGTGCTATAGCGGACGGCGATGCGGCGCCACCAAGTGCTCGTCGCATAGCAGAGCTTCGGAAACGTCTCAATCAGTATGAGGCGTTCTGTATTCTTACTGAGCCGCAATATCCTTCTCAGTTGATCCAATCAATATCTAGCAAGAACTATGTTCGGCTCGGAATCATTGATCCGTTAGGAAAAGATATTCCCACTGGACCTGGTTTCTATACCGCGTTTCTAAAATCTATAGGAAATAGCCTCTCGTCGTGCATGTAGCTCGTTTATAGTGGGCCATGGCAGCATAACGAAAAAAGCTAAAATACTCTGATTTTTAAGCTGAGCTTTTTAGTTATATGTAATTAGCAATTTCGATAAGATTATCATCTGGGTCGTAGACGTAGATAGAGTGCAATACTCCTATTGCACCGGTTCGTTCTCCTGGGCCAGCAATTATGGGGATCTGTTTGCTCTCTAGAATAGAAATCACTTCTGCTATTGGTGTTTCAGTGATTAAGCAGAGGTCTGCAGAACCGGGGGTTGCGTGGCGTACGTTCGGATCAATTGGGTTATTGGCCTCATGCAAATTAAATTTTTGATTGCCAAAATGTAGGGCAAAACGTTTGTTCCCAAAGCTCCGCATTTCCATACCCAGTATGTCTTCGTAGAACTCACGCGTTGCTTGAATATCTTTAACTGTCAGAACTAGGTGGTCGAGCCTATCAATAATAATTGGCATGCTAAAAGCCTCATTTTTTAAACAGTCGGTCTGGTGCGACTCTTTCAAGGTCCACGCCAGAAGAAATGATATCCGCGGGGGCAGCATCGGCTAATGCAGTGCTGGCTGCAAGACGACCTAAGGCTTCAGAAGTCATCATTCCAAAACCACCTAAACCAGCTAACCAGATGAATCCCTCTGCACGAGAATCTTTTCCAACGCATGGCCTGCGATCAGCCATGAAGGATCGAAGGCCGGCCCAACGATGATTGATTTGGTTGATCTTTAATGATGTGGCTCGCTCCACTCTGTCTACCGCGTGCGCAACGTCTAGTTCCTCAGGTTGAGCGTCAACAGGTGGACTAGCATGTTCATCACACGGGCTTGCAAGGATACGGCCAGCTTCAGGTTTAAAGTAAAAGCCTTCGTCTGCATCCATAGCCATTGGCCATGGCTCCGCCGTTACCCCTGGTGGTGGGTTGAACGTAATGCAAGTACGACGCAACGGTTGGAGTCCAAGAGGAGTTAGTCCAGCCAGAGCAGCTGTTTCATCTGCCCAGGCACCAGCAGCGTTAATGATGGTCGGAGCATAGAATGTTCCACGCGGCGTCTCTGTCTTCCACTTGCCCTTTGCAAATGAAAGCCCCGTCACTGGTGCATCGCAAATGAGCTTAGCCCCAGTCCTTTGGGCAAGAGTCAAAAAACCTCGATACAAAGCATTAACATCAATATCGGCTGCTGCCGGTACATACATCGCTGAGTATAGGTAAGCGGGATTAAAACAAGGGATGAGGCGACAAGCGTCTTCTACCGAGACCTGTTCCGCCACTCCGTCCTGAATTTGCTCTGGTGTGAATTGCCTATCTACCGCGTCACGTTGGTCTTCTCGACCAAAAATTAAAAGGCCGCGTTTAGAAAGGAGAGGGGTTTCGGAGAATCCTGGTGGAGGATTGTGCAAGAACTCTCCACTTGCGGCTGCCAGTCCGCGGATAGATGGTTCTTTATAACGTTTTGAATATAAAGCTGCAGAGCGCCCTGATGTATGGTAGCCAGGCTGACTTTCCATCTCGAGTATTATTACACTTGCTCTCGGCGCTAATGCCCTCGCTACAGATGCTCCAGCCACTCCCCCGCCAATTACTATGAAATCCGCTTCATCCATTACTCTGCAGGAGCTCTGGCATCTGGTGTAAGTGGTATTTCTTCTTCGGCCTTAACGCGTCCGGCTCGGCGTTCAAGGGGAGCAACCACTAGCCCCATCAAAGGTGGAACGACAGCTAAAGTCATCACTGATGAAAGACCAAGCCCACCTATAACAACAGCACCAAGGCCGCGATAAAGTTCGGAACCGGCGCCGGGTGCCAAAACAAGTGGTAACATCCCAATAACACTGGTCAGAGTAGACATAAATATTGGGCGGATGCGATTCCTAGTTGCCTCCACTATGGCGTCCCCAGGCTGCATCCCGTCTTCTCGAATGTGCTGAAGCGTCTGATCGACCAGCAAGATAGCGTTATTAACTACAACGCCGATTAAGATAACAAAGCCTAATACAGTCAACATATCCAAGTTCTGAAGCGTCCAGATATTCATTAGCCCTAACGCCAACACGGCACCTGCGGTTGCAAGTGGAACTGAGAAGAGGATTACAAGAGGATAAATGAAGCTCTCAAACTGAACGGCCATCACTAAAAACACAATCACGAGTGCAATTAGCAGGTCGTACGAAAGCTCAGTCTTGGTCTTGCCGAGTTCATCTGCTGTTCCGGCTAAACGGAAGTGGACGCCCTCAGGCAGACCAGCTTTAGCAATTGGGTCAAGTACTTCCGTTTGTACCTTTGCCATTGCTTCTTCTAGGGGCATTGCATCCGCTGGAGTAAGCGCAAGTGTTACTGTTCTGAGACGTTCCTTATGACGAACTTGAACAGGGCCTGTTGTCATTACAACATCTGCAAGACTGGAAGCAGGTACGATAATTCCGGATTTAGATACGACGGGCAGAGATTCGATGTCTTGAGTTGACGTAACTGCCCCTTCTCGACCTTTAAGGACCATATTGAGCCGCTCTGATCCTATTGTTGCTTCGGTGACCCGGAGACCATCATTATAAGCATCAAGGGTTAGGCCGAGTTCTCTAGCCGATACTCCGTTATCCGCTAGCTTTATTCGGTCTGGATAAACACGCACCTCAGGAGAGCCTAATTCTAGACTTGGTAAAGGACGCACTTGATGCCCGTCCTGCCTTGGAAATACAGACGCTAGTCGGCGATCCACAAGATTTGCGACTTCGATGGCGTCTTCTAGATTTACGCCTGTGACATCAACATCGATTACTCTAGCACCACCAATTCCACGTCCAAAAACACTGGCGAGACGGAAAAAGGCTCGAATATCTGGATGGTTTCCTACCTCTCGCATCAGTGGACGTTGCAGCATCTTCACTTTTGCGGGATCCACAGAACGTGCCAAAACGATGACACGTTCACCAAGCGCTACGTAATAAAAATCACTCATTTTGGGTAAGCCGTCAGAACTCGGCTCTGGACCCGTTTCCGATGCCCAACGCTTGCGGGTAGCATCTTCAAATTTCAGCGCGATATTGGTGCTTGTTTCTAAATTGTATCCTGCGGGTGGCGTAATAAAACCTAGTATCAGATTTTTATTACCTTCAGGCAGATAGTCCAACCTGGGTAAGAACAAAACAGTACCAATTACTGCAACTGTTGTGATGGAACCCACCCACAACAATGCAAAGCTTCGGAACCTGACAGCTGTCCTAGCTAGCCTAATGAATGATGCTGAGAATATCCTCCCAAAGGCATCTAGAGGTGGGATGCGAAATTTGTTTGCTTCCGCACTTACATCCTTGATTAGCAATCTTTTGCCGAGGGCAGGAATGACAGTTATTGCAACGAGGAGGGAAAGGAGTACTGAAACAGAAATCGCGACGGCTATGTCTCTAAAAAGTTGGCCAACTTCTAAATCTGTTACCAGAACTGGAATAAAGACTACTACGGTAGTTAAAGCAGAAACAAAGATAGCACCCCAAACTTGCCTGGCGCCTTTGAAGGCCGCCTCACGTGCGCTTAGTCCTCTTTCACGATGTCTATAAATGTTCTCAAGCACAACGATAGCTGCATCTACCACCATGCCAACAGCAAATGCGATACCGGCTAAAGATATAACGTTTATAGAACGACCAAGCGCAGCCATAGCTACAAAAGAGCCAATCACGGATACAGGGATAGCAATCGCAACGATTACGGTTGGTCTCCATGAGCGAAGAAACAACAGAAGTACCAAAGAGGCTAATAAGCCACCGATGATTATGTTGGATTGCACCAGATCAATGGCTGACTCTATATATACTGTCTCATCATATACTTGTTTGATAGTCAGGCCGTTCTGCTTAAGCACAGTATCATTTAGATCGGCGGTCGCCTCTCTTAAGCCTTCCATCACTTTTATGACATTAGCCCCGGTTTCACGAACAGCATTTACAGCAATACCTGGGGCGCCATTTCTTCTAATCCGTGCTGTGGGTTCGGAATAACCAAATTCAACCTTGGCGATATCTCGAACGGTTACGCGCGAAACAGCTCCTGTAGATCTGTCAACTTCAGATCTCAAAACAACGTCTTCCACGGCTGAAGGGCGATCTAAGTTGCCTTCCATGCGCGTTACATAACTTCGTTTTCCTTCGTCTAACTCTCCTGCTGAGAAGGAGGCATGCTCTGTGCGAATACGATTTACAACTTCACTGATCGTGAGGCGGTATTGTGCAAGTTTTTCAGGATCTATGATTATTTGGAGTTCGCGACTTCCCCCACCATAAAGGTTGGTTAAAGCAACTCCAGGCACACGTTCAAATCGGTCTTGGACAAAATCTTCCACAAAATCTCGATATGTGTGGATTGGTTTCTCATTCCCTGGGAGACGTTGAATGGAGAACCATGCAATAGCATTGTCGTCAGAACTCGCCGTCTTAAGCGTAGGTTCATCGGCTTCCTCTGGATAACCGTTAACCCGATCGAGTCGATTTGCAACTAGCAACAGTGACTTATCCATATCTGTGCCAACGGCAAATGTAAGTTTTACACGAGCCCTTCCAGTACTGGACTGACTCTCCATATTTTCGAGATTTTCGACACCACGGAGGACTTCTTCCTGACGATTGACTATCTCCCGCTCCACTTCTGCGGGGGCAGCTCCGGGCCATAAGGTTTGAACCGTAACTTGAGGTTTATTGACCTCAGGAATTAGCTGGATTGGGATTGTCGTTAGAGCAAGCCCTCCAAATAGAACGATCATCAGAACAGCCGAAACTGTGGCGACAGGCCGTTCGATCGCAGCACGGATGAGGTTCATCGTTTGGACATTCCTGTAGGCTGGTTGCCAACGAGTTTGAATGCTTGATTGGGGCGAAGCGTTTCATTGCCTCGGATCACTGCTATATCGCCAGGCGAGGCCCCTTCCTTCAATATAAAACGACGCCCAACAGCAGAGCCTAAGTCGACTGACTTGATTTCGGCTTTGAATAGCCCCTCTTGTTCTTGGTCAGGCTTGGCGAATACCGCAACTGCGCCTGCAGGTCGACGAATTATCGCATCCTTGTGGATCGTGACGACCGTTTCAGGGGCGGCTATTGGTATATGAATTGTTACTGCAGCATTTGCGATGGCTAACTTTTCCAACTCTGCGGGTAGCGGTCCAAAGCGCACAGTGCGAGTGCGGGATACACCGGTTTCGCGAGGCAATACAGCTCGGACTTTTATTGAACTCGAGGCAGCGCCCAACATAACAGATGCGTTAGCACCGGGTTGTACTCCACCCATGCGGTCTGTTGGAGCCTCTGCTTCAATCTCAAGTGCCTTGTCCCCAATCAGGGTAACAATAGGAGCGCCCAGTCCTACAAATCCGCCAATTTCCACGTGCCTTTCAGCTACGACGCCCGGGTAGGGCGCTTTAACTTGACTATAATCTAAATCAACCTGGGCTAATTTTAGCTCAGCAAGGGCGCGGGCGTTGTCTGCTTCTACTTCTTTTACCTGCGCTGCCGATCTCTCCACCTCTCGTTGTTTGTCCGCAAGCAAAGCCTCAGAAAAGGCAGCTGAGTTCCGAAGTCGCTCTAGGCGATTTAATGATTGTTCCGCAAGCTTTAGAGATGCCTTAGCTGTTTTAATGCGTGCGTTGCTGAGCTCTAATAACGCTTTCCGACGCTGGACCTCCGCTGACAACCGATCAGTTGCTAGCTCGGCAATAATTTGCCCAGCTTTAACTCTGTCTCCCACTTCGACCAAAACATTATCAATAGCACCAGCAACTCGGGTGGCTACGGGCCCACTCCGCGTTGATACAAAGCGCCCTACGATTGCCGTTGTTTCGCTAGCTGTTTCTTGCCGTATTTGGTCTCCAACGAGGGTTGGAGGAGGGCGATTTCCACGCTGCTGTGCGATTGTGGGCGTAATGGATAAGGAGAAAGTTATAACTGCCAATAAGCAAGAAATTAGATAACGCATTGAGGGTATCCAACTAAGCACCCGCCCTTCGGATGCGATGATCCAGAAATTAGGGCAAACTGTGGCTTACGTCTATCAGTTTCAAAACGCATTTTGATAGCGTCGAAGATATCAATCGATCCGTTGAATCTTTTTTGTGATTCGAGCTTCAGGAAATCCCCAAGTTGGGAAGTACGCGTGTTGTGGAATTGCCGCGTTTGCTCCTGAAACGACAAGAACAATATGGTCTGGTGTTTCTACAGCAGGTGGTCCATTCCCTGCTTTCAGGGCTGCAATTGCCCAATCTGCTATCCCCGTTCGTGGTTGAAGATCCTTCATAATCCAACTTCGATTATATTCTTCCGGATCGGCATGAGATAGTTGCCAGAGGTGTTTTCTAACATCTTGCTCCGTCCAACCATCTTGGGCCAATGTCTGAGCAATAAATGGAGCAATAGCTACGGCACATGTTCCTCCATGCAGGCGACTGAAAGCTGATAGAGAGGAACGCAGCAAGCTTCCTAGGTCATCTATCCTACCCGTGCACGTAACAGTTGCTTCAGCTCGCAGAGCCATAAGAACTGTGTCATTCTCGCAATAACCAAGCCGTTCCCTCAAGCTCGGCCAAGGAGAATCAGTTTCATTTTCTGGCAGAACAAGCGATAGGCGGCCCGGTTGGCCAAGGCCAGCCAGATTTGTGGTCCCGGGCCACCCTCCCCCAATGTTCTGAATTGCGAGCCGAAGAGCTCGGCCGATAACCATATTTCCTCGCCAGCCAGGTCCCAAAGCACCTACACCTCCATGAAGATCTAAGCGCTCTAAATCTGGCCCTGAAAGCAAGAGAAGTGGCGTCACATTCTCGTCGGTCGTTTGAACGCCACGAAGGTTAAAAGAAGGCTCGAGAACTGCTTCCAGTGCCGCAATGACAAAACAAAAGTGTTTTGGATCACAGCCAGCCATTACCGCATTGGCAGCCGCTTTTTCCATCGTAACCTGTCCAAAGAGAGGTTCCGCCTCTCCAATATGTTTATCGCCACTTTGTTTTGCATGGCGTAGAAAAGTTCTGACGCGAGATCTGGTGGGTAGGATGATAGGTAAGCCATCTGTCCAACCGCGCCGGTAGTACAACTCCTTCAACTGATCAACAGTTAAGCCGCGAACTACTTCTATTCGTTCCCTGGAAAAGTTAGTGGCCTCCGCATAACGCCATAGAAGTCCATTTTCTCTAGCTCTTTCGGCAAGCACGTCGGTAATCCAGCTGCCATCTGCGCGTTGGCCAACGGGAGTTACTAGCCAGGTTGTGTCTTCGGCCATTTACGCATCCTTAAAAATATTTTTATACGGTCTGGAGGCATCCCCAAAAAGTTTGCAATATTTGTACTCATCTTGCAGGAGGCACTCCCATGCCAGGCATGCGTCAATCTACATTAGACTATTCTAGCATGGTCGATGACCGGACAGCTGATGGTAATTTTAGCATCAATCGGTCCATTTACGATGACCCAGACATTTTCGAAGACGAGATATCCCTAATATTCGAGAAGACCTGGATTTATGTCGCCCATGAAAGTCAAATACCAAAGCAGGGGGATTATCTCTGGACAGAAATTGGGCGCCAACCCGTAATAATTAACCGTCTGGATAATGGCGAAATTGGTGGCCTTATTAACGCATGTTCTCATAGGGGAGCGCTTCTTACACCAACCCGACAAGGCAACGCTCGTGTTTTTGTTTGCCGTTACCACGGTTGGACATTTAAGTCTGATGGTGATTGCATTCGCATTAAGGATGAAGAGATAGGCTATCCTAATGGTGTTGATAAATCGTGCTTTAGTCTTACGCGACTGCCACGAGTTGAGAATTACAGAGGGTTTATTTTTGCAAGTCTTAACGCAGAAGTGCCTCCGCTCTCAGAGCATTTAGATAATACCAAACCTTTCATTGATATGATGGCAGACCAATCGCCTGATGGATTAGAGGTGCTGCCAGGATCTTCAACATACATTGTTGAATGTAACTGGAAGCTACAAATAGAAAACGGTGTCGATGGCTATCATGTAGGAGTTGTGCATCGTAATTTTGCACAAACAGTTAGACGTAGAAATGAACTGAATAATGCTTCCGGAATGAAACTGACCGAAAATGCTCGTTTTGACTCGGGTAATGTTGAAACTGGATGTTATGACTTAGGTCGCGGACATAATGTTATTTGGTCGGATCGAGGAGCTCCTGAAGCCGCGCCATTATACGAGGCGAGGGATAAACTGCTTCCGACAGTTGGTGAGGAAAAATGGAATTGGATGGTGGGGCGTGGACGTAATTTGCTCATCTATCCAAACGTATTTTTAATGGACCAGTCATCAACACAAATCAGAATTATCCGACCTTTGGGTCCCAGCAGAACAGAAATACAAGTATTTTGTATAGCGCCTAAAGGTGAGAGTTCCGAAGCTCGACGAGCCCGACTGGACAAATTCCGAGATTTCTTTTTGACAAGTGGGCTTGCTACCCCGGATGACTCCGTTGCGCTAGAGGATACTCAGACTGGTGTTGGGGGCAAGCTCGCCAAGTGGTCCCCGTTTGATCGAGGCATAGCCTCTGCTGGCGTTGGAGCTGATAAAGACATTCGTGAACTTAAGATCGAGCCGAAAGGCCACAATAAACCTTGGGATATGGAAACAATTTATATTGGGCAATATCGCCGTTGGGCCGAACTAATGGCTGCGGATAAATGAGTAACGTTACTAACGCGGATCTTTGCTTGCAGCATGAAGTTGAGCAGCTGATCTACAGAGAAGCGTACTTGCTCGATATGCGCCGATTTGATGAGTGGCTAAACTTGTACAGTGAAGATGCCGAGTACCTAATTCCCGCATGGATTAACGAAACAACTCTTGCTACCGACCCAACTAAGGAGCTCTTCCTTATCTATTTTCATAATAAGACAGGCTTGGATGATAGAGTTTATCGTATCAACACTCGTGATAGTTACGCCTCTACACCGATGCCTAGGAGTACCCATGTGGTTGGTAATGTTTTGCTGATAGCAGCTTCTGAGACCACTATAGAAGCTTCCTGCAGCTGGACTGTGCATCAATACGGTGACAGGAAGGGAGCTCGCATTCATGGTGGTCGTTATGATTACACGTTCAGCCGTCATGAAAACGGCGATTTAAAAATCGCGCGTAAGCATATCACTTTTTTAAATGACCGCGTCGATATACCAATCGACATTTATAATGTGTGAAGAGTTTATAATGGCGAAATTACCGACCCCGCAGGAAATTTACGAACGGGTTATTAGGCATGTCGATAATAAAACAACTGATGTTGGCGAAGGAATTTGGCGGGAGCCAGTTGAGAATTATCAGTCTATAGAGCGTTTTCAGGCAGAGTTAAAAATGATGCGCCGCATCCCTCTGCCTTTCTGTCCTTCGGCGGCCTTACCTGAGGCTGGGTCTTACATCGCGCGAGCGGCTGCTGGGACGCCCCTGTTGGTCGTCCGTGGTGACGATGGTGTTGTGCGGGCATTTCGTAATGCATGTAGGCATAGAGGAATGGCGCTAAAAGAAGGTTCAGGCTGCGCTAAGAGCTTTGTTTGTCCGTATCACGCTTGGACTTATAGTTTGGATGGTGCGCTTAAGCACATCCCTGGCTTTGAGGGATTTCCGTCAGTTGACAAGGAAAGCCATGGACTGGTTGCAGTAACCGCTGAAGAAAAATCTGGTATCGTTTTTGTTACGCAAGAAAAGCCGGTTTCTGATGGTGCTCTTGAGTGCCTTCCAGAAATTATAAAGCCCGAACAGAAGGTTTTTAACTCGCTGGAGTTTGTTGACGAGGCAAATTGGAAGCTTATCGGTGAAACCTCAATGGAAGGGTACCACATACGGGCACTACACAATAAATCATTCTATCCCTACGGGTATGATAATTTAAACATAATAGAGCTGTATAAGCGAAATGCGCTGATCGTGTTCCCGTTCAATAGAATAGAGAGACTCAGAGAAAAGTTACCAGAGGATCGGAACTATGCAGGACGATTCACCCAAGTGTTTCAAATCTTTCCCCACGCTCATACGTCAGTCTTGTCTAACCACACCCTTTTTATAATTTTGGAGCCTCTGACTCCGACATCAACACGCTGGGTAGTTTATCAATTAACAAATGAAGGGGAGGCGGCCACCGAAGAAAGTTTAGAGATTGCTCGACGCGATGCCAACTTTGTACAGGACACTGGGCTGCTTGAAGACCGAGCAGCCGCAAAAAGTATCCAGGACGGCATTTCTAGTGAGGCTAATGAATATTTCACTTTTGGAAAATATGAACAGGTTATTTGTAATTTTCACCGTAGTTTGGATGAGCTGATTGCACAGACAAACTAGATTGTAGAACTTCTGATTTTGATAGCCGTCAATCCTGCCACTGGTCCCAGGACACGATATTCTGGATTGGAGGCCGCTTGGCGGGTTTGAAGTCCTTACCAATAGTGTAAGCAACAGGTAGCAGACCTACTTGCATGAACTCTGATGGAATGCATAGTAAATCCTGAGCTTCGTTCGCATTGTGAAGGTGAAGAGTGGTCAAAGTAGAACCCAGTCCACGAGCGCGCAGAGCAAGTTGAAAACTCCAGACTGCAGGCATGATCGAGCCCATCAACCCTGCCCACGCCGTAACTGGTGGGTTTTTTGCCATATGATCCACTTTGATGAGTGGAATTACATGAACAGGCACTTTTTCAAGATTTTCTGCCAAATACTGTGCGGAAGAATAAACTCTCTCTGTTTGATTGTCGCCATTGGCAGCAGCTTCATCTTGGGACTTAACCAAGTACTCTCCAGCACTTCTCCGATAAATATCAGCAAGGGCTTCACGTTTTTCCGAGCTGGTTACGATAATCCAACGCCATCCCTGTCGATTGCTTCCTGTGGGAGCCTGCTGGGAAATATCGAGGCACTCTAGAATAACTTCGCGAGGTACGGGCTTTTTAAAGTCAAGGCGTCTTCTAACAGCCCTGGTTGTAGTTAATAATTTATCAGTTTCTTTGAGGTTGAATGGCGGCATGATGAGTTTCTGTCTCAGACCCTCTGATGGCTTAGGTTAATTATTATTTCCCAAAAGAATTTATGATCTTCAAAAACCAATTATTCCTGAGCCTGATAAGAATCAGTTTTCTGCATTTCGTTTTTTAATGAGTGTCTTAATTTCACCCTCCATGCAAAGCTCGTCTCTCTGATTGTGCACTGTTGCTCGCAGCACTACTATTCCAGTTGTTCGACCTGGTTCTAGATCGATCACTTCTAGCATTGGATAGGTTGTGTCACCGGAAAAAACAGGCGCTTTAAAACGAGCGGTCAATTCTACTATAGCTTTCAGGCTGTCTTGCACAATGAATGGAAAGTCTCCCGCACCTGGAGCTGCTTGGATTAACACTTGCATTCCATGGGCGAGGAGGCCAGGGAAACCGAGATTTCGGCAATATTCGATATCATAATGAATAGGATGATTATCTCCACTCGCCATCTGAAATGCGGCAAAGAGAGCATCGGTCTGAGTCCTAGATGGCGAAATGAAGCGTTCCCCTAACTTGAAATCTTCAAAATATCGCTGTTCTGGTACGCGTGGT
>Ga0255777_10002233_pt1 | contig 17436 bp, 16 predicted proteins | sample 101ome_15_FD_179975 | JGI IMG/M metagenome (GOLD analysis project Ga0255777, IMG submission 179975) | Coastal salt marsh microbial communities from the Groves Creek Marsh, Skidaway Island, Georgia - 101402AT metaG (version 2) | ecosystem: Environmental > Aquatic > Marine > Intertidal zone >... | reverse complement strand
TCTACCTGGTTCGTACCGCCAAGCGGGTGAGCGATGAGGAGCTTGTGACGCTTCGGTCCGGTGTCGACATCGAATTGGAGGTCAACGGCACCTCAACCGTCCATCGAACCCAGCCTGCGGAGGTGCACCGTTTGGACGGCACCGATCTTCAACTCACCATTCACGAAGGGAAGAAACGGCAGGTTCGACGCATGCTGTCCGCCCTTGGCCATCAGGTGACGGATTTGCACCGTGCCGCCATCGGTGGGTTGTGGATGGACGATTTGGGTTTGCGGGAAGGGGATTGTTTGGACATGTCCGGCATGAACCTGTTGGCCCTCATCGAGACTGCCGATTGATACAAAAAACAAAGACGGGCGCCGCAGGTGGCTCGTCGAGGACTGCCCATGCCCGGTGACATGTCGTGGATGAAAGCCCGCTATGACGAACTCAACGAGAAATCGTTGCTCTGGGAACCGCCCACGTTGGAGGGACCGAACCAACCCCGCTGCCGCATGGACGGGCAACCGACCATCATGCTCTCGGCCAACAATTACCTCAACCTGACGACTCACCCCAAGGTCGTCGCTGCCATGCAAGAAGCAACGGCCACCTACGGGGCTGGAAGCGGTTCGGTGCGTGCCATCGCCGGCACCATGGACATTCACTTGGAAGCCGAGCGCAAGGTGGCCGAATTCAAGGGGGTGGAGGCCTCCTTGATCTACTCAGCCGGCTACACGGTCAACGTTGGCCTGATCCCGACCTTGGTCACCGGACCCAACGACGTCATCATTTCGGACGAACTGAACCACGGTTCCATCATCGATGGCGTTCGCCTCACCAAAGCAAGCCGAGCAGTGTACGCTCACAACGACATGGGGGAGTTGGAAGCGGTCCTGAAAGCGCACGAATCCTCTCAGCGCAAACTCATCATCACGGACGGTGTGTTCTCGATGGACGGTGACATTGCCCCGCTTGACGAGGTCACAGCCCTTGCCGAGGAATACGGCGCCATGGTCTATGTGGATGACTGCCACGGCGAGGGGGTCCTCGGTGAAGGCGGTGCAGGCATCGTTGACCATTTTGGGCTCCAGGGGAAGGTTGACTTCGAAACGGGTTCGTTTTCCAAGGCGCTCGGTGTTCAAGGGGGCATCCTTGCGGGTACGGAGATGACGCGGACCCATGCCCTCAACCATTCCCGCTCTTGGCTGCTCTCCGGTTCACAGCCTCCCGGCGTTGCGGCTGCCCAAAAAGCGGCGATTGAAGTGTTGATGAGCGAGCCAGAGCACCACGCTCGGTTGTGGGAGAACACCGAATACTTCCGCAGTGAACTCCAAAGCATGGGCTTTGACACCGGTGATTCTGTAACCCCCATCATCCCTGTGATGTGCGGTGAATCCAGCACGGCCAAAGCCATGACGCAGGCGCTCGGGCGAGAGGGCGTCATGGCTGGCGCCATCGTGTTCCCCATGGTGGCGCGAGACAAGGCCCGCATCCGCACACAGATGTCGGCGGGTCTTTCAAGGGACGATCTCGACGATGTGCTTCGGTGTTTCGAGCGGGTTGGTCCCAGCGTCGGACTGATTTGATTCACTCCGCTTCGAAGGCATCGACGACTTCGAGCAGTTCGGTGTCGGACCCTGCAAGGTGTTCCGCTTCCTCTGCGGCAGATGGCTCCTCGCTCGTCATGCCTTCGAACGGGTCGAGTCCGTCCTCAAGCATGCAGAGCAAGCGGTAGCGTGGAGCCCAAGAGAGGTGCACGTACACCGGACCTGGCAGGAGTAAAAACATCCACACCAACACAGGCGGGAGTGCAGCAAGTTCGATCCGGTCGATTGACAAGAGGGTCAAGCCAACAAACGGCATGGGGTAGAGAACGGCCCGCGGGGGTGCCACTGGGAGGCGCTTAGCGAGGTTGATCAACACCAGCGAGGCCATCCCGAGCACCCAGCATGCCACCAACAAGAGGGAGGTGTGGTAAATCCACTCAACGCCCCATACGTCCTGATGTTTCGAGCCAAAGGCATAGGGGAGCACGAGGGCAAGCGCCACGAGAAATCCATAGAAAGCGCCAATGTTGGCGGGGTGGCTGAGCCACAGCGGGAGTGCAGTGAACCGCCTCGAGAGGGAGGTGCCCAGCAACACGTCACGTTCTTTTGGGGCGAGTTGCTCCACCCGCTGTTGCCACGTGACCTTGCCGTCCACAACGCGAGCGGCACCCCCCGCTTCTTCAAGTGAGCGGCACATCGGGCCGGCGAGGCGTCACTCTTTCTGTCGGAAGAAGCTCACCAGTGGGCTTTCGACTTCGATGCCTTCTTCATCCTCGAGCCACGAACGCGCCAGTAGCCCCGAGTCGAGGGCTTCACGTTCACGGGCTTCATCGATGGGGTCGGGCACTTCGTTCACCGCATCGCGCAAGGCGATGGCTTGGTTGATGAGGGCCAAATGACGCGCAATGAGCGGAGTCTTGTCGGCGGCCTTGTGGAAGTGCCCGATGACGGGGTACTCATCCGTGTCTTGAATCAGGGAAAGACCCCCCATCAATTCGTCCTTGGCGATTCGCACACGGTGCGAGCCAGGGTCCACCCACGATCCATCGCTCATGCGAACCAGCACGCGTGCTGGCCCCATGGGTTCATCGCCCATGAACGGGTGGTTGAGGTTGACCGCCAGCGGCGTCGACGCGTGGGAACGGTAGCGTGCGGTCAAGACCGCACCGTTGACCAACACCACGAGGGTACCCAAGGCCACACCCGCCGTACCCGATGCGCCCAAAGCGACCAAGATCAAGCCCATGACCGCCCCGATGGCTGCGCCCGCCATCAGCCCCGTCCGGTAGCCGGCGCCGAACCCTTTGGCCACCGGCGTGTCGATGAACCGCCGCATGTCCAAGGGGACGTCCTGCAGCCGCTCAGCCATGCAACCACCACGGTTCACTGACCTTTCAACATCACGCTCGAGGGAGGCGATGGGTGGCGGCGACCAAGGACCACGTCCCTCCATCCTTTGCGTAAGCCTCGACCGCTTGCATGTGACGCTGGATGTCAAGTCCCCACGCCGTGACCCAACCTTCGAGTTTCGGCTGAAGTTTGGCCCATTGTTTGGACACGCCCACGGCATTGTGTCGTTCGTGGTGCAACAACAGGGCGGCGGTTTGGATGAGGCCTTGCACCAACAGGACTTCTTCCATGGGCGCCTGCCGTGCTTTCAGGGCGTTCCACAGGTCCTCCCATGATTCATGGGCATGCCAAAAGGCGCCTCGGTCGAAGCGGTCAAGCCCTTCGTGGAGCAATTGGCGTTCGCTGGCTTGAAGCGGTTGGGCCACAAAAGCGCTCATGGCTCGCCGTTGGGAACGGAGGTTGAAACCCTTCGTCTTGGGGCTGGGCATGCCGCACCCTTCAAGAGGGGTCAGTTCGGTTCACGATGCAACGGTGCGATGCATGCTGTCGGTGGACCGAGGTGACCTTGTCGAGGAGCGGCGTGGGGGTGTTGACGCCCTTCGGTCCATGGTCGCCAACTTGGCAGCTCACCACCAATCGGGCGCCATCCGATTGCTGGCGCCTGACGACGCCGGCGGTCATCGCGAGGCCTGGTTGGTGGTCCGCTTGGGTCAGCCGGTGCTGGCGGTCACCGAAGACGAAGGCGGACTTGAGGCCTTGCTCGCCATTGAGCAGCGTTCATTGAAGCACGCTTGCGACCTCCACCTGTACGAAATGACGGTGGCACAAACCCGGGCGGCCGCTGTTCAACACCCCGGTGCCCTGCTTGAAGCACACAACGAGCACGCATCCGATGCAGGGGCGTGGTGGTCCAACACCAACCTGCCGTTGACGGGTTGGCGTCGCACCGATTCGGTCGACGACCTGTCCGGTTTGTCGATGACGACCGATGAACGCCCCCGCACCCAATATCACTCCCGTACACATGAACGGATGCTGAACCCCGGTGGGACGTACATTCACGATTCCCCCGACCCTCACCCGCTTCTCCAATTGAGCGGCGATTTGGCGGGCCACGGTGTCGCCTTTGCCGGCTTCTTTGCCTTGCCTCATGCACAGACCGAGGTCACGCGCCGGCTGCCTGCCCCCACGAGTTTTTCGCTTCTCCGCCCCATGGAAGGCCTCACCGCCCTGCATGACTTGGACGACATTGACGAAGCGCTCCAGCACTTCCTTTGGGAACACGAACGCAGTGTTGTCCTGTTGAACGGGTTGGATCGGCTGGGCAATGTCTTCGGTGACGATGCTGTGGTTCGATGGTTTCGCCGCCTGCGCGACCGCATTCAGTGGGGTGATCATGTCCTGCTTTGCACCACCGACCTTGGTGTGTTCGACGCGGTGACCCGACGCAAACTGATGCTGAACGCAGAACCCATTGAACGCGACGACCTCGTGCGCTGGGCCGATGACCCCGATGGGCTGCTCGACCATCCGTTGTTGGTGCCCGAGGACGATGAAGAGCGCCTGTGGATGGATGAACAACTGCTGCGTCACGCTGAACGGGTGCCTCACGACGATGCCCTGAACGTTCTGGAAGGAGGGAGTTCCGAGGTCCATCCCGAGGACCGGATGGAAGCCACCCGAGAACTCCAAGGCGTGGTGGCGTCTTGGCCAGAAACCGAAACGGCTGCGACCTTCGTCGAGCACGCCACGGTTGACACGGCGTCGATAGGGGCCACGCCTTGGCGACCCACGCTGGTTGAGGCCCCATCGTCACACACGACGCTCATGGACGCCCTTTCTGCCGAGTTGGAGGCCGAGGAACCGGCGGAATCGGCCCCTCGAACCCGCCGTCCGCGTGCGGTATTCCGCGCCCCTTCGCCCCCGCCCGGTCCGCGCCGACCTCAGCGCATGAAGGCGCGTAAACCGTCCCCCAACCTTCCTGCCATCGGTCGGGGCACGGCCAAGGCCATTCCCACGCAGCCGTCCCCTCGAGCACCGTCGTTTTCGCCCATTTCACGTCGCAAGGCATCGTTCAACGCCGCCAACCTCGATGGCATCAACGAGCGCATGTCGCGCGCCAAAGCACCGATGTATCAGCGACGAGGCGCCCTGCACGACGCTGCACGCTTGGAGAATCAACCCAATCCCCCATCATCCGCCATTGGTCCTTCGCACCGTGCCATGCCCTTGCCATCGGCGACTGGAACACCCGCCATCAACACCCGACGATCCGTGGCCCCCCTGCCGGCCGTGGCCGTTCGGGAATCCGCTCAGCGGGGCCAGCACGTGGACGACCTGGAGGCGCTCCACCTCGAATGGCTGGCTCGGAAAGAACGCTCTCAGTTCAGATCAACGGCCTTGTACGATGAGCACGGGCGTCCCTTGGAAAGGTACGGTGGGGGCTCAGCATGACGTCCCGTCACACGAAACTGCGAGAAGCGATCGCAGCGGCGCAACAGGGGTTGACGGGTGCAGCACCGGTGAACGAAACCACCGATTCCTCGGCGGGTACCGATGCAACAAGGTCATCCTCTCCCATAACCCGTCCAGCTTCCAAACTCAACACGCTGTTGGGCACAGCTCACATGCCTCAGGACCGGCTGCCGTTGTTTCAGCGTGTGGGTGTGGAACAGCGTCCCACCTACGAGGTGGTGGCTGAGCGGGTCTTGGGGCCAGGTGTTGCGAGCCACCGCCCGCGTTGGACCGATTCAGGGTATGCTGCCCATGTGGCCGAACGGCTTGACGCCCTGCGAAATCGGTGGGACACTCCCTCGCCTTTGCCGGAGGTCGATGATGACACGTCATCTTTCATCGGATGGGAATCCGACGGACGTCCCGTTTGGCGGCGTGTGCTCGATGAACATCGCGGCGGTGCGATGGTCGCCGAGCAGGCCATTCCGTCGATGGGGGCTGACGAAGCGGTTCGGTCTTCACCCACGGCATCGGCGCATCGTTTTGGAGCCGATTGGCCCTCGCACGTGGTCCGTTCGGCTCACTTGACGTTCAAACACTGGTTTGTGGGCGAAGAGAACTTTGCAGCCACGCAAGCCTGTGAGGGCGTGGTTGACCACCCAGCAGGTTCCCTGAACCCGTTGATGATTCAGGCTGCCCCTCAATCGGGGTGTTCCCACCTCCTCCACGCCACGGCGCAGGCGCTGTTGCGTCGTCAAACGGGTGCTGTCCTTCGGATCGCTGAGCCGGACGTCATTGGAGATGCTGGTCCCGCACCGGGCTGGGAGGACGCATTGGCGGAAGCGTTGGCCTTGGTGGTCGATGATCTCCACGCCTTCGTAGCGCACGACACGTGGTCCCACCACCTTGGAGTGATGGTGGATGCAGCGTTGAATTTGGGCGTGCAAGTGATCCTCGGCGGGCGCCTGTCGCCCGACGATGTGCCGCCGTCCCGCTTGAAGGACGTGCTGAGGACGGCCACCGTGGTTCGACTCATGGCGCCATCCCGACCCACGTTGCTGGCCTATGCACGGTGGCGTTGTTCCCACAAGAACCTCCTCCTTCACGATGTTCACCTCGCCCAATTGGTGGAGGGAAGCACCGGTGCGTGGCGATCGGTTGATGGTGCACTGGAACGGTTGGCCTTGGCGCTTAAGGGTGGCGAAGTCTTGCTGGAGGACGACGATGTACGTGATTTGCTTGAGCACGGCACGTTGTCCCGCCCCCTCTCCGATGGTCCCGAACGGGAGCGGGTGACCGACGTCGCTCGGCGGGTTGTGGGTGCTGCGGTGGACCACGTGTTGACCGATCGCGACCTCAGCGGCGTGGCGCTTCATGCAGCCTCTCCGGCTCTGGGCCCCGACGATTACACGCCACCCACATGGTCCGGTGAAGAACTCCTGTCGGCTGACGACGCGGCTGCCGCACGTCACCTTCGCGCAACCATGGAAACGGTGACGCCTGCCCTTCCGTCGGTGCTTGACCTGAACGAGCGGGACCGCTTCCTTCTGGAGCGCCACGAGTCACTGCGGTTCGATGACGTGGAACGCGCCGTGGACACGTTGGTGGCTTTGGAGGAACAGATCGATGCAGAACTGGCCGCTTCCGACGTCAAGGCGATGGAAGGGTCGGGCGAATTGCACCGACTCGAATCGGCGATGGTGGCGTTGGCTCAACGCGCTGCGAGCGCCGACATTGAGGAGTTGATCACCATCGCCGACGAATTGCGTGAATTGGAAGAGCGCCTTGTGGCGTTGGACCCAACGCGTGAACCGCTGCCTTCGTTTGATGATGAACCCCAACAGCAGTCAAAACGGCGGCGATTTGGACGTCGTCAAGGCAGGCAACGGGCATCATCGGCCGAACTGGACAGCTACGAACCCGAGGGGGACTGGAACGTGCAGGCCGAAGGCATCGAGGCCAGCGACCTGTTGGCGGACGAGGGTGAGCGGCTGAACGTCGTGAGGCTGGCTCGTTTGCGTCCCGTCAACGTGATGAAGGGTGAAGAAGAATGAGGCGTCCCTGGTGGACCGGCGGCGTTCGATTTGCCTGTCAGGCATCGTGCGGTCGGTGCTGCGATGAGCCTGGCGGCATCGTCTATCTCTCGCCGGCCGATGCTGAACGCATCGCTGAGCACGAGGGCATGCCGGTTCCGGAGTGGTTGGCGAGGGACGCTCGAACGACGCATGACGGGCGGTACGTGTTGAAGAGCCGTGAGAGCGACGGTGTTTGCATCCACCTCAACAGCACGAAGCAATGCGACATTTACAGCGTTCGTCCCCAGCAATGCAAAGCGTTTCCATGGTGGTCCGAGAACCTCGCAACTCAGCGGTCATGGGAGGAAACCAAGGAGCGCTGCCCGGGGATTGAAGCGGAAGACGCGCTGCTCATCGACGGGGCCACCGTTCGACTGCACATGTTCGCCGACCGTGTGTCCACCAAGGGGTTTCGGGCGTGGCCACCCAAACGCTCCTTTTGGAATCGGTGAACTGCGGTGGTGTAGTTCAGCACACCGAATTGGGGTCCTGTGGTTTCCTCTCAGCCGGCTTTATACCGAACCGGTCGGTCGCCCTCTCCGAGGGAGCATCATGACCGGCAACAAGGACCTGTTCACCGTGACCAGCGAGCACCTCAACTCGGGTTTGCGCGGCATACCCGTGGGCACCTGCCGCACCTCCTTCGTCACCCCCGAGGAAGGCGTTCATTACTGCGGCTATCCCATTGCCGAACTGGCCGGTCTTGAACCTGAGGACGTGGTGTACCTGCTGTTCAACAAGGAACTCCCTGACGAAGCATCGGCGCAGCTCTTCCGCACCGATCTCCAATCTCGTGGAGCGGTTCCACGTTCCATTGATGCCGTGTTCAGCACCCTTCCCCGTCATGGGCACCCGATGGATTGGCTCAGCGTTGGCATCCACACGCTGGGCATGGAGGACACCACGGGCGACTGGAAGGAGGATGCCCTGAACCTCATCGCTCGCATGCCGCGTTTGATGGGTCTGTTGTTCCGTTACCGCGAGGGCCGCAGCGCCGATATTCCGGACGACGACCTCTCCATGTCGATGGTGGAGCGCTTTGTTCACACCTTGGCGCTGGAGAACGTGGACCGCGAGTTGATGCGCGAAGTGCTTTCCGCATACCTCGTGCTTCACATGGACCACGGTGGTGGCAACCTCTCGACGTTCACCGGCAAGGCCATCGCCTCGGGGCACGCCACGGTGTACGCTTCCATGGCTGGCTCCATGAATGCGCTGTCGGGCCCACTCCACGGCCGTGCCAATCAATCTTGTTTGGAGTTCGTGCTTCGGGTTGGCACGAGCGATCCCGATGAAGTGGAAGCCTTCGTGCGCGCCGAACTGGCGGCCAAGCGCCCCGTCTTTGGTTTCGGTCACGCCGTGTTGCGGGCCGAAGATCCGCGCGCCACCGTTCAATTTGCGCTCGGCGAACGGCTCTGCCCCGATGATGAGAACTTCAAGATCATTCGGACCCTCCGTGAAGTGGCGCCGCGTGTGCTGGCCGAAAACCCAAAAATTTCCAACCCAAATGCCAACGTTGACATTGCCAGCGGAGCGCTGCTTCACCACGTGGGATTCAAGGATCCGACCTACTACACGACCTTCTTTGGCTGGGCTCGTGTGGCCGGCATCGGCGCTCAAATCGTGGACGAACGCGCGGTGCTGCGCGACGGCAAGGGCACGCCCATCTACCGACCGAAGTACATCGCTGAGGCCCAATCCTTGCGTCACGTGGTCTGACCGTTCAACACCGGGCGTGCGGTTTTTCCTGAGCCACGGTGCCCGATCAACCTCGGTGCAGCCACGGGCGGGGTGGCGCCGTTGAACCGTTCCAGCACGTCATCCGTTGATTCGTGCCAATGCCAGCGTGTTCGCCAACCCTCCACCAACGTTCGTCGATGAGCGGCGTCGGCTTCAGCCCACGTCGGCGTTTCACGGTCCAAGGACGCCAGAACTGAACGGTGGTCGTCTTCCGGTGCTGCCTGCAAGGTGGACCATTGGTCATCGGTCAACGGGCGTGTCGCCGGTCGCGTCCACCGTGCGTGACCGCTCGGTAACCACGTGAATTCAGGGTCGGCACGGTCGGTCAACGCTGTCAAACCCGCTCTGAGCAAACCGTGTTCCATGGCAGGCCGAGCCGGCCACACGTAGGTCGGCATGCCCGCTCGAGCACGGTGAAGGCGCTCCAAGGCACGCCCTTGCAGTCCAACGCTTCGTCCCAACGGCAACCACGACGTGCTCGGTTGAAAGTACTCAACAGCGCACGGCAACATCGTGCTGCCTTGCTTTTGGTGTCGGCGACGGAGGCGTTGGAAGGAGGTGGTCACAAAGGTGGGCAACACCTGCAGGCGTTGTTGCCTTCGCGAACCGTAGGGAGGGATGTAGGGGATCAACGCAGCCCAAGGCCGCCGGGTCCCTGCACGTTTGGCCGAGGCGGGCATGTGTTTGTGAAAGGAATAGAACACGGCGTTTTCGTGAGGGATGTTGAACTCGTCAAGCAACGTTTCGGCCATGGTCATCGCCTTGGCCACGTGGTCAATGTGCGCTTGTTTGCCCAAGAGTCCGCCGCCCATCGGCGCCCTTGGATGCGGTCGCTTGATCTCAACCGTGCCCATTTTTCCACGGTTCGACCAATGGTCGTGAACCTCGGGATGGGACAGAAACCGTTCGAACCCGAGGAAACCAACGGCTTCGAGTTCATCCAGCGTCCAGGCTTCCACCCAAGGCTCCCTTCCTTCGAGTTGATGTTTCGGAATGGAGACGTCCCGATCGTGATGGATGACCAGTTGTTGGTCAGCGGTGATGCGAAGGTCAAATTCGACCCCGTCCATCAGCGTGATGGCGTGACGCAGGCTATTGAGGGTGTTTTCCGGGGCCTGTCGCCACGCCGCCTTTGCCCCCATGGTTTTGGGTGGTCGGTCTGCTCCCTAAGGTTGACCCCGGACAGGAAACCCAACCGAAGGATTGTTGACGGTCGGAGGTCATAAATCTGCATCGCCCTCGCCCATCAACATGGACCCCTATGACATCATGATGGGTCTCATTCTCGTGCTGACCCCGATCATTTGTTGGGTGTTCACACGCCATCAACCCGAGCAACGCGTGCCGTGGCGTGCCTGGGCCGATGAAATTCACCGCAAGCGGTACTACCTTCACGCCATGGGCTACGTTGTCATCATCCGTTGGAAGTCCTTGACGGACAACCTCAACGAGCCCATGAAGGCGCGGACGGGTCACTGGACGGAAGCCGTGTTCGCCCTGGAAGGCGGTGCAACGAAGTGGGTGCAGGACACCTTCCGTAACGACATGCTCACGGAGTTTCTCAACTTCCATTACCTCTTCATTTACTTGTTTTTGATCTACGTCACGACGGTGTATTTTGCCTTCTCCAGCGACCGTGACATGACGGACAAAGTGACGCTCAATTACCTGTTGATCTACGCTGTGGCCGTCCCCTACTACCTGTTTTTCAACGTCGAGGTGACATCGTCGTGGATTCCTGGCATGGACGCTTTGCTGTACCACGATGGGTGGTACACCGTGTTCTACGCTCTCCACGATCCGCTCGATAACGCTGTGCCAAGCTTGCACGTGGCCATTCCGTTCGGGATTTTGATGCTGAATTACCTTCACGTCAAGGAACGCGGTGAAACCCTTCGTGAATGGCGCCACTGGCCCTATCATCTGTTCGTGCTGGTCAACACCGTACTGTTCATCTTCACCATTCTCTACCTCGGGATTCACTGGATCGTCGACATTCCACTCGGCATGGTGGTGGGCAGCATTGGGGCCCTCTTCATTCATCATCTGCAACCGCGCATGCGCAACGATCACGGGCCGATGTTCAAAGGCGTGGACCGCATGAAAGTCCGTCGCCATATTGTGGTCGAAGGCATCGTTGTGCTGGTCCTGCTTACGATGATGCTCATGGCCGTGAACGTCCAAGAAAACAGCGTGGATGAACGCATTTCCTACCGACTGGGCGAAGGCGATTCCACGTTTGAAATCCTGCAAAAAATCGACCCCGGCGAATCGGTCACTTCCAACATCACGAACCTCAACATGGCAGGTGAATTGGAGGTCGTGGTGCTCATGGTGGAGGCCAGCGTCCCCGCGATGGAACACGGAAGCATTGACTGGTCCATCATGACCGAATTGGGCGAGCATTACACCGTGGCACCCCAGACCACGTTGAGTTTGGAGGTCACGGCGCCCAAACTGTTCCATTACGTCGTTTTGCACTATGCTGACGATCAAGACGCTGAATCGGTGATGGAGGTTCGCGTCATCAACGATTACGGTGAGGACAAAATGGCGCAGGCCGTGCTCTTGAGCCTGCCATCGCTTTGGATGACCGGTTTTGTCGTCTACCGATTGTATCGGTTGAAGAAGGATGGACGAAGTTGGCTCGACTCCACTCCTTCTTATGTGTGGGGCGCCGAGGCCATAACCGACGAAGAAGCGTGAACCCATGATGTCCGGCGGTGTTGAGGATTCCATCAACCGTCTGATGGCTTCCCCGGGTGGTGCGCTGTTGGCTTCGTTTCAACTGGCGGTTCAACGGCATTTCAAGGTCTATGCAGCGCTCTTTTTGGTCGGCTTTATGACCTCGTTTCCGGTCACGGCGACGGTGGTTGAGTGGTTGATTTCCAGCGACCGTCTTCCATCCGGGGTTGACATCATCGTCGTCTCCCCGGTGGAATTTCTCTTCCTGCAACTTCGTATGGCGGCGTCGTTTGGTTTGTTCATCGTCGGCGTTGTGTTTGTGATGCACGTGGCGATTCGCGGGCGTCACCACGAGGCGGTTCAAGCCCGCATCGCCGAACTGAACCTGGTGCTGCCAAAACCCGGTCCCACGACGGTGCTGACGGCGTTCAGCGTGGCCGTCCTGGCCCTCGCGGGTGTGGTGTACGCTTGGGAGGGATTGACACCGCTTCTGCTGACTTACCTCACCGAGGACGCTCAACGTGTTGGTTTGTCCACTGAGTGGCGTTTGTCGGGCTATGTTGGCTTCGTCCTCAGTTTGGTGCTCGCCTCCGTGATCGGATTTCAAACCCCGGTCATCACAACCCTCGCCTTGCGGCTTTACATCGTGGAGCGTGCGGTCCTGCGCAGCCTGAGGCGGCACGTGTGGTTCGCTGCGTTCGTGCTGGGTGCATTGCTTTCACCCCCGGACCCCTTGTCGTTGTTTTTGGTGGCCTTGCCGGTCATCGTGCTGTTCGAAGCGGCGTTGATGGTGGACGGGTGGATCAGGGACGAAACGCCGGCACCAGTGCCTTGAGGTTCACTGGCATGCGTCCCGGGGCGTGGCCGTATCCATCGCCGTGAAAATCCGAACCTACGGTGATACCCAAGCCTGCATGACGTGCGTGTTCCATCAATTCGTATCGGTATGCATCGGCGTGGCTTCTGTGCACGGCTTCGACCGCTTCAACGCCGGTGGCCTTGAGGATCTCCATCAGTTTGAGCGATGGGACACCGTAGTAGCGTGGATGCGCCAGCGAGGTGATGCCACCCGCTGCCTTGACACGAGCAACGGTCTCGCTCAGCGTTGGCAGTGCATGAGGAACAAAGGCGGGCAGGCCGTCGCCGATCCATCGCTCAAAGGCCTCTTGTTTGTCGGCGACGTACCCCAATTCAACCATGGTTTCGGCCAAATGGGGCCGGCCAACAGAACCCGACGCACGGGCCATGACCGTCTCGGGGTCCACCGGCATGCCGAGGTCCGACAAGCGCAAGCACATCGCTCGCATGCGCGGTTCCCGACCTTCACGGTGCGGCGCCAACCAAGCGAGAAAGTCGGTCATGGCTGGGTCGTTTCCCCCCACGGTGTGGTTGGGAAAGTACGCCAACAGGTGCCATGAAGCTGAGGGTCGCTCCTGTTCATGTCGGGCAAGTTCCTCCACATCGGCAGGATGCTCCACCCGGCACGTGATTTCCATGCCAGGAATGAAGTGCAATTGGCGTGAACGTGCGGCTGCAGCTGCCTCGGACCAGCCAGAGGCCGTGTCGTGATCGGTCAGGGCCCACACCTTCACACCGCGTTCCACCATCTTCTCGGCCACTTCGCTCACCGCATGTGCGCCATCGCTGTGGGTGGAATGAGAGTGCAAATCCACCGCTTCCGTCCACATGGATTCACCTTGGTGCAGGGGGTGCTTCAAGCGTTCGTGAACATGTCGTCAAGGTCCGGCAGGGCCGGCGTGGTGTCCAAAGCGGCCACAGGAGAGGATTGGCCGGGCGCAGGGTGGTGTGAATTTGCATCAAGATTCGCTTCGGTGAAGAGGTCGTCAAGACTGGGCAGGTCGACGGGCAACGCTGCGTCAGTGCTTTGGTCCGCTGGTTGGTTTCCGTTGCTACCCGGCTTGGCGAACAAATCGTCGATGGATGGCAGGTCCAATGGAGGTGGATCAGGACGAACGGTGTTTGGTTCGTCCCCCGAGGACGGTGAAGGCGTTTCGCTCACGTCGGACGGCGTTGTGAAGGATGGAAGTGGAACGCTGGCGACCCCTTCCGTCACGAACTCACGGTTGGGTCCCAAGCCCGGAATGGTGGTGGGGTCACGGAGGTTCTCCCCCGATTGCCCGGGCAACGGCACCGGTTGCACCACCAAGCGCTGGACGGTTCGCCCGTCCTCTGCATGGGTGGGGTTGGCTGCTCGCGTTTCGGTTGTGTAATCAAGCGGTGAAGCGGACGGTTCAACGCTACGAACGGCGAGTTGCGGTGTTGACAAGGGTGCATCAGATGAAGATCGAAGCGTGGCGGTGTTCGCCACGCCCAACGTCGACATCGCATCGTCAACGCTCCCACTTGGCGTTGCGGTCGTTCCAAGGATCGATGTCAGCACGGAAGCAGTGGCGGGGTTGACCGTTCCCGACGAGGTGGTGCCGAGGCTCACCAAGGTTCGTCCACCATCGTTGGTCTGCGCCGACCGTGGGTTGAATTCAGGCACTTCATGCTCCCGATTTGCCAACCACCGCACGCCCAGCATCACAGCAACGCCGGCCAACATGGCGTACTCTTCCGCGGTGAGGCCCGCTGAACCAAACAGCGTGAGGTTCAGGTTGACGGCGGTCACGATCAGTCCAGCGGCTGCCAACAACGTGGCCATCGCGGCCAGTCGCGGTGCTCTCGGGTCGTGCGCCACGGTGGAAACTCGGTGTCCATCGTTATATTCATTGGCCCGGGGAGCCCATGGAGGCCTCGGCGGCTCGGACGGTGTTGCTCATCAGCATCGCGATGGTCATGGGGCCGACCCCTCCCGGGACAGGACTCAACCATGAAGCCACGGCTGCGGCATTGGGGTCCACATCCCCCGCCAATCGCCATCCGCGTTCTCGGGTGTCATCCTCAACCCGGCTGATGCCCACATCAACGACCACGGCGCCAGGCTTGAGCCATTCAGGTTTCACCATCATCGGACGGCCAACGGCCGCGACCACGATGTCCGCTTCCCGGCACCGGTCGCCGATGTCAACGGTTCGTGAATGAACGACGGTCACGGTTGCGTCCGCTCCTTTGGCAGCCAGCAGCAAGGCAGCTGGCATCCCTACAATGCGGGACCGGCCGAGGACGACGGCACGTTTTCCCTCCAACTCCACCTTGGCCCATTCCAGCATTTTCATGACGCCGTGGGGCGTGCACGGAAGGAGTCCATCGGTGCGACCCTGGACCAAGCGTCCCAAATTGGCCGGGTGAAAACCGTCCACATCCTTCGCTGGGTCGATGAGGTCCGTGATGCGTTCTTCGTCCATGTGTGTTGGTAGAGGGGACTGCACCAGGATGCCGTGGACGTCCTCTCGGCCGTTTAATGCTTCAACTTGCTCAACGAGATCGGATTCGGTGGTGTCGCTCGGGAGAGCGACGTGCGTGGACTGAACGCCCAGCCGCTCGCATGCACGGATTTTGGCGTTGACATACACGTGCGATGCGGGGTCGTCACCCACGATGATGACGGCGAGGTGAGGCGTCACACCGGCGTTGCGCAGTTGGTCAATCCGTGCGGTGAGTTGCTGCTCCACCGTTGCAGCGCAGGCTTTTCCGTCCAGCAACTGGGCGCCCATGGTGCCGACCTTGGCGGGGCGGACTTTGAGCGTTCGCTTGCGTCCGGGCGTTCGTCACAACGGCGTTTTGAAGCCCATGGCACGGATGACGCACCATCCCGCTCGAGCTTCGTAAACGGCGAAGGCTCCGCCTGCCACGGCTGCGGCAACGGCGTACCAGCCGAAGGGGACGGTCACGACGTCAAGCGCCAACAAAGCGGCAAGACCCGCTGCGCCTGCGAGTGTGGCCAGGCCGCCGGCCATTCGGGCTGCTTTTCCACGGGCATCGATGTTGCACTCAGGCATGTTGTCGGAATCACAACGTCGGTATATCAAGGCCTGTTTGTTGAGGAGCCAACGGAGGGACTCGAACCCCCGACCGTCTGATTACAAATCAGACGCACTACCAGACTGTGCTACGTTGGCTGTGACATTGCCTGTGGCCCTCCCCTCATCAAGTGAACGGCGCACCAACCGTGAGCGATGAGCAAATCAAAGAAGCAGAGCGGCGAGGGTCCACCATGGACGAGGCGAGCGGTCTCCAGTTCCTCTCCACACACGGGCGAGACCGAACCGGCAACGACGTCATCTTTGCTTGGCTCGCACGCTTTCAGGCTGCTGCTGCAGCGGGGGCCGATGCCGTGAACGGCACCGTGGGCGCCTTGCTGGAGGACGATGGCACGCTGGCGATCAACGCCACGGTGGACGCTGCGCTCCGGGCAGCACCGGCGGTTGAGTTCGCCGCATACGCCCCCCTCAAGGGTTTACCGACGTACCTTGACTTGGCCCCCTCGTTGGCGATGGGTGAACACCGCACTGCGCTCGAAAACCTCGGCGTTCATGCGATGTCTACGGCCACGCCGGGTGGTTCGGGTGCGTTGTTCCTCGCTGCCTCGACCTTTGCGGAGCGGGGCGACAACGTGCTGCTACGCAGCCGTCACTGGGGTCCTTACCGAGGCTTTCTTCGTGGTGTTGGGCTGAAGGCTGCCACCTATCCACTTCTGCCCAACCCACCTCACGATGCCACACCGTTTCACGACGGTGAAGCGTTTGAATCGGCCTTGGCCGATTTGATCGCGCATCAATCAAAAGTGATGGTCTGGCTCAACGATCCCGCCCACAACCCCACGGGGTTGAGCCTGCCCGAGGCATCACGAGCCGCCTTGCTTCGTTCGTTCATCGAGAGTGCATTGCGCCACGAACATGTGGGGCACACGCTGGTGTTGGACGCAGCGTATCACCTGTACGCCGACGACCCGCACGGGTGGGCATCCACACTGCGCGAGGCGCTTGAAGGCGGTTGGCCGTGGCCGGAGAACTTGTTGATCTGTTACGCTCTGAGCATGTCCAAGTCGCACACGGCTTACGGGTTGCGAGCAGGCGCCCTTGTGTGCCTTCACCCGGACGAAACGGCCCTCGGCACGCTTCGCGACATCATGGGTGTCACCGGTCGGGAAACGTGGTCGGCTGCCCCTCGCCTGGCGCAGTACACGTTGGCTCACCTGCACGCCGATGAGCAAGCCGGACAAGCATGGGCCGATGAACGCGATCGGCTTGCTGCGTTGCTGGATCAACGACGCTCGGCGCTTGTCTCGGCCTGCCAAGCCCTTGATGTACCGATCAACCCCACCCACGACGGCTTCTTCGCTTGGTACGAGTGCGACGATCCCGTCGCCGTTGCCGAACGTTGTGCTCAACACCATGTCTATCTGGTGCCGCTCTCGGGGGGCGTGCGCATCGGTTTGTGCGCCATTCCTGAAGGTTCGATGGTTCGCGTGGCGGAAGCCCTTGCGGACGCCAGGGGGTGACCGATTGGCTCAACGAATGACGAAGGAGAATTTCCTCATCACCGGGCTGGTGTGCATCGTCTTTGGGGGCTTCTTGACGGTGGGCGGTTTGTGGGCCATGGGGTTCACCGTGGGATTGTTCGGCGTGGTGTTCTTTGTCGTCGGCATGACCCTGAATCGACAAGGTTCGCTCACTCCCGAGGAAGTGGCGGCGTGGTCG
>Ga0255777_10002221_pt1 | contig 17476 bp, 28 predicted proteins | sample 101ome_15_FD_179975 | JGI IMG/M metagenome (GOLD analysis project Ga0255777, IMG submission 179975) | Coastal salt marsh microbial communities from the Groves Creek Marsh, Skidaway Island, Georgia - 101402AT metaG (version 2) | ecosystem: Environmental > Aquatic > Marine > Intertidal zone >... | reverse complement strand
TACAGTACCTTTTTCTTTGTCACTCATTTGTTTCTCTTTGTTAGTTAATAAAAATTTATGGAGCAATATAATTAGTTATTTAAGTAATACCAATGAAATAAAATCTTTTAAGTTTTGCTTTGTAATGTTAAAAAATTTGGAATTTTAAAAAATACAAGCTGATAAGCGCCAAATAATAATGCACAATAAACTAAGTCACCCATCAATGAAGTACCATAAAACGGTAACGCTAAAGAATAGCATTGAACTACTCCTGCCAAAGTTTTTGCATACATTGGACTAAATGCCCATACTCCAAAATTTGAAATTAGATAAAAAATTGTAGATCCAGAAAGGCTTGCAAGAACAACTTTTCCTGTTGTGATTTTATTTAAAAATGAACTACCCATGAGTGCAACCAATACAATTGCACCGTATGTCCATATCATACCGGAATTAAAGACAGTAAAATCTGCAAAATATCCTGCATATATATGGTTATTCATGAATAAATCACTTAGCCAGAATCCAACAACAGGTATTATGATAGCTAGAAACTTATTTGATATAGAATAGCTGGATAATAATGTTACTGCAATTAATGGAGTAAAATTGTACGGATGAGGTAAAATTCTACCAAGAAATATTATTGCTACAAATAAAACTATTAATAATAAATTTTTTTTCAATTGAGCTCTCTTAAATGTTTTTTTCCATGATCATCAAAATATAAGTTAACAAAATTATTCAAATTGTCTAACAGCGATGTGGTATTATTTGTATTTATAGTTTGTTTACATTTCATTGCATCTAGTAAAATATTGTGCAAAGCAGTTAATTGCGCATGATACAAGTCTTTACTTTCTTTTGAATCGTCTTTCAACTTTATCCTTTGAGTTAAAAAATATTCACTAACTATATTTTGAATTTCTTGCGCGTGCTCTTCTTTATTGATGATCCATCTTGTCACTTGATTTTGCTGTTCAAGATTGTTTTGATTCGATGCTATATAATTCATTGATTTTAAGATTGTCAAGGTATGCTCTTCAATCATCTTTACTCTCATCGAGTCATCGTAAACTCCACAAGGGATTTGGCAATGAGCATGAAGCTGTGTTGCAAACAATAATAATACTGTAAAAATAAAACTTAAGAATTTCATGGAAGAAAATTATACAAAGTATTCTTGATATACAAAATCAAAATCGTTTAAAATTTGTTTTTTGGTAAAACCATAATCTTCAATGGTCTTATTTTGGTGTTTTTTGATATATTTTTTTGATGCATAATCGGAAACTTGTTTTTGGAATTTCTGAGTCATTTTTTTACCAGTAAATTTATAAAACGATTTAATACTGTTTTCTAAATCATTTGTAATTTGAGAGTAAGTCAATGTTATAAATTGTTTTTTATTAAGTTTTGCTTTTACTTTTTCAGTCTCTTTATACCATTCAATTACTTCAGCATAAGTTTCTTTCCTTAATAACTTCATTTCTTTATCTGAAAGAAGATTTCCAAATTTTACATTTTCTTGAAGCGAAAAATAGGAAGGTAAAGTTTCTAATGGATCTCTAACTAAAAAAACAAATTTTGCATCAGGAAAGACTTTTAAAATTGAATCAATTTTAAATATAAAAGGATTAGATTTTGATAAGTGTGGTCTATTTTTATTTAAAAATGCCTGTCTTTGGAAAAAATCTTTACAAAACAACATGGATCTAATATTTCTATTTTCATTTTTAGAGCTATCTCTATAAACATACTTCATAAAATCTTTCGTTTTTGAATCAAATTTTAACCATGGAATTAAATGATTAGATATCCATAATGAATCTAGCTTGTGAATAAAAAGAAGCATCTCATCTTCTTCAACATTGTCAAGCTTGACCTGATGACCTTTATTTCTTTTCTCAATTTGATCAATTTTAAAATATGTTAACGCATATGATAAGATTGAAAGGAACTTTCTTAAAGACAGAGAAGGTATAATCAAATCCCAGGTTTTAGAAGTTGAAAACTGACTTGAACTGGCTAGAAGCTTATGAAAAAATGTTGTACCGCTCCTGTTTACCCCCATAATAAATATAGGTTCTTTAACTTTAGCTTTTTCAAATTCTGGTATTAATATGTAGTCTAAGAAAAGAAAAATTCTATTAACGATAAGTAATATTGGATAAATAATAAGAAGTAAAATAAAGAATAAATATTTTTTATGACGAAATAATACTGCTAATGATGTACTATAAATTCCAAAGGTAGAATTTGTTTGAAACATCCAGAAATGAATTCTTATTCTTTATCTTTCTTTGTTGTAGCTTTTTTCTTTGATGCTGCTTTTTTAGGTGCGGCTTTCTTTTTGGGTGCAGCTTTTTTAGGCTTTGTTTCTACAACTTTTTTATTTTTGAGTAGTTCAGCTCTTTTTGCTTTTAACTTTAAACGTCTTTTTTTCTGTTTGCGCTTTGCAATTTTTTGTTTTTTATTCACTTTGATTTATCTCCCTTAAAAATCATAATATAGAGAGCAATATGCGCAGCTACAAATACTACAAAAAAGTATAGTGGAAATAATAAATCATGCCAAAAGTTGCTCATAAAATTCCTTTCTTATTTTAAGTCTCTTTTTAAAAATTGAACTTCTACAGAATAGTCATAACTCTCCAAAGTTCCGCCTTCTGTAAATTGCGAACCACATTCTTCAAAATCAAACCTTTTATGAAATCTAATTGAACCTGGGTTAGGTGGCATTATATTTACTTCACATAAAATAGAATCATACCCCTCTAACGCTGAAAAATAAATTAAATCAGTATATAGAGCAGATCCAATCTTCTCATTTTGAAATTTTGGAAGCACTGAAATACGATCAATATATACAAAATTATTATGTCTTTTAGATACCCATTGATAATTTGGACTATCATATTCTTTACCCTCAGTAAGACAAAGCAAAAATCCCGCAAATTCATTATTGAATTTGGCAACTTTACAATAATTAGCTTGATTTAAGATTAATTGAAGTCTTTCGTTTTTCAAAAAACCCACCTGTGGTTTATTGATATTATTTGACTTAAGAATGAAATCAAACATATCCTCAGTATAATCAACTAATTCAATCATTTTTCTGTGCTAAGTCCTTTCCGCCATTACATACTACAGAGCCTTGAATGCCATACTTCCTACCCTCATTATATATATACTTATACATGAGATCACCATTAACATCCCAAGCTTTTTGCTCACCATCTTCAAGTCCATTTTTAAACTGTTTATGTGTAAATAAACTGCCATTTTGATGCCACTGAAAATGTTCTCCAATGCTCATATCGCTCCCAAATTGAAAACTATATTTTTTGTTACCATTTTCCCACCATCCTTGATGATGGCCATCTTTTTTACCCTTTTTATACTTCCTTTTTGATTTTAAAGTTGTGCCATCATTATATGTGGTTGTTATTGTTCCTGAAAATTCAGTTACTCTAACATATCGTGATATTTCCATTCCATCGATAAGATTGTTTTCAGCTACAATAATCTTGTTTTGACAAGAAAATAAAAGTAAAGAAGAAAAAAGTATTACAAACTTAGTTGGTATAGTAGCCGCCACCATTAAGCGATCCATATTTACCTCTAAACCCGCCTAATAAATATGGTGAATTTGAGGTAGCATGATAATGATAAGTCCCATCTTCGTATTCATTTGTTGAATGTGAATGACCATTTAATTCATCAAGATCAGATGGGTATTGGCCATTAGATTGTTCTGTTGGTCCATAAATAGGAAAACCATCTAAAGAATACCCGATTAACATAGATGAACTCTCATTAAATGTTAAATATGTAGGCTCCCAGTGATAATGATATTGTCCGGTTTGCTGAGGGTGTCCGTAATAATTATCAAAAGAAGGAATTTCATTGTCTAGCGGTTGATTATTAGGACCTGCATATTGATTATAAAATGGAACTCCGCTTATAGAAACTCCTATAGGGCCTAATGGTGTACTTGAAACAGAGCCTGAAATTGCAGGATTTAATGGAATGTAAAATTTGAAATTTTGCTCTGAAATCAAATTAGGATTTACTACCATGGTAGAATGAGGTGATACGTAATTTGGATGTCCAGCTCCCCAATAAGGCGATGGGTGGTTTGGAACTCCTGTAGATTCAATTACAACATAATCTCCAGAAACATATACATCTGTATATTCTGATATAAACTTAGAAAATCCTGCCGGTAATTCTGTATTGTTAGAACCACCTCCCATATTATTATCTCCATTATCTACATTATAAGAAGATGTTGAAGAAGAATCACAACTAAAAAAGAAGAAAGCAGTAAAGATGTAAATTAAATAATTTTTGAGAGATTTTATTTTCATAGCATTAAGTATATAACGTTTATTTTTAAAGTGCAATTTATGTTTCCAGTAATGGAGCAGTAGGCGCAACTGCATTTTCAGCAACTCCAACGAAAAATGCAGTAAACCCAATAAATAAAGTTAATGCAACAATCATTAAGATAAATGCCACTATACATACTCCAATAGCTCTTACTGTACTATTAAAATCAAGAGCTTGTCTTACAGCAATAGTCATTGCAGCAAGTTGTAAAATTGTTACAACAGGATCAACAAAAGCACTTATGATCGGAACAATTTTTAAAACTACAAGCAAACCTGGAGCATACGCGAATCCTAGAGTCCTAATTAATTCTCCAGTGTTAGATTCGGTTTCTGGTTCTGGTAAAATTCTTGTTCCAACAAAGGCAATAAAAAATGCCCATATGAGAAACCTAATGAGACTACCTAAAATACCTTGAACTAAGGCAATGGGAGCAAATCCTGCAATCATGAAACCTTGAACAATTGAAACTAGTGCAACGGTCATCATTGCTTGATCGGTAAACTTTTTATCTTTTTCAACCTCTTCATAAAAAGCAACATCTAAAAATATAGCTTTTTTAAGTCTTTGAAAGTAATTCATCTTACAACTCCCCTTCAATACATGTAGTATCAAAACCGCCCCTAGTATTATAAATAGTAGTTATTTTTAACCTAGATGTGTTTAATAATGATTTTAAATCATCATAAATTCTTTTAGTTGCTGCTTCTTGATATATTCCAACATTTCTGAAGCTGACAAAATAATATTTTAACGATTTAAGTTCAACACACTTTCCACCTTCCGGATAATATTCGATTATTACATCTGCTAAATCAGGAAGACCACTGAACGGGCATACGGCACTAAATTCTCTCGTAGTAGTTTCAATGTACTGGTTCTTACTATCAAAATTAAAAGTTTCAAGGTATGATGAATCAATATGTTCTTCGCTTAAAAAGCTAAATTCTTTTCCGTCTGCTTTAGGCATTTTTATCTCCATAGTATTTACATCCATAGCTATTGCCTTCACTAACTGAAACTGATGACAGCCCTGAAAGATCATTCTCTAACTTATTCCAAATCCACATTGCTACATGTTCAGTTGTTGGGTTTGATAACCCTTCAATATCATTTAGATATTTATGATCAAGAGTTTTATGGACTTTTTCCTTGAATAAGTTATCTATATCATAGAAATCCATAATCCACCCTTCATCAGTAAGTTGATTTCCCGAAACTTTAATAGTGACAGTGAATGTGTGACCGTGAAGCTCTCCGCACGGATGATTATCACGCAAAGCAGTTAATTTTCTTGCAGCATGGAATTCATATTTTCTTTTTAGTCTAAACATATCAATCTATACCCATTATTTTATGTGTTTGTAAGCTTAAACGCCATAGCGGATTTTCGATACAGTAAGATACACTTTGCAAGATATTTCTTTGTAAATCTTTTCCATCCATTGGTTGTAGAAAAAAATGATCGAAATCATAATTTTTAAACTGCTCAGGATTCAAGCCTTCTTGAGGATAAATCAATTTTAGTTCATTTCCATAATCTAGATTAAATTCAGCTCCTTTTTTTGGACTAACACATATCCAATCTATATTGTTAGGAGGAATTATTGTTCCATTGGTTTCAACAGCAATTTTAAAATTTTTATTATGCAGAAGATCAATTAGTTCCTTATTTAACTGCAACAAAGGCTCGCCACCTGTAAATACAACAAATTTTTCTTGAGAATCTTTCTGCCATAATTCATCAATTTTACTTGCCAATTGTTCTGCACTTGAATATTTCGCACCATTTATTCCATCCGTTCCAACAAAATCTGTGTCGCAAAAATTACAAATAGCTTTTTCTCGATCTTTTTCAAGCCCTGTCCAAAGATTACAACCAGAAAATCTACAGAATACAGCATGTTTTCCTGTATGGAATCCTTCTCCTTGAAGCGTTAAATAAATTTCTTTTACAGCATAACTCATATATAATTTGTTGGATCGTTTATCCCTGCAGAAGCAAAACCCTCTTTTCTAAGAATGCAAGCATCACACTCTCCACAAGATAACCCATCTATTGAAGGATCATAACATGAGTGAGTCAGCTTGTAATCAACATTCAATTTGGTACCTGCTAAAATTATTTCCGCTTTTGTTAAATTAATCAATGGAGTATGGATTTTTATTTTTTTATTTCCTTGTGCAAATTTAGTTCCCTCATTTGCCATCTGTTCAAAAGCTTCAATAAACTCAGGCCTACAGTCTGGATAGCCGCTGTAGTCCAATGCATTTACCCCAATAAATATATCAAAAATATTGTTTACTTCAGCATAAGCAAGCGCATAAGAAAGAAATATTGTATTTCTAACTGGAACATATGTTATTGGAATTTCTTTTCCAATGTCTTGATTCTTAGGCACTTCGATATTATCGGTAAGAGCAGAATTTCCAAATTGCCCTAAATCAATTGTAATTAATTTAATTGGGATATCTTCTCTTTCGGCAATTTTCTTTGCTGCTGAAATTTCAAACTTATGCCTTTGTCCATAATCAAATATAAGCGCTGTCACATCATAATTTTCTAAAGCAATGTTTAAAACGGTAGCAGAATCAAGACCGCCACTAAGCAAGACAATGCATTGTTTTTTAATTTTATCACCCATGAGGATTTAATTTAAAAAAAAATGGCTTATAAGATTGCCTCTAAATAATTTATTCGATGCCATCAATATCTGTTATCATATCAACATATAATAAGCCTCATTTCTTAGAAAAAGTGCTTACTGGATACTGCTTTCAGACTTTTAATGATTTTGAAATCATTATTGCGGATGATGGTTCTTCAAATGAAACCAAGGAAATGATTGCAAAATTTGAGCAATTACTTCCCCAAAAAATTTATCATGTTTGGCATGAAGACAATGGGTTCAGAAAATGCAAAATATTAAATGCCGCAATACTAAAATCCTCAAATGATTATTTAGTTTTTTCAGATGGTGATTGCATTCCTGATTCACACTTTTTAGAAACACACTCGAGATTGGCTCAAAAAGATTATTTTCTTTCTGGTGGTCATTTTCCTATTACTGAAAAAGTATCCAATTTATTAACAATTGAAGATATCAAATCTCAAATCTGTTTCACCAAAAAGTATCTTTTAAAAAAAGGCCAACCAATCGGAAAAAACTATTTTAAGCTAGTAAAAAATCAATTTTTAGCAGATGTTTTAGATCGATTGACTCCATCTAAAGCAACTTTTAATGGTAATAATTCATCTGCTTGGAAATCTGATATTATCAAAGCAAATGGATTTGATGAACGAATGGAATATGGAGGTCTTGATTGTGAGCTTGGATATAGATTAAATAATAATGGCATCAAATCTCGTCAAGTAAGAAATAGAACAACTGTACTTCATCTTTATCATACAAGACCCTATAAAAATAAAGATGCAGTTGCAAAAAATAGATTAATCAGAAAATCGACAATCGAAACTAAGATAACCAAAACTGATTTTGGAATTTATTAATGCAAAATCTTAAAAGTTCAAATGCTAAAAGACGAAAACTTTTATATTATCTTTACTATACACCTTTGGTATATTTTTTCCCGAGTATATTTTCCAGATTGAGACTCAAAAACATATTAAATAATAGTTTTCAGGAAAAATATGTTCAATCAAGAGTAGGATATTATTTTAAAAAAACTTCAAAGTTTAGCGTTTCAAATAAAGGGAAAAATTCATCTGAACTATTTTGGAATCAATTTTTTAAAAATAAACAGAATTCACATTTTATAGATTTTTACATTTTGTTACAGTTTTTTAATAAGAATAATAAAGTAGACTTCATCTATTCAACAAAAAATTATATTGAAAGCCATTTTGCTAAAAAACATCCTTCACATCCAACATTTGTTAAATCAAGACCTATTGGTTCTGATAACCAAAATTCTATATTACTAAAGTTAAATCAGGTAAAGCTTTTTCATTTTATCAAAGATCCCAAAAAATTTGAAAATAAAAAAAATCAAGTAGTATGGAGAGGGGACATTAGAAATAATCCACTTCGTAAATATTTTGTTAAAAATTTTTATAAGTCTCCTTTATTTGATATAGGACAAACTAAACCCAATGAAAATGTACCATGGATGAAAAGTTTTATGTCAATTAAAGATCAACTTGACTACAAATTTATTTTCTGTCTCGAAGGAAAATGTATTTCAACAAATCTTTTCTGGGCGATGAGCTCGAACTCAGTTTGTGTTATGCCTAAACCAAAGTATGAGAGTTGGTTTATGGAGGGAAAGCTTAAAGATGGAGTACACTATATAAAAGTTAAAGATGATTTTTCTGATTCAGAGGAAAAAATTGAATTTTATATGAATGAAGATGATAAATGTCTTGAAATCATCGATAATGCAAAAAAATTTGTTAAACAATTTAAAGATGTAAAACAAGAGAGATTAATTCAGCTTTTGATATTAAAGCAGTATTTTAAATTAACAGGACAATATGAATAAAAAACTAACAATATTTTTTGACGTTCAAGAACTATACTACTTGCCTCAATACTTACCAGTATTTAAACAACTTCAGAAAGATATTATTTTTGAGTCAAAATTTATTTTTCACCATGGAAAATTTGATGATGTAATTAATAAAATTATCGCAGATGAATGCTTACCTGCTACATGGGTTCAAGATAAAAATTATGCACTTAAGTTTTACTTATCAGAAAAACCGGATTGGATATTTCTTGGTAATACCTTTCCAGAATTAGATAAAATTCATATCCATAGTAAAACAGCACAACTAGGACACGGCGTAGGTCCCAAAAAGAGCTATTATTCAAAATCAGATACCCCTACAACGGTTAGATTCGTTGAAAGTGATTATCGCTTTAAAAGGCTGTGCGAAATGTACCCAGAAGATAATTTTCAAAATGTTGGTTTTTGTAAAATGGATCCAATTATTAATGGTGAAGAAGGTGGTATTGATTTCACAACTCTTGGATTAGATAATAATAAAAAAACAATTCTGTATGCTCCAACTTTTTATCCAAGCAGTATAGAGCGTTTTCCCAAAAATTTTCCTTCTGATTTAGAAAATTATAACATTATTATTAAACCCCACTTTTTTTCGATGAGTAAGAAAAAATATCTCAAACAACGAGAGTTGCTACATCATTGGGAATCATTTGATAACACATACTTAGCAAAAGTAGATGATTATTCACTTTTACCATTTTTGAAATCTGCTGATTTAATGATTAGCGATGCATCTAGTGCAATCATTGAGTTTGCTGCGCTGAATAAACCAGTACTATGGTGTACCTTCTTACAACTTAGATGGAATTACAGAGGAATCTTTTCCTATAGATTTAAAGCAAGGATGGATAAAGACTATGATGATTATGGTCAAATCGCTGAACCTGCAAATTCATATAATGAAATGATTGTTAAAACTAAAAATCTTTTAGATTCTAATTTTTCATTATCTAATAATACAAAAGAATATCTAGAGAAACTTGCAGGAATCCTGGACGGAAATTCCAGTAAAAGAATTGTCACTTTTTTATTAGAAAATTGCTAGTATATAAAGCTTAAATATTTTGAGCAACGCAATAGGAAAAAATGAAAAAAATTGGATATACTACAGGAGTATTTGACCTATTCCATATAGGACATCTTAATATTCTCAAAAGAGCAAGACTGGAATGTGACCATCTAATTGTTGGTGTTACTACGGATGAACTATGTGAATCAGCTAAGAATCAAAAACCTTTCATACCATTTCAAGAACGAATGGATTTAGTTGAGGCAGTAAAATATGTTGACGAAGTAGTCCCTCAAACTAACTATGATAAAATGGAAGCTTGGAATAATTTAAAATTTGATAAAATGTTTGTTGGAGATGATTGGAAAGGTACTGATCAATGGAACAAAATTGAAAAAGAATTCTCTCAATTTGGAGTTGAAATAATCTATTTTCCATACACCGCTCATACCTCCAGCACAATTCTTAGAAAAATTTTGTCTAAAAGCTAAAAAGTTTCAAATAACTTTCACAAAATCATAAATTAAAATATGAATATTCTCTATGGGGTTAATGCAACTGGAAATGGCCATATATCTCGTTCAAGAATCACAATATCAGAATTAAAAAAGCGAGGTCATAACGTTACTGTTCTATTTAGCGGAAGAAATGTTGAAGACTTTTTCGATCTAGAAGAATTTAGACCATACATCATTAAGAAAGGCTTCACCTTTGTATTCAAAAAAGGAAAATTAAATGTTTTTAGAACATTATTGAATGTTGACCTTGTTCAATTTGTGAGAGATGTTTTTAAAATCAAAAAAGAATATGATGTGGTTGTAACCGATTTTGAACCTATATCAGCCTATGCAGCAAGAAAACTAGGAATTCATTGTATTGGAATTGGACATCAATACTCTTTTCTAAAAAAAATACCTAAATCATTTAAAATGAAGCTTGCTAGTTTATTTTTTTTAAGATTCTATACCCCTATAAACAGTACGATATCTTCCCATTTTCACCATTTTAATCAACCTATATTACCTCCATTTATAGAAGAAGGTTTAAAAAATCAAGATAATGTTCCAACTATGAAAAATACTTTTCTTGTCTATCTTGCTTGGGAAGAACAAGATCAAATGATTTCAATTTTAAATACTATCAAAGGGCATGAATTCATTTACTATTCTTCAGTTGGTGAAGAGGTTCAAATTGCTAATGTTACATTAAAGCCTTTTTCCAATAAACACTTTAAAAGAGATTTAATTGCTTGCAACGGCTTACTAACTAATGCTGGGTTTCAATTACCAGCTGAGGCTATTTACTTAGGTAAAAAAATTCTATGCAAACCTCTTTCAGGACAGCCCGAACAAGAACATAACGCAAAGATATTAAAAAGACTGCAACATGCAACTGTATGCACAAAATTCACAAAAGAGGAAATTGAAATGTGGATTCGAAGTGGTAAGCAGAAAAAAGAACTATACAATGAATCGATTGATTTAATGGTTGAAATGATAGAGAATCCAAAGATTGATTTTTCTAATGAAATTATTAATATTTGGGGAAGCAGATGATAATTTATAATACTTTTAATTATGATGAACTAGATCATGAACAATATGAGCTAGAAAAAAGACGTCTCCAAGTTGAATTACTAAAACTTCAAAAATGGGTCATCAAAAAAAATAAAAAAATTGCAATTATTTTTGAAGGTAGAGATGCTGCAGGCAAAGGCTCTACAATAAAACGATTTATTGAACATTTAATTCCTAAAAATGCACAGGTCATTGAGCTCGGTATTCCAACAGAAAAACAAAATAAACAATGGTTTAAGACTTATGAAAAACTTTTACCAGAAAAAGGGAAAATTCATTTCTTTGATAGATCATGGTATTCGAGAGCTTTAATACAACCAGCAATGGGTTATTGCACTGAGAAGCAATACAAATATTTCATGAAAAAAGTAAATAAATGGGAGAAAAAACAAGTCAAAAATGGATTAATTTTAATTAAATTTTATCTTTCAATTTCTAAAGAAAGTCAAAGTTTAAGATTTAAAATTAGACAATCTCATCAACTAAAATATTGGAAGTTTTCAAATAATGACCTAATTGCTTTGAGTAAATGGGATATTATTTCAAAATTTAAAGATCAAATGTTTCAACATACCTCTACAGCAGATATTCCATGGGTAGTAATCAATGCTGATAATAAAATGATTGGCAGACTTAATGCGATGAGATATGTTTTATCTTCAATTCATTATGATGATAAAAAAGATCTTAAACCTAAAAAATATTCAAAGGTTTCTTATAAAAAAAATATTACGTTTCACGGTGTTACATTCAAAAACCTTACAAAAGAACAATATGACATATTATACAAAATCCAATCCAACACCTAGGTTTAACACTTCAGGGGGTATTGTCCTTTGTAATAAAAAACTCTTATTCATCTACAAAAGAGGAATTTGGGACTTGCCAAAAGGTAAAATTGAATTGAATGATACCATAGAATCAACTGCCGTTCGAGAAATTTCAGAAGAAACTGGTCTCAAAGAAAGCGATTTAACTGTTATAAGTAAACTTCCAAAAACAAAATACTATAAAACGGTTCACGGTGAAGCTATTTTAAAAAAAAATTATTGGTTTATTATCAATTATACAGGAAATCCTCTAAAGAAATTAGTTCCAGATCAAAATGAAGGCATAACAGAATGTAAGTGGGTTGATTTTGAGAATTTAGATTCTATTCTTGCTAACACTCATGCAAGAATAAGCTATTTAATTGACTACATTCTAAATAATCCAGATTTTGAGAACTATTTAAATGGCTCAGTATTAAATAACTGAATTAAGTCTTCAAATCCACCTATAGGAAGATCGTTAATTATAATTTGAGGAACTGTAGGTCCTTTTGCCAATGAAGCCATCTCCTCTCTAGAAATATTATGTTCTTCAATATCGACCTCTTCAAAATTGAAACCCTTTTCTGTTAAGAGCTTTTTTGCCATTTTACAAGGACCACACCAAGATGTAGTATAGATTTTTATTTTTGTATTATCTGGAGTTCTTTTTTCCATGGAGAAATATAATACTTTTCAACTCAGATAATAATATTTAATATTCGACATGGAATTTGGATTATACTATTGGGGAATTTTTGGTGGAGTGATTTTATTTGTTTTTTTAGTCTCTCTATTATTTAACCCGTAAGGACTGTATTATGGAAATCATAACTAACTTTGCAGAAACACTTCAAGCAAATCCAGCGTTACTTGTGGCTATATTACTCTGGGAAGCTGTATTTACTCTATTGGCTTTATGGTTTGCTGCAAGAAATGATCATAAGGGATGGTTTTTAATATGTGGTTTTGTCCAACTATTTGGATTAGTGGAAATATTCTATCTTGCAACAAAAACAAACTTTTTTAAAAACTTCAAATTAAATGGGTAAACATTTTCCAACTATCATTGCTTCAATAATGCTTATTGCCATGCTTGGATTAATGAGCAATTGCCAAGTAAATACAGATGTTCCCCTAGAATATCAAAGCCCAATGGAAACAAGCGAACATCTTGATGAAAATGGCGAGAAAATGAAAAAAAGAATCGTCAATTGGGAATTCCAAAGAGATAAACAAGATCCTTGAAAAAAATTTTATCTTTCTGCGTAGCTACGCTATGTCTCTACTTTGCATTTAATCAAGTAAATATAGAAGATATTTATCGTGCTTTATCTAATGCAAATTTGACTTATATCTTTGGAGCATTTATAACAACCTTTGCAACATTCATACTAAGATCATTTAGATGGAAGATTTTATTAGATTCACCAAAAGATCTTAAATTACAGAAATATATTTCCACAACTCATATTGGATATTTTTTAAATAACATACTTCCATTTAGAGCTGGGGATTTGGCTAGAGCAAAACTATTATCTAGCAACTCAACTAATATAAAGTTTAGCTTTCTTGTTGGAAGCTTGGTTGCTGAAAAAATTATTGACTTATGGATTGTTGGATTATTTAGCATTTTTTTAATTCTTTTTGGGTTTAATAATGTCCTAGGATTAGAATTCTCCATTGGAATTTTACTATTATACATAATTACTTCATTCATCATTTTTGGTAATAATTTCCTCGCTAATAAAATGCAAAAACAATTTTCGATTACTAAAAATTTTATTGATGGATATTTATTAGTGTCCAAAAATAAAATTAAACTAGGCGGTATCTCCATTCTGCTATGGTGTTCATTTGTGGTTTATATGTATATGTTACTGAAGTCTGTTAATATTGATTTATCTTTTCAACAATACATTGGAATTACGGTTATTACTAGTATTGTAACCTCATTACCCGTAGCTCCTGCTGCAATTGGAACATATCATTTAGCTGTTATTTACTTTTTTAATCTATATGGAATAGCAATTGATCAATCGCAGACAGCTGCAATGCTATTACATTCTGTATTTCTATTGTATACTATTATTTTAGGATATATTTATTTATCTTTTGAAAAAATTGAATTGAAATCACTTATTAATGACAATAAAAACTAAAGGTCTTTTAACGGTTCTTACTGCATATGTTATTGCAGTAATTCTAGGTTTTATATCTTTAAAATTTTCTTATAATTTGTCATCAATGATGCAAATTCTTATTGCTGATATTATTGCTACATTTGTTATTTACTCATTTAGTGTATACTTTAAAAATTCATCCTTTTATGATCCATACTGGTCTGTTATTCCTCCATTCATTGCATTTTTTTGGCTAGCTAAAAGTAATTATGTAATTAATACTCCCTCTATACTTCTTATGACAGCTGTTCTTTTTTGGTCGCTAAGACTAACCTACAACTGGATGAAAACTTGGGATGGATTACACCATGAAGATTGGCGATATATTGACATGAGAAATAATCTCGGAAATTCATTTGAGATTATAGGTAATCTTGGCGGGATTCATTTCTTTCCTACTTTCATTGTTTTTTTCTGCTGCATGCCTATGGCCCAAAATTTTTCACAAAGCTATAATTGGACAATTTTTCTAGGTTATGGATTATGTATAATTGGTGTAATACTAGAAATCATAAGTGATAAACAACTACATGCTTTTCGAAAAATTTATCCTAGCGGAACTGGTATTATTGAAACTGGGCTATGGAACTATTCCAGACATCCTAATTACTACGGTGAAATTATGTTTTGGTGGGGAATCTTTGTTTTTGGATATTCTTTTACAGGTCTGAACTATTTGTTGTTAGCCCCAATAGCTATGACAGCAATGTTTTGGTATGCTAGTATTCCATGGATTGAAATTAAAATATTAAGAACTAGACCTCAGTATGAAGATTATCAAAAAAGAGTTCATATATTATTCCCAGAAATCACTATATTAAAGCGTTTATTTAAAGGATAATATGGATAAAAACACAGTAAAATTGCTAGCTTTATTCGGTATCATAATATCTCTGCATATGATTTTTTTCTTGCTTGTTATGGTACCAAATAAAACATTTTATCTCTTTGGATAATTAATTACCAAAGTTATTTCTGATTTTTTATAGATCCCGCTAAGTAGACCTTTATATCCACTTGATTTCGAATTTTAATCGTTAATAATGCAGGTCTTTTAATTTTAAAATCCGTAAGCATAATTGAAAAATCTGATGTAACTAAAATACTTTCATTATCTTTATTTAACTCTACCGGAATAGTGAATTCTTTTGTTATTCCATGAAAACTAAGATTACCTACTACATCAAATCCGCTTTCACTTTTGTTTATTTTTGAAGACGTAAATCTGACAAATGGGTAGAAATATTCTTCAACAACATCTAACATATTTGAATCTCGATTAGCATTTTTACTATCAAAGCTAAACACTGGAACAAATAAGTCTACTTTTGATTGTGTTAAATCTTGTGTATTTATCTCAAAAGTTCCTTGAATATCTCTCGATTTACCAGTCCAATTATGAGCAGGATGTTTACCGTCATAAGAGATAAAACTTTTGGTTAAGTCAAACTCAACAAATGATTGAGCAAACAGACATTGGAAAAATAATATGGAAATAAATTTCTTCATTTAAAAAAAGTAATTCCTAATGCATCTAAACTAAGAGCGAAAAATGCTATCGTTCCTGCTTTCAAGTGAGCATCCATTAAATCATTATATCTTTTTCCATCCTCGACTGCTTTTTTTGCTAAAAAGGGTTGGGCCATCATTGCAGTAAAATGTAATGCTGCCATTCTTCTATGAAACTTAATTGAATTCATATTGTTGTCATATTTTCGTGCAGGTGGAGAAAAGATAGATAATGAGGCTGTTGACATATAAGTCATATATGTGAAATATCCCATAGCCTTATGCTTATCATAATGAGAGTCCCAATAATCAGCATCATTTCCATCATAAAGTTTTTTTCCAACGTCATATTGATATGCTAAACCAGCTAAGGTTATAATGCCTAACCATTGATGAGCTTGAAGCATTTTTCTTCTTAATTGAAGCTCTTCAATTCTACTTTCTGGACCAATATTTAATTTTCTAAATACACCCTCTTCTCCCCAAATAAAAGATTTTATATATGGCATATTTTCAGGTAAGCCAATCTCTGGTGGCGTAAATCTTGAGTCATACGATTCTTGTGTTACAATTGACTGAGAAAATAGCAATGTGCAAAATAAATTTAACATTACAAATATTCTTAAATTAAATGATTTTATATTAGTCACTTCTCAATATAAAGAAAAATTACTATCAAATTTTATTATTAATTTTTTTTTATTACATTAATGCTAATGAAAAACAAAACCAAAAAATCAACCTGTGACTGCAATTGCTTTGATCAGCAAGCAGCAGATCCATCTCGAAGAGATTTCATCAGAAAAGCGTCTACGCTAACCTTGATTGGCGGCTCAGCATTTATACTTGAAGCTTGTGGAGGTGGAGGTTCTCCTACATCATCTGGTGGAGACACTGGAGATGGTGGAGATACTGGAGGCGGTGGAAATAACGGTGGTGGCTCTGGTGATACAGGCTACAACTATGATGCATCAACTGGAACTATCACAATTGATATCACCAAAATTTATCAAACGCTTCAAACTGTAGGTTCAGGAATTGTTCTTAGTGGAAATAATACTTTTACCAGTCTTGGGCTTATAGTTATAAGAGCAAGTAATTCTTCTGTCAGAGCATTATCAAGAAACTGTACACACGCTGGATTTTCTGTTAATTTTGATGGAGCCAACAACAATCTTCCTTGTAGCCAACAAAGCGGTTCCCATGGATCAATTTTTAATCTAGATGGAAGTGTTCAAAGAGGACCTGCATCAAGAGCTCTTACTAGCTTCAATGCATCGATAAATTCTGAAGGTACAATTATTACTATTAATCAGAACTAGAATTTTTTTCTAACTTTTTTACTTCTTTTGAAATTTTCTCTTCAAGTTCTTTTGTTAATTTTGAAAGTGCTTTATTGAAAGCCGTATCTGATAGATTTTTGGTTTTTGGTGGTTCAATGAGCGGTAAAATTTTCACAGTAATAGGGACAGACTGCATCCAT
>Ga0255777_10002215_pt1 | contig 17515 bp, 14 predicted proteins | sample 101ome_15_FD_179975 | JGI IMG/M metagenome (GOLD analysis project Ga0255777, IMG submission 179975) | Coastal salt marsh microbial communities from the Groves Creek Marsh, Skidaway Island, Georgia - 101402AT metaG (version 2) | ecosystem: Environmental > Aquatic > Marine > Intertidal zone >... | reverse complement strand
TCACTTGCCCTTCGTGAAGGCCAGCGTTCAACGAAACGCTTGGGGACGTCAACGTCAATCCTTCGAAGCGACGCTGTCCGTTGATTTGGTCACGCCAGAAGCAGGATTCATGACGGTGGATGCCGTTCAGCCCGACCGGTTCGACCATCGGCCGCTTGAGGTGCAATCGCAAGCCCAGCCGCCCCAGGGCGAGGGGTTCCCAGGCGTGTTCATCCGCGCCCCTCGATTTGACCCGAACGGGGTGAATTGCGCTGCCGCCGTTCACCTCGGTGATGAGGTGGTGGGGGTGCTGGATGGGACAAAGTTGGCGTTGACCTTCCACCCTGAATTGACACTCGATCGCCGCTTCCACCGATGGCTGCTCCACACGGCACAGGGGGTTGAGGCGTGATCTCCCTTCCCATGGCCACGGAGGTGCTGCCCGCAGAGGAAGGCGAAGCCGAGGGGTGCGTTCAGTGCCAGCAGGGCAGCAAACTCGTGCTCTTTGTAACCGGGAAGTGCCATTGGGGGTGCGATTACTGCCCCCTGTCGGACAACCGAAGGGAAACACCCGACATGTTCGCCAACGAACGCCGGTGCACGACGTGGGAGGAAGTCATTGAGGAAGGACACGCCATGAACGCCACCGGCACGGGCATCACCGGTGGTGACCCCATGCTCGACATGGACAAAACCCTCGAAGCCGTTCGGCAGTTGAAGACGGCCTTCGGCGCCGACCATCACATCCATGCCTACACCTCCATCCCCTTCGACCCCGCTCAGGCTGCGGTCTTCGGTCTGGCAGGCTTGGATGAAATTCGATTCCACTTGCTCGACGGGACGACCGTGAAGTACCGTGCTACCATGGAAGCGTGCGCCAACGCCGGCATCACCGTGGGCGTCGAATTGCCGTGCGAACCCGACAAGGAAGACCAACTGTTTGCCTTGCTCGACGATTTGGAAACCGTGCCCGTGACCTTCCTCAACCTCAACGAGTTGGAGATCACCGTGGGGAATCAGGACAACATGGACGTGCGTGGGTTCAACCTCTCTGGCGGGATCACAGCGGCAGCCGAGGGCTCAGCAGAACTTGCCCTTCGACTCAAGCACGCCGCCCAAGACAAACCGTATCACCTCAAGTTCTGTACGGCGAAGTACAAGGATGCTGGCCAACTTCGCAACCGCTTCCGTCGCCGAGGCCAAGCAACACTGCGCCCCTACGAGGTGTTGAGCGAAGACGATACCATCTTGTTTGGGGCCATCCCCACTTCCCCTACCGATGCTGATGACGACATGAACGAGCTTCAAACCGCGCTGGGGATGTCCCCGGGGTGGCTCCACTTTGACGCCGTTCACGAGCGCATTGAACTTCCTTTGTCCGTGGCGGAAGAACTCGCCGAAGTACTGGACGTGCCCGTCATGTTGGTGGAGATTCACCCGACGCACGACCGCCTCGAGGTGGGGTTGGTGCACCTGAACGAGCACCGGTGAGAAGGGATTGGCTTAAACCCAAGCGGCGGGTCCGCAAACCACCTAGGGCTCGTGGTCTAGGGGTTATGACGTCGCCTTCACATGGCGAAGATCGCCGGTTCAATTCCGGCCGAGCCCACTACATGACAACACAGGCCGGATTGAGCCAGCCACAAAGAACTCGCCGAACATTGCTTTCTTTGTTGGCGCCGGTTCAATTCCGGCCGAGCCCACTACATGACAACACAGGCCGGATTGAGCCAGCCACAAAGAATTGGCTTGGACTCACTTTCTTTGTTGGCGCCGGTTCAATTCCGGCCGAGCCCACTACATGACAACACAGGCCGGATTGAGCCAGCCACAAAGAACTCGCTTGGACTCGCCTTCTTGCATCGACACGTCGTTCCTCCATTGGGCTATGTTCTTGAACAACCGTGCCCTGTTCCTCCCCATGGGGTTGATTGATCAGGCTGATTTTGGCGTGTTCAAAGAAAAAGCCACCTGGCAAGCCTTTGGCATCGCCGTGGTGATGTTCAGCACCATTTCGTTCGCTGCCTTGTCGATGTTTGACAGCATGGACGAGTTGTTTCAATCCGATGCCGAGCCCGCACCCATCCCCAATTTGGTGTTTGAATCGTTGAATCGAACCGGTGTGGAAAGGGATTTGGTCAACGAAACGGGCTGGTTCAACCTTGACGATCACCGTGGCAGCATCATCATCCTCGACTTGATGGCCCACGATTGCAGCAACTGCCACGCCGTTCAAGCCTACATCGAAGACAAATGGAGTTCGTGGAATGCCACGGCCCAAGCCTCCGGGACCTCGCTCAAAATCTTCGGTTACGGCGCATGGTACACCGAGAGCCTCGACTACCTCAACGAAAGCGGTGGAGAATACACCGTTCCCCTGTACCCCACTGGGCTGGGGTCGGAGGTGGCGGGCGTGCTAGAAGACGGTTCCAAGGTCGATCCCGTACGTTTGTTCACCACCGGGGGGACCGGCCAAATCCCCGTTGTGCTCATCATCGACGAGGAGGGCTACATCATTGAACAACAAGCCACGGGCACGCCGGTAGACGGTTGGCGAGGGTTCAACGGGACCCTCAACACCGCGCTGACAGGCGATGTCAGCGACACCATGGGGGGTCGCATCGGCTGGGAAGAGCCAGAAACCTCCTTTGTAGCCGTGTTCGTACTCGGGTTGGTGCTTTCCATCTTGGTTTACTTCTCACCCTGTGCCTTCCCGGTTCTTCCAGGCTTCATCTCGTACTACCTTTCGCTGGGGGCGCGTGAAGACGAACTCATCGAACAGGGGAAACTGAAGACCAAGATGCCGAATTCAGTCAACATCGGCGTCCTGTCGGGGTTGGGCATGTGGACGTTCTTTGCGTTCATCGGCGTGCTCGCTTTTGCGATGGGTGAAGCCTTCGCTCAATCCGGCATCATCCACTACATCGCCATCTTCATCGCTTTGCTGTTGGTGGTTCTTGGATCGATGATGCTCCTTGGCATCACGTCCCACGTGATGGGTTTCGTTCAGAATTGGGTGGACAAGTACAGCACAACCGAGGCCGACGAGACGTTCACACCTCGCCGAAACATGTACCTCTATGGGATTGGCTATGCAGCGGCATCCATCGATTGCACGGCTGCAGCGGTGCTGCCCTTCGTGGTGTTCCTCGGCACCTTGGGCACCTCGGCCATCGGCTTTGGCATCGCTGGATTGATGGTGGGCTTGTTGGTGTTGATGGTTCTCGTTACCGTGCTCGTTGGCATGGGTCGCCAGGTGATGATCAATTTCCTCCGACAGGCCACCGGCCACATCAAGATGATCGGTTCATGGATGATGATCATGGCAGGCGTGGGCTTGACCGTGTACTTGACCAACCCCAACGCCATCAATGCGCTGTTTGGTTGAGGGCCGGTGCAATCCAGCGTGGCCATGCGACGCCCACCATGACGCAAGAAATGACGGCGTCGAAAATGAAATGCTGTTTGATCAACACCGTGGAGAGGCACAAGAGGATGCAAGCGGTCCATGCTGCTGCCGCCAGCGGCCCGTTCCATCGTTCATGTTGCTTGAACGACCATCGCACAAACAGAAGGGTCAACAGGCTCTGCAGCACGTGGAGTGATGGCCATGCGTTGTAGGGTGCATCGGCGCCGTGGAGTTCATCCATCAGCCATCCCAACACCCCTTCAGCGCCGGTGGCTTGCGACCGCAGGGTGATTTCCAGCGGCAGCAAAAGATACGCTGCCAAGCCGACCCATGTCAACGCCAGCATGCGCTGGAAGAAAACGAGCCCTTGTTCCCGATGGTCGTCGTTGGCGCCCACCCAAGCGGCGATGGGGAAGTAGAGATAGAACGAGATGTAAGGCACGACCAACCACGGCACAAAAGGGAGTGCCTCGTCGAGGGGAATGGAAACGTCGAGCGTGGACACACCGCGCCAGGCGTTCCAGCGGTTCACCGCAAGGTAGGGCAACGCTCCCATGATGACGAACATGCTGAGCAACCAAGCAGCGTATCGGGTGCGAGACCATCTGCCGCGCAGTGGAAACCAGCGATCGAGCACAGCCCAGTCGTTCATCGTCGTTCCTCGCTCCTTTCAGATTGAGCAAGTGTGGCCCAGTTAACGATGCGATCCGCCATCACTTCTGCTTCCTGCCGGTCGTGCGTCACGTGAACCGCCGAAATCCCGTGTTCCTTCAAGTGCGCCCGGGTCATCGCTGCCAGCTCCAAGCGTCGTTGGACATCCACCGATGCAAACGGCTCATCGAGCAAGACGATCTTGGGTTCTTGCATCAGTGCCCGACCGAACGCCACCCGTTGAGCCTCACCGCCTGAGAGGCCCGCAGTGCCACGTCGTTCGAACCCTTCGAGGCCGATGGATGCGAGCACCTTGATGATGCGTTGGTTGATTTCGGCCTTGTTCATCGTTGTGGGTGCGCCCAAAGCGATGTTCTGGGCCACGTTGAGGTGCGGGTAAAGGACGGGTTGCTGAAACAGCATGGTGATGTCAGGGCGTATGGTGCGGTTCTCAAGGGGTGCATGGTCGAGTTGACGGACGCCTTCTTCCAAGGGTTCCAAGCCGCACATGGCGCGCAGCAAGGTGGTTTTCCCGCAACCGCTGGGGCCGAGGATGGAGACAATCTCCCCCGATTCCACGCTGAGGCTCACACCGGAGAACACCAGCCATTCTCCCAAACGCACCGAGGCGTTCTCCAACTCAAACATCATGCCGTTTCCTCCATGCTCGCGCACGCTCGTTGATGGACAGAACCAGCAGGGTGGAGGCCATCAAGATGGTGGCCAACGCCATGGCCGTTGGGAAGACATACGGGTCAAACTTCGGACGGGAGGCCACTTGGTCAACCAAAATGGACAACGAATCCCACGACCCGACACGCACCACGAGGAAGGTGGCTCCGAATTCCCCCATGGAGAACGCCAGGCACAGCGAGGCGGCCATGGTGGCCGGAACCAAAAGAAAGGACCCCCTTGCGTGCCACCAAAAGGCTACGGAACTCAAGGGGAGGAGCGATGCCTGCTCTGCAAACATCGGGTCAATTCGCTCAATGGCTGGCACCATCAGGCGGATGACGAACGGCAACACGAGCATGACATGGGGCAGCACAGGGAGGTAAGGGAAGGTGAACATGCCGGGGAACCAACGCAAAATGCCAGCCACCATGCCCAGCCCTACCATCACCGCTGACATGGACAAAGGCAGCATGCACAACGAATCCAAAAAACCGGCCAGCCGCTTTCTTCCTTGCAGGCGGAGCGTAGCGAGGCAGGAGGCAACGGCGTAGCCAAGCGGGAGCGCAACGAGCACGGCAAGTCCGGCGTATGTCAGTGAATTCGTGAGGGCCTCCATCACAGGAACCGTGGATAAATCACCTGACCACGCTCGTTTCCATCCTTCAAGTGTCCACGAACTTGTGAATCCTGATCCCGACCGTGTTGTAACTCGAAACGAAGCGATGACCACCGAGACCAGCGGGGCAAGCAGCAACACGATGGTTCCGTTCACGAACAACGCCCAACGCCGGGAAGGTGGGCCGTGCCGGGAACGGTTGGCTCGTTCATGATGCATGGACAACACTTGGCTGTGCTGGCGCTCAAAGCGTCCGGCCAGCACGAGCATGACCAGCATCAACAGCATTTGGAGCGTTGCGATCCCCAACACAGCGAGGCTGGTTTCGACCCTGTATCCAGCAATCCCCGCGGTCCCTCCCATTTCACCCAGGAGAGATTCCATGGTGTTGGCGGAGGGTGCAAGCCACTTCACCAGGGCGAACGATGTGAAACTGAAGAAGAACGTGTAGGTGGCGGCCACCAAGGTTGCAGGACCCAGCACCGGCATCCAGAAGTGACGAAGGCGATTCCGTAAAGCGTGGCCAGCGGGCAGGAGCGCCAACTGTTCCTCCCAAGCCGGGTCCAGTTGGGCCACCACGGGCTCAACGAAGCGGATCATCAAGGACAGGTTGAACCACACGTGGGCCACGACCAAGGCCACGAAGTGGCCCGGCTCTTCCCAGCCAGTTCGTTCAGAAAGCACGTGGATGAAGCCCGACTCAGCATGGAGGTCAAATCCCAATCGATGGATGAGGCCGTCGGGCGAAAAGAGGGCAAGGAAACCCACTGCGGCGACGATCGGTGGCGTCACAAAGGGAAGAAAGAGCAACGCTCGCTTCAGTTGGAGGCGCTTCCATCGGTATCGGCCGAACGCCCATGCAAGCGGTATGCCGAGGGCGACCGTGAGCAGGGTCGAGGCCAGTGCCTCCAGCAAGGAGAACCGGAGCGCCTCCATCGCGACGGGTTGGTCCCGGACCATGGCAAGCGCCGAAACAGGTGAAATTCCCGTCACGGCCCACAGCCGCACCAAGGCCAAGGAAATGGGGAGCAAGCCGAGGGCGATCACCACGGCGACGGCCAACCAATGGCTCAACGGCACTTTGGCCAACCGTGGATTGAGGTTCATGTCGTGGCCTCTACTGTATGGCTTCGCTCCAGTTGACGATCCATGCCTCCATCTCATCAGCCATGCGTTCGTTGGAGATGTCGGCGTTGAGCGAAGGGACATCCGCGTGGTGGGCGTAACCGTCTGTTTCGGGCCATGTTGCGCCAATGAGGACCGACTTCATGAGGTTGTTTTCGGGCATGTTGCGGTTGACCGAATCGGAAAGCAAGTACTCGAGGAAGGCGTTGGCTGCCGTCACTTCAGCAGCACCGTTGATGACACCGGCGTATTCCACCTGGTGAAACGATGCTCGTGGGAGTGTCAACGAGGTGGATTTGGTCCAATTCCCGCCGTAGAAGGCCTCAACACCCGGCGAGTGGCAGTAGGAGACGGTCATGGCAGCATCGCCAAGGTGGCCTTCCACCCATTCACCGTACCCTCCACTGTAGTGGATTTCGTACGCTTCGGTCCACCCCGATGTGAAGATGGCGTCGTTGTCCGCCATGGCTTGCCACCAATCGAAGGTATCGGTGGCCTCGTCTTCATCGTGTTCGAAATAATCAACGGTGGCTGACATGAACGCCCTTCCAGGTGAGGACGTCACGGGTGAGGGAAAGGCCACTTGCCCTGCCCAGGCGGGTTCGGTCAGGTTCCACAGCGAAGTTGGAACGGTGAGGTTGGTCCCGTCGACACGGGTTTCGTCGTAGTTGAGGCACACATCGCCTTGGTCAAACGGTACGGCAAGCGGCCCATCGTACGGCAAGAGCGCCTCGACTGCGATGCCGGAAAGATTGGCGTTGTGCGGTTGGAGCAGGCAGAAATTCAACGCGGTCTGGAGGTAGGTGTTGTCCAATCCGATGGCCAGGTCGGCTTGTTGGGCTTGTTGTGTTTGCAGCAATTGTTCGAGAATACCGCCGGCGTCATTCGTGCGAATGAGTTCAATTTCGTAACCGGTTTGTTTGGTGAATTCTCCAAGCATGTTCTCCGAAAAGGCGGCGATGTCGTAAGTTAACAACCGTAAGACACCGTCAGAATCACGGCCGGGTTTGAGCAGTTCACAATCCCCATCTGCATCGGCAGTGATGGGTTCAAGCGGCTCAAGGCACCCACTCAAGGGGGTCACCAACAGGATCAGCAGCATCACAAGGGTTCGCATCACGATCATCACTCCGTGTTCATGGCGTCGATGATGACGTGGCATCGGTCAACCAAATCTGCGGGCGTCGCCCCCAAAATGTACAGCGAGGGTTCCCAGCCGAAGTCACCCTCGTCGATGACGATGGCCATGGAGGCGGTTGGGGTTTGAATCGTCCCACGCACGGCCAAACCGACGGCAAAGCCGAGTTCATCGCTGATGTAATCGATGTCGCCACGGTCAACCATGCCGTCAACCATGGGTGGTCGAATGTTCATGATGGCGCCGATGTTGGGGTCGAAGCGTTGCGCTTGGATGAGCAATGCAGCGAGGTGGTTCGAGGCACCGAACACGGCGCTTTCCTGCCGCAGTAGCTTTCCATCCACCACCGTCATGCGACCGGGGTAAGCTGCCACCTGCTGCGGTGAGGAGGCGATGCCGTACGCAGCGGCGATGTTCATGCCCACGGCAGGAACGTAATCCTTCAATCGGCGAACGTCGAACCGTGCCGCTGCCCATTCCAAACGACGAATCACTGCTTGCATGGCCTGATCTTCGTTCATGTGTTCACCAGAGAGGGTTTTGTCGTAACGCAACGTCTGGTTGTTGGACATCGTCAACTCCACCACAATCCTGTGACGCATCACATCGGTTCGGGTGCCAAGTCGGTGGAGTGACTCAGCCAGTTCATGGGCCCAATCGTCGATCACGACTTCGTCGTTGTTGGCTGAAAGGCCGGGTGCAGGTTTCCCAAGTTGACGTGAAACGGTGCTTTGTGTGGTGCCCACCATGTCGGCGATTTCGGTCTGCGACCACCCCCTCGCTTTGAGTTCCTTCGCCAGTTGGTGGTGGAGTCGTTCAGCCCATCGTATCCCCGATTCGCCCAGCATGGCTCCTCCTCAAGAGCTGGATTATTCAATCTTGCTGACCATCCATGCATCTTGGGTGGAATTGAGAGGGCGCTGAAATCAATGAACCATCGCATGGCGTTTGGTCGCATGGGCTCGTTCTTGTTCACGTGATGCGCAGATGGTATGCAGAAGATGTCATGTCATCTGATGCAAGAAACGAAGGCAGGAATCGTGACTTCATGGACATAATAGTCAGTCTGCATGGAGTCGCATGCAGCATGCGCCAAGACGATTTCATGGGTCCCATCGCTTCCGTAACACACGCTCATAAACGGCCGCTGGTGAGGCAACCTCGGGGAGGGCATGGAAACCAGCGACTTTTTGGAAGCCATCACCCTACGCCTATCGGATTACGTGGCGTCCAAGGACCGCAGCGATCGTGTCAACCCGGCCAATGCAGCTGCGTCCCTGAGGCGAACGCTGGATGTTCAACTCCCCCTCGAAGGACACGGTCTGAATCCGGTGCTGGACGACCTTGACCGCTACATCGCCAACAGCGTCAAAACCCATCGCTCCGAGTTCATGAACCCGTTGTGGGGCGGCCTCTCTCTCCCTGCATTGGCTGGCGAAATGGTGGCTGCTGCGACCAACAATTCGATGTACACGCAGGAACTCTCTCCCATGGGGACCCTGATCGAACAAACGCTTGTTGAGCGGATGTGTGGCATGGTCGGGTTTCCCGATGGGTTTGGTACCTTCACGACGGGTGGTTCCAACGGGAACATGCTGGGGATGCTGTGTGCTCGTGAGCGTGCCCTTCCTGGATCCACGAAACGCGGTTTCGACGGGTCGTCCATGGTCGTCTTCGTGTCCGCAGAGGCCCACTACTCGGTTCTGATGGCGGCCAATGTGATCGGCATCGGCCACTTGAACGTGATCAAGGTGGGGTGCGACGGCGAAGGCCGAATGCGCCCCGATGCGTTGGTGGAAGAGATTTCGCGTGCGCGCAACGATGGCTTGACGCCCTTTTGCGTCGTGGCAACGGCGGGCACCACCGTACGCGGAGCTTACGACCCGATTGGAGCAGTGGCGGATGTCGCCCACGATGCAGGCCTTTGGTTGCACGTGGATGCCGCTTGGGGCGGAACCTGCCTGTTTTCCAACCACCATCGCCATCTCATGGACGGCGTTGAGCATGCGGATTCGGTGTGCTGGGATGCGCACAAAATGATGGGCGTGCCGTTGGTCTGCAGTGCCTTTTTGGTGAAGGAGCCCGCTGTGCTGAGGACCTTGTGCGACCACACGAGCGTGGCGCATTACCTCTTCCACGAGGACGCAGAGAACCACGACTTGGGACGTTACTCGCTCCAGTGCGGGCGCCGCAACGATGCGCTAAAGCTCTGGTTGGAATGGCGAGCCCGAGGCGACGCCGGATGGGCAAGGATGGTGGATGGGTACATGTCCCTCGCTGACCATCTTGAGCAATTGGTCGACGACCACCCGCACTTGGAGATGATGTCCAGCCGTTCATGGACCAACGTCTGCTTCCGCTACACCCACCCCGAGGCACTCGAGCGGCTGAACGATGTGAACGTGAACATTCGAAACCGGCTGATTCATGACGGTGTGTTCATGGTGAGTCGAAGCAACATCGGCGATGATGTCGTGATACGCTGTGTCATTTCCAACGCCGGTGTCAGTGAGGCAAGTTTGCAGCGGTTTGTTGATGAGGTGGTCCAGCACGGCGAGGATTTGGTGCGCGGGTTGCCGCCCATGGCATGAACGAACCGCAAACCCATCTTTATGTTGGGCGTCCAGTTCCGTGAGCCATGAGCGACCAACCCCCCGTGCGGACGGCGTTGTACGACGAACATGTCCGACTTGACGCCAACCTCGTGGACTTCCATGGATTCGAACTGCCGATTTGGTACACCAACATCAAGGACGAACACCTTGCGACCCGCAGCGGAGCTGGCCTCTTCGATGTCTCTCACATGGGGTCGTTCCGATTCAAAGGCGCAGGCGTGAAGACGTGGCTGGAATCGTTGGCCACGCAGCGCGTCACCGCCGTACAGGCGCCGCGCTGTGCCTACACCCACTTTTTGGATGACGACGGTCACATCATCGATGACATGATCTTCGCTGTGGTCAGCGACGAGGAACTCCTCGGGGTTCCCAACGCCTCCATGATCGACGTGATGTGGTCGTGGTTCAGCGATCGCCTGCCAGAGGATGGTTCGGTTGAACTGGAGAACCTTTCCGATGCCACTTCCATCCTTGCCTTGCAGGGTCCGAAGGCCAAGGAACTCCTCAACACAGTGTTGGGTGAGGGTCAGCACGCTCCGAGGTTCTCGTGGCGTCGCCTGACCGAGAATGCCCTGGGTGTGTCCGGTTGGATTCAAGGCACCGGGTACACCGGTGAGGCGGGTTACGAGATCTTCGTACCCAACGGCGAGGCGTCCGTCTTGTGGCGAAGCCTCATCGACGCCGGTGCCACGCCGGTGGGCCTGGGCGCCCGAGACACGTTGCGTCTCGAAAAAGGGTACTTGCTGTCCGGTGTTGACTTTTGCTGGCCGCCGCTGGACGTGCCTGGCAACGATGGGTTCCTTGCACGCGACAGTTGGGAGACCAACGTGCCGTTCGGATTGGACATCGATCATGCCTTTGTTGGGCGCGAGCGCGTCGTCAACCACCACGAGGGCGATGCACGCTGGTGGGGCATCAAGTACACCGAAAAAGGCCCCCTCCCGAGGCCAGGGAAGCCTGTGACCGATCCCGACGGCCGCCCACTTGGTCGTTTGACCTCTGGCGCTCCGTCACCCAGCATGGACAACATTGGCATCGGTATCGGTTATTTGTCCGGTGTGTCGGAGGGAGATGAGGTCCTTGTGGTGGCCAGCCCTCGAAAATCCGTGAAGGCCGTGGTGGTTCGACCCCCGTTTTGCTGATCACGCCAACCTCTGAACGGTCTCAATGAGCCGTCGTCGTCCGTCGCCGAGATGGTCGGCATCTTCGACGACAGTGCTGCGCAGGGCCAGGAAGGCCGTTGCAATCCGGTCCACATCGCCCCATGCGACATGGTGACCCCATGCGTTGCGGTCCACCAAATCCGCCGCAAGGCACCCACTGTTGACCACCGAGGGCACGCCGTGGCGGGCAGCATCGAACACTTTGACGGGAAGGGCTCCCTCAGTCAAGTTGCCCCGTGATGGGTCGTACATGGCGTACATCACATCGATGGTGCCCACCAAGAGCGGCAGTTCGTGACCGGCGAACGCACCGGTGAGGGTGGCCTTGATGTCAGGATTGGCATCCAACAGACGCTGAACGAATGGAACGGCGACCCCATCGCCTGCGATGTGCAACTTCGGACGGTCGTCGGTTGGCATGGATTTGATGGCTGAGACAAGATGCTCAAACGCCAGATGGTCCCTCACGCGACCCACATAACCAACGGTCCAGGTGCCTGACGTACGGTCCTCGGTTTTGCGAGGCAGACCTGAACTTGTTGAACCGTTCATAACGTTCACGGCTTGGACGCCGTGGGCATGGAGCCAATCCTGAAGCCCCCCGTGACCCACTTTGCTGAGCCGTCCACTGGAGGTGACGACCGCGTCGCATTGGCGAGCTTGACGGAGCATGCGCCGCTTGAGTGCGCCACTCATGGCTCGACGCCAAAGCGACGAAGGTGCATTCATCAGCAGCCACGTGTGGTGCAGGTCGTGCATGTCGAACACCACCGATGCTGGGGTTCGTCGGGCCACCTTCAGCCCGACCGGTAGGGTGTCGGCATCGTGACAGTACACAACGTCACCTCCCTCGCGAGCGATGGCTTGGGCGACGGCTTTTCGAAACCGTCGTATGCCGAGCGAGGAGCGCAGCGGTCGTCCGTAGGGGACGGCGCCCACCCGGTGACGACGGATCAGCACCCTCCCTCGGCGTTCGGTTTCAGGATGGCTCATGGTTCGGTCAAAGGCGTGAACCGTCACCTCCCATCCCTCCTCCGCCAGCCATGCAGCGTGCCGTTCAACACGGGGGTCCGGGGCGCACGGGTTGGTCACGACCATGTGCACCACACCCATGTTGCTTCACCGCTTGCGTCGGGCTTTGGCTCTTTCTGCATCATTTCGCAAAAAACAGCATACGCCTGCTCATTTTCAGGGGTGCATTCTATCATTCAGTCATCCGCAAAGCAATGCATTATGAGCGTGGCGCGTATCGTTGCCAATGCCCCCGAGCGGGGCTGAGGTGCGTAAAATGGTTGACCAACTCCCGAACCGAGGACGAGAAGCGGAAATGCTCCTGGAAATGGGTTTCAACTCCATGGAGGATTTGTTCGCCGACATCCCTGAGGATGTCCGATTCAAGGGCGAACTTCCCCTGCCTGCTCCCCAATCCGAGGAAGAGATTATCGCTGATGCACGACGTTTGCTCGGTGCGAATCAAGACCTCGGCAGCCGCCCGTCGTTCCTCGGTGCGGGATTGTACCGGAACTACGTGCCTGCGGCCGTCTTCCAATTGGTGACGCGAGGAGAATTCTTGACCGCTTACACACCGTACCAACCCGAGGTCAGCCAAGGCATGCTGCAAGCCATGTGGGAGTTCCAAACCCTCGTCTCAGAACTCGTTGGACTCCCCATCGCCAACCTCTCCCTGTACGACGGGTCCACCGCTGCTGCTGAAGCCCTGACCTGTGCCGTACGCGTGCACAACCGCAAAGCCAGTCAACCCAACACCGTGTATGTGTCTGAACTGACGTCCCCGGACAAACTGTCCGTGATGCACAATTACTGCCAGGGCGCCGACATTGCCATCAAAACCCTCGCTCACAATCCGGACGGGACGCTGGACCTTGAGGCGGTTCAGGCAGCCGCCGGTGCTTGTGGCGTCTACATCGAGCAGCCCAACCCGTTGGGCGTGATGGACGAAGGATTGGTCGGGCTCAAAGCCATGCTGGGCGATCACACGGCCCTCATCGTTGGTGTTCAACCGGTGTCACTTGGCGTGCTGGAAGCCCCAGGCCACTACGGTGCTGACATCGTCGTGGGCGAAGGGCAACCTCTGGGAAGTCCTTTGACTGCAGGCGGTCCACTGTACGGTATTTTTGCTTGCAAACAACCCTACCTCCGACTCATGCCCGGACGCATCGTTGGCCGTTCCATCGACGTTGATGGCAACGAAGCGTATTGCCTGACGCTTTCAACCCGTGAACAGCACATCCGTCGGCACCGTGCGACGTCCAACATCTGCACCAATGAAACGCTCATTGCGCTGATGGGGGCCATGCACATGGCGCTGCTCGGACCGGATGGTCTGGCCGAACTGGCCCATCGCAACATGGCCGCTTGCCAGGCGTTGAAGGAGCGCTTGTCAGCAATTGACGGGGTGGAGGTCGTTCACGATGCGCCGCACTTCAACGAATTCGCCATCCGTGTGAAAGGTACAGCCAACGCTTGTTTGGCCCACCTCGACCAACACGGCATCACCGGCGGGTTCGATTTGAACCGTTGGTACCCGGACATTAACGACCAAATCCTCGTCACGGCCACCGACCAGACCCGATTGGCGGACATCGAGGCGTTGGCCGCTCAATTGGCGCTGTGGACCACCCATGCGGAGGTGGCGGCATGAGTCACTTGTTCGGCCACAACGGTGCAGAAGGGGAAGGGTACAGTCAGCCAGCGGCATTGGCAACCGCTCAAGACCCTGTCATCCCCGCCAGCTTGGTGCGGGCCTCACCCGCTCGCTGGCCTCGCCTTTCGGAACCGGAAATGGTTCGTCACTACACGTGGTTATCCAAGCGCAACTTTGGCATCGACACGGGATTTTACCCACTTGGTTCCTGCACGATGAAGCACAATCCTCGGGTGAACGAGGTCATTGCTCAACTCCCGGGAATCGCCGACATTCACCCTCATCAACCTGAACATCAACTCCAGGGCTGGCTGTCGATCTACTACGAAATGCAACACATGCTGGCCGTCGTGTCCGGCATGGACGACGTCACCTTGCAACCCGTGGCGGGTGCACAAGGCGAGTTCACGGCCATCCGCTGCATTCAGGAGTACTTCCGGCTCCGTGGCGAAACACAACGGACCAAGGTGATTGTACCGGATTCAGCCCACGGCACCAACCCTGCAAGTGCTGCCATGGCCGGATTCGAAATCGTGGAGATTCCCAGCCTTGAAGACGGTCGCATGGACCTCGACGCACTGGCTGCGGTGGCCGACGAAACCACGGCGGCCATGATGATCACCAACCCCAACACGCTGGGGCTGTTTGAGGCCGACATCGCCGAAGCCAGTCGCATTGTGCACGAGGCAGGTGGCCAGATGTACTACGACGGTGCCAACTTCAACGCCATTCTCGGCATCACGTCGCCGGGTTTGATGGGCTTCGACGCCGTTCACTTCAACCTCCACAAGACCTTCTCCCAACCGCACGGTGGCGGCGGGCCAGGGTCGGGCCCCATCGGCGTCAAGTCGCACTTGGCTCCGTTCCTGCCCGGTCCGGTGGCGGCTCGGAACGAAGCTGCACCTGAGGACATGCATCGATCACTCGACGGCTTCATGTACCGTTGGCATGAACCCGAACACAGCATCGGTAAGGTGCAGCAGTGGCACGGTAACGCCGGGGCGGTCATCCGTTGCTGGGCGTATTACCGTCGTTACGGCTTTGGTCTGAAGCAAATGTCGGAACACGCTGTGCTGAACGCCAATTACCTTCGTCATGCCATCCATCGGGAAGCCAAAGCCGCCGGTGTGGATCACCTCTTCGCAGACGGTGCTGAGACCGAAGTCGCCAAGCACGAGTTCACCCTCTCGATGCAACCCGCCAAGGATGCGTTGGGCGTTTCCGCGATGGACGTTGCCAAGGGCCTGTTGGACCGCGGATACATGGCGCCGACGGTGTACTTCCCACTCGTTGTCCCCGAATGCATGATGATTGAACCGACCGAAACCGAATCCAAAGACACGTTGGACACGTTTGCCAAACACTTCTCTCAGGTTTTGAAAACCGATCCTGAAACCCTGCACGAGGCACCAATCACCACGCCGGTGCGGCGGGTGGACGAGGTGTACGCAGCCCGTAACCTGTGCTTGAAGCACCCGTTTGACGAAGCCTGAGGGTGGCTTCGGACAGGTTGATGTGGCGGGCTTGTTACGGTTGAACATGGCTGACGGTCCAGACGCCGGCGGTCATTGGACCACCTATCGTCCAACCACAGCCTACGGTCCGACCCTGTTCTTGTTCGCGTGGGCCTTGCTCCCGGTGGGGTTCCAGGTGCTCATGGTGGCGTTCCAACGGTTCGAAGCCTTCCGCTTCCCGTTGGCCGCTGTGGCGTGGTTGATGTTGATGGTCCCATTGGTGAGCGGTACGGCGCAACGCAGAGGGGCATGGCGAACGCCGCTCGTTCAACTGACGGTGGCTTGCTACGGTTTAACGGCGAGCATGTTGGGCTTGACGTGGGGGTTGGCCCTGAACGAATGGTGGTGGGTCCCGTATGCGTTGACGTTTGGTTGCGTACCGATGCTGTTTCTGGCGATCGATCACCTCGCACGCTGCAATCAACCAGGATGGGAGCGACGATGGGACCCCAGTGTCCCGGTTCCAGCGATGGATGCGTTGGAGGGATGGACATTGGTCAGCGCACGCTGGAGCCCTGCCATCATGGCTTGGTACCGCAACGATGTCGGGGACGTTGCGGTGCTGTACGGGTGCAAAGACGATCGCGGTGTTCACCACCTCCGCATCGAACCGCTCATGCAGGCCACACCGAACGCATCCTCCGTTGTCGCCGTCCGGTGGGATGTGCTGAACGGCGTGCCATTGCCCGTTGCTGAGGCAGAATGACCGTCCGACCCCATCGCCACCCTAATGAACCACCCGCGTCGGGAAATAAGCATGGACGTTACCATCTTGTTGGGGTCATCATCCGACCTTCCGATTGCCCAAAAATGCACGAAAATCTTGGAGCTGTTCGATGTGCCGTACCAACTTCGCGTGGCTTCCGCTCACCGGTCCCCCAAGTTTGTTGAGCAGATCGTTGGCGATGCGGTGGACGACGGTTGTCAAGTTTTCATTGCCATGGCCGGTCTGGCTGCTGCGCTTCCGGGCGCCGTGGCTGCCCTGACAACGAAGCCCGTGATCGGTGTGCCATGCGGTGGCCGAGTCCCGTACGATTCGTTGTTGTCCATCGCTCAATTGCCCCCGGGTGTTCCAGCGGCGACCGTGGGTGTTGATCGTGGCGACAACGCAGGCTACCTCGCGGTTCAGATGTTGGCGCTCGCCAACCCCGCCTACGGTGCAGCGTTGGAGCAAAACAAGCTCGACCAAATTGAGCGCGTCAAGGCTCAGGACCGCGAAGTCAACGGCGGTGCGTGACATGTTCGACGCTGAGGAGTTCATTTCTGAGAGCATTGAATCCCTCAAAGCAACCATCGATGACGTGGCCATCATTGCGTGTTCCGGCGGCGTGGACTCCACGGTCGCAGCCGTGATCGCGAACCAAGCCGTGGGCGATCTTCTGCATTGTGTCTACGTCGATACCGGGTTCATGCGAAAGAACGAGACCGAGGAAATCGAAGCGTTGCTTGCAGCACAAGGCATCAACCTGATCACCGTCAAGGCAGCTGACCGGTATTTTGAGGCCCTCAAAGGTGTCACCGACCCGGAGCAAAAGCGAAAGGTCATCGGTGAGCTGTTCATTCGCATTTTTGAGGACGAACAGGAGAAATGCGGAGCAAAGTACCTGGTTCAAGGGACCATCGCACCGGATTGGATTGAATCGGGCGGTGGCGTTCGAGACACCATCAAGTCGCACCACAACGTTGGTGGTCTCCCTGAAGACATGACCCTCACGGTCGTCGAGCCCCTCCGCGAGTTGTACAAAGACGAAGTTCGGGCCCTTGCCCGAACGCTCGACATCAACGTCGCTGAACGTCAACCGTTCCCCGGTCCAGGTCTTGCCGTTCGTACGCTTGGCGAACTCACGCCCGAGCGGGTGGCCGTGGTTCGAGAAGCATGCGCCATCGTTGAAGAGGAGTTTGAAGCAGCGGCCGAACGCGGCGAAATGGAACTGCCTTGGCAGTACTTTGCGGCGCTCCTGCCGG
>Ga0255777_10002213_pt1 | contig 17548 bp, 13 predicted proteins | sample 101ome_15_FD_179975 | JGI IMG/M metagenome (GOLD analysis project Ga0255777, IMG submission 179975) | Coastal salt marsh microbial communities from the Groves Creek Marsh, Skidaway Island, Georgia - 101402AT metaG (version 2) | ecosystem: Environmental > Aquatic > Marine > Intertidal zone >... | reverse complement strand
GTTGAAATAAACACAAACCGTGCCGGCGATGAATTAGCGCTGGTAGGTGGTAAAAGTGTGAGCTCCACAAGCCTGTGTAAAAGAACTTCTGGCACCCGCTTATTGAGCCATCCATAACACGTTCTCGCGTCATGGAAGAGAAGATCCATGCCGGTATCATCAAGCCTAGCAACACGCTTTTTCATCAAAGCAAACGCAGCTGATGTTTCTTCTTGGGTGGTGGTCATAGTCAAGAATCCGCCTATCAAATGATTAATTATTTCGCACAAAAATCGAAGTTTTTCCAATAACGCATTGTCTGTACGACTGCGCTGCACTTTTCACTTTATCGACAATTTGTGAGATGCTGGTAGAAAAATTTAAGTACAGAGAATTCCAAAATTTATTCTTTCCTAGGAATTTGAACGTATTTCAAAACATCGTTCATATTCCCTGTTCAAATAAATTAAATCTCAAACTTCTTCTAAATACTGTCTATCTCTCCCAGTGCTATATAAAAGCTGATAGGTCGGAAAAGTAATATATTCATCACGATTAAATTTTGCAGAACGACCTCCCAGATAAGTTAATATGACTTAGAAAGGTAAGCGCTTTATGTCCTTGTCAGAAAAAATTTTTTTAGTTACTGGCGCCAGTCGAGGAATAGGTCGCGCTATTGCTATCGCAATTTGTGAAGCAGGAGGTCACGTTGCCATCACAGCAAGATCTCATGAGGGCCTTAAAGAGACAGCTGAAGCAACTGGTGGAGCTCTTATCATCCCTGCCGATGCTTGTGATGCGACTGCTATAAAGGGAGTTGTTGATGAAGTGATCAAGCATTATGGACGCATCGATGGTTTAGTGAATAATGCCGGCATTATTGAGCCAATTTCGCGCTTAGAAGCTGCTGAACCAACGGCTTGGTCTGAAACCCTTAATCTGAATCTGATAGCTCCTACTATTTTTTCGAAACTCTCATTGCCTTTTTTGAGAGAAAATAAAGGCGCTATAATAAATGTGAGTTCTGGGGCAGCCCACCGCCCCCTAGAGGGATGGGCAGCATACTGTGCCAGTAAAGCAGGACTTTTTATGTTAACCAAGGCACTGCACTTAGAAGAAGGTTCTGCTGTGGATGTGTACGGGGTAATGCCCGGAACAGTTGATACAGAAATGCAAGCGTTAATTAGGTCCTCCGGCATAAATCCAGTAAGCAAAATACCAAGAGCAAATTTGGCTCCTGCCATGATTCCCGCAGCCGGTGTTGCCTGGTTATTAGCAACACGCCCCGAAGACTTAAAAGGTATTGACGTCAACGTGAGGGAAAACGAATTTCTAAAGAGAGCAAATATTCAAATAAATTCAACCTGAGTACAGTCAAATTATACGAGGTTTATTTCATACTTTGTAAACGTCCATGAAAATAAAATTATAGAGCTAAAAGCAGAAATCGGCCAAAATATTAGCTTGAAAGTTGAAGTTCTAGCCGCAGTCCAGCAGCATGTGTTATTGCGTCCAAATAGCCACGAACACTTCCGCAATCAAATCGTTGTCCATTAAGAAGAACTGCTTCTACAGAATTCTTTTCGGCTTGAAAATTAATAGCATCAGCGAGTTGAATTTCACCGCCAGCACCAGCAGGCTGGCTCCTGAGAATATCAAAAATATCAGGCGTTAAAACATAACGCCCTATACTCGCAAGATTTGACGGAGCATCGCGTAAAGCAGGCTTCTCTATCAGCCCCCCTACGCCATCTATTTCTGAGTTTGGCACAACAACGCCATACTTCGAAATATCAGGACCAACTACCTCCATCACACTAAGTTGTGTCTTTCTTGACCTTTCAAATGCTTTGATCAAATCCGCGGTCACGCCCTGCCCTTGATAGATGATAAAATCATCAGCCAATAGAACGGCAAAAGGCTCATCACCTACCGCACGCTCGGCACAGAGCACAGCATGGCCAAGGCCAAGCTGTTCAGACTGGCGAACGAAAATACAATCCACGCCCTCAGGCAAAATATTCTTCACCATATCAGCCTGTTGTATTTGCCCTTTGGCTCGCAACGCCAATTCAAGCTCTGGATTATTGTCGAAGTGGTCTTCGATTGCTCGTTTATTGCGCCCCGTAACGAAAACTAGGGTATCTATGCCGGCTGCGATTGCTTCCTCCGCAGCGTATTGGATTAACGGTTTATCAACTATTGGTAGCAATTCTTTTGGCATTGCCTTTGTTGCTGGCAAAAAACGCGTACCAAACCCTGCAACCGGAAAAACCGCTTTTCTTACCATAGCCATAGAACGAGCTCGAAAATTAAAGGAAAATTCCAAACCTTCCTGCACTGAAAAGCTCTATGTTGTCGAGTTATTTTTATCTAATACTCATCTCTGTATTCGTAAAATCAACGCTCGCACCCAAAAACACATGGGTTACAAGAGCTCAAGAGCTGACGAAAAATAGTGCAATAAGACATTTAAAATTTCAAAGATCTATTACAATGCAGCATCACCGTCTTCGCCCGTACGAATACGAACTGCACTTAAACAATCATACACGAAGATTTTACCATCTCCAATTTGCCCAGTGTGAGCAGCCTTACTAATGGCCTCAACTGCTTGCTCTACCTGGCTGTCAGAAACCACTACTTCTATCTTTACTTTAGGAACAAAACTAACTGTGTATTCCGCCCCGCGATATATCTCTGTATGACCTCGCTGCCTGCCAAAGCCCTTAACCTCACTTGCTGTAAGGCCTGCAATACCTGCTGCTGTTAAGCCCTCACGCACTCCATCAAGCTTGTGCGGCTTTATAACCGCCATAACAAGTTTCATTCGCTCAATCCCCTAAAAAATCAAAGATCATAACCACGTTCACCATGAGATGGGAGATCCAAACCTGAAGTCTCTAAATCCTCTTCGACCCGTAATCCAAATACGGCCTTCACAATCATAATGATGACAAATGAGAACAAGAGCGACCAGATCACAGCGACAATCACGCCAGTTGCCTGAATTCCAAGCTGGCCAATCCATGAAACGCCCTCAGCTTGAGAAGTAGCAAGTGGTGCAAGTAACAGCGTACCTAGGATGCCACCGACGCCATGCACCGCAAAAACATCAAGTGAGTCATCGATCTTGAGGTAATTTTTGACAATCCCAACAGCGTAAAAACAAACCAATCCTGCCAATGCGCCAATGATTAGTGCAGCACCCGGACCGACAAATCCTGAAGCAGGAGTAATGGTTGCCAAACCAGCTATTATGCCAGTAACTGCGCCAACCAAGCTGGGCTTACCAAATTTTTTCCATTCGATAAGCGACCAGACTATGGCTCCCATAGCAGCGGATATGTGGGTCACTGCTATCGCCATACCAGCTCCTCCATCTGCCGCGAGTTGGGACCCACCATTAAAGCCAAACCAGCCCACCCAGAGCATACACGCACCAGCTGCAGTCATCCCTGGGTTATGAGGTGGACGAAGTTCATCGGGAAAACCTCGGCGAGGGCCGAGAATTTTTGCTAACAGCAGGGCAGACACACCAGCGGTTGCATGCACAACGATACCGCCGGCAAAGTCTCGAACACCGAGGTCTGCCATCCAACCGCCACCCCAAACCCAATGGCAGACTGGAGCGTAGACCAAAATTAGCCATAGGCCACTGAACGCGATCACAGCTGAAAATTTTATTCTTTCTGGATAAGCACCAACGATTAGGGCTGGAGTAATCACTGCAAAAGTCATTTGAAAAACAACAAAAACTATCTCAGGAATTGATCCAGACATCACGTCTGTACCTATCCCGGACAAAAGGGCTTTATCAAACCCCCCGACCCAGCCGCCAACACTATCACCAAAAGCGAGGGAGTATCCCAAAATTACCCAGATGATCGAGGCCACACATGCGATACTAACGCAGTGCATAATCACTGACAGCACTGAATTTGATCTAACCAATCCAGCATAAAAAAGCGCCAACCCGGGCAATGTCATAAAAAGAACAAGCGCTGTGGCAACAATGATCCAAGCCGTGTCACCACCATTGAGCTCCTGAGCCGCAGCGGGCCATGCCCCAAATACAACACAAGAAGCTCCTAATACTGACGCCCAAGTTTTCGCAGACATAATTATACCCCTGGTCTCGATCACATGCTCAATGCATGATCGGGAAATGCCAAAGCTTCAAGCAGAAAGATGCTTAAAATTAAATCAAATTTACTAATTGATTAAAAAATCACCACAGGCTTAATTTTTAACCGCATATTTGCCTAATTACTATGCACAAAGATATTCATTGGTTCGTCTGAATAACTAAAATCCCGATCTAGACGCTGTCCCATCGCCCAAGCGTATGGGGCTGCCTCAGCCAAAAGTGCAAAAAGCCTATCGGTAAGAGGAAAGCCTGCCGCTGCTGCAATCGCTCTTATGCGATCCGCCTCCAGTTCAGTAATTTCTATTTCAAGTAGAGGTTGAGCTGGCGCTGTTACATCGATTTGAAAATCACCCTCCAAATCTGGACGCTTATCTCGCGCCCCTAAGGCTCCCTCTAGTATCTGACCAACCGCCAGCGTCCTCGCATCATCAAATGGCCGACCTGCAAGCTGTACCCCCAGCGGCAATCCAGTGCTGCTGAACCCAACCGGCACACTTAAAGCAGGGCCTGCCGTAACATCAAAAGGCGTTAGAATACTCGGGTTTTTCCAAAAAGCCTTCGTGCGATGACCATCAAGTCTAGGTGCCCCCCCAAGCGCACTAGGCGCAAGCAAAAGATCAAAACGCCCCCAGACACTTTGCATGTCTGTGATTAACTGCCGACGTCTTCGTTGAGCAGCTACATAATCTTGAGCAGTAAACAACAACGCTCCAAGGCTACGCGCTAGAAAATCTTGCCCAAAATCATTAGGACTAATCATTAATTTGCGACGATGAACATTAAATAATTCAGTCTCTGCTATAACAATTTTAACATCATACCAATCACTTACTGGAGCAATACGAGCCACCTCAACAGAACAGCCTGCTTCAGATAACACCTCAGCTGCCTGTTCAACAGCAGCAATCATCTCAGGTTGAACCGTTAAGTCCTCTTCCCAAAAATGGCGCAAAATTCCTACACGAAGGCCCTTAATTGACTGCCCTAGGCTTTTTGCAGCGTTGGGTGGTGCAGCATGCGCACTTGCAGGATCCGCTGAATCAGGACCAGCAGTAGCATCTAGAATTAAGGCACAATCTTCGACAGTCCAAGCCAATGGACCCGCATGGTCGAACGTAAACGAATTTGGGATAATGCCCGCACGGCTTATACGTCCGTATGTTGGCATAAAACCAGCAACACCACAGTAGGTAGCAGGACCTCGAATTGAACCACCCGTATCTGATCCCATTGCCGCAGGCATGAATCCAGATGCAACAGCAGCACCTGACCCACTTGAGGACCCACCAGTAAAATACTCTACGTTCCATGGATTTCGTGCAGGTGGCCACGGCAAATCGAAACTCGGACCGCCATGCGCAAACTCATGGGTTGTTAATTTAGCAAGAAGTAAGGCTCCTGCCGCTCTTAAGCGCGAGACAGATGTTGCATCACGTGTCGGCACTCTGCTCAACGCTGTCTTTGAGCCTCCAGCCGTTAATACACCTGCTGTATCGAAGATGTCTTTGAGCCCCAACGGCACACCGTGCAGAGGTCCAATACGTCGACCATTAGCTATCTCCGAAGTAGCAATCGCAGCTGAAGCTATTGCCGCATCACCCATTAAGGTCACGCAAGAATTAGTTTTTGAATCAAGTCGCTCAATTCTTGCAATTAAAGCATCAACGATTTCACTCGGAGAGAGCTCCCCTCGCTCTACCGCCTTTGACTGCTCAGACAAAGACATGCGCCAGATATCAGTCACCGAAATCCCCTTAAAATCGTCGCTCAGTATAAGAAAAAAATTAAGGCTACGTCGACGGACAATCGACTACAGGCTAGCTACAAAGTGACAAAACAATTTTGATAAAATGGTGCCTAGGAATTTTTACACAGTCATCATTTTAGCATATTGCCCTCAACGCAAAAAAGAACATAATAGGAACATGAAGTTCGATATTAACACTCTTCAATGCCATAAATCCAAACTGTACACAGGACAAAACCTCAACCTTGGTCCTGTAATATCTTTTGGCGATCATAGGATCGATCGTATTTTTGGCGGCGGATTAAGAAAACATGCAATGCACGAAATTTATGGGCCAGGCGCGGTAGCTCTAGCCTGTATGCTTGCTTCTTTGACTACAGGTACGATCATATGGATCAAACCACACAGCCAGCAACAACAACTTAACCCTGATGGTATATTTCAAATAAAAAACAATGTTAACAATTATATAAATATTTTTTCTAAGGATAATGACACGCTGTGGGCAGCTGAAAAATCAGTACGATCTGGCGCATGCAGCGTTGTAATTGTCGAAGCAAAACACTCACCTGATTTTGTTTCTAGTCGCCGCCTACAGCTCATTGCAGGGGAGCAAAAAACACTTGTTATAATCCTTTCCCCTAACGGAAAAAATATACATCCAAGCGCTGCGGAAACCCAATTCAACGTCAATTTTTTCCCAACAACAGCTCAAAAATTACCGCGACTACAAGTTAATTTGTTTAAGAACAAAAGAGGTACAAAAATGAAATGGGAGATGGAATGGCATGGCCCGGAAGTTCGTTTCAATCTGGTTTCCCTACATAGCTACTGACCTAATGACCCGCCATAGTCCAGCATGGCAAGACACACCACTCGCCCTCTTTATCGAAAGTGATTCTAAATTGGTTATCTCTGCAGTTAACTCCGCAGCAGAACTAGAAGGTATCATGGTGGGAATGACAGTTACTGACGCGCGCGCAATTCTAAATGACCTCAAGGTCCTTCCCTATAAGCAGAATAAACAATTGGCGAGCCTCAAAGCATTAACTCGCTTAATGGAACGTATGACACCCATAACTTCTATTACTGGTATTGATAGCATATTTTTGGATATGACTGGCGGCACCCACTTATTTGGTGGTGAACAAGCATTCATAGAAAGGCTTACCAACTGGCTAAACAAATTAGGGATATCTGCACGTATTGCCCTTGCCGAAACTCCAGGTGCTGCCTGGGCGCTGTCTCACTATGGCAAAACAGGCACTATAGTTGAGCAAGGAAAACTTAAGGAAGCCATATCATCTCTGCCAGTCTCCGCCCTGCGTATAACTGCGGAAACTTCGATAAAGCTAAAACGTGTTGGCATCACACGCATACAAGACCTTATTAACTTACCTCGCCAAGCCTTAATAAAGCGCTTTGGCATGCAATTAACCGAACGTCTCGACCAAGCACTGGGTAATGCCACCGAATTAATTGTACCAGAAATAATAAGAGCACCCTTATTGGTTAGAAGTACCTTTGAAGAGCCAATCTGTGAGCGGGAGGCACTCGAGAGTGCACTCAGTCATCTATTAGAAAAACTAATCTTCCGCCTTACCGCCAGCGGTATTAGCGCAACTCTACTTGATCTAAATGTTAAGAAGGTGAACGGCGCTCATCAAAAACTGTCAGTTGGCATAGCAAATCCAAGCCAAGAAAAAACTCGCTTTTGTCGTCTTTTTCAAGAAAAGTTGGGAATTATTGATCCTGGTTTTGGCATTGAAACGATAACTCTGTTCGCGGCTAAAACCGAGACTCTTAATTATCGTCAGCGAGATATACTTGGCGGTGATGTGGTGTCGGAGGCACTGGAAAAATTAGTTGATACGCTTGGCAATAGGGTTGGATTTAATGCTGTGCAGCGGTTTAAACCGGCAAAAAGCTGGAAACCTGGATGCGACTTCTATAGGGCGCCAATCAAGAGCGATACTACTAATAATGATGACTGGCCAACACCACCTGGCCTTCGTCCCATCACTCTCTTATCAGAACCAATCCCTATTAAAGTAGTAGCTAGCAGAAATTTTTTAGAAGCTCCAACCATTATAGGTCGCGGTTCTAGCCTCCGCCGAATTTTCTACGCCGCGGGACCAGAACGCATTCTACCCGAATGGTGGGAAGAAGACCCTAAATGGCCTTGTTACCGCGACTATTGGCGAGTTGAGGATGAAGTAGGTGAACGCCTTTGGTTATATCGCCAAAAAGACACTTGGTTTCTACATGGTTTTTTTGCGTAACTTATGCAGTATGTAGAACTCCAAGCACTAACAGCATTTAGCTTTCAGGAAGGTGCATCACTACCAGAAGAAATTGCTCAAAGGGCAGCCGATATAAATCATAATGCCATAGCAATTGCTGATCGAAACAGTCTTTCTGGAGTTGTCCGAGCTCATATTGCTGCTAAAAAGGCAGGACTTCGTTTTATCACAGGAGCTCGCCTTGACCTTACAGATGGACAGAGCTTTTTAGCATATCCCCAGGACCGATCTGCGTATGGTAATCTCTGCCGATTAATTACGCTTGGCCGACGACGGTCTAATAAAGGCAAGTGCGAAATTCACCCTGCCGATGTACTTAAGCACGCAACCGGCATTATCCTGATAGCTATTCCACCAAGCGACCTTTTCTCAAACTTTCAGCAGAATTTAAAAAACTGGAGAGATGCTCTTGGCGACCAAGTTTTTCTAGCCGCATCTCGGCTACTTGGAGCAGACGATTCTGATCGAATAAAAAATTTGTCCAATTTAGCTGAAACAGCATTCACACCCTTAGTTGCAACAAATAATGTGATTATGCATGTCCCAGAACGTCACCAGCTTGCCGATATTCTGGCCTGCATTCAAAATAATTGTACAATTGACGCCCTTGGTCGTCGCAGCTTAGTTAATGCTGAACAGCATCTAAAAACTGCATCTGAGATGCTAAATCTGTTCCGCGGCTATGAAACAGCCGTTACTCGTTCTGTTGAGATTGCAGATCGTTGCTGTTTTAACCTAGACGAGCTGCGCTACGAATATCCAAATGAGCCTGTACCATCTGGAATGTCAGCACAAGCTTATCTTGAGCAGGAAACTTGGGCTGGAGCCCATCGCCGTTATCCCGAAGGCATACCCAATAAAGTTCGCACTATGCTAGAGCATGAGCTTAAACTCACTGCTAGACTTGGCTACGCGCACTACTTTCTAACCGTATATGACATTGTAAATTTTGCTCGGCGCTCAGGCATTCTTTCTCAAGGTCGTGGATCGGCGGCAAACTCAGCAATCTGCTATTGTCTCGGCATCACTTCAGTTAATCCAATGGAGGCAAATCTTTTATTTGAGCGATTTATTTCAATCGAACGAGGCGAACCACCAGATATAGATATCGATTTTGAACACGAACGCCGAGAAGAGATTATTCAATATGTTTACCGTCGATATGGACGGGAGCGAGCTGGGCTAGCTGCAACAGTAATACGTTACCGTGAACGCAGTGCCGTACGTGATGTTGGCAAAGCCATGGGGCTTTCAGTAGACACAATCTCTGCACTTGCAAGTCAAACTTGGGACTGGTCTTCAAACAATATAGACCTGACACAATTGCAGGAGATTGGCCTTAATCAAAATGATCGTCGCTTAGCCCTCACATTAGAACTAGCAAAAGAACTAATAGGTTTTCCAAGACATCTCTCTCAACATGTTGGTGGCTTTATAATTACTCAAGGTCGACTAGATGAACTCGTACCCGTTGAGAACGCTTCAATGGAAAACCGTACGGTCGTTGAATGGAGTAAAGATGACCTAGATTCACTAGGCATTCTTAAGATTGATATTCTTGCACTTGGTATGTTGAGTGCAATTCGCAAGTGTTTTGACCTAATTCAAAGTCATTATGGCACAAGATTGACTCTTGCCTCTGTTCCTAGGGAGGACCAATCCGTCTACGATATGCTTTGCCAAGCGGACAGTGTGGGCGTTTTCCAAGTGGAAAGTCGGGCACAGATGGCTTTTCTACCTAGGATGCGTCCACGTACCTTTTATGACCTTGTGATTGAAGTAGCGATTGTACGTCCCGGACCAATTCAAGGAGACATGGTTCATCCCTATATCCGTCGTAGAAATGGTGAAGAAGCAGTAGATTATCCATCATCTGAACTTAAAGAAGTACTAGGTCGTACACTTGGAGTACCTCTTTTCCAGGAACAGGCAATGAAAATTGCTATCGTAGCTGGCAACTTTTCTCCTGGAGAGGCTGATGAATTACGCCGCGCTATGGCAACATTCCGCCATACCGGCAAAATCCATGCTTTTCGAGATAAATTTCATCAAGGAATGCACCAAAATGGTTACGATGATGCATTCGCCCAACAATGTTTCTCAATGATTGAGGGCTTTGGTGAATATGGCTTTCCCGAAAGCCACGCCGCCAGTTTTGCCCTTCTCGTGTACACATCTGCTTGGATCAAAAAACACTACCCCGACGTTTTTCTCTGTGCACTCTTAAACTCCCAACCCATGGGTTTCTATGCACCTGCACAACTAGTCCGCGACGCGCGGGAGCATGGCGTTGAGATTCGGCCTGTCGACGTAAACTTTTCAGAATGGGACAATGTATTGGAGCCTAGTCTCGATAATTCATATTGGGCTCTCCGATTAGGATTTCGACAAATCAAAGGGTTCCGAGAAGAAGATGCAGAATGGCTTGTTGCAGCACGTGGTAACGGTTACCGATCAGTTGATGAAATTTGGCGACGTGCCGGTCTACAGCAGGCCTCTATCGAAAAACTTGCTCAAGCCGACGCACTTCAAGACATCGAGTTATCTCGCCGGCAAGCTTTATGGGAGGTGGCGACACTTCAGGCTAGAAAGCCTCTTCCACTCTTTGTTGCAACTAATGAATCAGAGTATGGCGCAGAAGATATCGTCAAACTCATACCAACCACCTTGGGAGAGGAAGTTTATGAAGATTATTCCTCGCTTCGCCTAAGCCTCCGCGCACATCCTTTAGACATACTACGCCATACAATTACGGGCAGCTCTAAGAATAGCGAGCTAACAATATTACCTATTAATAACCCAACAACTGTCACTGGCCTGGTAATTGCTAAACAGAGACCCGGTAGTGCTAAGGGGGTTATATTTGCGACATTAGAAGACGAGACAGGAGTTGCTAACGTCATCATCTGGCCAAAAATTTTTGAAAAATACCGACGCATTGTGCTAACGGCACGACTATTGAAAGTGACAGGAAAACTTCAACGAGAAGGAATTGTCACTCACATTATTGCTGACAAACTAGAAGACATATCTCATCTACTTGAAAAACTTGTTTGCGACGAACAATCAATCAGCCCCATTACCTTACCTGGTGAGATATCACATCAATCTCCACCAACTAAACAAGTTGCAATCCCTCGGCCGCGTCATCCACGTGATCAAGCACGAGTATTATTTCCTAGCAGGGATTTTAAATAGCAATACTATTAGAAGGCATGCCTTTTGTGTTAAAAAATAGCAAGGTCACAAATGCAGGATATGAAAGCCTATAAACGACTACATTGCGCTAATGCCACCATCCACCAGCAGTTCCGAACCAGTTGTGTAACTACTCTCGTCAGAGGCTAAATATAAAATTGCATAGGCAACTTCTTTTGGCTCACCAACTCGGCCAATTGGAACTTGCCGGGCGAGCTTTCGAAAAGCCTCATCCCTACCAAATCGTTCTGTGTGCTTATTTAAAATAGGTGTATCAACGAATGTTGGATGCACACTATTGCAACGAATATCAAAGCCTTCACGACAGCAATGTAGAGCCACCGATTTGGTTAAATGCCGAACAGCTGCCTTTGCTGAATTATAAGCGGCCATATTATGACCTGCTATGTTTCCAGCTATGGACGAAATATTAACTATTGAACCCTTTTTGCTACCATTAATATCTGCCTGAATAGTCTCTGTAATTGCAGGCACGCCATGTTTACACCCCAGAAAGACGCCATCTAAATCAATCGCATGAACTCGTCGCCAGTCTTCAAGGGAGATCTCAGTCACGGGTTGGGTCCAACCAATACCCGCACTGTTAAGCACAACATGAACACCACCAAAACGCTCCTTACAGGCAGCGTATGCTCGAACCCAGTCATCCTCAGAAGTGACATCGAGATATTGGAACGCAGCCCTATCGCCGAGCTCTTGAACAACAGCAGCACCAGCCTCCTCGTTAACATCACCGATCACCACGTAGCCCCCTTCGGCTACAAACATTTCTGCTGCTGCTTTTGCAAGGCCAGAGGCCCCTCCAGTCATCAGCGCAATCTTACCGTCCACACGACCTGTCATCTTCCACTCCCCAGAACTCGATATGCAGCGGGATGCTATCACTGAATTTCAACTAAAAAATATGCTCTTAGAAAAGAAATAAATCTAACCAATGTTACTTTTATAAAAATCGAATTTCTAGCCGATGCTTCACGCCCAATTCAAAATCGCTAACCAACCATAACGGTATTCCGGCCTAGTTTAACTCTTTTGAGGCATCAATTCTCCCGCTCAAATAGGCAAGCCACCTCAAGGTGCGGTGTCCAGCGAAATTGATCGACCGGTTGTGCTTCACGAAATTGATATCCACCATTTACCAGAACTTGTGCGTCCCGGGCCAATGCTATGGGATTACAAGACAAATATACAATGCGATTGGGTCCGCCTGCAGCTATTAATTGAGACTGTTTGAGTGCTCCAGAACGCGGCGGATCTAGAACTATAGCATCAAACTGAGACAACTCATTTTCTAATAATGGTTGTCGTTCTAAGTCTCGCGTGAATCCGGTTACATACCCCCTTAATCCAGCTGCAGCTGCTGCTTGGTTTAAACTGGAAATCATTAACTCTGAACCTTCATAGGCCTGCACATGCATTGAACCCGCCAATCGAAGTGCAAATGCGCCCCAGCCAGAAAAAAGATCAGCAACAATGCTCGAGCCTTCTAGACGAGCAGCGATGAATTTTGCCATCAAGGCTTCACCTGCTGCGGTGGGTTGAAAGAAAGCACCAGGAGGAGGTGTTACAGAAATTCCATTGATGTCTAAGGATGGGGGGCGACGTTCAATAATGATTTCTGGAATCTCATTATCTACTGGGAGCCAAGCAAATCGGGCTCCATCAAAGTCAGACATCCATGAAGCGATTTCGATACGTTCCTGATAATTTAGCTCTCGCGTACGAACTAACAAAAAATCTAAGCCAGAAACTGAATTACGCACCTCAACGTCCGCCGTCTCTCCTGTCTCAAGTAAATTCGAGAGAAGCGATCGAATTTGTTGGGCAATATCAGTTAATTCGGGAATAGCCACATAACAGTGTTCAATTCCCACTATTTTTCGACTTGCTTTAGAATTAAATCCAAGTACGGCACCAGTTGATGTTCCAATAACGGCAAATCTTAAACGGCGGCGTCCACCCTCTATCTGAACTATTGGGTGACGGCGCTCTGCAACAAGTCCTTTTGAAGATAAGGCTTTGGTTAAAAGATTTTCTTTCCATTCTGAATAAGCAGACGATGACAGATGTTGAACCGAGCATCCTCCGCACGCCTCCGCATGAAGACAAGCAGGAGTTATCCTGTCCACGCTATTGCTGTGCCTAGTAATAGTCTCAGCAATTCTGCCATCTCCACGATTATTGGTTAATCTAACTAATGCCTTCTCTCCTGGCAGCAGACCTGGGGCATAAACTGGTTTGCCAAGGTGCTCAGAAATTCCATCCCCTCCACTTCCGAGACGGTCAATTTTAATATCGACCTCAACGGGTACTGGCGGGCGCTTACGTTTTCGTCGCTGCGACCACGAACTCGACATTTCCCTCAGCTCCCGTTATCGGACTTTCAGTAATACCCGTCACACTCCAGCCTGGCAGGTCATCGAGCCACTGAACGATGTTATCAACACACAACTGTCGCGCAGCCACATCTCGAACAACGCCATTTTTACCAATGTACTCTCGGCCAACTTCAAACTGTGGCTTTATTAATGCAGCTAACCAGCATCCAGGTTCAGCGAATTCCAATGGGCGCTGCAGAACAGTCCGGAGGCCTATGAAGCTCGCATCACAAACGATAGCTGAAACGGTTTCAGGCACCTGCTCGTCGGTTAGGTGGCGTGCATTTACACCCTCAAGTACAACAACACGAGGATCATTACGAAGGCGCCATGCTAATTGCCCTTTACCAACATCCACAGCGTACACCCGTGCGGCTCCGCCATCTAGCAGAACATCGGTAAAACCGCCCGTTGAAGCCCCAACATCCATTGCGACCCGGCCTAAACCGCTTAAACCAAAAACTTTAATTGCATGATCAAGCTTTAGCCCGCCGCGTCCCACCCATGGGTGATCTTTTCCTCGCACCTCAAGGGCAGCATCATCTTTGATCTGCGCCCCTGCTTTATCGACGCGCACACTGCCAGAAAATACCTTACCAGCCATTATAAGGGCTTGAGCTTTTGCGCGGCTTTCTGCCAAACCCCGTGCAACTAGCGCTACGTCAGCTCGTGATTTGGCCATCAGCGGCGCTGCATAGCCTTTGCAGGAGACCCCACAGCGGAAAGTGCTGTGTTCATAATTGACTTTGCATCGAGGCACGCACGTTCAACCTGAAGTACAGGCTTATCCTGATCAAGGAAAATATCAGGCATTGTCATCGTTCTGACTGCTAGTCCTGTATCAAGTAAACCAGCCCCCGCCATGTAATGCAGAACAAGTGCACCAAAGCCACCAGTAGAACCCTCTTCTACAGTTATTAAAGCTGAATGCTCTCGTGCCAATTTAGAAACCAGATCTGTGTCTAAGGGTTTAGCAAAACGAGCGTCTGCAACTGTCGCCTGCAACCCTCTTTCCGCAAGCATTTCTGCTGCTACAAGTGAGTCCGCAAGACGAGACCCGTACGACAAAATTGCAATTGAGTCGCCTTCACGAACAATACGACCCTTGCCCAACTCCACAGTTGCACCGCCCTCAGGCATTTCAACCCCAATGCCTTCACCACGGGGGAAACGCAATGCCGAAGGGCGATCATCTATCTGTGCTAAAGTGTTAACCATCCGAACGAGCTCAGCCTCGTCAGCGCAGGCTGCCAAGACCATGTCAGGCAAGCAACCGAGGTAAGCAACATCGAACGCACCACAATGCGTTTGACCATCAGCACCAACGTACCCAGCTCGATCCAGAACAAAACGAACTGGCAGTTTTTGAATGGCTACGTCATGTACGATCTGATCATAGGCTCGCTGCAAGAACGTAGAATAAATCGCGACGAAGGGTTTCATGCCCTCAGCAGCCAACCCTGCAGCAAAAGTAACTCCGTGTTGCTCAGCAATTCCTACATCAAAGGTTCTATTTGGAAACTTCTTAGCCACCTTATCAAGACCGGTGCCGGAAGGCATCGCTGCGGTAATCGAAATTACTCTAGGATCTTGTTCTTTGAGCTTAATTAAAGTGTCGGCGAAGACATTAGTATAGCTGGGTGCCTTGGCCACACTTTTTGACTGAGTTCCAGTATCAACATCAAAAGTTGACACACCATGATATTTATCTGAAGCCGCCTCAGCAGGTTGGTAGCCTTTACCCTTTTCAGTTATCACATGCAGTAATACTGGCTTGTCCCCAGGCGCCTGATTTTTTAGGTGTTGAAGCACTGGCAACATATCAGGGATCGAATGACCATCTATGGGGCCAACATAATAAAACCCGAGTGCCTGAAATAATCCGCCACTGCCAATAATGTCCCGGGCCATTCCCTCAGCACGCCGCGCCGCTTCTTCAAACGGCTTTGGAAACAGTTTGGCCACGTCTTTCGCAATATTGCGCAGATTTGCATAAGGGCGTGAGGAAGCAAGTTTGGATAAGTAGCTTGAGAGGGCACCAACTGGAGGGGCAATAGACATTTCATTGTCGTTAAGAATAACAACAAGAGGCAACCCTTGAGCACCAGCATTATTCATAGCCTCGTAGGCCATGCCTGATGTCATTGCACCATCCCCAATAACAGCAATTGCCCTATCAGGCTTACCCATCAAATCAAAAGCCGTCGCCATACCTAAGGCAGCCGAAATTGATGTAGAGGAATGAGCGGCTCCAAATGGGTCGTAAGCACTTTCGCTGCGCTTGGTAAAGCCTGATAGCCCTCCCCCTTGACGAAGGGTCTCCATTTCTGCCCGGCGACCGGTCAATATTTTATGCGGGTAACACTGGTGACCAACGTCCCAAATCAGACGGTCATGCGGTGTATCGAATACATAGTGGAGAGCAACAGTTAATTCGACTACGCCAAGAGAGGCACCAAGGTGACCACCTGTTTTTGCAACACTTTCGATTGTGTCCCATCGGAGTTCATCTGCAAGACGCGTCAGGTCACTTTCAGGAAGCTGACGTAAGTCTGCAGGATCTCTAATCCTATCCAACAATGGCGTTGGCCGGCGAGACATCAATCTCTCCCTTAGTTGCGGCGCTGCAGAGAAAATTCAGCAGCTTCACGCAGTAAATCAGCTTTTGCACCAAATAGGTCTAACTTGGCAACAGCCTGTTTTACAAGCATCTCAGCGTATTGGCGAGCATTTTCGATCCCCATGACATCTGGCAAGGTACCTTTTCCTTTGTCTGCGTCTTTAGACAGGCGTTTACCGACTTCCTCCTCATCACCCTCGATATCGAGAAGATCATCTGCAATCTGAAAAGCCATACCAATATCAAAACCATAACTTAAAAGCGCTGCTCTGCGCTGCTCTGCGCTTTCTGTTAAGATAGCGCCGGCTTCACAGGAAAATGCTATAAGAGCGCCCGTTTTCAGCCGTTGCATCCGAACAATCCAGCCCATATCACGCTCAGCTGAACCGGCAGAGAGATCAAGGGCCTGACCTCCACACATTCCTAATGCTCCAGAAGCTTGAGCCAGCGCAGTAGAAAGGCGTATTCGCACCTCAGCGTTTGGGTGTGTTTCCGGCATCGCAAGAATTTGAAATGCATAGGCTTGTAGAGCATCTCCGGCCAATATAGCGGTTGCTTCATCAAAAGCCTTATGAACAGTAGGACGTCCTCGACGGAGGTCATCATCATCCATCGCTGGTAAATCATCGTGGATAAGACTGTAAGCGTGCAAACACTCAATAGCAGCACCTACATGTAGGGCACGTTGTCGGTCGCCATTACAAGCAAAAGTCGCGGCAGACACCAAAAATGGTCTAAATCTCTTTCCAGACCCAAGAACGGCATAGCGCATTGCCTCGATTAAAAGTTTTTCATCACCCAAATTCTTCGGATCTGGCAAAAGCTTCTCTAGAAGCTCATCCGTATCCCTTACGACAGATGAAATCTCGGCGGCTAATTTTGATGACATCAAAATGCTCTAATCTGCATCGAATGGCCTAGTTTCTGGTGTACCATCAGGGCCAAGCGTTATCCGTTCTACGCGTTCCCTTGCGTCAGCAAGTTTTTGTTCGCAATACCGACGGAGCTGAGCACCTCGCTCATACGAATGAATTGAATCTTCCAGAGAGCCCTTACCCTGCTCCAGACGTTGGACGATCGTTTCAAGCTCTGTCATTGCGTCTTCGAACGACATCGCTTTGATATCATCAGGAATATCCTTGGCTGCGGACT
>Ga0255777_10002207_pt1 | contig 17563 bp, 12 predicted proteins | sample 101ome_15_FD_179975 | JGI IMG/M metagenome (GOLD analysis project Ga0255777, IMG submission 179975) | Coastal salt marsh microbial communities from the Groves Creek Marsh, Skidaway Island, Georgia - 101402AT metaG (version 2) | ecosystem: Environmental > Aquatic > Marine > Intertidal zone >... | reverse complement strand
TTAGCCGTGTGCATGTTTTGTCATCGAAGACTAATGACTACCTGATTCGTAGAACGGATAAAAGCGCTGTAATTAGCGTAATTACTGGCCTGGCGGTGGTTCCAGTTGCCGGACGGTGCATAGCTTATCAGGACTAACTTCGGCAAAAGTGTCGAAAATAATCAATGTCATAAAGCTGTAAGAAAACTTGGGTACAAAGATACTTGGAAAACTCTAACTCAATCTGGTGCAGATTTTCGGGGGGCAAATCACTTCATTTTCTAGTTGCGAATCAAAATAGCATTGTTAGTTCGCTTTGACTCATAAATTTCTTTATCCGATGGGCTGATCCCAAAGATTTTTGAGTCATTAGATTCCCTCGGTTCAGATGTAATCAACGTCGCACGAATTCGCTGGAAAAATCTAGCGATTGCGCCTCGGCGCTTTTTTGAGCGATGAGTTTCCCGACTTCAGGAATTTGATTTCGATAGTCGGTAGCCTAAACCAGGTTTCCATCGACGCATGATGATCAGGTAAGTTTCAGTTGGTAACCAGCTCCGATTCTTGTTTTGCTTCATGTATTTTCGTCGGAATTCTAGATAAAGTCGCACTCTTTCTAAACGTTGATTCGCGTCTAAACACTGTACGTCTGAGCTTTTGAGGCTCAGCCCATACAGCCAATTTTGGCCGGTCTTCAAACTCTTACCAACTCGACTACACGCCATTTTGAGGGTGTAACCGACCGCAAGTTCGTTGAGGAATGCCAGTATTTCTTGCTCCAACGCGGCGTCTGCTGCCGGTGTTTGAAAGTCGTCTATCATCTGTGAATACCTTTTTCTCTTCAGTACCTCAGTTTTTCTCATTTCATGGTTTAACTCACATAAATGTGCCCATCAACAACTGGGTATTTGGTATCTTTTTACACATTTGGCTTGTGATATAAACCAGTGACCACTGGCGATAAATCTCCATTTTGTAGTTTCAATGTCTTGTAATCACAAATAACCGATATTTGTGTGCAACCAAAATATCGAATGTTCTAAAAACCCCGATGCTTTGCCGTGATCGGCAGCAACATATGGCTACGTTTTATGCGTTCAACGGACAATTGAAATTGCCGCAGCTCTCGTTCCAGACTGTCTAACTGGGAGTCCGGCATATTAGGAAGACGACATATGCCAATGTATGGGTAACAATTTGTTATGTGTCGAAGTGATTGATCGTTGTCGATCTTTCTTACTATCTCCAACATATTGTTCGCTACCGCAATATGGGAAACAAAAATAACCCCAGTATTGACGCAGCTTTCGTCGAGATAGCAAAGAATCCCCGGATCAATACTAAATTCCTGAACAGCGAAGAGGTCCTTCTTCCAGATTTCAAATGAGTATGGCTCTTCACCTGAGCCGTACCGAAAAGTTCCGATGGGAGCCTGTTTCACTTCCATGGGCTCATGAAAAAGGGCGGAGAACTCTTGTTGGCTTATAATCATGATGCGTATCTCACGAGTAGCTGAGCCTAGCTAGTTCCATTGATCTGAAATCGACCGTCTATCTAATGATTTCCTAGGCTCATGTTTATTAGTCGTAATATTGTATCATAATTGGTATTAAGTTGGTATCTAATATAGCAGTGATTAACCAATAATTTGTAGAGGGTGTATTGGTTCGATGTCAGTTGTGGGGGATCTAATGGCTTAGCAAACATTAATTCGACTGGGAGAGCGTTGATGGAATAATGCACTGGGGCGTCGTGTTGAAATCTTACGACAGCGACCTCTTGCATGAGAGATCGCTGAAGGCGTTTGCGAAGTTCTCGGTCAATACCGTCTCAGATACTAAAGCCTAGACTAACCATATCAAGCTAGTTGGGGTTTGAATAACACAAAGATACAACGTTATGTGAAGCACGATTTTTGTCGAATACCCCAATACACCATCGCACCTTAAAATCGCATACCCACGGAGAGACCCCAAGTCGGTGTTTCTGTTTCATTGATTAAACCGTTCCATCTTACAGACGAAGCATGGGCGTCAACGAACAATCTATCAACCGATTTGAGTTGATTGCCGAATTCCCAAGATAGGACTGGTTGGATTTTGGTGTAAGGAAAATCACGTATATCGTAATGAATGATGTTGATAGATAATCTATCAGGACTAGCCCAATGCTCTTTGACTAGCAGAACCTCTGGCTTAAAAGTGAATCGATGATACCGCGCGAGCCCGCCTCCCGAATCATTGGTCGCCTCTCCATCTTCTCGAGAATATGACGCTGAAAAATTGAGCTGAGAAGCGAATTGTTTTGGAATTAAGCGGAGGCCATTGATCTTATAATTTAGCGTTGAAATACGGTTGGTAACATATGAATCGTCCGTGTTATTTTGATATCGACGGTCTGTATGCTCGTACTCAACGCCGTATTCTTGAAGCGTCCCCCATCCCCATTTTGTTTCGAATGTACCGCCCACTTTTAAAATGTATTCTCTATCGTGATAGAGGTTTCCGGCTGAAACTGCACCCTCCCAACGATCGATTTCCGAGTAGGTTCCTGCGACGTTCAAAATACCTCGATATTCACCGGTTTCAGAATTTTGAATGAGTTGCACGCCAAGTCCGAAGGGTGTCGACTCTTCACGTGAAACATGGATGTCGAATTCCTGGTCATATATTTCGAGAACACTAGTTCCGAGCGTTAATTCAGGGGTCATAGTTAACTGCTGCGACAGTGGCAAGGTCTTACCAAAGGACGCATTGATTCTCTCGACTTCCTTATCCCATCGCCCTTGGACGACTCTCTCTGGATTCAGATGTGAACGTGTATGTGTGTAGCGTGTTGCGGTAATGGAGCCAAACTGTCGTTCCTGTGGATTCTCTAAAGAAACTGAAGCAGCAACTGAGTCAATTCGCCCGAGCCTAATGACATCTTTGGCGACTGTCTTATCAAGATTGGATCCATAGAGCCTATTCAAAGTTCTTTGAGCTTTGGTGATTTCATTGACCAAAGTTTCAAGGGGCACCGAACTTGTGTGCGCGTTAAAGGTTACCGACGATTGCCAAGACTCTTGCACATCGTCGGCAAATGATGAAACAGAGATCGACAAAGCGCTCATCGCGACGATCGGAAGTCTCACCAAAATGAATGGAAACAATAATTTTGCGGTGTGACGTTCGAAGTATTTCATCTATATGCACCCTAAATTTACTGCGTTGATATTGATTTAATTGGCGCTGCCAACATGTCTTCTGTGCGACAAAAATAATACTATTCAAAAACAAATACAATACAATTAGAGTTATTCTACATTCGGAGCATCATTGTGATGTTCTTTAACTTTCTGATCAAATACATGTGTTGACGATCTGAGATTAGGTTGGAGAAACTACTTATGAAGTATTTTTCATTGTATCAATTTAGAGTGCCTACGCTATCGCAAGGTTTTTCGAGCAAAGGTTCTAAAGGTTTTTATGACTGGACTTTAGGAGCGCGTACCATGCTGCTGTGGGCAGCACTCATGACTCCTTCACTGTCTGTAGCTCAATCAGACACGCTGATGTTTTTACCCGGGACGCCAATCCCGATCGGGACAGCGGCTTGGGTCTATGATGAAGCTCTGTTGGAAACTGACATCGGTGATGGTCTTTTCTGGAATGCTGAGGAAGGAAAATTTTACGCCAGGCCAATAACTCATGACTCTCAATTTGCGAGCCGCATAATTGCCTTCAACTCGAAAGCTACACCCGCTCGGTCCCTAACGCATATCTATACATATGCAACTACCCCCGAAACGTCATGCAGGCTGACAGAAACAAATGAAGTGAGTGGTTGTTCGGCAGACAATGAAGATAGTTGGAAAAATGAACATCAGATCGTGATGACATACGACCCGGATTCACTGATGAGAGCGACGAACGCTTATCAAGAAAAGTTTGAACGATCAAAAGCGAGCATGCATGTTTCTGTTAGTGCAATTCCAACAGTAGACGGTCGCTTGGATCAAGTTGCATACGGACTAGCTGATTACCTTGACGCGATGAACTATTTCAATGACGACCAAGCAAGATTTCTCGCAAAGGAAACTGCACTAGCATTTTGTCCCTATGATGTACCGTCGATACATTTTGATATTGAACCTTTTGATTTCACAAAACCCGGTCAAAAAGCTTATTACTCGCATTTGGCCGATTTCCTGGCTGGAAAGCATGATCCAATATCTGATCAAGACGGAGGCTTGGTTTCATGTAGAACAGATGAATTCCCTCATGGTAGGTCTTGGTCTGTTTTCACCTTTCCAAAAGCCGTGAATGCGGATTTTGCCGAAACTATGAATCGTCACCGCAATGGCTATGTTATTTTTTCAGCTTATGATCTTGAGCCGAAAGGGGGTAAACCAGCTGGAGTTATCAATAGTTTGGAAGAATATAAGCAACTGCTCAATCGGTTGGCAATCGACATTCTGAGAGTAAGTGAAGAATTCGACATAATTTACAAAGTCGCGATCCCTATTATTTCGTCAGTCCACGAATTCGAGACGATTTTAGGTAGAGATAAACACGGTGTAATGCAGGCGGATAATGATTTTTCAGATGGGAAGTATCGAGCGGACTTTCCGGCCAAGGTCGCCGACTATATGCAATTAGCTATCAGAGCAACAGAGTCCACTTATTCCGAAAAATCGATTCTCAAAGATGAAAATTTTGTTGGATTTGATTATTGGGGGTTCGCCTCGCGATTAAGGTGGCCTAGAGATCGATTGAATGGTGGAACCGAATTTCTACCCTCTTATCCTCAAACTGAGATTCTGGACTATCTGGCAGCACAGATCCCTGTACCAGCGAGTGTAGAGCAACGATTTTTGAAGGTTAATGCCGGCGAACTTCCTAAAATTGACGAAGAGGTGTTGTTAACAATTAACAACATAGACACGGGCGACAGAAATCTGAGTAGTGAGAGTAGTGTGATGCTCTCAGCGGATGTCTTGGCGAGTGAATATATCGAAAAAGTTGAATTTTGGAGTGGCGAGCAGCTTCTCGCGTCTGTGGACAGAGTGCCTTATTCCACGATGCATCGATTCGGTGAAGGAATACATGACGTTTCAGCCAAAGTATTTTTCGAGACTGGTGAAATTATTGAATCAGCCCCGGTATCTTTGGATGTTAAACGGTACTTCCGAATTGCTAGTTTTGCAGGGAGAGTCTTTGACATCGGTCCACCATATTATGAGACCGGTGGAGATAAGGAATATGATGGAATATCGCAATCCGTAGCAAAGATTGAGGATGGAAAGCTGCGCTGGAGCGTCAACCTGGTGCCTCCTTCGGTAATCGGAGGACAATTTAGAAGGTCATATGCGTATGTCTTCGGATTTATCCATGGAGCTCGATATAAAGAGGAGCGCAAGGTGTATCCAATGTCTCCATGGACAGAATTTAGTATAAGGGCTCGTGGTTTGGGCGAGTTGTCAAATGCATCAATATCAGTTGTGTTTAATGGAGAGGGAAAAACTCGGCAAGAGCGGGAAATCGATCGTGTACAAGTCAATCTATCTGCGGACTGGGAGACCTATACTTTCAAACTTCATAACCACAAAGAGCGTTTCATTGAAACTGTGGCACTGGTTGTTGAAGGTGACGAAGCAGACACTACAGAGACAACTGGGGTGATCGAGGTCGATTTTATCGATTTACATTGATCGTGAGCGGTTAATAGCATTTGTTCGGTTTGGGCCTCAATTATTTGCCCTGCTTTGCCGGATTGTATCTGCAAGCTGTTTGCTTAATGGTGGGCCTTTCGGATGATCTTTATCGGTTCACGGAGGGCCGGGCGGCTTGGTTAATCCGATCAGTCGCCGAATAATTGAGGCAAACCAACCCTTGCAATCAGGTTTATGGTTTCACTGCTGTGCGTTTTTGGAAATCTGTATCGAAGATGTGAATCATCTTCCAATTTGGCTCGATTTGAATAGTACTATCGATCCCAAGATCACCTTGACTGTTTACCTTGACAAGCAAATGCTCCTTGAACGCTCGGCAATCAACATACAGCAGGCACTCGTCCCCCAAGTACTCTGTATCGATGACTTTGCCTGAAATACACCCCGACTTGTTTATTTGGAGGGCGCTTGGTCGCACACCTATACACTGATTGGGTTTAAGTTTATGTCCGACTTCCGAAAACAATTTCTCCTCAAAGCCAGTGATGGAGGCAAGGTCTTTATGATGCAAAATATTCATGGATGGAGATCCGATGAATCGAGCAACAAATAAACTCTTTGGTTTTTCGTAGAGCTCTAATGGAGTTCCTACCTGCTCTATGCACCCCGCGCGAAGCACGACGATTCGATCAGCTAGCGTCATGGCTTCGGTCTGATCGTGCGTTACATAAATGATCGTCGAACCCAGTTTTCTATGAAGGTTCCGGATTGCCGAACGCATTTTACCGCGAAGATCTGAGTCTAAGTTTGATAAGGGTTCATCAAACAAAAATAACTCTGGACTCCTGATCATCGCTCTACCGATCGCTACTCTCTGCTTCTGTCCTCCCGATAACTCGTTGGGAAACTTGAAGAGGTGTTCATGCAAATCAAGAGTTTCGGCTATCTCGTGAACTCTATTTTTTCGGTGCACCTTATTGATTCCTTTATGTTTTAAAGGGAATTCAATATTGGAAAACACTGTCAGGTGGGGATAAAGCGCATAATTCTGAAAAACCATCGCGATTTGACGATCTGCAGGATCTCTATCGTCGATCCGATCTTGGTTTAGCTTGATCGTCCCCGAGGAGAGTTCGTCTAGGCCCGCGATCATACGCAACAGCGTACTTTTTCCGCTGCCCGAGGGCCCAACGATAACGACTAGCTCGCCTTGTTTGACTTCCAAGTTGGTTGGTTGAAGTATACAGGTCGATCCTATCGACTTAGAGACATGCGACAATTTTAAAGTTTCCATGATCTATCCTTTGATACTTCCTGCTGAGAGATTGCGGATGAAATTACGGGAGATAAGGGCGTAAATTGCAAAAGCAGGTGCCATTGCTATTGACAATGCAGCTAAAACAGCTTGCCAATCAACAGTGAACTGCCCAATGAATTGTTGAACACCCAATGTAACCGTCCGCACATTAGGGTCTGGAGCGATGATCAGTGGAAACCAAAGATCGTTCCAGACGGGGACTAATGAGAAAATCGCGATAGTCGCTGTTGTTGGTCTCGTTAGGGGCATAACGATGAAGAACAAAGTCTTCGCGGGGCCAAGCCCGTCCATTCGAGCGCTTGCAATCAGTTCTTTTGGGAATCTACGGAACACCTCAGTGTATATAAAGACAGCGAGTGGTAAGCCTTGAGCGACGTAAATGCAGATGAGGCCGATGAGCGAATTCAAGAGATTTAAGCCCTTCATGAGCTCTAAAAGACCGACTGTACCGAGCCGCAATGGAATCATAATGCCAACGATGATTAGTAGCCATGCCCATTTCGAGAGCGTGGTTTTGCTTTCTAGTAAACCGTAAGCGGCACACGCTCCCAACCCGATGATAAAAAGTAAGCTCACACTTGTAATGATGGTGCTATTGCCGATGTACAGAACGAAATCAGTCGAGGCAAACAGCGTTTGATATCCAGCAGTCGAAAGCGTTGTTGGATCCGGGAGTGATAGTGGATCGCCGAAAATCCCAGATCTCGTTTTAAAGCTATTGAGAACTATGATTCCGAAAGGAAGGAGGGCGATTACTGCATAGACCGCTAAGAAAAAATGGACGGACAAATTCGGGAGCCTAAACATGTTCAATGTATCCTGAGACGTCTTTGAATGAGTAGTAGGTACATGCCGACTACGAACAAAATTAGTAAAAATGTGCATGTGGCTATGGTGGCTCCCATCCCGTGATCGCCGAGTTGTGTTTGGAAGCCAAAAAAAGTTCGGAATAAAAAGGTGCTCATAACATCTGTGCTAAAGCTGGGCCCGGCTAGGCCACCTTGGATTGCGTAGATCAGGTCGAAGCTAAGCGTGAAGTTGCCAATAAAAGTCAAAATATTTACTACACCTATCGTGGGTAAAATTAAAGGGATTTTGATTCTCCAAAAACATGCCCATTTGCCTAGCCCGTCTAAACGGCTCGCCTCTATCAACTCCTGTGGAATCGCAATTAACGCTGAGTAAAAGAGTAGTAGCGGTAAACCTACGTTCTGCCAAACTGAAATCAAGCCAACTGTGATCAGAGCTGATGACTCTAATCCCAACCAAGGGGCGAAAAGGTGATCCAGTCCTAGGCTATCAAATAGGTTAGGCGTGATTCCCCAGATTGGAGACAGTATTAGTTGCCAAACGAACCCGACTACTACTACAGATATCAATGTAGGAATGAAAAATATTCCACGGTAGAAAGTTGACGCGCGACTTGAGACTAACGCTAATAGCCCTGCCAGAAAGAGAGCTATTGAGTTCTGCACTACGACGTGAATCCCGAAAAACTGTAGATTATTAGTTAGTGCATTGAAAAATTGGTCACTCCATATTGGGTTGCCGAATAGTTCAATGTACTGATTGATCCCCACCCATTTACGATCACCGCTATCTGTTGTTTGATAAAGCGACAGCCGAAAAGTATTCAGAAGCGGCCAGAGACTGAAAGTCAGATAGATTGAGAGTGCCGGTGCAACTAGCCCGATGTTAGTCAGTGATTTCAGACGTTTATGTTGAGTATTTTTCTTGAACTCTTCTCGTGTTACCTCGGCGCTCTCATGGATGTTCATTTCCGTTGTCCCTCAATAATATTCTGAGAATCTAATGCCGCCTCTAATGGAGATTTGGTTCCGTTGAGCACCTCCGCTGAAAGTGTCCAAAGGGCGTTGCCTAACGATGGCTGGCCGCGCGACAAGATTTGACTCGCTAGGCGAATCGTTGACATACAGTCTGTTCGCAACCCTAAAAACTCTTGTGCTAAGGGGTTGTCAACTGTCACTGGGTGATCCGATAGCGCGAAAAAACCCGGCAATTTATTTGTAAGAAGATTTGCAAATGATTGCGTTGTGAGCCACTCGGTGAAAAGCATGGCTTCGTTTCTGTGAGCGGTTCTCGAATTTATCGCAATACCGATATCGGTATGGTCACTGATATAACATGACTCACCCTCGGACTTCACGGGCGCTCGAAAGACACCGATTGGAAATTCAGCTTCCGACTGAAAGCCACTGATTTCCCATGATCCGCCTGGATAAATAGCTGCGCGTTCCAAAAGGAAAAGAGATTGACTATCTGAGTAGCTCTGCGCTTGATAACCGCGACTAAGGTATGGGCGCCATCTTTCTAAAACACTGAATGCTTCCACGAATTGGGGGTCAGTAAATGCCTTAGAGCCGTTAATTAAGCCAAGTCGTCCGTTTTCGCCTTCCCAATACTGTGGGCCCACTAGGTTTAAACCCACCGTTGCGGCTTCCCACTGATCCTTTGTCCCTATCGCTAAAGGGGTAAGACCAGAGGCTTTGTCGAGCTTTTTCAGGACGTCAAAAAACTCAGCTTCGGTGCTCGGCTTGTCTATATCTAATTTGGAAAATATGTTTTTGTTGTAGAAGAAACCGTGGAGCACAGACGCAACCGGGATGCAAAATGTTGCATCCCCATCGTCAGTAGACCACGCAGATTTAGCGACATCGCTGAAGTGCTTCATTCCATCGATCTGTGTAATGTCTAACAGATGCCCTCGATGAAATAATTCAAGCGAGTTGTCAAATGGACGACATGAGATCAGATCCCCAGCAGTATTTCCATCCAATCGCGCATTCAGGGCAGCATTATATTCAGTCGGTTTTGTGGGAGAAAAGACGACATCGATTCCGGGATGCAAAGCTTCGAAAACCGGTAAGATCTCGTTATTCCAGATCTTGGCGTCTTCACTCCTCCAACTTTCAAGGGTTAGTACGACAGGTCTGTCGTATGCCACTTGTTTTTCTGCGTCCGATGCGATGCTCGCATCGCTCAATGCATGAGTAAGCAGAAATATGGTCAAGATTTTCTTGTGTATCTTGTTCATTGTGAGAAACATAAAACCCTCCATGTCTATTTCATACCAATTAGATACAAATTATCTAAGATATGTCAATATTTGTTTCTTTAAGAACATCTATTTGGGGGTGATAATGACCTGGTTCGTATGTATCGATGCGGGTGGAAGCGGTTCTAGAGCTGCGCTGTTTCGCAGGAATAATGAAAAAATTGAAGTTACGGTGACAGGTATGCCTATTTCTCTGCGGCTAGGCGCTTCGGTTGCTTTCAATCGCATGATGGATTTGCTGTCCACACTAAGTGATAGTTCATCCATATCGGTTGATGAGATAAGTTCTGTTTGTATCGGATTGGCTGGTACTGAATGCGTTTCAGCGGCTCGTACTTTCAGAGAGCTTTGCCCACAGTCAAAAAAGTGGCTGATCGTTTCGGATGGAATTGGTCATTTAATTGGAGCATTGTGTGACGCACCAGGTGCTTGTATTGCAGTTGGAACTGGCGTGATTTTAGAAGGGATTGATAATAATGGTCGTTTTTTTCGTCGAGGAGGGTGGGGTTTCCCCTTTGGTGATCGAGGAGGTGGTGCTTGGATGGGTATGGAGCTCATATGGTCGTTGATGTCCCAAATGGATGAGGGCGATTTGGAGAGCATTGAATTGCCTATTCAGTCCGGGATCAGTTTGAATCGTAGCGAATTGATAGAATGGACGGCGTCTGCGGGTGCATCTGATTTCTCTGGATTAGCGAGGACTGTGTTCAAGATGGCAGCTGCTGGAGACGAATGTTCGAGAAGAATCGTTCTTCGAGCGGTAGCGGAAATTGATTCATTGGCCAAAACGGTTCCATCTAGATTACCTATATGTCTGGCCGGTGGTGTTGGTCGACGGTTAATGGATTATTCGAATAACAAATATTTGCGACCAAAACATTCTGCTATTTGGGGGTTGAGGAGAATCCAGCTGGGGATGGTTGATTATAGAGATTGGGAGATAGGTTAAGTTGCTATATAAAAAAATTTCTAGTCAATTGAGGGAGGAGATTGCTCAGAGCATTCCGGGCCAAGTGTTTAAGACGGAAAGGGAGCTAATGTCCGAGTTCAATGTTTCAAGGGTGACTGTACGCAAAGCGTTGAAGGTACTGGTGGATGATGGCTCGCTGTCGGTAAAGCAAGGCGCTGGGTACATTATATCAGAGAAACTCTCGCAGCCATTGTCAAAAATCACCTCGTTCTCAGATGATTGTCAGCAACAGGGAATGGTCCCAGGCACCCTTTCACTGGATATTTCAGAAAAGCTCGTTTCTGCTGACATCGCACTCGGACTGGGCCTATCTATTACCGATCGTGCCATTTGTATCAACCGAATAAGAACGGCCGATGGGTTCGTGGTCTGTATAGAAACAAGTTGGGTGCCGCGTCACCTGATATCCCCGCAGTGGTTGGGTGATAGTCTTTTCGCTGAATTCGAATCTCTGGGCTATTCACCACAACGTGCCGTGCAACGACTAAAGCCAGTCCATCCGCCGGAGCATATTGCAGAAGCATTGGAAATTTCTATGCATGAACCGATTATGTTCGTTAAAAGAATCACTTATGCTCAAAACAATACCCCAGTGGAATATGTGGAAAGTTATTTTCGAGCTGACCGTTGGGAATTTGTTTCGGAAACTCACAGTTGATTGAGAGGTTACCCGAAGGTGATGGAGCCAATTTTGGGTCTATAAATTCTGGGGCTAGACTGCACCATGGAAAAAGTTGTCATTTTTGCGGTACGGATTTTGTCGGTCGGCCCGATCACTAGGTCCGGAATGGTTGCGCCGTTAGATGGTTGATGCAACCAATTTCGTTCGTAATTGATCGAGCGTCCATAGTTCCCAGTGGGCAATTTAAGTTCCTTATGCGAGTAATTGAGAGCTCAGTCATCTCCATGCCTTCCGAAGTCTAAGTCTAGCCTCACAAATTTCTCACAGTAGCTGGCACAATAGCGATCGAGACGCTATGCAATTTTTCGGTAAATGTTGAGTAGCGATTTAAGCGCCATCTCCTGCGCATCGACATCATTGATTGTATCGAGCGGCTGGTATGCTCTTTTCTAAGTTCAAGGGAAGCTGCTAGCCCGTCTTCATGCGCAAATGATTCGACTGCATGTCTCGACAAATCTTCGTCAAAAATACTTATTGAGACCAATCCAATAAATTGGTACTCTATTGGTACTTTTTTAGGTCGGCAAGGATGTTGTAGGGTGAGTGCTATCTGGTTTGAATTGGAAGAGTCTGAACAACTGAAGCGGAGTTGGCTTTATCGCGAGATTCTAGAAATCCCAAGTGTGGTGGAGCAGGCAAGATCACGAACTTTCGGTGCTCCATCAATCTTCGGCAAGCACGTGTTTGTGGTAGCGAGAGGCTCGTCGCAATGCGCTGGGATGGCGATATCACGCCTGATCATAAAGCGGTTCGGAGTAACTTGTACTCTTCTCGCGCCAAGTGACGCACTTTTGAAGACTGATTTTAGAGGCGTCACAGCGCTGATCATTTCGCAAAGCGGTGTAAGTCCCGATTTAGTGGAAGCCGCGCAGTCAATAGTCTGCCAAGGTGGGCGGGCGATATCGATAACCAATTCGACCAAAAACTTGCTGCAAAGTGTCTGCCACGAAAACATAAACATCTTTGCTGGACCCGAGAAATCGGTGGCGGCCACAAAGACCTTCGTCGCTACTGTGATCACACTTTCGAATTGGCTCGGTTATTCCCTGAGATATCGATTTTTCGAAGCCCGAATGGTTCCGATGCCCACTTGTTTGTTATCTATGTTGCTGACCCATCAATCATTCGTATTTGTTGGCAGGGGTTTCGGGCTGGGAATAGCAAAAGAAATGGCTCTGAAAGTTCAAGAGCTATTGGGGAAACCCGCGCTAGCGCTCTCAAGTGCTGATATTTTTCATGGGCCGGTTGTTTCGGTTCGAGAGAGTTCCGCCGTGGTAATCCTGTCAGGCGGTGAATTTAAGAAATCTATTTTAGGACTGGCTGACAAACTTAACCTTAGAAGTGGAACTTATATTAGTTGTGATCTACCTCGATGGACCGGAGCCGAACTCTTGATTCTGCCCAGTTTTTATTATCAGGTGTTAATCGCTTGCGATTTACTTAATCGCCCACTGGATAAACCCTTAGGACTCAATAAGGTAACAGAAACACGTTAGCTTTAGTATGTTAGCGATCAACTAGAAGATCGAGTTCTTCAGCTGTAAATGAACCAAATCAATGAGGTTCAGCTCAAAAATAGTTGATGAAGATAATGCTACCTGAAAGCGATATCAACTCGATTTACGTTTCTTCGAAATCTAGCCCGCTGAATATCGACTACCCCACGTTTATGGGGTGGGGCCTTAACATGTTACGCATTTGTTCGATATGGACCTGATTCTGATGATGGCCAGAGAGGGAATCGAACTCCCGATTCGAAGACTTAGATCAAATCCACGGTATCCCTCAACATATCGTCGTTCACATCGATGTATCTTTGAGTGACCGAGATATTGCGTTGTCCGGCTAAGGTAGCTAGAACACGTACCCCAACTCCTCTTTGTGTAAGTGATGTAATAAATGTCCTCCTTCATGAATGAATCGTTGCTCCAATCAATCCCGATCGACCACGAAGTCGATGAAAAAGTTGTGTCGCTGTGTTTGACGAAAACGCACTTCAAGCGCGCTTCCTTTCTGTGATTTGAATAAAATGGTGTATTTCTGTGGTCGACATCGATCGTCCAAATATACGCGGCTAATTATTGACTCATTCAATGTTTTAGAGAACGAAGCTGGGGTATTAACCCATGAAGCATCCAGCTTACAGTACTTTAATAACGGCCTCTTGGGCTGAGGTATTCTTTTCTATATATCTTTCGGTGGTTTGCAGAGACTTGTGTCCCGCAAGTGATTGAACATCGCGAAGTGAACCGCCTACCAAACTAATTTTTTGTGCAGCCATAGTTAAAAAAGTCCGTCTTCCACTGTGTGATGAGCAGCCTGCCAAACCTAGAGCCGAATACCAGCCTCTAAAGAGATTGACGATCATTTGAGGAGCGACAGAATTAGATCTTTCACTTTTGATTACAGCACCCTCGGGAGCTAGCTGATCTATCAGAGCTTCTAAATTTGAACGGATAGCGTTATGCATTGGGATAATCCTGCCTCCACTTTTCCCTTTTGAAGCACTATTTGTTAGATGGATGCATTCTGATATTTCTCCCGATGGGGTTAGCACCATCTCCCAAGTCAAACCTGCAATTTCTTTTGCTCTTAGCCCCGCTCGGACGGACAGTAGGAAGATCGTCTGATTACGCAGTCCGTTTCGCTTGCTTCGTAAGTATGTGGAGATCATCTCAATCTGTGCTTTGTTCAGCGTTTTCGCTTGTTTTCCAAGTCCCGACATGACGTAAAACTCATTATAAAAAGATCATATAAATCATATTGTGCTGAGTTTTTTTCAGACATCGTTTTTGCGTTTTATTTTCGTATGCTGGATCAATAGCTTGTGGAAACTCAGTATCTTTTTGTTGTTCTATACTGAGTCGGAGTAGTCAGTTTTGGGTGTGTTTTATGGTGAATGAGCTAGAGAGAAAGTGGTCGATTTCTTTCAATCTCAATTTGATTAACAAAAATCCGCCTAAGCACAAAAAATCTTTTGCTGAGGGTTTCGACGTCTACGAAGTCACTCTCGATGAGTTTATTGAGGTAATAACTAAGGGCGTGGGGTTTTCCTACGTTTTTGATGATGGCATTCGCAAAGCTACCAATTTCCGGCTGTCCGACTGCCTTTGCGTCGATATTGATGGTGGTCTTCGGCTGGCTGATGCGGAAGAGCATCCTTGTGTAAAAAAATTTGCTTCGTTCATTTACACAACGCCATCGCACACATCGGATGTTCACCGGTTCCGAATTGTCTTTTTGCTTGAACAATCCATAGAGGAGGCAGGAGAGCTTACATTTGCGACCCGTGCACTGGCTCAAATGCTTGGCGGTGACCTTTCTGTGTCTGATCCCGCCCGTTTGTTTTATGGGAACAGTGAAGCGCGGGTGATCCGGTTGGGGCATGTATTGCCTTTGGAGCAAGTTGCACAACTAATTGTCGAAGGCGATGCCATAACCAAGCAGAAGCGCAGATTGGCTTTCACTGGAACAACGACATCGCGATTTACAGCGACTACTCAATTTATAACAGAGTCTGGTGAATTCATCACCGCAGATCAGATCACCGAGAAAATGGTCGTGCGATGTCCTTTTCATCTGGACAATCGACCGAGTTCATTTCTAGCACCCAATGACCGCGGCGATGTTTATCACTACTGTTCTGTTTGTTGTATGACTCGGTGGGCTCCCCAACGGGAGCAAAGTGTGCGAGAAGGCGACTTTGTTGAAACGATGCGCACATTATCGCAATCGAGCTATAAAAAAATATTTGAGCCTAAGGTTCGCGGATTAGAGCAATTCATGATCGGTGGTCAAACCGCAGTACCATCTGTCTCATTCTCCTCAGACCGATATTTGCCAGACTTTGAAATAGCCCATGGTCTAGTTTTTGTTCGTAGCCCAAAGGGTTCCGGCAAAACTGAGTTCGTCAAACGCGAAGTCGCGAGGTTAAAGAATCGGCATCAAACATTTGATGAGTTTGAAGACGCGTCGTGGGATGGTGATGACCGAGTGTATTCCGATACGACGATCCTGTTACTCGGACATAGACAGGCTTTGATTGGTGAAATGTGCTCCCGGGTTGGGCTGAACAGTTATCTTGACGATCATGATCTTTCTGATGGCGAGTTAATTGAACGCCGCAAACGGTATGGAATCTGCCTTGATAGCCTTCAAAAGCTTCGCAGTACAACCTATGACGTCATTATTATTGATGAAGTTCAGCAAGTACTAGCCCACTTCCTTTCGGATACTTTGAGAGGTAAACGGTTGTTGATTTGGGGTGCTTTTGTCCGGTTGATTGGCGGGGCAAAAAAGATCATTGCATTAGATGCGGACTTATCTTGGTCTGCATTTCACACATTACTCAGCTTAAGAGGTAAAGATACTGCGAGTTTTGTGCGGATTAACGAGTGGATCAATGACACACCTCAGGAAATCCATGTCTACGGTTCAAGAGATCACCTGATTCAGAAGCTCTCAGATTTCGTGTCAGAGGGAAAGCGGGTCTTTGTCACCTCAAATTCAAAGAGTTTGATTCTGAAGGCCGCCGAAATGATGTCGGCATTCAAAAAAACATCCGGTGAGCCCATTCAAAGCTTTCACATTACTTCTGAAAACTCTAAGTCTTCAGTTGCCCAGGCTTTTATCCAAAACGTGAGAGAAGAGATTCTCAAATACGACGTAGTGTTGGCATCCCCATCACTTGGTACAGGTGTTGATATTTCCTTTCCGAGAGATGGTCAGCTCATTGATGTAGTGGTGGGCTTATTTGTTGGTGGAGTGACAGATCATAGAGATATTGATCAGCAATTGCTGAGAGTGAGAAATCCGAAACAAGTGTGTATCTGGATCGACCCTTCAAAGGATAATTTAGAGACTGATTACGATGCGATTATCTTTGATCTCAAAGAGCGTCATTTGCAGTCCTTGTTGGAAGGTGGAATTGATGATGATCTATCGCTCGATTCTGATCAGCTATTTATCTCGATGGTTGCTCGGATTGTGCGAGATCGGCACCTATCCCTGAATTACTTAAAACTTAATTTCCTAAGATACAAGCAAGATCAAGGTTGGTCGGTTAATTTTGTGGCAGCTGATAAAGGTGCCGCCAAGATTGGGCGGCGGCGTGTGAATGCAGCGGCAGGCCAAATACAACAACGCAAAATTGAGGTAATTAATCAGTCTTCATGTTTACCGCTCTACGACTACCTCCGCGTGTATGACCGGATCAATCGGATTCAGCTTCCCATCTCCGATGAATTGCATAATTCATATATTAGAACCCGGCTAGAATTCTTCTTTCAATGCGACATAACCGAGGCATTAATTCATCAAGATCTCGAGGAGGGGTTGAGAGGGAAGTTATCTCTATATCGAAAGCTGACAGATAAGAGATACATTTCTGATCTTCTTGGGTCAGGTGTTGATCTATCGCAAGATATATCAGCGAATCTCATGTCTGAGCCAATGTATCGACACTTGGTGTTGGCGAGGCTTTTTGACGCCACTCCGATTTATGGGGATTGTTGTTTTGTAACCGGAATAGAGATAACCAAAGATCAGCTTGGTAGCTTTGCAACTGTGGCGAAGACTTTGACTCAAGCGTTGAGAATCCATACGGGTATTAGGGTTCGCAATGATATAGATGCGAAACCGATGCAGCTTTTGGGGAAGCTCTTGGATCTAGTTGGATTGAAGCTTAAAAAAACTCGGTCTTCTGGCAAGACCGGGGTCAAACAGTACTTCTACACATTGGACGCTGGTCTCAAATTAGGATTGGATGAGTTGCTCAACCCTCTCTCCGGAGAGCAAGAATTAGACTTGGCTACCAAATATCCTGAAATGGCTGACCGGTATGGGATTGGGTGGTGTTACATAACAGAGAAATATGGACATCAGTT
>Ga0255777_10002151_pt1 | contig 17805 bp, 24 predicted proteins | sample 101ome_15_FD_179975 | JGI IMG/M metagenome (GOLD analysis project Ga0255777, IMG submission 179975) | Coastal salt marsh microbial communities from the Groves Creek Marsh, Skidaway Island, Georgia - 101402AT metaG (version 2) | ecosystem: Environmental > Aquatic > Marine > Intertidal zone >... | reverse complement strand
GTCAGTGTACCGTCCACATCAAATATAAATTTATTCACAGACCCGTTTCCTTAAATCGCTTGAGCTAAATCTGTGATCTCGTTTGTTAAAATACAAATCAATATCACGTTTGCGACAAATATCTTTACCTGTAAAATCTTTATCGCGGTATTCTTCACCTAGTATACGTACATCAATATTATACATACTAAGGATATCTTCTAAATCGCCTTCTGTAGAGTAAGGAATAATTTCGTCTACATAACTAACTGCTTTGAGTTGCGTATAACGCTCGACAACAGTTTGTATAGGCTTGTTCTTTTCAGGACGATCTAATGTAGGATCAACTTGCAATCCACAAATTAGATAATCGCATTGATCTTTTGCATCACGTAACATTTGTACGTGACCTGCATGTAGCAAATCAAATGCCGAACAGGTAAATCCTACTGTCATATAGTTCTCCTACCGTCAAAAACACAAATAAATTCTAACATGTAGTCACTAGTATTATGTACTTTGTGAAATACATTATCTTCAATTAATACAGTATCGCCTTCGCACACATTAAATATTTTGTGATCTAATTCCATCTGTCCTTTACCGCTTACAAATATATAGACTTCTTCTTGTCCTGCGTGTCGATGTCCTGTAGTGCTTTTACCTGCACGTAATTTAGTGCTACTTACTACTAGATTTTTAAGTTCAGTGTTATCTTTAACAAGATATCGGTCATCTTCTTTAACAATTTCTCCCCCAATATCCCAAGCACTGTATTTCATTATTTCCTCCGTGTATTTGTTTTCTTTGTTTGTTGTTTATTTAGGTTTTCTTGATATTCTTCTAACAAATCACGGACATCTTGTAGTTGAAAAATAATGTCATCTACTAGTTCTAGGTCTCTTTGTTTTTCAGTATCAAGTTCTACTTCTATTTTAATTTTCATAATATTTTCTCTAGAGTATCGGAAATAATTTATTGTTTGCTGCATGAACTCTGTCAGCATCAAACGTACAATCGAATCCTATAGTAATTCGACTTCCATCCCATTTGTCTACATTTTTCACTCTGTGTCGATACTCTTCACCACAGGGACCAATGTAAATGTTACCTATTTCATTTTTAACTTCAAAATTAGTAAATTCGGTAATAGTATTTTTTGGATCAACTGAAATATAACCATGTATATCAAAATCGTGTCCGTGTGTATGTAGGACTTCTTCTATTTCATCATATGATAAAAAATTCATCCAAGATTGAAACCACACTCTACGATCATCTCCTATATAGTCTCTTATAGCATTATTTAGATCTTTGTATAAATCATAGAATAAAATACTTGATGATGTATAAGAAAAAATGTTGTATTGTTTATACATCCAAGTTGTATTAGGTATTCCCTGAAACTCGTCCATTAGCCACTGTTTAGCATATTCACAAATTTCAACAAAGCGTTCGTGATTATTAATAATTGTATCTGATTTATAAATCTTATAATCTGACATTTTACTCTCCAAAGTCAAACAAACTATTAAACGTTGTGTTTTGCTTGGTATCTTCTAGTGGATAATTCAACACACCAATTAAGTTATCTAGTTTGTTATCAATAATAGTTTCAGCCATTGCTGCATCATCAAACGGCAGTTCCTTAAACCATTCTGGCAGACGTAGCTCGTCTGTTGGATATGCTACTGACGTATAGCCTAGTGGATTTTGTTTTAGTTTACAAACAATAACTTTCATACCATCTACAATTTCTTGCGAGTATTTGTCACCGTTCATACGTTTTAGTGTATTCCAGTTGATGCTTGCTCTTACGTGCCCTGGCATATTTGCTTTACCTTGCTTTTGCTCTAGACGCTGATAGTGTCCAATCTTGTTTGCACGTTTGGGAGAACCTTTCTCCCACCCTGGACGTTCTGAAAATTCTTTACGGAATTCTGTAATGCGTTGTAGTACTTCTTCTTGCGGAACATCTGTAAGTACCATAAGCAACAATTCACTCAAAAACTCTTGCATAAACACCGGAGTGTCTGACCGTCTTAGGTCTAGGCCCATTGCCTTTACTTTGCCAGGCTTACCGTCAACGTCTGTTCTAAAGCCTTCGTTGTCAATAACAAGTGCCGCATAACGCTTCTTAGTAATATACAAGCCGCTTTCTGCTACAATCTCGCGACCCGCTGCAATAACATCGCTTCTGCTTTTTGGACAATGAAATGCATGTCCCATCATATCAGTAAATGTATCATTAGCAGCTTCTGCTACTTGATCGTAGAGCTGAATAGCCTTTTCAGCAGACCATGGAATAGTTCCTGCTTCAATTTCTTTGTGTAAAGTAGGCCATGCACTAAAATAAACAGAGTCAGTATCACCATAAATGACTGCCTTACCTACATGGTCATACTCACCTGTGATAACTTTGTTAACTTCAGCACTCATATGCTTAACAATAGTACGACCTGTTAGTGTAGTTGATTGTCCAATACGCTTATCAAAAAATCTACAACCTGGATTAAGAATAGCGCCATACAAACTGTTCAAGTTAATCTTTTTAACCAACTGTCGTTTATCCCAGTATTCAATCTCAGCTGCATTACCTGCATCTTTTGCTTTCTTAAGCATCTTTTGTAGATCTTTACGCTCGCTATACCAACGTTTAAGAATACCCGGAATAACACCTTCAAATTCTGTTGTAAAGATTGTACCATTAGCACTAAGCATCCAAGGCATGTTACTATCAAATATAAGTTGATAGATCTCTGCACCGCTTAGTACATCTGTACGACCATCTTCCCAGTCAATAGTAAGAGCAATGTCTTTACGCTTTTCCATAACTGCTTCATATTCTTCAGTTGCAAAACGTCCTTCCCAACTACCTGCAAATGACTTCTTCTTAAGCGTCATATCTTCGTGTACACGAGCGTCTGAAATTTCTGGACGTATTTGACCAACAACAGTTTCAGGCGCCATATTTAACGCACGAATAACACTTGGATATAGACTGTTTAAGTCCATAGAAGCAATCCATTTGTGTAAACCTTTTTTAGGAAACGCAACATACGCACCAGCGGCTTGTGTATTTTCATCATCTCGCCGTGGCCTATTTGGAACTTGTAGTCCTCTATGATGTGCTTCGTTAACGATTGCTTGTTCTGTAACTGCAACAGCACCCATTGTTGTTTGTAGTAGAACAGTATTTGCGTGTGCAAGTTCATTTGACAAGTCAATAAAACGTAGTTTCTTATCTAGTTTATCCAACAATGCAGTATCTTGAATGTTATATTCGATAAACTTTCGAAAGTCATTGTTGTATAATTGATCTAATGTGCCTTCATATGGAACTTTGTTTTCGCCTACTTCAATTTCGCCAATTGCATCTAATCGATATGAGTGTCGTTCTTCATATGTGTACTTACGATATAAGTTTAAGCTATCTAAATGTACTCGTCCTACAAGATCAAATGTTTCGCTTTCTTTTCCGTATTTTTCATATGTACGTTTCTTAGGCAGTTGTCCCCACAAGCAAAAACGTCTTGTGTCGTCTTTGCTTAGTACACGACTAGTTCTGTTTACAGTATACGGAATATCATAACCTTCACTGTTCCAACCTGATAAAATATCAGCATCTTCAATCAGTGTTAAGAAAGTGTCAATCATCTCACCTTCTTTTTCAAAAAGCATTACATTGTCAATGCCTTCAAGTTCTTTCTTTGCCTGTTCCATTGTAAGTGTCTTAGGTGGAACAGCAAGACACACCATTGTTTCAAGCCATTGCAAGTAAACAGATATAGATGTAATAGGCATAAATGGATCACTAGGATCAGCAAAGCCACGCTCTGGATCAAAGTCTGTCTCAATATCGAAAAACGCAATGTTTAGTTTAGGAGCATCTTGATTAAGATAGTTCTCGCTTAAACATTGGAAGATTGGATTAATATCACTTTCAAATAGCTCTTTATTTTTATTAATTGCTACTTCTTTTCGAAAGTCTTTTGTGTTCTTACATACAATGCGTGTTAGAGGATCACCATACACACTTTTGTATTTTCCACGTTCGTCTTTATAATAGAATGTATATTTTGCTTGATATTCACGGAACGATCTTTTTCCGTCCTTGCGCTCAACTACACGAATGATGTCAGAATCTCTATCAAATAGTGCATCAACGTAACTCATTTATTCTCCTTCGTTGCTTATGGCCAACTTAACCATCTTCATGCCCAAATGGGCGAATACAATATATGTATTATATACTATTTTTTGGTATTAGTCAAGTAAATTATTTTTAATAACTTTCATAATACGTTTATTATATCTTGCCTGTACAAATGCATTATAACTATCTATCAATTTTGTAGGAACAGCTGGGTTTTTTGTATTAAATTTAAAGGTAAGAATATCTTTCATAATACCATTTGTATGAAATTCTGTTGCATCAAATTGAACAAGTTTAATTTTTTCGTCTGTATTAAATTTATAATAACAAATTGCTTCGTTCATTTTAATATCAATAACATTATTATTCTTTTTTAATTTAAATGTAGGCTTTACAGGTCTAAACCATTTATTGATATTGTAAGTAGCACTTATACCCATACATCCTGCTGTAAAGTCTGTTTCTTCGTAGTAAGGTGGTAGCATTGACATAGTCAAATCTTCGTCACAATAAAAAAGATAGGTTGGTGCTGCTAGTTGTACAACTTTTTCAGGACCCACTACTCCTAAAAGTTGTTGTAGCATTGCTTCGTTTTGCGGATATTTACTAATACAGCTATTATAATTATCTTCAAATGTATATGTAATATGTAAATCTAATGGTGATTTAATTTTATATGTATTTCTACATTCATTTATAATAGCAGGGCATCTACCTGCCTCCTGTCCGAAAAAAGATGTTGGACTTATATCTTTTAAAAGGCTTTCTGGAGGACTATAACGAAGTTCACTTATTGTAAATTCATCTTGTACCGGAAAAGTTGCCCAATAAACTGTTTTCATTTACCACCATCCTATCGCTACGCCAAAGCCAAATACATTAACAAATCCAAAGTATGTAGTTAGCATCATAGGCCATGCAAGTTTGCGTCTATAGTAAGCATACACCGCCGTCCACGAACCTATAAAAAATCCAGGATATACAATAGTCATGTCTGGATTGTCTGCTGTAACCGCTAGTGTTAAACTAGCACCAACTGTAAATACAAAACTTACAAGTTCAAAGTAAAATGCTGTTTTATCAGTTTCGTAACTGTGTAGCCAAAAGTTTTTTATTTTATCAATCATATAATGCCCATCGCTAACAACCAACCAGTAACATGTAGAAACGCAAAGTAAGTTGTCATTACAAGTGGCCAACCTGCACCGCGACGAACAAATGCCATAATACTAAACACTGCACCTACAAAACTTACAGGATATATGTATCTAAAGTCTGGGGTAGGTTGTGCTAATGCTATCCAAGTCATACTTGTAAATACACAGATGCTTGCAATCGTTTCATAATAAAATGCTGTGCGATCACTTGTATAACTTCGTATCCAAAAGTCTTTAACTTTCTGCCAAAGTGTCATTTATCATAGCCTAGTGTTGTAACAAGTGTTTCAAGATCATCGTATGCGTCTGCATGTTGATCCCAATCTCGATTTTTAGCAATTTTGATTGCTTTATTGATTAAACTAGGTTTAATATCTAGTTCTTCTGCTACTGCTTTAACTGTTTCTTTAAGACCTTCATTGAGATCTTCTACTTCTTGTAGTACGGTTACACCCTCACGAACTAGTCGTTCAAGTTTTGCCTTTTCTTCTGCACCATAGGTACGGTCACTCATCACAATCTCCTGTTGTTAATTGTTAATACGCTATAGTATATATGATTAGTGACAGTTTGTCAACTCTTAAAACGAAATTTATTGTTGTTCTGGCGGATTTCGTCTTCTTGTTGATATCTGTTGATCAACAGTTATAACAAATTGCCAAAGTTGCTCGATTACTTCTTCTTTTGAAACTGAGCCATTTTGTTGAAGCATTTGACTTAATCGTTCAAGTTTTGCATATCCTAGCTGAGTAGCCATCTCAGTGTTTTGTACTACGTCTTTCCATGTACGGTTATCTCCAGCGTCATCTGGAAATTGATCTCTGTTTCGGTGTGGAGTGTTTGCCACTGCCACTACACCTAACTTGAACAAAGCATCTATCTGTTCTTGAGTTTCAAGAGAATTAGGTATATCTTGATAGCCTTCTGCAGCAGATATTAATCTGATAAATCCTTGTCTTGTTTCTTCGGTATCTGGTAATGAATCATTATTTACGCCAAGATATTCTCCCGGAGCTCTAACTTCCATATCACAATCGTAATCACTATGCTGTGCAAGATGATTATAAATGGCTTGCCAAGATATCGAAGTAGTAACATTAGGAACTTGCATGCCGAATTGCTGTGCAAATGATTGCCAGCCACTAGGTGTTAATCCAGTTGGCATCAACATGCCAACCTTTCTATGAATTGCATCAAGCGTACCAGAATTAACAGTACTATCATCTATAAAGAAATCTATTACAGAAGATATAACTGATCCTTGAGGATTTTCTTTTGCAGTCTTCATAAAATAACAAACTATTTTATTCCATTGTTCTCTATTAAAACTATTACGTAGACCTAATGCGGAACTATCTTTTAGACCTGTTGCTTCATTTTCAATAATTTGTATAACTTTCATTATCTCTCCAGTAATCTCTTAGATAATCTTATTATATCGTCAACTGATGCTGATTCCTCCATAGCAACACCTAACTCTCTTAGATGATCTTCTATGTTAACTGTAGAGAAAAACCATTGTGATTTAAAAAATTCAACTACACCTTCACCATCTGATAACAGTCTAAACGCTTGATCAATTTGTCCAAATTCTTCTTTTGTTTCTATACCTAAAATTATTTCTCTTACAGTAGATTTGTCAGAAAACATTCCAGCCATCGCATTATATAGTTGTTGTGCTTTTTCTTTTTGTGCGTCAGGAATATTAGAATTATCTAGAACAGGAGCAATTTCTTGATCTTTAAGTCTTAGAATAAGATCTGATACTTCATCTTTAAAATCTGTTATTTTTCTTATAGATAGTAAAGGAGTATTTCGTAATATATCCCCACCTATATCTTCTATTTCGTCAGGAACTCGAACATCGCCCGTTAGCACACCTCTTAGGCGATTTAATTTATCTCTTAGTGCCATAGCTCCCCTAACATCTAAAGATTCAAGGTTAATAGCTTCAATAAATTTTTCTGTTTCTTGTACACTTCTATCACTTTTTAGATATATGGCTAAATTATGATCATAGTTGTCATTGTACTCAGGTGCTTCTATTCCAACTGAATTTCCGTTTTCGTCAACAAAATACTTTTGATCACCATCAGCTTGAACAGTATATCGCGTACTGCCAATTTCTACAACATCACCAACTGTAAGCTCGTTTATATTTTGCATTGCAACTTCGGTGTTAGCAAATTCTCTTGGAAGAGCTGTTTCTTCTCGTCCAAATCCTATATCTTGTAAAGGTATTTCTGCAAGTTCAGCAGCTCTTACCATAACTTCTCTATAAGTTGCTGCTTGATTTTGTGCAGCCATTGGCAACCCTTCGGCGCCGTCTGTGCCGTACTCGCCAGTAAATACTTGAATTACGTATTCACCACGTTTTTTAGTGCCTTTTTCGTCATTTAACTCTTCTAATATGTCCTGTAATTTTTCTACACGCATAAAGCCAACATAGCTGTCTACTAGATTTTCAAATTCTAGATCATCTCTCACTGTTGTTGGTTGATTTTGCTGTTTATGATTATTTGCCCATGCAAGTGCATCTTGTACAGAATCAAAGTTTTCTGATCGTTCTGCTGTTTGACCTTGTTCTGCAGGTGCTTCAACACGATATTCTCTTTGATTTTGTTTTTTCCAAAGTGCATACTCTTCTGGCCAACCTAAAGGTAAGTTATCGTTTATTACCTCATACCAAGATTCTTCTGGAGTTATTGAGCTTAATGCCTGCATAGGATCTTCGTTGTTATTAAGTGCATCAACAATTTTTTGAGCATTATCTCTATCGCTATACATTGTAGCAACACCGCTTTCGTGACTTGCTCTTTCGCCAGTTTCTCTGTCCATGACTAAGAATTGACCATTCGAGGTTTCGCCGCTAACATAGTATCTTGGTTCAGCTTCATCATTAACATTGCCAACGCTCCTGGTAGTACTAGTAGTTGGATTAACGATAGTGTTTACACTAGTAAATAACTCTGTTTTCCAAGTTGGAAATGCTGTTCTAAGTTTTTCATATTTTGCAAATAATTGACTAAGTGTTGTTTTTTCTTCATCTGAAAGAGTTCTTTCAAGTAGTTTTGAAATACTACTTTTATAAAAGACTGGTATCAACCCAGAATTTACTGTCTCTCTCATGGCATCTATAAGCTCTTGCATACGTGCTACATCAGTTCTAACTTCTAAAATTTTATCAATAGTGTTATCGCCAGCATCTCCATCGGGAGATAAGTCTGTTGCTCGTTGAAATTTTATTACTGCTGCTCTAGTCTTTGCTCCGTAGACACCTGCGCCGTCCATATCTACATCAAGTTCGCCTAATTGTATTAGAAAATCTTGTAATTCTGTAATAGCAGGTATTTGTTCTGGATTATTTCTCAATCCTAATTGACTTGGATCTAGTCTTCTAAAACCAACTAAATCAGCTGCAACTGGAACTTCTGTTGTTGTAACTGTTGGAGGTCGCTTTCGCTGTTGCTGTTGCGAATTGTCTACGTTATTAGATGTTGCTACTGGATTTAGAGGCCCGCTTCCGTCCGCCTTCATTGGTATAGCGTTTGGATATGCTTGTTTAAATTGCTCTAGATATTTTTCTTCAAAATAAATTCTTGTTAATCTTCCCTGAAGTTCTACATCTGCATAAGGATGTATGTTTCTATAGTCTGCTATATTATGACTTTGTAAACTTCTTGCATTTGGAGTGTAGAAACGTTCTACTTCTGGTTGTACTTGTAAGTCTCCGCCGCCTTGTGGAATGTTAAATGATGACACAAGAGACTGCGGAAGAAGATTTAATTTTGCTTGAGCAAGTGCAATATTTTTGTCTGAATTACTACGTGTATATAAACGTCTTGATGAGTATTGTGATCCGTCAAGTACACTTAGTTTACCATCAGTACCAATTAGCCCTCGATTAAGACCTAACTTTTCGCCAGCATGATAAAGTACATAGTTTACTCTAAAGTATTCATTTGATACAAGAGATCTACCAGCGGCTGCTAGATTACTCCAAAATCCGCCGTTTCCTGTTTCTTTAACATCACGAGCAGCTTGTTCCATGTCAGCAAGATCTTGTAGAGACATCCCTTCTTTTGCATATTGATCAACAACAGCATCAAGTGTGTCCCATCTTTGTCTTTCTAGTAATATATCTAGCTGTTCAAGAATTATTTTGTCTGACATTGTTACCTACTTTAAGCATTAGTTGATAATTTCTTTTCTAATACAGATTTTAAATCATCTTTATACGATGATTCTGTAGGAATTTGCGGCTGAGCTTCTGTAGCCATATCATAATCTAGTGCATGATATACACTTGAAATATAATCTGCTGCTTTGGTAATTTTAGCCTGTTGCCATCCTTCAATGCCTTCTGCTTCACTTACAGTTTTTAACATATCGTGTAATTGAATAGCATATTTTGCAATTTTATATAGGTCTGCACGAGCCATTTGCACTTCATGATCGCGTTCTGCTGCGTGTGCTAAATCGCCTAACCCTTCTTTGAATTCAGTTTTTCTCATCAATGTACTCCAAAATGCATTTATAGTGTATTTATCCGTTCTTACGTTTCTTCTTACGTTTTTTTGTAGTACTCATTCTGCTAATTGTACCAATGCCACCCCCTGCAAAACCATTTGCAGTACTTGCAATAGCACCAGCAGTTGTAGTTTCAGAAACATCAGGATTGTTACAATTACAATGCTTACATGTAGGTGGACATTTGCAGTCTTCTGCCTTTACATTGCTGCCGCAACACTTGTCAGAACAGTATTTGTCTCTTTGTTCTTCATTTAATAGTTCGCTTATTTTCATATTACCACTTCCTACATGACCAGTAACGTGCCTTATGACGTGGTCCTGGATTATCACAGTTGTGTCTGGCACGGAAACTTTTACGTCTTTTTGGATTAGACTTTTTAATACGCATGTTAGGATCACCAAAATTAACCTTGACTACATTGCCTTTAGGATTCTTAACATATACTTTAAACTTCTTAACATCGCCCTGCATAGGCTTGCCTAGTTTAACTTTACGACCTTGGTATTCTGCTTCGTCTAGCATTTCGTCCTCGTCGTATAACATTTCTAGGTCACCTTCCCAAGTATATTCGTCTTCGCCTACTTTAACACAGTTATTAACTCGCTTGCCGTCCTTCATTTTAGTACCGTCTTTGCGGTATCCCTTCCAGCATTTAGGATCTAAACGTTGTTTAACTTTCTTTTTCTTCTTTTCAGTTAAATCTAATACACTTTCATCTAACTCAATTATTTTCATTTCTTTTTCCCGCCTTTCATATTGGCGCACCAATGATACATTTTACCCTTTTCTCCACTGTATTTAGCGGCTTTTTTACGTAGGCTTGTAACACTACCTTTACAACTAGCACCTGAACGCTTTACACGCCCTGGTCTGCTTTTACCTTTTTTCTTACCGTCAGCAAAGTTCTCATATATTTTTACAAGTGCATCAATGTTTTCTCTAGCATAAAAATCAAAGTCTGGATCTTGTAATACTACTTGATCTCCTTTTTTCATAAAGTAAACTTCTTTACCAAGCAGTCTAGCAATCTTAACTAGTTTAGCAGTATCGTGTTGTGTTTCCATATCTTGTAGCATTTGTATAATCATACTACGCAACTGGCTAGTTGGCATTCTTAGAGAGCCTTCTTCTACAGGCTCTTGCATATGCTGTTTAATAGCACTTGCAGTTCTTTCAAACTTATGATCTTTATGTTTAAATCCATAACCGCCTGCTGCTTCCCAAGCTCTAATGTTTACACCGTAATCGTCAATTAATATGTTTGGAGTTCCATCTGCTTGTTTAGCATATTGTGCTTTGTTATGTGAAATAATAACTTCTTCTGGCGGGAAAAATCCTAGATTATTATTAACCCATTCACGTTTATGATCTTCGCATCTAGGATCATTTGCTAAAGGACTAGATAGTATTTTATATCTTCCTTTAACTTCTTTAATAATACTTAATAAATTTTTTGCATTTGGTGTTAATGGCAGGTCTAACCAAAAATCTTTAGTGTCTCTAATTTTTTCTAATGCATCTTCAATGTTATATTGATTAGGAATATCAGACCAATGTTTGACGCCCATTATTTTAGCCCATTCAGTAAAGAAGTCAGCAAGTACACCATCCATGTCAACGTATATTTCAGTAGCACTTGCAATTTCGCCTAATGCTTCGTTAAATAGATTGCGATTAACTGATTCTGAAAGTCCTAGGTTAAACAATACATTTGTTGACTTGCCTTTTACTTTGGTGCTTAGTGTAGGTGGGCGGCCGTCTTTATCTACTTTGTTACCAAACTTACTTGCTTCTTTAGGTATTTGATTAACATCTACATCAACTGTAGTGTTAACCCCTTTTACAATTCTTCCATCTTCTTTTAGAATATCGCGAATCTTCATCTCTTACGTCCTCGCAATCCCGGTGGATACTCTTGTCCCTTCCAATAAGGTCTACTAAACCAAAGTTTAAACCAATCTTCATCTCCTGGACGAAGATTTTTTTCACGTTCTATTTGTTTTTTTTCTGTACCTGTTACAGATATGTTAGAACCATCATAGGGTGTGTACCCTTTAAATTCATTTATACCTGCTAGTTTCTTTATATACTCGAGTTCATCCACGGTTTTTCCTCGACGGTCTACCGTGTTTGTTGTGCTGTGCCCATGCTATAGCATATGGAGCGCCAGGATCGTCAAATTTCTTTTTCAGTTTCTTAACTTGCTTTTCTCTACCTGGAGGAGCATCTTCTGTTTGTCCTGCTTTTTGCAGTGCTGCTAAAAATTCTTTGTGCTTTGTTCTAAAGGTTCTAGCAGCTCTGTCAGGGTCTTGTGAATACATTTTTTGCCATGCTTTAAATTGTGGGTCGCTACTAAAAGTATTTTTTAACCACTGTACTGGACTAAATGCTTCTGCTGCTACAGGTTCTTCATCTCTAATGCCCATACCTTGACGTACTGCTGCAAACATTTCATCTGCTACTTCTGGTTTTGGCACACCTTGTTTAAATGATTCTAAATCATCAGCTGCGGCTGCTGCTCGCATTTTACTTGCACTCATGCCTTCTGCACCATCTGCATCTGGATCACGCTCGCCTGCGCTTACAACTTTGATTGATTTAAAATTGTATTCTTGTCCGTTATACTTGTTAATTAATTCTTCAAAACTTTGTACACGATCACTACCTGCAACATATACTAAATTTTCGTATCCTAGTTCACTAACTTTTTGTAGTGCTTGTATAATGGTTCTTACTTCAGGATTACCTATTGTAACTTCTGGAAAGAAAAACTTTGCATAACGCAATTTATCTTGAAATGATAATGGGTCTGTTTTAGGTTTTTGACTTTGACTTAAAAAGATATAAGGGTCGCCACCTTGACTTTTAACTGCATCAACTAGTTTAGCATGTCCAATAGTAGGCGGATTCATTCTTCCAAATGCCATTACCGCAGTTCTTGGTGATTCGAAGAGTTCTCGCAATCTCATGCATACTCTCCATTTTTAATCTGCTCCATTTCTTCTTCAAATATTTTATCAATAATTGCTTGTCTATCATCATTATTAAAAATATCATCAGGCATTCTTGCTATATTAAATTTTCTACAATAAGATTGTAATGCTTGTTCGACCATATTGCCTAAGCATTCGTTTTGATTAATAGTTTTTCCTGATCGATGCATGTCAGCAATACGAGATACTGCTGGAAAGAAATTTTTTCTATAGAACATAGGATCGTTGCGCATAAACACAACTACATCGTCAACTACATCAAAAGGTAAAGAGGTACTATCGGTTGTAGAAAATTCATCTATACGCATTATTCGCTACCTCCAGATATTTCAATATCGAAGTTATCGTAGCCTTGTTCAAACATCAATGCTGCTAAACGATCAGCATAGCCGTCTGCTTCTTCGTTAGTCAATTCTCTGTGTAATGGAATTTCAATTACTGGATTGCCGTCAACTGTTTCTAATAAATTTTGTGAAGGGAAAATACTTTCATCTAGTAAACTAGGCCCTTCATTGTTTTCAAATATTATTCTTACAAAATGTTCCATTGTTCCGACCCTTAATGATTTAATTTAATACTCTCTACAGTGCCATCAGTCCAGTTATTAACATATGCTCTAATCCATACATAATTTCCAGTAAAGTTAGTTATAACAGAAGTTGTAGTACCTTCGTCATTTACAACAGGATATGCCTGAGAATAAACAGTAAACCAATCATCATCTGTTGGTTCAGTTGCTAATGTTGCTTGAATATCTACATTGCCAATAAAACCGTCAATAGTATATTGGACAGTATGAAACCCGTCACTACGACCGTAGTAACCGTCTCCTTTGAAGTTTTCACCTGTATGAGATTGTACACTACTATCTCCCAGGTGTGTTTGTTGCGCTAATATCGTTTCACTGTTTGACATGCAAGTATTTATCAATATTTTACTTAACAACTAATTTGTCAATACGTCGAATATTTGACAACATTAAGTTGCAAAGTTGCAATGTACGTTCGTCTCTTGCATAAAAATACATTCCATTTACATATCCTGAATTACGTAATTCTTCTTTTAGCACAGGACCTAATTTAATTAAATTAGGATTATTACTAGCCCAATTACCAAATGCTACATCACCTTTATCAGTACCGAGAGTTACTTTATATTGATATCCGTTACTTTTTGGAACAATAATAGTATTTGAATCTAAATCTTTAAAATTAGGATCAGGCTGATAAAAACTTCTTAAATTATTAGGATTTACTGTATTAATAATTTCGTCAAGATAATTGAGAGAATTTGTATATACTGATAAACAAGAATTTTCAACTCTTAATTTATAGTTTTTAAATCTGCCAAAAATTTTATATAATTTTTTTGCATCTAGAAAATGATCTTCAGAAATTGGTTTTTTTCTAATTCCTAATACTAATACTAAGGAATTTCCATTTTCGTATTCGTGTTGCAGTTTATCAAGAGCTTGCCTAGCAACAGGCAAGTTCTTTTCTCTAAACGTTACGGCAAGTTGATTATATATTGATAGTTTGTATAAGTACTCGCCCCAAAAGAGTTTAGTTGTTTCATACTTTTTCAACTACTTCCTCCGGTATAGTCTCTAGTGTAAACTTATCGGTATAGTTAATTGTAACTTGCCCGCCATTTTTAAGATTACCAAATAATAGCTCTCGGCTTAGTGGACGTTTAATTTCTTTATCAATAACTCGCTGTAAAGGTCTAGCACCCATTTTAGGATCAAAACCTTGATCTACAAGTGCGTCTAACGCTTCATCAGTAACGTTAATTTGCACATTTCTTTCTTTGACCATATCTTTAAGTTCAACAAGGAACTTGCCAACAATCTTCATCATTACTTCTTTGCCTAGTTTAGCAAATGTAATTACACCGTCAAGTCTGTTGCGGAACTCAGGAGCAAAGAACTTTTTAAGTGCGCCATCTTCGTATTCTTTTTCAAATTCATCGCTGAATCCAATAGTATTCTTTTCAGCATCAGATGCACCTAAGTTAGTAGTAAGAATCAGTACACAATTACGAGCATCTGCTTCTTTACCGTTAGATCCTGTTATCTTACCGTTGTCCATAACTTGTAGCAAGATTTGTGAAACATCTGGGTGTGCTTTTTCAATCTCATCGAGTAGTAGAACACAATTAGGATGTTCTTGTAGTTTAGTAATAAGAAGTCCACCGTTTTCTTCGTGCCCTACATATCCCGGAGGTGAACCAATTAGTTTAGCAACACTGTGTTTTTCTTGATATTCACTCATATCAAAACGTACAAGTTTAACACCTAGTTCATTTGATAACTGTTTTGCTGTTTCAGTTTTACCAGTACCTGTTGGCCCCATAAATACAAATGCACCAATTGGTTTATCATCAGGCTTAAGACCTGCTTGTGCAACAAGAATTTTATCAACAATATCTTCAATTGCACTATCCTGTCCGTAAACTACTTTCTTAAGATTATGTTCAAGGTTTGCAAGATTTTCAGTTTCAGTTTGACTTACAGTTTCAGCTGGTAATTTAATTACTTTTGCTAATTCAAATTCAATACTAGAAGCAGTAACTATTTTTTCTTCTGTATTAGTTAAATTAAATCTTGAACATGCCAAATCAATTAAGTCAATTGCCTTATCAGGTAATTTTTTATCTGATTGATATTTTACACTTAGTTTAACTGCTGCCTCAATTGCTTCATCTGTAATAGTAGTTTTATGATAGTCTTCGTAGTATTTTTTAATACCTTGCAAAATATCTTTTGTTACACTTGGTGTAGGCTCATCAACTGTTACACGTTGGAACCTACGCATTAAAGCACGGTCTTTTTCAAAGTACTTACGATATTCTTCCCAAGTAGTTGATGCAACAACTTTTAAGTTTCCTTTTGTAAGTGCAGGTTTTAACATATTTGCAAGATCGTTAGCATTGCCGCCTCCTCCTGCACCTGCACCATTCATCATATGTGCTTCGTCAATAAACATAATAGTCTTGCCCTTTTTTGTAAGAGCAGATAATACAAGTTTAAAACGTTCTTCAAAGTCGCCGCGGTATTTACTACCAGCAAGCATACTGCCAATATCTAGCATATATACTTCGTATTCTTTTAAGAAATCAGGCACGTTATCATTTACAATATTGTAAGCCATACCTTCTGCAATAGCAGTTTTACCAACACCCGGATCACCAACTAGTAATACATTATTTTTGTTTCTACGTCCTAGTGCTAGTGCAAGAGTTTCAAGTTCATCTGCACGACCAATAATTGGATCAATTTTGCCAATCTTTGCTTGGCCATTTAGATTAGTAGTAAATGCTCTTAATGCTTTTTGTGCTGCTCCTGATATTTCTTCGTCGGCTGCTAATTCTTCAAGTTCAGAACTAACATACTCAGCAAATGTGTCTTTGTCAATGCCTGCTTTTTCAATGAAGTACGCTGAATGGCTTTTCTTTTCGCTCATCATACTAAGAAGAACATCATTAAGTTCAATCTCAGGACGTCCTGCAAATAATACTTGTGTAAAAGCACGATTAAGAACACGCTCTACACTTTGAGTTTTTTTAGGCTTATATTTTGTTTGTTCTGTTTTAATTTCGTTTAAGTTATTTTTTAAATAATGTTCTAAATTAGTTTTAAGATAGTCAACGTCTGCTCCGTAACCAGAAATAAGTTTAAAGAAATTTTCAGAACAGGTCATTGCGAATAGCAAGTGTTCTAATGTAACATATTCGTGTTGCAATTTTTTTGCATCTTTAATACTTTTTTCAAATACAAGTTGTAGTTCTTCGCTTGGTTCAACCATTTATACGCTTCCTTAATTTTTTATTTATTTGACACATTGTATAAAATATTATACAGTATAACATAAGTTTGTCAAGATCATCATTTGCCAAACTAAGAGTTATCATTTACAATTTCTCTAATTCTTTGTAATTCTGATGCCTTTAGATTTTGAGGTATTGTTGCCTTTACGTGTATTAATAACTTACCTTTTTGCCCTGTTCTTGCATTAGGAACTCCGTAACCGTGTATACTAAATGTAGTACCATTTTTTGTTCCTTTTGGAATAGTAAGTTCTAGCTGTCGTCCGTCTAATGTATTTACTAAAGTTTTAGTTCCAACAATCATTTTTAGACAGTCAACTTCTATGGTTGTTTCAAGGTCGTTTTGATTTCGATTCCAGTTTGGTTTATTAGTTACAAAAATTTCTACATATAAATCGCCGCGTTTACCTGGTACACTATTATCACCTAAATTAGCATATTTTATAGTATCGCCGTGATCAACACCAGGTGGAATATCTATTGTAACACTTTCTTCTTGACCGTTTCTTAATCTATATGTTGCAATAATATTTTTACCACTAAAAACTTCTTCAAGAGTAATTTTAACTCTTATTCTTACATCAGAATTTCGTGGCCTTGCTTGATGACGTGCGCCAAACATAGATGCAAATATATCTTCAAATCCAGCCTGACCAAATGGATTGCCGTTCATATTTCCTGTATGAAACCTTGGTTGAGGATTATCATATGCCGCACGTTTTTGCGGATCTTTTAGTGTACTATACGCTTCGTTAATTTCTTTAAATTTAGCTTCATCACCACCGCGGTCAGGATGGTGTTGCATACTTTGTTTTTTGTATGCTTTTTTTAAATCTTCTGGGGAAGCATTTTTACTAACGCCTAAGATAGAATAATAGTCCATACAATTACTTATCGTACGGACTAAGGGTTTTTAACAGTAGTGATTATTACTTTTTCTTGGCACTAAATGCTTGTCCACCAAAGAACGCTGCAACAATCGCTGCTACCGAAACAAAGTATGTTGCTGCCATATCGCCTAAGATTTTAGCTGCACTATCTAATGATAACAATACTGCTAATACAACAGCAAAAGGATATAGTAACATACCAAATAATGCAAACCACGCCATATTACGCTGTGCGTCACGCATTGCATCTGCATCTTCTAGTTCTTTT